>WNFV01000289.1_pt1 | contig 73992 bp, 58 predicted proteins | sample 5400101 | NCBI WGS metagenome assembly WNFV01 (sample SAMN13153361, study PRJNA577476) | soil metagenome | isolation source: 115 cm soil or saprolite under grassland replicate 1 | place: USA:California | collected 2016-06-15
GAGCCGTGAGCACAGAATAGACCAGGTCATGCGCCTGTTGGCCTACGCGCTGCGCTTCACGCAGCCGCCCCGCCTCACGAAAACCCGCGCGCGTGTAGGCGCGAATCGCGCGTTCGTTTGTGCTCAGGACACGCAGCCAGATCATGTGGAGTCCAGCATAAGGCGCACCTCAATTCCCAGCACTCTGATACTGCACCAAGCCGCGCCGCCAGAGAAGGGCGGCCAGGAATACTGCCAGCAGCCCTACGACTGGTGAGAAATAGGCAATCCATACATTCGCGTCGACCTTTCCCAATAAGATCAGCGCAGGGAAGTAGCTGACAAAGGCGAACGGCAATATCCAGGTGATGACCGTGCGAATCAGCTGGTCATACAGTGTGATCGGATATTTGGCAAACTCCACCAGATATTCTGCGATGTAGGGAATGCGCCCGCCGCTGGCAGGATTCCAGAACAAGGCGCAATGTGTCGCCAAGTCAATCGAGGCCATGATGACGGTAGAGACCATCAGCGTGAAGATGAGAAAGACCCACTGGCCAATGCCCCAATGCAATCCTAGCCCTCGGCTAGCGTAGATCAGCCCTAGCATACCCAGCATGACGTTCGCTAATCCTTCGATGCTGAAATCGAGCGCCATCACCTGCAGCAGAATCGGGAACGGGCGGACCAGCAGTTGATCGAACCTGCCCGAGTGAATATAGCCTGAAAGCCACCAGACGCCATTGAAAAAGAGCTGAACGATACCGCGCGGGATCACGGCAAGCGCATAGAGCAGGATGATCTCGGGCTGTGTCCAACCCTGCACATTGGGCACTTTGGTGAACAGCGCCACGATAAAGACGAACACGGCGACCTGGCGCAGCGCCATGCCGACAATATTCAGCCAGAAGTCGGCACGATACTCAAAGATAGCACGCGCCTGCAAAAGCTGCAATCGAAAATAGAGACGGACATTGCGTCGAATATTCGCCATCGTTAGCCTCCCTGGATTTCCAGCGCCTGCAAGCTGGGACGCAGCAATAAGCGCCCCAGCAGCCACAAGACCGATACCCAGAAAGCTTGTGACCCAATCGCCATCCAGGCCGCGGCGCCCTGCACATTGCCCAGGTAGATATTGAGCGGCGCGCTCACAATCGCCTGAAACGGCAGGAGCGCCGCGATCGTTTTGAGCCAATCGGGGAAGAACTCCAGCGGGATCAATGCGCCGGAGAAGATGCTCACCACACCCCACTGAATCCAGTGCAGGCCGCGGCCGTTCAGGGTGTAGCAAGCGAACAGCGAAATACAGAAATCGAAGGTCACGCGCACCAGGAAACTCAAAATCAGGCTTACTGAGAAAAGCAACCCAGCCGCTGGCGAGGCGGGGAGGCTCGCGTGAAAAAACAACATGCTGAGCAGCACGGCGATGACCAGACTCACCGCCCCCCGCACCACGGCATCTCCCAGGGCCTCGGTGAGTTGCGCGTACATGAAGTCAATCGGGCGGGTCAATACCGTCGCAATCCCGCCGGTGCGAATCAGGTCGATGACCATAAAGACGACGAACGAGAACGTTATTGAACTGACAACATAACTGACCAGGATGTACGTCTGCATGCGCGCCAGATCGTAGCTGCCCACTTGCGGTGTGTTGGCAAACACGTTGCGCCACAAATACATCTGCGCAACCAGTTGAGCCAGATTCACCACCAGGTCTAACGCGACGTTGCTGCGGTAGGCGAACCTTTGCTGGATGGCAAGCGCGGCTAGGGCAAGATACTTGGGGCGGCGGCGATGACGGAAAAACGCCGCGTCGGCGGGTTTTCTAAGTGCTGGGATCATTGCACACCTGGAAGCTTCAGCTTGCCTTCGTATAGCTGGCGAATGATTGGCTCGATCCCCGATTCTTCAATCTTCAGGTCGTCGACTGGGAGCGTCGCCAGCAAACGGCTGACGATCGCGCCCGAAGCCGCCTGGCTGGGCTCAAACTGCACCAGAACCCGTTCGGAATCCCCTTTAACCGAAAATCCGGTCCCTAAATCCGCCAAAGCTTGTTCGGCTAGTAAAGGCGCGTTGTCGATCGGCTCACGCAGCGTCAGTTGAATGACTCGTTGGTGCTCGAACTGCTGTTTGAATGCCTGCAGCGCCCCATCAAAAATGATAATGCCCTTGTCGATCAAGATCAAACGCGAACAGATGAATTCAATGTCGGCCAGATCGTGCGAGGTGAGTAACACCGTCACCCCGCGCTCGCGGTTGATATGGCGAACGAACTCACGAATTCGGGCTTTGACTGCCACATCCAGGCCAATCGTCGGTTCATCCAAATATAAGATCGTCGGCGAGTGCAGCAGCGCGGCGGCCAGATCGCAGCGCATGCGCTGCCCAAGCGAGAGCTGGCGGGCCGCCTTGGGCAACAGCGTCTCGAGGTCGAGCAAGTCGGAGCATTCTTGCAGAGCGCCTTCAAACTGTTCGCTGGGCACCTCATAGATATCGCCCAACAGGCGCAGTGACTCGACCACTGGTAGATCCCACCACAATTGGGTGCGCTGGCCGAACACCACGCCAATGCGCTTGTTGTTCTGCACGCGCTGGCGATGAGGAATCAAACCCTGCACGTGAACCTCGCCCATGGTTGGCACGATCACACCCGTGAGAACCTTGATGGTAGTGGACTTGCCTGCGCCATTCGGGCCAACATAGGCTACACTCTCGCCCGCCTCAATGGTGAAGGTTATGGCATTGAGCGCCAATTTATCTTCATAGCGCGGCCTGAAGAGATGCTTGATCGCTCCGGCCATGCCAGGAGCCTTTTTCGGTGTACGAAAACGCTTACTGAGCGCTTGAACTTCGATCAGCGACATGAGAAGTAATCCTTGTAGCCAAATGCTGGTATACGAGCGGTCGCGCCTGATTGGACATGGCAGTGGGACGGCGTAGCGCTTGACACAGTGTACACGCCGGGCCGCGCGGTGCCATCGGTCGCGCGAATGAAGTTGAGATTGTATCTTTGGGTACACGACACCCGGCCGGATTGAGATGCACACTTCATCGGCGGAGGGGGCGGAGCGCCGGTAAAACCGTAGGGTTAGCCTGCGATCTGACGAATCGCAACGCCAGCGTACATTGCGACCCCCGAAGAAGGCGAGACGCGACTGCCAACGTGTGCCGGATTGTGCAGGCCGGCGCCCTCGGCGAGCGCCTGAAAGCGTGTGAACGGCACTGGAAAGGGCACCCAGCGCAGCGGCTCGGCGAGATCGTATTCCACGATCAGCAGGCGCCCGCTTGGCCGCAAGTAGCTGGCGATGAGCGCCAGCGCCGCCGCCTGGTCGCGAATGAAGTGTAAAGCATTTGCCACCAGCACTCCATCGAGCGGCGGCAGCGTGAGCCGCTGCGTGATATCGGCCTGGATCGGGAAAACCGATGCGCCGGGTCCGGCCTGCGCCAGCAGTTCGTGCTGAGCGCGGATGGCCTTGCCGTCGCGATCGACGGCATAGATCGCGCCTTGCGCGCCAAGCAGCTCACGCAGCGCCTCGGTAAAGTTGCCGGTTCCGGCGCCAAGATCGGCCCACACCCCGCCGGCGCCTGGCACGCCGCCGCGAATCAGTTCGACCATTTCTGCGCGATTCATCTGTGTTTTTCCTTGGGTTTGTCGCTGCGGGCATTGACCCATTCCGATCGCCTATGCACATATTGTTGTTCGTGACACACGGCACAAATAATCTTGACGTATAATATCGAAAGGATGTTCGCGCAGCATGTACAGGAATAGAAAGTTCTCGAGGGGTAGGTTCTCATGATGCATATCGCTGAACCGCAGCTTTCGCTCTTCGACTATATGGTAGAGGAAGAATTTGATCTTCCAAGCGAGGACATCGTTCTTCCCACTGAGGATAACACGACCGCGGGATTGCAGGCCCTGTTAGCGGCTAATGTGCTTCTGAGAAACCGCGCATGGCCTACTCCGTATGACCACACAACACATGCTCTACGCCTAGGGGATGCTCGAGATCTTTCTTGGATTGAGAATGAGAGCGTTCACTTAGTTGTAACATCTCCTCCATACTGGACGCTCAAACACTATAAGGAAAATCGTGATGGGCAGATGGGCGACATTGAAGATTATGAGACATTTCTAGACGAGCTTGATAAGGTCTGGCGTGAGTGCGCTCGTGTCCTCGTGGGTGGCGGGCGTATCTGCTGCGTCGTTGGGGATGTTTGTATTCCTCGAAAGAAAGGCGGGCGTCATTATATCATGCCGCTTCATGCTGATATTCAGGTTCGTGCTCGTAGAATAGGGTTAGATTGTCTCACACCTATTATTTGGCATAAGATTGCCAACGGTGTTACGGAAGCGGCAGGTAACGGCGCTGGATTCTATGGTAAACCTTATCAGCCAGGCGCTATTGTTAAAAATGACGTTGAATATATCCTCTTTCTTCGTAAAGGCGGACAGTATCGCTCTGTAACCCCCATACAAAAAGCCCTCTCCATGCTTAATCGAGAGGAAATGCAATCTTGGCTACGTTCTTTGTGGACGGATATCCGAGGCACATCAACCCGCAATGGTCATCCGGCTCCATATCCTGTTGAACTTGCAGAACGACTTATTCGCATGTTTTCATTTGCTGGTGACACGATCCTTGATCCTTTCTTAGGGACTGGCGCAACCTCCATGGGTGCATTGATAACAGGTCGAAATTCTATTGGCAACGAGATCGAGCCTGCCTACTTAGAGTATGCTCAGGACAAGCTCGTGACGGTAAGTAACAAAGGAAGAGATACAGGAGCGACGAGGAGTTCGGTGTGTCGTATCGGCTTCTAGCAGAATTCCAAAACCTCTTCGATGGGCGGGCGTATCTCCACCGCAATTCCAGTCTCGGTGACTTCGTAGCCATGCATCTCTACGAAGATCTTGTTGTGCTTGATAAATCGACCAAGCTGAAGACACGCGTCGAGTCAAAGGAGTGGGTGCTCAACACCGAGAACAAGCGGCAGGGCATTAAAGCGCGTCGCGGTGATGGTACATTTGGTGAGATAGTGCCTAACGAAAAGCCTATCACCGATCCTGGTTATTTGGTCTCACGCGGCAAGGTAGCTACTATCGAGATAGGTAGCGAGGTGAAAATTCTCTCCAAGGCGATGATTAAACAAATTGATCGGGTGATTGGTGATCTACAAAAGCAAATAATGCAGTTTAGGCGTGGAGGTGGTAATCCTATCTGCGTTGCTATAGTAGGCGTTAATCACGCACCATATGCCGTCGGCTATGAGGGTGAACGAGCTTTCAGAACTGATGGCAGAGGAAACAGGCATCCGTATCAAGAAGCTCCTGAAGCCGAAAGAAGGTTGATAGCGGATGCAGCACCGCATTTTGACGAATTCATTATTCTCCATTATTCTGCGACAAACGAGCCACCATATCCCTTTTCCTGGATCAACCTCACCTTGACTTCACAAAACTATGGCTCTTCGCTTGTACGAATAATCCGTGAATACGATCGACGATTCTGAATTCACCATCTCAGAGCGAACCGACAAGCACATATAGCCCAACAGGAATCTGGTAATCTTGTCAAGTGCATTAGCCGATCCGCCGAAAGTCGTGCTTGACAAGCCTTGGAGTGCGTGCTACGATCCGCGCACAGACGGAGATAGAGACGATGAACATCAGCCGCATCGAAATCTATTATGTGGAGTATTATGACCCCAGTGTGGGGTGATTGGCTTGTGCTCCACGGGCAGATGCGCGGAATAGGGGGATGCGTGGACACAGGTCCACGTTTTTTTGTGCTTGAAGACTTACCTAACAGTAGGCTATCACAAGCGCTTTCCAAGTTCCTCAATTCCTTCGCACAGGAACTAAGGGAACTATGCGAACTTGGGAAACCTAGTTCGAACATCTGAAACGCTGTACTAAGAAACCCTGAGAGGATGAGTGTCATGGACGCGATCGACGAATTATTGACTCGCGGCGTGGCCGAGGTGCTGGTCGAGGCCGACCTGCGCAAGAAGCTCGCCGGCAGCCGCCCGCTACGGCTGAAACAGGGCTTCGACCCGACCAAGCCCGATATGCACATCGGCCACGCGGTTGGCCTGCGCAAGCTGCGTAAATTCCAGGAACTCGGCCACCAGGTTGTGCTGATCGTCGGCGATTGGACCGCGCAGATCGGCGACCCCAGCGGCCGCGACGAGACCCGCCCGCGCCTCACCGCCGCCGTGGTGCGCGACAACGCCGAGACGTACATGGACCAGTTCTTCAAGATCGTCGACCGCGACCGAACCGAGGTGCGCTGGCAGAGCGAATGGTTCGCAAAGTTCAATCTGGAGCAGGCGCTCAATTTGGCCGGGCGCTTCACCATGGCGCAGTTGCTGGCCCACGAGACCTTTCGCAAGCGCTACGAGGAGGGCGGCAAGCTGACGATTCTTGAGCTGATGTACCCGATGCTGCAGGGCTATGACTCGGTGATGGTCAACCCGGATGTCGAGTTTGGCGGCACCGACCAGAAGTTCAACAACCTGGCCGGGCGTGAGCTGATGGAGCAGATGAACATGGTGCCGCAGGATATCTTGCTGGTGCCGCTCATCCCCGGCACCGACGGCCGCAAGATGGGCAAGACCTTCAACAATACCATCGACATGCTGATGCCGCCGTTCGAGATGTACAGCAAAGTGCTCTCGATGAGCGACGACGTGATGCCGCTGTACTACGAGGTGCTCACCGACGCGCCGCTGGAGGAGATCGACGAAATCAAGCGGGCCCTGGCGGCCGGCAGCGCCAACCCGATGGATTTCAAGATGCGGCTAGCGCGCGAGATCGTCGCTCAATTCCACGGCCCAAACGCGGCCAGCGGCGCCGAGGCCGAGTGGATCAAGCGCTTCCGCGAGCGCGAGATTCCCGACGAGATCCCCGAGCACGTGATCAGTGCGCCGATCACGATCGTTGATCTGCTTGCCGAAGCCAAATTGGTGGCCAGCAAGAGCGAGGCGCGCCGCCTGATCGACGGCGGCGGCGTGCGCGTGGATGGCGAGAAAGTCGAGGGGTACGACTTGGCGCTCAGCCCCGAGTCGCCGGTGGTAGTGCAGGTCGGGCGGCGCAAGTTTGTGCGCGTCCGTGGAGAACCGTAGTGCAATGCTGGTCGTGCGCCGCTGCGGCAGAACGGTCGCGCAGCATCACCACAACAGGTTTCCTCTCCACGTGTGTGGAGGGCTCTTCGCCAATGCAATTTCACGGAAAGGGACAAAGGCCGTGACATCAGATCCAACGAGCCTTGCGGCGAACGGCAGCCACGCCATCGTGATCGGCGGAAGTATGGCCGGCCTGCTAGCCGCGCGCGTGCTGGCCGACCGCATCGACCATGTGACGGTCGTCGATCGCGACCGCTTTCCCGCGCAGCCGGAGTTCCGCAAGGGCGTGCCGCAGTCGCGGCATGCCCACCTCCTGCTGGTGCGCGGCTGGCAGATCCTCGACCAGCTCTTTCCTGGCCTGCGCGACGATCTTGTCGCTGCCGGCGCGCCCACGCTCGATCTGCTCGCCGACTTCAAGATGCAGTTCGCGGCCGGCTGGGCGCCGCGTATCGCGTCGCGCTTCCAGACCGTCTCGTGCAGCCGGGAGTTGCTGGAGTGGAACGTTCGCCGCCAGCTCGGTAATAATCCGCGCGTGTCCTTCTGTGAAGAGCGCGAGGTCGTCGATCTCATCTCCGAGCGCGCTGGCGCGCAAATTACGGGAGTGCGCATCCGCGCGCGCGGCAACAACGAGAGCGGCGCTGTCAGCGAGCTTCGCGCCAACCTGGTGGCCGATGCGAGCGGTCGGAACTCGCGTGCCCCACAGTGGCTCGCGGCGCTCGGCTACCCGGCGCTGCAGGAAACGACTATCAACTCGTTCCTGGGATACGCGAGCCGCTACTACAAGCGGCCGGCCGATTTCGCGAGCGATTGGAAGTGTCTGCTTATTGCCGCCAGGCCGCCTGAAAACCCGCGCGGCGGCGGCCTCTTCGCGCTGGAGGGCGACATCTGGCACGTCACCCTGGCCGGCGCGGGGCGCGACTACCCGCCAACCGACGAAGAGGGCTACCTGGCGTTCGCCAAGAGCCTCGCCAGCCCGATCATCTACGAGGCGATCAAGGATGCCCAGCCGCTCTCGCCAATCTATGGCTACCAGCGCACCGAGAATCACTTGCGACACTATGAGCGGATGCCGCGCCGACCGCAGGGGTTTATCGTGCTGGGAGATGCGGTCTGCGCCTTCAACCCGATCTATGGTCAGGGAATGACGGTTGCCGCGCGTGGCGCCATGGCGCTCGACAGCCTGCTGCGCGAGGAGCGCCAGGCCGCGAAGAACGGCGGCTGGATGGAGCAACGCTTTCAGCAGGCCCTGGCCAAGAGCAACACTGACGCCTGGCTCATGGCGACCGGCGAGGATTTCCGCTACCCGACCACCGAAGGCGGCAAGCGCCCGCCGACGACGCGGTTCACGCACTGGTATATGAATCGCGTCATCGCTGCCGCGACGAGAAACACCGATGTGCTCGCCGCCTTTGCGGCAGCCGCGCATCTGCTCGCTCCGCCGTCGAGTCTGTTTCACCCGCGCATTATGGCGCACGCGCTAAGGCCGCAGCTGGGGCGCACGACCTAAAAAGACAAGATGACAAGATGGTTGATCACCTTGTCATCTTGTCACGGCGAGCGCCCAAAGACCCTGCCCATCTCGCGCAGCCGCACGTGCCGCACCCAATTGTAGGTATAGCACTTCTTTGCCAGGCAATACCCGCGCAGGTCGCGCCCGACCACGCCGGTGCCAACCTCTTTGCCGTTCATCATGAAATCCATGCTGGCCTCGACCACTTCCACACCGTCGCTCAGGTTGTAGCTCTTGCCGCTGCGATCGACGCCGCTGAGCGGGCCGACGTACAGCGCGACATGGCCGGCGCGCGAGCTTGGCGCGCCCGCGCCGAACACGAGCACATCGCCCGGCAGCCAGTCGTTCGGGTCGGCGATCTCGATCAGCTTGGCATTGCCGCGATCGGGATGATAGTAGTCGGCCATATGCGGGTTCGCGCCGCCGCCCCAGGCGATATCGAGGCCGGCCGCCTTGAGCGCGATGCTAACCAAATCGGCGCAGACGATGTCTTTGTAATGAAAGTTATTTGGGTTCGCTAGAAACGCGGTGCCATAGCACATTTTTTGCAGCTCCGGCGGCAGCAGATCGAACACTTGCGCGTCGTCGCCGAGCATAAACAACGCCTGTTCAATGACGCGGCGCGCTTGTTCCGGCAGCCTGAGGTAATCGGTGCGCGCCGAACGTGTACTGCCCGAGGTCGCCGCTGCGCCGCCCCGTGGGCTGAGCGCGATCGGCTGCGTGACCGCGCCATTGACCACCAGCGGCATCACGAACCGGGCGTAGTCGTCGAGCTCGACTTGCACCTCGCCGACCAGCGCCGTTGTGCCGAGCACGAAACGGTAGTTGCCGACCGGATCGGTCAGCGTCTCCAGGTAGGCGCGCGGGGTCGTGTCGTTCTGCGCAATAAGGTAGGCGCGCTCGGGCTTGAATAGCCGACCGTCGGCGTTGAGCTGCGGGTTATAAGCCAGCGCCGCGTCGCGAAACTGCTCCCAGGTAATACCCTGAACCTTGCCTTGCACCTGGCTCGTCCAGCAGTCCCAGCGCGTGCCGGCAAACCCGGTCAGCTGGCGCGTCCAGGCGTACGCCGGCACCGGAGTCGTCTCAGGGATCAGATACGTCTGATCGGCCTTGAAGCGATGATCAGCGTTAAGCGACGGATTATGGGCCAACGCTGGGTCGCAGAACTGCTCCCAGGCCAGGCCCGGAACCTGGTTCTGCAGATATTTGACCCAGCAGTCCCAGCGCGTGCCGGCAAACCCGGTCAGCTGGCGCGTCCAGGTGATCTGGGTGGTGGCTGGCAGCGGCCGAATGCCGGCGACACCGGCGAGCGCCGCCGCGGGGCCGACGAGGCGGACGGGAACATTGCCGAGTGGGGCGAGGTCGGTGGCACGGGCGACCCGGCCGGTAAGCGAAAGAGTGGCCATAGCTGCATTTCTCCCGAATGACAGAAACGTGCGACTCGCTCTCAATCCTCCTGCCGCTCATTATAGACTCATCAAGCTCGCTCTACACACTGGCAAACGGTCTGATATAATAACAATATACGATCGAAATGACAATGCCAAAAATGACCGCGATGCCAACCCGCCAGATCACGCTCTATACCCGGCCCGGCTGCCATCTGTGCGAGGACGCGGCCGAACTGCTCGAACGGCTGGCCGCGCGCATTCCGATCGAGATCGCCGAGGTCAATATTCTGAACGACGTCGATCTATTCGAGCGCTACAAACACAGCATCCCGGTGATTGCGATCGCGGGCGGGTCGACTATGCAAGCGCCGATCCAGGCCGAGGCATTGGAGCGTGTGTTGATCGGCGATACGTAAAACGTAATGCGTAATGCGTAATGCGTATATTACGTTTTACGAGCTGACACAATCATGAAACAAGTTTTCGTACTGCTGTGCGGGCTCGCTCTCGCGGCCTGCGGCGGCGCCGTGGCGCCGGCGGGCTCATTGCCGGGCGGGCCAGCAACGATTGCCGTCGACTCGCGGATTCTCAGCGATACTGGCCAATCGGTGATTCCCGATGTCGGCGAGGTCGCGCCGGATTTTGCCTACACCACTGCGGATGGCGCCACCCACAAACTAAGCGACCTGCATGGCAAAAAAGTGCTGCTGAACTTTTGGGCAACATGGTGCGGGCCCTGCCGCTCGGAGATGCCGGATATCCAAAAGGCGATCGGCGAATCCGGCGGCGCGGTGGTAGCATTGGGCGTGAATAAGGCCGAGGAAATGAATGTGATCGTGCCCTTCGCCGACGAGCTGAAGGTCACCTTCCCACTGATCACCAACCAGAAAGGCGATATCGCCGCGCGCTACGCCGCCCAACTCTTGCCGACCAGCTATTTTATCAACAGCGATGGCACGATCGCGCTACGCAAGACTGGCATAATGGATTATACTTTTATCAAGAATCATCTTGCCGAGCTGAAGTAGCTGCGCTTGCTAACACGACTCACGCGGTCACCTGCAAAACACGGATTTTTCTTCCTATCGAACGTTTTTTCGTTCGCAGAACGAAAAAACGTTCGATAAGAGAGATTTTACTGTGGTTCAATGTTCGCATCCACCGCATAACTTCTATATAGAAGGAATAAAGCTATGGCCGATCGCAGCAGCGAAGAAATACTCGAAATGGCTCGCGGCGATATTGCCGCACGCAAAGCCCAAAGCATCGCAGCACGCAGTATGCGCGAGCTGCCGTGGCGCTACGCCTTGATCGGTATGGCCGGCGCGCTGCTGTTAGGCCTACTGGCATGGCCCGGCATGCCGCTCGAATGGAAAATGTACGCGGTCGTCCATGGCGTCTGCGCGCAGGCCCACACCGTCGATATGGCCGGGATGCGGCTGCCGTTGTGCGCGCGCAACACTGGCATCTACAGTGGCTTCCTCGTGACTGTGCTGTACCTGCTGGCGCTCGGGCGCGGGCACGCCGCCAAGCTGCCGCCCTGGCCGATTCTGATCACACTGCTGGCGTTCATCGTGATCATGGCGATTGACGGCTTTAACTCGCTGCTAGTCGACATGTTCATGCCACATCTATACACGCCGCGCAACGAGCTGCGAACGCTCACCGGCATAGGCATGGGCGTGGCGATGGCAGTGCTGATCTTTCTTATGTTCAACATGTCGCTGCGTCAGAAACCCGCAACCGAGCAGCGGATCATCGGCAACTGGCTGGAACTCGGCGGCGCGCTGCTGCTCAATCTGCTGGTGCTGGCGGCCATGTATGGCAATGTCGCGCTGATGTTTTGGCCGATCGCCTTCAGCGCCTGGCTTGGCATCACCGGCATTCTCTACGCCATCAACGTGCTGCTGACGGCGCTGTTTATGGGCTACGAGGGCAAAATGACACGGATGATTCAGCTGGCGAAGCCAGCCACGTGGGCGCTGCTGTTTACGCTGATCGAGCTGGGCACGCTTTCGGCGGCGCGCTTCTGGCTCGAAGCGCAGGGCCTGATTGTGACTGGTTAGGCGCTGATAAGTGTCGATCACAAAAGGGCCTGGCGGAGCGAAGTGCCCGCCAGGCCCTTTTGTGATCGATTTCTAGATATAGTACATGACCTCACCGCTCTTGTGGCGCTTCGACTGGCAGAGATCGTCGAGCGTAATGCCGCGGAAGTAGCTTTCCAGCGTCGTACGTGCGCCATCCCACACGTCGCGCACAATAACACGATCGAGCGGCTCGTTCGGGGATAGGCCATCGCGGCCAGTGTCGGCCGGCAGCAGCGGCCCTTCGAGCGACTCCAGCACCTCCAACAGATCAATCTGCGCCGGCGGACGGGCCAGGCGATGCCCGCCCTGCGGCCCACGGACACTCTCGATCAGGCCAGCTTTGCGCAGCAATATCAAGATCTGGTTCAGGTAGTTTTCGTCGATGCCCTGGCGCTGATGGATCTCGTGGCTCTGAATCGGCCCTTTGCCATAGTGCTGTGCGAGATCGAACAATGCCCGCAGTCCATATTCACCTTTGCTTGATATACGCATAACAGACCTTAATACAACAACGAGACTTAGCTACAGACGATAGAAGATAGCGGTTGTCGCAACATTAGGTGCTATTCTCTATCCTCTATCCTCTATCTTCAGTGTCAGCCGATACTGCGTGCCATATCCGCACCCAGATGGCGCGCAACTGTGGCTTGTAGCAGATCAAGATCGACCGGCTTCACCAAGAATTCTGCAAACTGCGCCGTCACCATATGGCGCGCTTCCTCGGCGTCTAAGCCGCTGATTGCGATCGCCGGGGTCGATCCGCAGCCCGGCAGCGCGCGCAGAGCCTTGAGCGCATCAGGGCCGTCGAGATCGGGTAGGTGCATATCGATGATAAACAGGCTCGGCGGCGTCGTGCGCGCCAATGCAATCGCTTCGTCCGCACGACCGGCCACGCCAACGCGGTAGCCGAGATCGCCGAGAAAACGCGCGATGACTTGCTGCATAAGCGGATTGTCGTCGACTAGCAAAACATCCACTGCATTCTCCTTACTAGCGATCGACCAATCCGAGCCAGGCGACAGACGATAGATTATGGGCGATAGGCAATAGACGATAGAATAACTCCTATGACCTATTACCTACGGCCGATTGCCCGCGCCGAAAGCACATTAGATACGCGCTAGGTAGGCTATTGTACCACAGCTTAACGCTTGTGCTCTGAGTTACGATGGCCCAAGGCCCGGCACCGCGGCGCTATGGGTAAATACCACGGGTTATATTCGCATCGGCAACTCGCCGAACCGCCAACAAATAGGCCGCCAGCCGCATCGAGACGCGCTGCTGTTCTGCAACCGATCGCACCTGATCAAACGAACTGACCATGATTCGCTCGAGCTTGGCGTTCACATCCTGCTCATCCCAAAAGAACGACTGCAAGCCCTGCACCCATTCGAAATAGCTCACGGTGACTCCGCCGGCGTTCGCAAGAATGTCGGGGATGACAGTGATGCCGCGATCTTGGAAGATTGCGTCGGCGTCGGGCGTAGTCGGGCCATTCGCGCCCTCAACAATTACTTTCGCGCGGATCCGCGCTGCATTCAAATCAGTAAGCTGGTTTTCCAACGCGGCCGGAATGAGCACGTCGCAAGGAATCTCCAGCAGCTCGGCGTTGGTCAATTGCTCAACGCCAGGCGCTTGGTAGCCTTCGAGCAGGCGCCGCGGATGTTTGGCGGTATACTCGCGCATACCCTTGATGTCGAGGCCGCCCCGCCTGACATAGCCGCCAGTCGCATCGCTGACGGCGATAACGCGACAGCCCATCTCCTCAAGCAGCGCAGCGGCGACGCCACCGACATTGCCGAAGCCCTGCACGACAACATTGAGCTGATCGAGATACTGATTATTTGCCCGCGCCCACTCCCGCACCATCAGGCTTACGCCGCGCCCAGTGGCGTCGTTGCGGCCAAGCGAGCCGCCGACTTGCACGGGTTTGCCGGTGATAACCGCGTTGACGGTATGGCCCTGGTGCATCGACACTGTATCCATGATCCAGGCCATCATCTGCGGTGTCGTATTGACATCCGGCGCTGGGATATCTTTGTCGGGGCCAATCAAAATACTAATTTCGGTCGCAAAGCGCCGCGTCATCCGTTCGAGCTCGCCCAGCGACAGCTGAGCCGGATCCACAATCACGCCGCCCTTCGCACCGCCGTAAGGTATATTGACCAGCGCGCATTTCCAGGTCATCCACATCGCCAGCGCACGTACTTCATCAATATCGACATTTGGATGAAACCGAATACCACCTTTGACCGGCCCACGGCCGAGGTTATGTTGAACGCGGTAGCCAGTAAAAACTTTGGTGGCGCCGGTGTCCAGTTTGACGGGGAAGTTGACGGTCAGCTCGCGCTGCGGAACGCGAAGAACCTCACGAATGTCTTGGGGCAGATCCAGCATCTCGGCAGCTGTATCGAATTGGTGTTGTGCAATGCGGAAGGGATTGTCGCGCTCAGACGCCATTGTCGTCGCCTCCTAATGTTGGCCTGATTGTCAAGATCGCTGTGTTCGTCAGCGAGCGCTCCATCATTGGATTGGGCATCATACCCAAGCGCTCGACCGGCGATCGATTATAATAATCTTAACAGTATCACACAATCGGCACCCGCGCAATGCCGCGCCCGCCGCTCAAACCAAATCTTTACGCATAAAGACCCAGGAGCGCTGCCCTAGCACCCAACCGGCCAGCAGCGAGCGGCGCACCCGCCGCGCGACAAAACCGCAGCGCCGATAAAGATCGTACGCGCCATGGTTACTCGCGCTGACGTAGAGACCCAAGTAGCGCTTGCGGCGGATACGCGCCTCTTCCTCGGCGCGCGCCAGCAGCGCCCGCGCAATACCGCGCCGCCGAAACGGGCTCAGCACGGCAACGTCGGTGATATAGCCCTCGGCGCGATCGATCTGATGATCGAGCAGCGACAGCGCGAAGATCGAACGCAAGGCGCCCCAGGCGCCCAGAACCTGATGGAAGGCCATCTCGGCCGCGCCGGTATTATCACCGCCCATCTCCCAGGTTCGCAGCGTGATCGTCCCAACCACTTGACTATCGGCTTCGGCAACCAGCATGCCGCGTAGCGCCCCGACGCCTTGGCGCCGCCAGGCCTCGGCCATAGCCTCAACGCCGCGCGCCATGCCTTGCGCGCCAAATGCCGCGCCGAATTTATCGGCAAAGGCTTCACGATGTAAGCTAAGGATGGGATAGATATCGCTCATCTGCGCTGCGCGGATGTCGATTTGCAGTGGCGGGGTGAATTGATCCGAGGTGACAAGCATGACGTTCAGCCGAACGCCCTTCCCGGTCGTTCGTTACGAAGCGCCATGCATCAGAAACGCTCGGCGCGTTATTTCGTGATCGCGATCTCGTGCACCATTCTAACACCCGCGGGGATATGGCGTCAATTACAGGGCTTACGCGGCCGCGTAACGCAGGTGATTTCAGCCTTCGACAGAGTGGTACTTTATCTTGTACTTGTTTATGTTTTTGCGCTCGCAGAGCGCAAAAACATAAACAGAAAAATGAGGAGTACCATGCTGCCGTCTATCCTGAGCCTGCCTGTCCTGAGCCTGTCGAAGGGTCGAAGGGCAGGCTACGTGCCAGGTTGAAGGGCCGACTGCGCCGGTCCTGTCAATTAGGAATCATGCAACGCGGTGCTAGCGCGGGCCAAGCGCCTCCGCCAGAATATCGCGCAGATCATCTTGATCGAATGGCTTCTCAATCACAAAGTTGACTCCCCGCTCGCGCGCCTCATCCTCGCTGGACTGCCGCCCCCAGCCAGTGATCAGCACGGTCGGCACGCGTGGGTCGCGCTGCTTGATCTGCTCCAGCAGCTCCCATCCATTCATGTCTGGCATACCAAGATCTGAAATAACCAGATCGAACGTGTCGGGCGCGAACGTCGCCAGGGCTTCGCGGCCATCGGCCGCCTGCGCAACTTTGTGACCCCAGCGCATCAGTAGGCGCACGGTGGCGTCGCGGATCATTGCCTCGCTTTCGACGAACAAGATATGGCACGGTTGGATAGCGTGCGTATGCCGTGTGCGCCCCGATTTACCGGCCTGCTCGGTGTTGCGCACCGGCAGCCGGATCACAAAGCGCGTCCCCGCGCCGGGCTCGCTTTCAACCTCGATCTGCCCACCATGGCTCTGAATAATGCCGAGTGAGACCGCTAAGCCCAGGCCAGTACCCTGCTCGCCCTTGGTCGAGAAAAACGGCTCGAAGATCCGCGCGCGCACATCCGCAGGCATACCCAAGCCCGAATCACTCACCTCAAGCACCACATCGCCGGCGCCATCGCCGCTGACCTTGTCGTCGTAGGTCGCGATCGTCAGCTTGCCGCCTTTCGGCATCGCGTCGACCGCGTTGATGATCAGGTTGGTCAGCACCTCGCGCAGCTCGGCTGGGCGGCCAGCCAGCGGCGTGACCGTCTGGAGCTGCTTGACAATCTCAATCGTAGCGCCGCGGCTCTGGGCCACGTCGCGCCAGCGTGGCCTGGTGATATCGATCGCATCGCGCGCCAGCATATCGAGGCGCACCTCGGTCATCGGCGAGTCGTGCTCCATGCGCGCGAAGCCCTGGAGTCGCCGCACCGTCTCGGCGCCATCCTTGGCCGCTCGCTCGATCACTCGCAGCATCTCGCGCTGATCGTCACCCTTGGCCTCAAATAGCAGCAGCTGCGCATTGCCCAGGATACCGGCCAGCAGATTGTTGAAGTCGTGGGCGACGCCCGAGGCGAGCTGCCCAACCGCCCGCACCTTATCGACCAGGTTGAGATGCTCCTGGGTGCGCGCCAGCTTGGCGGCGGTCTCCTCGCGCTCTTGCGCGAGGCGCGCGTTGTGAAGCGCGGTGCCGAGGTAATGCGACAGCTCGCGCAACGTAGCCACCTGCGTCTGGCCATAGGCGTTCGGCTCACGGCTGGCGAAGTCGAGCGTGCCGATCGCGCGGCTGGCGCCGATAATCGGCACGACCACGCCGGCGCGCAGGCCGCCGGCCGCCAGGCCGCGGTCGTACGCGAAGGTACTGCGCACCAGCTCGGATTGTACTAGCGCCGTCCCAGTGCGGCATGCTGTCTGCCAGGGGGTGTTTTCGGCCGCCACGCGCTTGCCGAGCGGCAGCTCCGACCAGTCGCGCACGGCGAAATCGTAGACCGTCTCGAACAGGAATGTATCGTCTTCCTCATTATAAAGCGCCAGCGCGGCGTAATCGCACGGCACCACCCGGCGAATCTGGTGAATGATCGTACGCAGGATGCCGGGCAGTTCATGGCTGACGTCGTGCGTGCTGACCTCTTGCGTGACGCGTGTGACGACTTCGAGCTGGAGCGTGCGCTCCTGCGCCTCGGCGTAGAGCCGCGCGTTTTCCATAGCGATCGCGGCCTGGTTGCCCAACGCGGCGATCGCCCGCAGCTCCTCCTGGTTGTAGTGGTTGGGGTGCTCGCTCTCCAGCATCAGCACGCCATATACGCGCCCCTGGCCCATCAGCGGCACGCCGAGCCAGCTCTGGATTGGCGCGACGCCGACGATCGGGCGGTAGCGCGAGTCGTGCTGCACGTCGTCGAGAATGATCGGCCGGCACTGTTCGACGATCTGAGCGACAAGCGGCGCCTCCTCCAGCCGGACACGCGTCTGGCCGAGGCCCTGGCTGGCGGTGAAACCGCGTGTTGCCGCAATCTCCAGGCTGTCGTTGTCGATCAGCAGCAGCGCGCTGCGATCGTATGGCAGCACCTGGGCCAGCTGGTCGAGAATAAGCTCCGGCACGCCCTCGGGCGCCAGCGCCGCCGTCAGCGTCTGCGAGACACGATAGATCGCCTCGGCTAACTGGCGGCGCAGCTGCTCGACCTGGTAGAGATTCGAATTCGCTAACGCGACCGCGAGCGGGCCGGCCAGCGTGGTAATTTGCTGCTCGTCGAGCTTTGTGAATGCGTTCGGCCGGCTGCTTTGCAGCACAATCACCGCCTGCAGCTGGCCGGCGTGGCTCACCGGCGCGACCAGCTCGGAGCGCGCCGAGGGCAGCCCCGGCGAGGGTTCAAACTCCGACTCGCGGTTGAGATCGCCGATATACAGCGGGCTGCCAGTGAGCGCCACTCGCCCGGCAACGCTGCCATCGGTCAGCGGCATGCGGGTGGGCGGGGCGAAGGTATTGCCGCCGGTGCTGCCGCTGAAGTGGTGCAGCAGCGATTCACCTTCGCTCAGCGCGACGCCGACGCACTCGTAGCCGAATGTCTCGCGTAGTGTCGTGGCGAAGCGGCGGATCAGCTGATCGGCGTCGAGCGAGGCGTTCAGTTCGCGCCCAATGCGCAGCAGCCCTTCTAGCTGGCGCACGGTATCGACCAGCGAGCGATTCTGCTCTTGCAGCTCGCTCGAGGAGTGCTCCAACGAGCGGGAGAGGTCTTCGAAGCTGCGGGCCAGCGCCCCAACTTCGCCAGGCGCGCGCAGTGGCAGTTTGCTGCCATCGCCGCCGGGGCCAAGCTCGGCCGCGGCCGCGACGAGCTTGCGTAGCGGGCGAGCGGCCCAGCGCGAAAGCAACCAAAGCAGCAGCAGCGTGGCGAACAGCAGCCCAACTGCGTAGGGCGCGAGATCCTCGGCCAGCCCGAGAGCGACGTTCTGAACGCCATTCCACACCTGAGCGCCAAGCAACGGGGCCAGCAGCGCATCAAGAATAGTGTAACCCCAAACGGCGAGCGCAATCAACCCGCCGATCAGGATGGCCAAGCCGACGAACGCGGCAAAGAACGCACGCCGAGCAAGCGATGAAGGTTGTCTGGGGCGAATAGACATGTGGCCGGGCCTTCATTAATAAACAAAATAAAGTACGGCCCGGATCGGCATGATAAAGGTCGGAGCCACGCCTGTCAACCGCGCCGCAGATCTCACGACCGATCACACACAGCCACCAGCCACCTCTACCAGAGTAAACGCCGCAAAAGGGTGCATGGTTGCGTTTTGAACAAAATGACAGAATTGGTTGACGCTGCGCATATAATAGGGCGACCCGTCCATCAGAGAAAAGGAAGCTTATGTCGTTTGTCACGCTCGATGGCATGCGCATGTATTACGAAGAGCATGGCACGCCCGACAGCCCGCCGCTCGTGCTGCTCCACGGCTTTATCCAAACAGGAGCCTTCTGGGCGAACCAACTCGCCGCCTTCGGCGCGCACTATCGCCTGCTGGTTCCCGATCTGCGCGGCCATGGCCGCACGGATAATCCAGGCGGCGTAGCGGCCATGAACCATCGGCAATTCGCCCGCGATATCATTGCGCTGTGTCGCGCGCTTGGGGTCGAACGGGCGGCCTTTTGTGGCGAGAGCACCGGCGCGATGCTGCAACTCTCGCTGGCGCTGGCGGCCCCAGACCTGGCCGGCGCCGGCATCCTCGCCGGGGGGACCTACTATTATGACGACGAGCTGCGATCCTGGTGGCAACACCAAACCCCCGACACGGTCTTCGCCGGCGCGGACCAGGTGCGGGCAGTGCAGGCCGGTCATACAGCGCTGGGACCAGACCATTGGCGCATTGTGACCGAGGCCTGGATCGGCCTCCACGCCCACGCCCATACCGAGGACTTTCCCGAGGCGGAGGAACTGCGGGGGATCCGCGCGCCAGTCTTGATCGCCCATGGGGATCGCGATGATCTCTTCCCGATTGAGATACCAACTAGTCTGTATCGGCTGCTGCCCGACGCAGAGCTGTGCCTGCTGCCCAATACCAAGCATGCCCCGCCGGCTGAACATCCCGATTGGTTCAACGCTATCACGCTCGATTTCTTGGCCCGGCGCTATGTCGAGAGCAGAGATAAGCACTGAGTGGCGAGATGCTTATGTCTGCGATGACTGTCCCCTCATGAATGTTGACGTTGGAATTCGGTAATGATATGTAGGCGCCTTCTCAAAGCCGCTGCCGAGCAGCCTGCAACTGGTCTATGGCGCCAACGATGCCCACTCCTCCATTCTTGAGGAGATCATCTCGCTCACCTCGGCATACTGCATCTCCAGCGACCTCACCCGCTTGCCGTCGCCCGAAATGCCGGCGTTGGTCATCTCTTCGGCCAGCTGCTTCTGTTCGGCCTCCAGCATAGCGATCTCCTGCTCCAGCGCTTCCAGCCGGCGCTGGCGTTTGCGATCCGCTTTGCTCTGCTCTTTGCTGGAGCCTTGAGGCTTGAGGCTTGGGGCTTGCGCGCCATTCCCGTTGTTCGTCACCCACTCGCCATGGCTATTTTTGTACCCTTCGTTCTTCGTCTTTGGTCCTTCGTCTCCTGCCCTGAGCGTAGTCGAAGGGTTCGCCCGCGGTCTTTCGTCTTTGGTCGCCTGTCGCTCCTTCACTGGCGGCTCGGGACGCTCCTTGGCCTCGCGATACGCGGCATATTCGCTGTAATTGCCGGCAAACGCCTCGATTGAGCCATCCTCAACCATCCAGATCGTATCGGCCACTGCATCGATGAAATAGCGATCGTGCGATACGAACAGGATCGAGCCGTTGTATTCATTGAGCACCACTTCCAGCGCCTCGCGCGCGCCAATGTCGAGGTGGTTGGTCGGCTCGTCGAGCACCAGCAGATTGCCGCTCATCAACGTCAATTGGGCCAGCGCCACGCGGCTGCGCTCGCCGCCAGACAGATCGCCGACGCGCTTGAACACGTCGTCGCCACTGAACAGAAAGCGCCCTAACAGCGTGCGTGCCTCGGTCTCTTTGATCAGCGGCTTGATCCGCCGAATCTCTTCCAGCACAGTCGCGTTCATCTGCAGGCCCTCGTGAGCCTGGGCATAGTAATTGATCACCACCTTATGCCCCAACCGAGTCATGCCGCGCAGCGGCGGCAGATCGCCCACGATCGTGCGCAGCAGCGTGGTCTTGCCGCTGCCGTTCGGCCCCATCAACGCCACCCGCTGGCCCCGAAACATTTCTAGGTTCGGGCATGTGATCAATCGGCAGTCGCCAGTCGTCAGTCGTCCATTGCTATCGCCGCCAGACACGGACTGCTGACTGCTGTACCCAACTACCAGATTCTCGAGCCGCAACACCAGGTCGCCGCTACGCACCTGCGTGCCGAGGTTCATGGCTAGCTTCTTTTGCTGCTGCGGCGCGTCGATGCGCTCGTTGATCCACTGGTTGTTGGCGCCCTGATAGCCCTGTTTCAGGCGATTCAGAATCTTTTCGCGGCCGCGCGCCTCTTTGGTGCGCTGGCCGGCCTTGAAGCGCCGGATGAAGTCCTCGGTCTTGGCGATGAACTCCTGCTGGGCCTGAAACTGCTTGAGCTGAAGCTCGAGCTTCTCGGCTTTGAGCTCGAGGTAGCGATTATAACCGGCCGGGTAATCGCCGTCGAGCTTGCCATTGGCAATCTCCAGCGTGCGGTTCGTGACTTTGTCGAGGAAATAGCGATCGTGCGAAATCACGATCAGCGTGCCATCCCAGTCCTTCAAGAAGCGCTCCAGCCATTCCAGCGCCGCCAGATCGAGGTGGTTGGTCGGCTCGTCGAGCAGCAGCAGATCAGGGTCGGCCAGCAGTGCGGCGGCCAGCGCCGCGCGGGTCTTTTGCCCGCCGCTGAATTGGCGCACCGGCTGATGGTACTGTTCTTCAGTGAAACCCAGGCCATGCAGCGTTCGATCGATCCGGTACTCAATTTCATAGCCGCCAGCGTGCTCGAAACGATGCGTCAGCTCGCCATAGCGCTCCATGCGCTGCTCCCAATCGGGCGCGGCGGTGTCGGCCAGCGCGTGCTCCAGCTCGGTGATTTCGGCCTGCATGCTCATCATATGTTCGAGCGCAACATGCATCTCTTCGATCAGCGTGCGCTCGCCCAAGAACTGGGCTTCCTGTGCCAAATAGGCCAGACTCCGCCCGCGCGCCATGTGCAGGCCACCCTTGGTCGGGTCTTCGACTCCGGCGATGATCTTCATGAGCGTGCTTTTACCGGCACCATTCACGCCAACCAGTGCAACCTTATCGCCACTAGCAATCTGAAAACTGATATCGCCAAAAATAAACTCTGCGCCATAATATTTGGTCAGTCCGCCGACATTAAGAAGTGACATGCTGATTCTCCTGGATATAACAAGGCCGTGGAGCAGTAGCCTGCGCCCACGGCCGAAACAGATACTTATCGTCTCACAATGATCGTCTGAAAAAGGGCGCACTCATCCTATCTACAGCTAGCCAACCTCGCTCTGGCGAATGGCTCCTCGATAGAACACGGCGCAACCTCCGACATATCATCGATCGAACTGACCGAAATCGCTATAAGGATACCACGCAGGCGCCGGGGCTGTCAATCAGCCGAAAGGATTAACACGGATTTGGGCACGAGTAGCATAATCCGTGTATCCATGTATCCGTGCCCAAATCCGTGTCCGTTGACGTGACCAACTGAACATGCTACTATGCCTTAAAATCGGCTTGACGCACTATCGAAGGAGATCTCATGAAATTGCATGAATATCAGGCGCGCGATATTCTGGCGAAATACGGCATCCCGGTGACGGGCGGCGGCGTGGCGAGCACGCCGGCCGAGGCCCGCGCGATTGCCGAGCAGATCGGCGCAAAGGTGGTCGTCAAAGCCCAGGTGTTTGTTGGCGGGCGCGGCAAGGCCGGCGGCGTGAAGCTCGCCGATACGCCGGAGCAGGCCGAGCAGGTCGCCGGTCAAATCCTCGGCATGGATATCAAGGGCCTGAGGGTCGAGAAGGTGTTGGTGGCCGAGGCGATCAGCTACGAGCGCGAGATCTACCTCGGCGTGGTGATGGATCGCGCCAGCAAGAGCATTGTCGTCATGGCATCGGCCGAGGGTGGCGTCGAGATTGAGGAGGTCGCCAAGACCAACCCCGACGCGATCGTCAAGATCGCCGCGCACCCGACGCTGGGGCTCCAGCCATTCCAGGCGCGTGAGCTGGCCTTCGGCATCGGCCTGACCGACGGCAAACAGGCGCGCCAGTTCGCCCAGATCGCCAATGCACTGTACAAGGCCTATATGGACACCGACGCGACGCTGGCCGAGATTAACCCGCTGGTGGTGCTGCCGGGCGGCGCGCTGCAAGCGCTCGACTCCAAGATTGTGCTCGACGACTCGGCGCTATTCCGCCACCCCGACCTGGAGGCCATGCGCGATTCGTCCGACGAGCCCGCGGCCGAGCGGATGGCGCGCGAGTCCGGTATTACCTTTATTAAGCTCGACGGCAACATTGGCTGCATGGTCAACGGCGCCGGCCTGGCCATGGCCACCATGGACGTGGTCAAGCTCTACGGCGGCGAGCCGGCCAACTTCCTAGACATTGGCGGCGGCGCCGGCAAGGACAAGGTCAAGGCCGCGTTGCAGATCATCCTGGCCGATCCGAATGTCAAAGCGGTGATGTTCAATATCTTCGGCGGCATCACCCGCGTCGACGAAGTGGCCCGTGGCATCATCGCCGCGCTCGACGAAGTCAGGACCGATGTGCCGATGATCGCGCGGTTGGTCGGCACAAACGAGGAGGAGGGCCGCAAGCTGCTGGCCGAATCGCAGCTGCTGCCCGCCGCCACGTTGGCCGAGGCTGCACAGAAGGCGGTTGCAGCTGCGCAGGCGCGCTAAATTTTGCGAGAGCGAGGCACGTGGCGCAAGGTCCGCCGCGCCCGCACCGGCCTTGCGCCCAATCACCCCAACGTGCGATATTCCTCCTCCAATGCCCGCCGCTCCTCGTCGTCATCAGCTCCCTCGATGAGCGCCGCGAGCTTGGCGCGCCATTCGGCAGCAACCTGCCGCGGTGAATTGCCGCCGAGCCGGGTGGCCCATGCACGATCGCGCCGCAGCAGCGCCAGCTGCTGCTCGGCCTCGGTGTAGCGGCAGGCCACTGCCGGGAGCCGCTCGGCCTTGGCGAGCGGGTAGCTGGTGCCGGCAACCAACTCATGCGGTTCGAGCTTGAATAGCCCGGCCAGCAGCACCACCGTGCGCTCGCTCGGCAGCGCCAAGCCCATCTCGAAGTGCGAAACCGCCACGCGCGAGGCCGCCAGTCGCACCGCCAGCTGCTCCTGAGTCCAGCCGCGCGCCATGCGCAGCCGCGCGATGCGCGACCCCAGCGATTCAGGCGTTTGAGGGCTGTGTGGTATCATAGACCGATTGTACCAGCAAATTGCCAAGCCGGCGGCTAACTTACTTAGCAGACGGCGCGCCGTAAGGGCACTATACTTCTTTCTAATGGCCATAGTCATGCATGTATAAGAACTGTGGGCGGCGCCACGAATGCGCCGCACTAGAGGAGAAAACAATTCATGGCCCAAAAGAAACGCGCGTTGATCACCGGCATCACCGGGCAAGACGGCAGCTACCTAGCTGAGTTTTTGCTCGATCAAGGTTACGAGGTAATCGGCATGATCCGGCGCTCCAGCACGGTGAACTTCGAGCGTATTCGCCATATTCAGGATCATATCACACTCACCGCTGGCGACCTGCTCGACGAAGTTTCGATCATCAATCTGCTGCGCGAGTGCCGCCCGGCCGAGATCTACAACCTCGCGGCGCAGTCGTTCGTTCAGACGTCCTGGAGCCAGCCGGTCTTCACCGGCGAGACCACCGCGCTCGGCGTGACGCGCATGCTCGACGCGATCCGCATCGTCGATCCCGATATCCGCTTCTACCAGGCGAGCTCATCGGAAATGTTCGGCAAAGTCGTCGAGGTGCCCCAGCGCGAGAGCACGCCCTTCTATCCGCGCAGCCCGTATGGCGTCGCGAAAGTCTACGGCCACTGGATCACCGTGAACTACCGCGAGAGCTACGGGATGCATGCGACGAGCGGGATTCTGTTCAACCATGGTTCGCCCCGCCGCGGTATTGAGTTCGTCGAGCGCAAAGTATCCCACGGAGTCGCGCGGATCAAGCTGGGGCTGGATAAGGAACTGCGGCTTGGTAACCTGGAGTCGCAGCGCGATTGGGGCTTCGCCGGCGATTATGTGAAGGCCATGTGGATGATGCTTCAGCAGGATCACCCCGAGGATTATGTCGTCGCCACAGGTCAAACCCACACGGTGCGGAAGCTCTGCGAGTTGGCCTTCGGGCACGTCGGGCTGGACTATCACGATTACGTCGTGCAGGACGAGCGGTTCTATCGACCAGCCGAGGTCGATCTGCTGATCGGCGACCCTGCTAAGGCCGGCAAGGTGCTTGGCTGGAAGCCGGAGACCTCGTTCGAGGAGTTGGTGCGAATGATGGTTGAGGCCGACCTCAAGCTGCTGCACGGCCAAGTTTGACGGGGTGACAAGATGATAGGTGGCAAGGTGATTTTAGCCGCCTGTAACGTCACCCTGTCACTTTGTCACCCCCTCACCTTGTTAGATGTCGTAGATGCGGTCGAGCCGGTCGCGCTCGCGCACGCCGATCGTTTCGACGAAGCGGTGAATGTCGCGCACCGACTGAATAGCGTTATAGCCCGTCCATAAGAAGCGGTGAATATCCGACATGCCGACCGTCTGGGCCAAACCTTGCGTACGATTCAGCATCATGCCAACTAAGGGTCGGCGCGCCATGCGGTAGACATTGTAAAGCGAATCACGAACGAGATCGAGCTGGCGGACCCGATCATCATAATTGTCCGCCAAACGATAAGCGCGCTCGTACTGCTCCTCATCAAAATCCAGCGGCGCGTCGAGCTTCAAAAGCCAATGCGCTACGGCGTCGTCGAGCCGGTTGGTCAGCTCCAGTAGTTCCAATACCTGCTGGACATCGCCAACTGCCAGGCCAGGCGCCAGGTGAACAAAATGCTGCAGACGGCGGGCCTGCTCATCGCGCGCGCTGAAGTCGCGCGGGCCGTACATTTCTTCGAAGAAAAACTCGCCGATGTCGTGGTATTGCGGCTCTTCTGCCAGGTCGGCATGGTCACGACGAAGTCGGTTCGATTGAAACGATTGCAGAACGGCTTTGTAGTCTTGCTGCGATGTCATAGTACATCGTTCAAAGGCAAAAGGTAAAAGGCTAAAGGTAAAAGGAGGCCATACCGAGCCTTTTACCTTTTGCCTTTATCCTTCTAATGCCTCCTCGAACACACGCACGGCCTGGCGAACCTGATCTTCGCTGACGACGAGCGGCGGAATAAAACGAACGACATTGTCGTACGGGCCGCAGTTGAGCAATAGCAGGCCGCGCTCACGGCAGCCGGCCAGCACGCGCTTGGTCAGCGCTGCATCCGGGCCGCCATCCTCGCGCAGCAACTCGACGCCGACCATCAGCCCAAGCCCACGCAGATCGCCAATCGACGGGCGCCGGCTCTGTACAGCCGCCAGCTCGGATTTGAGCATGCCGCCCAACCTGGCCGCATTCTCGACGAGCCGGTCTTCTTGGATTGCGCGGATCGTCGCGACGCCGGCCGCACACGCCACCGCGTTGCCACCGTAGGTGCCGCCGTGCGAGCCGGGGTGCCATTTGTCCATAATCTCGCGGCGCGCCGCGATGCCCGAGAGCGGCAACCCCGACGCAATGCCCTTGGCCATAATCATGATGTCGGGGACGACGTCGAATTGCTCCATTGCAAAAAAAGTGCCGGTGCGCCCAAAGCCGCTCTGCACTTCATCGGCAATCAGTAAGATGCCATGCTCGTCGCAGATCTCGCGCAGCCCGCGAATAAACGAGGCCGGCGGCACGATATAGCCACCCTCGCCCTGCACCGGCTCGACTAGAATCGCCGCAATATCTTCCGGCACTGTTTCGGTCTGTAGCATATGGCGAACTTGCCGCAGCGGCTCGCCGCAGCAACCCACGACCTGCCCTGAGCCCGACGAAGAGTCATCTGGAGCGGCGTACGATATCGCGGCAGTGTTCTTGCCGGCGGCGCGCGCGACCGCGCATTGAAAGCAGTAAGCGAATGGCGAGATATGCACACCCGAAGGCAGCGGCGCATAGCCGCCGCGATATTTACCCTTGCTGCTGGTCAGCGCCATTGCGCCTGCTGTGCGGCCATGGAAACCGCCGCCAAACACAATCACATCGCTACGCCCGGTAGCCTGGCGCGCCAGCTTGAGCGACGCCTCAACCGCCTCGGCGCCGCTATTGCTGAAGAAAAAGCTGTCGAACGAGGGATGCACCACCTCGCGCAGTGCCCCCACCAGTTCGAGCATTGGGCGGTGATACACGATATTGGCCTGGCCGTGCAGCAGCAGGCCGGCCTGCTCGCGGATTGCCGCCACCACGCGTGGGTGGCAGTGGCCAGTGTTTGTCACTCCAATGCCACAGGTGAAATCCAGATAGCTGCGCCCATCGACGGCGTACAGGCAGGCGCCTTCGCCGCGCTCGATCATAATATCGGTGTAGCGCGCCCAAACTGGGGAGAGATACTGCTTGTTCTCCAGAAGCTCCATTGCCCACTCCATATCACATATTGCGTATTCCGTATTGTTTACATCGTCAACTCCATAGGTCGCCGATTCTTCGTGGAGATGCTGCGCACGTTGAAATGGCACGATTGTACTTACGGTTGCCGGAGCCGCACGAGCGCGGTACGCGCTTCATTGGCCCACTCGCCGTTATTGTTCTGATCGAGCGCGACCTGATACGAGATAACTGCATCGTTGCGCTGCCCTAGCTGCTCTTCGGCCAGGCCCTGGTAGAAGCGCGCATCAGGGAAAGTGCCGCCACGCTGCTCGATCGCCGTGATCAGCTCAGCGCGCGCCTGCTTGGCTTTGCCCTGCGCCAGGTACGAGCGGCCGAGCCAGTAGTGCGCCTCGGAGAAGTTGGGCTGGATGTCGATCGCCGACTGCAAATCGCGCATCGCGTCGTCGAGCTTGTCAAGGCGAATATACAGCAGCGCGCGGCGATACAGCGGCTCGGCCAGGATCTTGCTGGCCTTGATTGCCTTGCTGTACGACTCAAGCGCCGCGGTGTCATTGCCCTGCTGCTCAAACAGCTTGCCCTGCAGCAGCAGCGCCTCGGAGTAGTTCGGTTGCATCTGCAGCGCCGTTGCCAGGTTGTCGCGCGCCAGATCGGGCTGCCCCGCCGCCAACTGCGCCTGTGCCAAGCCAAAGTAGGCCTCGGGATACTGCGGCTTCAGCTCGATCGCGCGCGCATATTCTTGGATCGCGGCGCCGGGGTTGGATTGCCGCACCAACGCCTCGGCCAACCATAGGTGCGCTTCGGGCGACGTTGGATCAAGATTCACCGCATCGCGGAACTGCGCTTGTGCGACCGACCAGTTCCCCAGCGCGCCTGAAGCGCGGCCCAGCCCGATCATCGCGCTGACCAGCCTACTATTGATCTTGAGTGCGTCGCGATAACGATCCACCGCATCGGCTGGCTTGCCTTGCATCAACGCGATATCGCCCATGCCAACCAACGCCTCGGGGTAGGCGTTGTCGCGCAGGTCGAGCGCGCGCTGCTCGGCAGCCTGTGCAGCGTCGAATTTGCCGATCTTCAGGTTGGCCTGGCCAAACCCATGATAGAGTTCAGACTCGAAAATGATTGGGTCGGCATCGCCAAGGCGCACCGGCTGCCGCGGTTGTTGCAGCGCGGTGATCGCTCGATTATACGCGGTGGCAGCGGACTCGTATTCGCCATTGATCAGCAACACATCGCCGATCCGCTTCAGCTCAACCGGGTCGTTCTCGCCGGCCGAGAGCGCGACACGGTACTGCTGGCCGGCCGCGACACTATCGCCTTCGGCAGTGTAGATTCGGCCAAGTGCGAGCCGCGCGCGCACATCGCTGCCGTTCACATCAATCGCGTGTGCATACTGAGCCTTGGCGCCCGCAATGTCGTTTTGCTGCTCGAGCAATTGGCCATACTCGTAGGCCACGGTTGAGTCGCGCGGCGCCACCAGGAGCGCCCGATCCATCACGGCGCGTGCGCCATCGGCATCGCCACGACTCTGATAGAGTCCGGCCAGCGCGATCATGCTACGAATATCGTTCTGGTTTGCCAGCGGCAGCAGCACCTGTTCGGCTTCGGCGGCGCCACTTGGGCCGCTCTGCTGCAGCGCCGCGGCTAACTTCAACGTGTTGTCGTCACTGGGCCGATTGGCCGCAAACCAGCGGCGCTGTTCGATCACGGTGGGCCAATCCTTGGCATCTTCGGCCACCACCGCCAGTTTCAGACGCGCGGGGAAAAAGGCCGGATTCAGCGCGATCGCCTTGGCCAGCAGCTGGCGACCACGCGCCGGGTCGCCAGGCAGCGCGACCAACGCCTGGCCATAGACTGGCTCGGGCCGCTGTGGCGCCAGCGCCGCTGCCTGATCGAACTGCTTTGCCGCATCAGCCGAATTGTCGCGCAACAGGTTGGCATGCCCAAGCAGCACGAGCGAGTCCACATCGCTGGGCCGGGTTTTCAGCAGATTCTCCAACGCCGTGCGGCCGACGTTCGTCGGCGACCGATCGCCGAAAATCGCCGCCCACACCACCGCAAGCCCACGCGGCTTGCTAGCTCCTTGTAGGCTGCCGCGCTCGAGATTGACCAGCGCTTGCCAGCGAATGCGCTCGCGCAGCAGTTCGTGGGCGCGTTGCGATTGATAGATCGCGATCTGTCCGGCGATTGGCTCGTTCGAGGCGTCTTTTCCGGTAGCCAGGCGCGTCCAGAGCTGCGATGTCACACTGGTGTCATCCACCGCCTGATCGATCTTGCCACGAACACTCTCAAGGGTGCTCCTGGACAGCGGATTAGCGCCAACCAGCTCCCACATCAGCCGCCCGCGCGCGCCACTAGCCTGCGACATCTCAAGCAACGCTCGTTCGGTCTCGACCGCGGCTCTCAGACGCGTGGTCGTGACGTTATGCAGCTCGACAGTCGTGGCATTCACGTCGTCGATGGTCTGGGCGGCCGCGTCATCAAGCGTCGCTCTCGCCGGATCAAATTGGCCATTCTGGCGATAAGCTTCGGCGAGCGTTAGCAGGAGCTGAGTTGGCGGTGCGGCTGGGTCAGCACGCTCGAGGCTACGCGCAATTTCCAGCGTAGTCACCGCATTGGCGATATCGCCCGAGGACAGGAATTGGCGGCCTAAGTTATAGCGCAGCTGGCCGAGGTCGCGGCCCTGCAGCGCGATCACCGCATTATTAAATGCTGCCGTTGCACCGCTATCGCCGGCATCTTGAAGAATCGCGCCCAAATTATTGTACAGTAGCGCCGCCTGCGTGCCAGCCGCATTCGCCAGCCCGCTCAAGGCGCGATTGTACTCGTTGGCCGCATCCTGATACTCGCCACGCGCCCAGAGGATATTGCCGCGCAGCGCACCGGGCAGCGCCGGCGACAAGGCCGGATAGTCGTTGGACAACGTGCCGAGGGTTGTGAAAGCTAAGTCAAAGCGCCCGGCATCATAGTCGGCGAGCGCGCCCAGTAGCGCCGGCAGAATCACTGCGCCATTGATCGAGCGGTTGGCGAGCTTGTAGGCGGTTGGTATTGCGAAGCGCCCGGCGTATCCTTCCCAGCCAAGCGCGGCCAGCGGCCCGGTGGGCTGATAGACTAGCATCGGCTGGAGCGACTCGCGGTCCACCATCCCGCCGGCATCGATCTGGCCCCAGACTAGCGCATCCGCACCATCGCGCTTGAGCTGCTCCAGCGCCGCATCGGCATTGGCCGGCGGCTCACTCAGCGATCGAGCGATCACGCGCTTGCCGCTGGCATCCGGCAGCATTGCGACCAATGCCGACGCCACCTCGCGCCCGGTCTGCCCAGTGCCACCGCTTGGCTCGCTAAATGGCGCGACCAACACCACAAAGGTTTCGGGTGCGGGCGCCACGGTGTAGCGATACAGCTGCATCGCAGCCACCAGGACAATCAAGCCAGCCAGCACAACCATCAGCAAGCGACGGCGGCCGCCAAGCGCCTCAACACGATCTGCCAAGCTCATCGTGCGGTTCTGGTCCACCGGCAGTTCGATCTCTTCGCCATTGCCCGCAATAATCGTCATACCAGTATTGGCTTGTGCCGGTGGAGGCGGCAAAAAGCGCTGCTGGAGGCGAGCAAGCTGGTTCGCAGCAAACGCACGAACCGACGGCAATGCAACCAGAGCGATGAGAACCACCAATAGCAGCAAAGCTATCAGATACTGGGATGCCATATATTATTCCTGTTGCTTTGGTACTGCGCTACTCCTGACGTCGTACGAATTGTTCCACCATCGACACAAATTGCTGTTCTTGAAACTGCTGCTTGATAAATGCGCGAATACCATGCTCACGGCCCAATTCTTCGTCGTGATCGTTCGTGCTAATCGCCAAGAGCTCTACCTCAGGCATATCGACACGCACCGTCTCGATTAGCTCCCAGAGCGGTTCGCCGATCTGCAAATCGACGACAATCAGCGCTAGATCCGGCTCGTGCGCCATGAGCGTATTGGCCTCTAGAACGCCGGGCGCCACTAATGTGCGGTATCGCCGGTTCTTAAGCGACGCGCGCAAGAACTTGCGGAGATCTGCGTCCTGAACGAGCAACAGCAGAATTGGCCGCTTTCGGCCGCGTCGTTCATCAGGAATTTGGGTCTCGCGTTTGCCCCGCACATCAACGGCGTATGAACTGCCGGGGTCTTGCTTAGAAAACTGCTTCATTTCGGCTGCGACCCTGCTGAGTTCCTCGTAATCGGCGAATGTACGATTACGATTCGTCGCCACACCGATCGAGAGTGAAATAATTGGGAAGCGCCGCAGGACACCCTGGCGATCGATAGCCTGTAAGTAGCCGCGGGCAAGATCCTCTGGATCGTACAACAGGCGCACCTTCTGATCGAAGGCGCGAATAATGTCTCCGCACAGGCTGTCGAGCACATCCGGCGAGGTTACGATCGCGAAATCGTCGCCGCCGATATGGCCCACGAAATCGCCCCCAGTGCCATGGTTCGCCGTGCTCTCGATCAATACCTCGGCCAGCATCTTAATCACGCGATCGCCACGTGCCGGCCCATAGGTGTCGTTAAATGCCTTGAAATTATCGAGGTCGACATACAGATAGGCAAATGGATTCGGCCGGGTAAGCTGGTATTTCAGCTCCTCGGCCAGCAATATGTTGCCGGGCAAACCAGTAAGCGGATTACGCACCGGCTGCTGTGACGCGCGCCGCAAATGCCCTTTGATCCGCGCCAATAGTTCGGGAATATTGAACGGCTTGGTAATATAGTCGTCGGCGCCAGTTTCAAAGCCAGTAACCACATCATCAAGAGTCGACTTGGCAGTGAGAATCAGCATCGGCAGATGCGCGGTGCGCGTATCGTTACGTAGCTGGCGAATTGCTTCATAGCCATCCATTTGCGGCATCATAAGATCAACGAGCACCAGATCGGGCACACGCTCTTGCGCCATGCGTACCAGCTGCGCGCCATTCGTCGCCAAGGAAACCTCATACCCCTGCCCGGTCAACACCAGTTCGAGCAGTTGCCGCACTGTCGGTTCATCATCCGCTATTAGGATACGTGTGATCATATTGTAAGCTGTAGGATGTAGGCCAATAATATCACGGATCGACAGTGCAACCGCGCGATATGCGACGTGCTAGATCACAAGTTGTGCGTACAGGCTCTCCAAACTCAAATCCTGGCGCACGGTATCGGCCGAATCGATCGTCAACGTCGCGGCGCTTACTCCTAAGCGTACGGCTTCATCCACCGGGATGTCGTTTAGCAGCGCGTACACAACTGCTGCCGTCAGCGCATCGCCCGCGCCGGTCGGGTCGACTACTTCAACCTTGATCGCGGGCACATACCCGCTCGCATCGCTGGTTGCGTAGACCAGGCCCTCCTGCCCCAGCGTGATGATCGCGACCTGCACACCGGCGTTGATCAGGTGCTTGGCCGCAATCGCGCCTTGCGCCGTATTGGCAACCGGCAGCCCGGTCAACGCCTGCGCCTCGACGCCATTTGGCGTCATGAGATAGAACGAGCCGGCGAGCGAGCGATAGCGCAATGCCGGGGCATAGGCCACTGGATCGAGCGCGACCGGCACGCCCGCGCCCCGACAAATCGCCAGCAGCGTTTCGGCGCTCTCCCGCGGCACATTTGCATCTACGACGACCATGCGGGCGTGCTCCAAGAGCTCGGCATGATCGCTGATGTACTCCGGCGTTAGCGCGCTCGCCGCCGCGGTATCGTCCACCCCAACCAGCAAATTGCTCTGCGCGCTCAACAGCGCCATATAGGCGGCCGAGTGCTGATCGCAGCTGATCAGCATGTGATCGGCATCCACGCCGGCACGTTCGGTCTGCTGCACAATCGTGCGCCCGAAATCGTCTTGGCAAACCACGCTCAGCAGCGCTGTCGGCATGCCCAGCCGCGCCAAGTTCTCGGCGACATTGCGGGCGCAGCCGCCAACACTGATCCGCACGCTGCCAGGGTTCGATGTGCCGGCGATGATATCGCCAACGATCTGCCCCTTCACGTCGAGGCATGCGGCGCCGACGACCACGACTTCCGGCATAGTATTGCTGTCGCTTCTTGCTGCCATTATCGTTTATCGCCAGACGTCACAGGCGGGATCGAATAGCGAGCTAGCTCGCCTTCCATTCCCCACTCGGTGGAGGCACGAATTGCATCGATCACGATTTCGCGCAGGTCGTTAGCTGTCATATCAACGCCGCTCTCCTTCAACGCTTGCACCATCTCGGCTACGCGCATCGCCTCGGCCTTGGCTTGCGCCGCGCCAGTTCGCTCAATCCATGCTGCTTCGCCCTCAGCATCGCTCTTCTTCTGCTCGATATTGTCGAGGCGGATATTGGCCTTGTTTAAGCGTTGGAGGACGGCAGGATCGACGTCGATGCGCTCGAACTCCAGCGCATCGATCTCTACACCCCAGCGGCTCACAAGTTTGCTGAGTCGGTCGTGCACTAGGCCAGCCAGATCCTCACGTCTTTGGTAGACCTCGAGCGGATTCTGCGCGAACACATTGTTATAGACGACCTCGCGCACAATATCTTCGACTTCGAGCGCCATCTGATTGCCGAGCAGTTTCTCCCAGAAGGTAATATCCTGCCGAGCTTTTCTGAGATCCATGCTCATCCCTTTCGCAATCTGGCTCTGGACTTGGCTGCGATTTGGGATGCCGCGCAAAGCGCGGGTCGCATCAGCGACCCGGTAGTGAATATGGACGTGAATGGAGTCGACGTTGAATCGTTTGGTATTGACTTTTTCAACCCGCACATCCTGGCTCAGTTCGTACAGCGGAATGACCGCCATCCTTCGCTCGATGCTCGGTATCAAAGGCGGCGCGATCGGACCATCGACGTTATGGAGCGAGCCAGTATAGCGATTGACCACCAGAATCGCACGATCCCTCGGTACCATCAGCATATTGCGCTGGGCCCATGCGAACAGTCCAAGTAGCACCAACGCCCACAGAATCGGCACCAGCACGCTACCGAAGCTCCCAAAGACATTTCGACCAGTCAATGCGGCCGCCACCACCGAGACCAACGCAGCGAACACTGCCATCACGCCGATATCACGCCAGCGCTGGCTCTGCGCGACGATCAGGCTCACCAACATGATCAGCACCGCTAGGAACAGCACCAACCTATTCAACGGCAGTAGCAGATAAATCACCAACAGCGAGAGGAACAGGAGTCCCAGAACGGCCGACGCGGCGACTTTCCTGATAGCCATCTAGACCTCCAACAATACTTTGAGCCGGCCGGCCGTGGCCTGAAAGGCGCTTAGCCCATCCGAAAGGGCGAAGCGCCCTCCGATCAGCGGCTCGGTCAGCACTAATCTACGTTCGAGCAGGCGCAGTGCCGGTGCAAACGGCCCACAACGCGATCCCAGCAGCGCCACCTCGTCCACGACTAACATACTCAGATTCAGCCCCGACTCAGCAGCAAACGTGCTTTTGAGCAGCAACCGGCCGCGTGGGCGAACAAGCCGACGCGCGATCGCTAGACCAGATGGGTGGCCGGTGCAATCTACGACCACGTCGAAAGATGAAGGACCAGGGACCAAGGACGAAAACCTGGCGAATGCTGCACTGCTTTCGCCGTTGGGGGTTGGTCTTTCGTCTAAGGTATTGGCGTGGGTCGTTGCAATTTTCAGGCCATGCAGCAGCTCCCAACGCTCGGGATGACGGCCAACTACCACAACCTCACAGCCTGGCAACCGGAGCACCTGCGCGCAGAGCAAGCCAAGCTTACCATCGCCGATCACCGCGACCCGCTCGGTCGGCCGGATATGCGCGCGCTCTAAAATCTCGAGCGCGGCCGCAAGCGGCTCGACAAAGACCGCCGCTTCGTCGGGTACTCCAGGCGGCACTTCATGCAGGCATTGGTTGGGCAGGCTAAACAGATCGGCCATAGCGCCATCACGGCGATCAATGCCCAGCGTCGTGCGCTCGGGGCAGTGGCTTTGCTCGCCACGCGCGCAAACGGCGCAGCGAAAACATGCCGCGTTGATCTCGCCGACAACGCGCCGGCCAACCCACGATCGATCGGCGCAATCGGCGACGACGCCGACGAACTCGTGCCCAAGCACGCCGCGGAAGCCCATGTAGCCGCGTGTAATCTCGACATCGGTGTTGCAGATACCCACCAATGTGGGGTGAATCAGCGCTTCGCCGGGCAGCAGCGTGGGTTGGGGATAGTCGTTCGCCAGCCGAAGCTGGCCGTCGAAAAAGATTGCCCGCATAGCTGCACCATAACGACAGGAGCTCGGGCGTCACGCAGCGCACATAGACGCCAGACACGAAGAACGGAATACTCTTGTGGAAGGAACGGCGCATCAGATTGCGCTATGCTGCGCCGCGTTGTTGCATTATACTACAGGGCGCACAGCGGATGCAATAGTGGTGCTGGCACAGAAGCAGCGTACCATAGTACTCTTAATTCTGCAATCGCGTATAGTATGTAGAGACGTTTGTACAAGCAGTGAGCCAGGCATAATGCGTAGTGCATAGGTGGATAATCAATACGCACTACGTACTACGCACTATGATTACTATCGGTCGTTTCGCTTCAGCGCTCTAGCAAGGATGTTTAGCAATGCGTATTCTATTTCTTGGAACCCCGGACTTTGCTGCAATACCGCTCGAAGCGCTGGCTCAGGATGCGCGCTACCAGGTGGTCGGCGTTGTCACACAGCCAGATCGGCCCGTGGGCCGCAGCCGCGAGCTTCAGCGGCCGCCGGTGAAGCAAGCCGCGCTGCGCCTCGGCATTCCGGTGCTTCAGCCCGAAACGCTGCGCGACGCGGCGATCGTCGAGCAGTTGGCCGCCTTGCGGCCGGATGTGGGAGTGGTGGCGGCCTACGGCGAGATTCTGCGCAAAAACGTACTGGAATTACCGCCGCTGGGCTATCTCAATATTCATCCTTCGCTGCTCCCGCGCTACCGCGGGCCCACGCCGGTACATGCCGCAATCTTGAATGGCGACAGCGAAACCGGTGTGACAGTGATGCTGCTCGACGCCAAGATGGACAGCGGCCCGATCCTGGCCCAGCGGCGCGTGCCACTACCGCCCGACGCGCGCAACCAGCCGCTCACCAACGCGCTGTTCAGTCTCGGCGCAGAGCTGTTGGTCGAAACGCTGCCGCAATATGCCGCCGGCGCGCTTGTTCCGACACCGCAGGACGATCGCCAGGCGACCTACTGCAGGATGCTCAAGAAGAGCGACGGCGTGATCGATTGGAGCGCGCCGGCCGAGCGGATCGAACGGATGACCCGCGCCTACGACCCCTGGCCGGGGGCGCAGACAACCTGGCGCGGCCAGCCGCTGAAGATCCTGGCGGCGCGCGCGCATAGCGATTGGAGCGGCGCCGAACCGCCCGGCACGCTGCTACCTCGCCCCGATGGGCTGTGGGTGGCCACTGGTGTGGGCGCGCTGGAGCTGCTGACGGTGCAGCCGGCCGGCAAGCGCGAGCTGGCGGCGCAGGCTTGGAAGCAGGGGCTGCAAAACCTCGCGGGTGCGAAGTTGGGCGACTAAGAACCTTACTTTACGCCCCGTGTAGCTCACGTACAGGCGCCGGGTACCCACACCCAGAGGGTACCCGGTGACGCAAAGAACCTGACACTGCTTTGTGTGCTTAGCGTCTTTGCATGAGCCAATCGCATGTGGCGCTTCGGACGCATTTTTCTTCTTGTTCATGATCCCAGATGGAGAACGAGCATGAAAATCGCAGTGATAGGCAGTGGTGGTGTGGGTGGATTCTTTGGCGGCCTGCTGGCACAGGCGGGGCACGACGTGGCGTTCATCGCGCGTGGGGCGCACCTGCGGGCCATTCGCACGCGCGGACTGAAGATCGAGCGCCCCAGCGGCGGTTTCACGATCGCTCCGGCGAATGCGACCGACGACCCTGCCGATATTGGGCCGGTCGATCTGGCGCTGCTGTGTGTCAAGACCTACGATCTGCCCGAGGCGCTCGCGCAGATGCGCCCGCTGGTTGGGCCGCAGACGAGTGTGTTGACACTGCAGAACGGCGTCGAAGCGCCGGACATGGTGGCTGCGGCCTTCGGCGTTCAGGCTGCCTTGCCAGGGTTGGTCTACTGTGAGGTGGCGGTGAAAGAGCCCGGCGTGATCTTCCAAGGATCGGCCCTGCAGCGGATCGTCTTGGGCGAATTCGACGGCACGCGCACGCCGCGCGCCGGCACGATCGCGGCGGCCTTCGCCGATGCCGGCGCGGAGACGACCTTGAGCGAAAACGTGCTCGGCGCGCTGTGGAGCAAATTTTGTTTCATCTGCGCGATGGGTGGCTGCACCACACTGGCGCGGTGCTCGCTCGGCGCGCTGCTGGCCGACGACGAGGGCCGGCGATTACTACACATCATAATGACAGAGATTCGTACAGTCGGCGAGGCCAATGGCGTGCGCTTCGACGCCGACCCGGTCGTGGCGGGGATGGCCACCGCCGCGCGCTTCCCGTTCGAAACCAAATCCTCAATGCAGCGCGACCTTGAGCGCGGCGCGCGCCTGGAGATCGAGGCGCTCAACGGCGCGGCCGTGCGGCTGGGCCGCGCGTTGGGCGTACCTACGCCGGCAAACCAGGTAATCTATGCGGCGCTGCGGCTGGCCCAACCGCAGGCGTAGACTCTTTGGGGTTGCGCGGACACCCCGGCTGATTGCGCACTCTTACATTGCCAAGTATACTGTTTCTTGCAAACAGATTCTTGGCGCTGCGAGCCTCGATAGTACGTTATAATACACCCACCATAGAAACGGGAAGCATAAGCAGTTCTTTCTGCATGACAACGATATGAATGACACACCAGCCTGGGGGTGCTATGCTGAGCTGCGCCCCGACGAACTTGATCGAATCATCGCGACGACTCCGATCGCTTATGTCCCGTGGGGTGCGTTGGAATGGCATGGCCCGCACCTGCCGCTTGGCCTCGAGGGGTTCGCCGCCGAAGGATTGGCCGAGCGTGTGGTTCGGCGCACCGGCGGCGTGCTGCTGCCAACTACCTGGTGGCCGATCACAGCGCTGCCGCATCGCTTCTCGCTGTCGATCCAAAGCGAGGTGATCCAGGCGCTCTGGGATGGCGTCTTCGCCGAGCTAGCGCACGCCGGATTTCGCGTGGTGGTGCTGTTGAGCGGTCACTACACCGAGGGACACGAGCTGGTGCTGATGGATGCCGCCGAGCATGCGATGATCGAGCATGGGTTGCTGGTGCTCGCCGTGCCGCCGCTCGCGCTGGTCGACGAGGAGATGCTCGATCACGCCGGCCATTGGGAGACGGCGCTGATGCTAGCGCTACGCCCACGCATGGTCGATCTGAGCACACTCGCCCCGGCCCCGCTGCACCCAGCCTCTAGCGCAGTGCTTGGCGCCGACCCGCGCCGCGCCACCGCGGGCCAGGGCAAGTCGGCGCTGCACCTGGCAACCGAACGGATCACAATTGGCGTCCAGTCGCTGATGCAGCATGGCGGTCCGGCAGTGCTGCGCGAGCTGTACGCCCGACGGCGCGCCGGCTATCAGCAGTATGTCGATCGCTATTTCCGCGGCTCGTGGGAAGAGGCGATTGAGACGTGGTGGGGGGAGAGAAAGGCAGTTAAGAGTTAAGAGTTTTATGCTACGCTTAGCCATCCCCTCAAAGGGCAACCTCTACGACGGCACTCTGGCGTTTTTCGAAAGCTGTGGGCTCAAGATCTCGCGCCCGAACCCGCGCCGCTATACCGCCGCCATCCGCGCGCTGCCCAGCGTCGAGGTGCTGCTGCACCGCACCCCCGACATCATCGAGAAGGTCGCGGCCGGCGAGATCGACATTGGCGTAAGTGGCCTCGATCTAGTCGAGGAGCTGCGCGGCGAGCGCGACGACCTGCTGGTGCTGTTCGACGACCTAGGCTTTGGCCGCTGTGAGCTGATCGTGGCGGTGCCCGAGGCCTGGATCGACGTCAGCTCATGGCACGATCTCGCGGATCTCGCGGTCGAGCTGCATAACGAAGGCCGGCCGCTGCGGATCGCCACTAAGTTTCCTGCGCTGACCCGGCGCTTCTGTTATGCCAATGGCATCACCTTTTTCCGGCTGATCGATTCGCAGGGCGCGACCGAGGCGGCACCTGGCCTGGGCTACGCCGATATGGTCGCCGATATTACCGAGACCGGCACGACGCTGCACGACAACCAGCTGAAGATTGTCGGCGGGCCAATCCTGCGTTCGCAGGCTTGCCTGATCGGCGGCCGCCGCAGCCTGCGCGGCAGCCCCGAGCGACTCGCCGTGGTCAAGACGATTTTGGAGCTTGCCGAGGCGGGCCAGCGCGGGCGCGGCTATGTCCAGGTCACCGCCAATATTGCCGGCGCGTCGGCCGAGGATGTTGGGCGGCGTGTAGCGGCGCGGCCAGAGCTGGCAGGCATGCAAGGGCCGACGGTGGCGCCGGTGTATGCCGCCGAGGCTGGCTGGTACACCGTAACTCTGTTCGTGCCGCACGAGCGCGTGATGGCGCTGGTGGGGCATTTGCGCGAGCTTGGCGGCGGCGCGCTGGCGGTGGTGCCGGCACAGTATGTGTTCGACGGGCGTTGCGCGGCCTATGAGCGGCTGGTGATCGCTCTGGAAGAGTAATATCACTTCGACTTTTCCAGCGTGTGCAAGGCTATGCTATACTTTCCCATATTTCATTGAGCACTGCGAGGTGCCTCACGATGACGCCGTTTTACCAGCCCGCGCCCACGCTCGGCAACCAGTACGATGACGATCGAGTTCTGCGCTCGTACCTCAAGCGCATGCTTCCTCCCGATGTCCATGCCGAGGTTGAGCCGGCGCTGCGCAAGCTGGGTGAACTAGCGGGTGGCCAGCTCTATCAGATGCAGCTTGCCGATCGGCTCAATGAACCGGTGCTGACACAGTGGGATGCCTGGGGTCAACGGATTGACCGAATCGAGGTTTCGCCGCTCTGGCGCGCCGCCGAACGTCTTGCGGCCGAGCAGGGCATCGTCGCGGCCGCCTATGAGCGCACCTATGGTCGTCTCTCTCGACCGTATCAGTTTTCGCTTGCGTACCTGTTTCACCCGTCGACCGATGTCTACACCTGCCCGCTCGCGATGACGGATGGTGCGGCTCGCACGCTGCTGCGCTCTGGCAATCGAGCGCTGATTGAACGGGCAACACCGCACCTTACGAGCCGCGATCCCGCGCGGTTCTGGACCAGCGGGCAATGGATGACCGAGTCGACTGGCGGATCGGATGTCGGCGGATCTGAGACAATCGCCCAGCGGGATGAACATGGAAGCTGGCGCTTATATGGGCGCAAGTGGTTTACGTCGGCTACCACCTCGCAGATCGCCTTGACACTCGCACGGCCTGAGGGCAACCCCGCTGGTGGCCGTGGGCTGGCATTATTCTACGTGGAAACCCGCGATGAACACGGCCGCCTGCGCGGCATCCAAGTCAACCGCCTCAAAGACAAGCTTGGCACCCGCAAAGTGCCCACCGCAGAGCTGATGCTCGACGGCACACCGGCTCAGATGGTTTTAGGTACGAGCGATGGTATTCGTGCGATTGTGCCAATGCTTCATCTGACGCGCACGTGGAATAGCGTGACGGCGGTGGCCTTTATGCGGCGGGGGTTGGCGCTTGCGCGCGACTATGCCCGGCAGCGGCTTGCTTTTGGCACCCAGCTCGCGCAAAAACCACTGCACGTTGATACCCTTGCGACGCTCCAGGCAGAAATGGAAGGCGCATTTCTATTGAGCTTCTACCTGGTCGAGCTGATTGGCCGGGATGAGGCAAGCGAGTTGAGCGCGGAACAAAGCCATCTGCTGCGCATGCTGACCTCGATTACCAAGCTTACCACGGCACGCCAGGCGGTAGCTATTGCTAGTGAAGTGCTGGAAGCTTTCGGCGGCGCCGGATATGTCGAAGACACCGGATTGCCGGCCCTGCTGCGCGACAGCCAGGTGCTGCCAATCTGGGAAGGAACGACCAATGTTCTTGCACTGGATACCTTGCGCGCGATCGGCGAAGGGGCCGCAGGCTGGAATGCGCTGAAGGAACGCATAACGCAATGTCTTGAGTCAGCGCGCGACGGGCGGCTCGCCGAAGCCGCGCAGTTGGCTCATACAGCACTATCTGGTGCTCAAAGCTGGCTGCAAGCCGCGCTGTACGCGGGCGGAGCAATGCTCGAACTCGGCGCCCGGCGATTTGCACTGACGATCGGCCGCACCTTGGAGCTGGCCTTGCTTATCGAGCATGCCCAGTGGTCGCTCGACCATGAGAGCGATCAGCGGCCACGAGCCGCGGCGCTGCGATTTGCACAAAGCCAGGTCAATCTGATCGTCGATGTCGATCTCGACCAGGCGTTCCTGCTCGCTAACGATCAATAACAGGACTTACGCGGTGGACGCGAACATTGCACCACCACGGATTAACAAATCTCTCGTATCGAACGTTTTTTCGTTCGCAGAACGAAAAAACGTTCGATACGAAGAGGAAAAATTCGTGTTTTGTGAGTGACTGCGTAAGCCCTGTCAATAAATGATCCGAGGTACGTAAGAGAATTTAACCTGCGAGGTTATTATGATCACGGCTACCGCCGCCGAAATTGAGCGCATGCCGCCTGCGCGTGCCTGGACTCATACAACTTTCGATGATCAGGCGCTGGCGGCGCTTGGTCCACTCACGACGGTTATCACTACCGGCCCGGCGCGCGACAATGAGTGGTTTGCGGCAGTTGCAACGTGCGACGCGCTGATACTGGACGGCGTGACGCTGATGGATGGCGCGGCGATGGATCGGATCGGCCCGCGCCTGCGGATAGTTGCACGCACCGGCATTGGCATCGACCAGATCAGTGTTGGAGATGCGACTGAGCGCGGGATTATGGTGATAAATACACCCGACGGGCCGACCGAGTCGACGGCCGAGCATGCGATTGCGCTGATGCTCAACCTGACAAAGCGTGTGGGGATCAGCGATCGGGTACTCCACTCGGGCCAGGGCTGGCGGCTGCCGCCGCATGGCCTCGAGGCGCTTGGCGCGACGCTGGGGCTGGTGGGGCTCGGGCGAATCGGTGGGCGCGTGGCCGAGATCGCGCGAGCGCTGGGTATGCGCGTGCTGGCCTTCGACCCGCTAGTAAGCCCAGCGCGGGCGGCGGCGCTGGGCGTTGAGCTGACCGATTCGCTCGATCAACTGCTGGCCAGCGCCGATGTCGTTTCGCTGCACTGCCCGGCAATTCCTGAAACCTACCGGCTGATCGACGCGACGGCGCTGGCGAAGATGCGGCCGGGCAGCTACCTGATCAATGTTGCGCGCGGCGCGGTGGTCGATGAAGATGCGCTGGTGAATGCGCTACGCTCGCGGCATCTCGCCGGCGCGGGTATCGATGTGTTCGACTCTGAACCCGCGCGCGCCGACCACCCATTGTTTAGCCTGCCAAATGCCGTCTGCACGCCGCATATTGCTTCATACACCGCGGCGAGCGTGCTGCGCATGCAGGTGATGGCCTGCGAGCAAGTGGCAGCCGCACTGCGCGGCCAGCGCCCAAGCGAATTGGTGAATCGCGAGGTCTGGGAGCGGCGACGCCGGTCGAATAGCTGAACAGCGTGAACGTTTTGTTAACCTTTGCTCTGATTTATTCATACAGGGCTTAACCAAATGTACTACACTGCATGCAGAAGGGGAGTTCAATTGGTCGTGGCGCGAATGCCAGCCGAGGGGGAAACTGTGAAAATTGCCTTTATTACGCTTCCGAACCCAGATGCCTCAATCATTACACCACCCCTGCCAGTTGGTTATCTTGCTGCGCTCCTCGAGCAGCAGCGCCATCTGGTGCGGATTTATGATTTAGCGCTGCACGACACTATCGCGATGGCCGAGGCCCTGACGCCTTTGCGAGCTTTCCGCCCGCATGTTGCCGTTATTGCGTCGACCGATCCCGAGACCATCGCGACCATCGAACGAGCGCTGGCCGGCTGCAATGCGCTGCTCGTGCCGCTCGGCATGAACCTACGGGTGGCGACGCCCGGCCAGGCTGTCGCCCAAGCTTTGTGGCGAATGGACCAGCCAACCCAGTTCGAAGATGAAAGAAGTGTCATTTTTGAAGCGCTACTGAATCTCGACACCGATCTCGACGCGCTGCCATTTCCCGCGCGGCATCTCTTGCCGCTTGAGCAGTATCCGCTCTTCACGCCGATCGGCGATCTGCAGACCACAATTCTCACCGGGCAGCAGTTCGATATCGACAGCATTGTGCCGCGCGCGCCGGCTCAGATCGTGGCCGAACTGCGCAGCGTGGCACGCGAGTACGGCATTCGACATTTTGTTCTCACCGGCCCGCTGCTGAGCGCCGATATGGTCTGGCTGCAAGATCTGCTGTATCATCTAGCCACTTCAGATCTGGGAATTAGCTGGGAAGGCAGTGCGCGCTACGATAGCCTGAATACGGATCTGCTGCGGATGTTCCGCCGCGCCGGCTGCGAGGTGCTCTGCTTTCCGCTCGACGCGATTGAAGTGCTGGGATCGAAAGCCGCGCGCGCCGCGCTGATGGATGTGATCAGTCAGGCTCACGAGCTAGGTATTGCCGTGCGAGCGCAAATCCAGCTCAATCCATCGTATGCGGCCATACCCTCGCTTGTCGATATCGCGGCGACCTTCGGGCTGGACGATGTGCGCTTCAGCGTCCCGCAGGCCAAGGCTCAAGAGCAACACTGCGCCGAGGATGCGGTTGGCCTGGAGAATGTGACTGAGATGGTGCAATCGCGCTACCGCTCAAGTCTCAGCCGTCAGTTCTTCATCGAGCGCTTCGGCCCGCGCATGGGCCCGATGCTTTGGCGCATCGGGAGGGCTGGGCTGCTAGGGCGCACCTGGCAGCGCTACGCCGACGGTGCCGAAGAGTCGAGCAGATCACTCGCGCGCAGCGTTGGGGTGTAGCTGTTTCTTTTGCATCCAGGCGCTGCACCTCCGCGCATCCTCTCAAAGCATTTTCGAGCGCTGTGCGCCCCTTGCCCCGCGTCAAGAGTGATGGACCATCCTTCACACCAGTTAACAAGACTCACCGTCCACTAAGGTCGTTCTGCGAGCGACGGCTGGCCCTGCCGCGCGCCGCACTGGCGTATGCCTTCATCACTGTCGAAGCACGACGGAAAGGCAATCAGCCTTAGTTCCTGTAGTTCCTTCAATTCCCTGACAAGGAACTACAGGAACTGGCGGTATAATAGAGCGGTTCAGTGGGAGGCACGCACGACTATGACCGGTTTTTTTGCGGAAGGTGATCTGACGCCGAACCGGATCGAACTGACGCGGCAGCGAATCGCCGCCGGCCCAGGCTATATCGATCTCACCAGTAGCAACCCGACCCACCAAGGCCTAATCTTCCCGGCCGAGCCGCTCCAGCGCGCCGCGGCCGACTACCTCAGCACGCGCCGCTACGACCCCGACCCGCGTGGCGCCCCGGCGGCGCGCGCGGCCATCGCGCGCTACTACGCCGCGCGCACGCCGCCGCTGACGCTGCCGCACGACGACATATTCATCACCGCCAGCACCAGCGAGGCCTATGGTCTGTTGTTCGCGCTACTGACTGAGCCGGGCGATAATGTGCTGGCGCCAGTCGTCAGCTACCCGCTGTTCGAGTACCTGGCCGAAATCTATCATATCGCGCTGCGCTCATATGCGCTAGATGAGGCCCGCGGCTGGCGGATCGACCCAGCCAGCCTGTACGCCCAAGCCGATGAGCGCACGCGTGCGGTACTGGTCATCTCGCCGCACAACCCGACCGGCATGGTCGTTCAGGCGGCCATCCCAGCGCTGACCAGGCTCGGCCTGCCGATTATCTGCGACGAGGTATTCGCTGGTTTTCCGTATCGTGCAGCCATGGTGCCACCGCTGGGCACACTGCATCCCGAGCTGCCCGTCTTTCACCTGAACGGCATTTCAAAGCTTTTCGCGCTGCCCGACCTCAAGCTTGGCTGGATCGCGCTCAGTGGGGCGGCCGGCCAGCAGTATGGCGATCGGCTGGAGCTGCTGAACGATACCTTCCTTGGCGCCAACTCGCTTACTCAGGCGCTGCTACCAGTGTTGTTCGAGCAGGGCATGGAGTTTGTCGCTGCGATGCGGGCGCGCGTTCATGCCAACCTCGATCTGGCGCTCGCGCGGTTGCGCGACAACCAGCGCTTCCGCATCAATCCGCCCGATGGCGGCTACTACCTATTCCCGGAAGTGCGCGGTTGGAGCGACGAAGATGAATTGGTGTTACACTTGCTGGAACATGGCGTGCTCGTGCATCCAGGCTACTTCTATGGCTACGAGTGCGGGATACATCTGATGATTTCCTGCCTCGCCGAGCCGGCGAGCTTCGCCCGCGGCATCGAGCGCCTGATTGCCGCTGTGGAGCCAAGCTGATCCGCTTTTCTTCTTCGTATCGAACGTTTTTCTTCTGTGAACGAAAAACGTTCGAGAGATTTTTAATCCGTGTTTTGCGGCGGATGGTAAAGATCCAGAGGAGTTATTTTCGATGGCAGTATCTCTCCGTTCACGCCAGCAGATCGCGCTGCTGCGCGAGGCCGGCCGGCTGGTGGCCGAAACATTCGAGTTGCTGAAGCCGCATGTGCAGCCGGGTATCACAACCCGCGAGCTCGACCGCATCGCCGAGAAGTTTATTCGCAGCCGTGGCGCGATCCCAGTGTACAAAGGCTACAATGGCTTCCCCGCGAGCATCTGCGTGGCGGTCAACAATGTCATCTGTCACGGTTTTCCCGACAAAACCCCGCTGCGCGAGGGCGATATCGTCGGCATCGACGTCGGCGCCAAGCTGAACGGCTGGGTCGGCGATGCATGTATCACCGTGCCGGTTGGGCAGATCTCGCCCGAGGCGCAGCGGCTACTGCAGGTGACTGAGGAAAGCATGTGGTGTGGTATTCGCGCCGCGCGGGCCGGAAACCGCCTGGGTGATGTCGGTGCGGCAATACAGAGCTATGCGGAAGCGCAGGGTTTCTCGGTGGTGCGCGAGTACACCGGCCACGGCGTCGGGCAGGTGTTGCACGATGAGCCGCGCAGCATCCCGCACTACGGTAAGCCTGGCACGGGTATGCGCCTACAGCCTGGCCTCACCTTCACCGTCGAGCCGATGATCAACGCCGGCGGTTACCAGACCAAACTGGATCAGCGCGATGGCTGGACGGTGCGCACCGCCGACGGCTCGCTCTCGGCGCAGTTCGAGCATTCGATTGCCATCACCGAGAACGGCCCGGAGATTTTGACCGGGCTGTAGGGACGGGCGCCCTACGGCGAAAGCCGCTCGATCAGCCAGCCGCCGTCGTGGCGCGTGTAGCGCAAACGGTCGTGCAGGCGGCTGGGGCGCCCCTGCCAAAACTCGATTGTATGCGGAACGACGCGGTAGCCGCCCCAGTGCGGCGGGCGCGGCACCTGCCCATCGGCATACTGCGCGGCGAGTTCGTTTACGCGCTGCTCCAGCACCTCGCGATTAGGAATAACCTCGCTCTGCGCCGAGGCCCATGCGCCGAGCCGGCTACCGAGCGGGCGACTGTGATAATACACATCCGACTCATCTGCCGATACGCGCTCGACCTGGCCTTCGGTCCGGATCTGGCGCTCCAGCTCGGCCCAGTAGAACACCAGCGCGGCGTAGGGATTACCCGCCAACTCACGGCCCTTGCGGCTCTGATAGTTGGTGTAGAACACGAAGCCGCGCGCGTCGACGCCCTTGATCAGCACCATGCGCGCCGAGGGCCGACCGTCGGGTGTGGCGGTCGCCAGTGTCATCGCGTTCGGTTCGGGCAGCCCGGCGGCCAACGCCTGGTCGAACCACACTCGGAATTGCTCGATTGGATCGCGATCGAGGTCGGCCTCGTGCAGACCATTCAGCATATACTCTCTGCGGAATTCGGCGATGGACATAGGGTTGCTCCATTACCCGCGACGCTCGACGCCACGCGCGAGCCACATGATGCAAAAGCCGCTAAGGCCCACGACCACAAGCGCAGCTTTGAGTGAATACAGATCGGCGATCCAGCCGGTCAGCGGCGGGCAGATGATGAAGCCGGTGTAGGCAATCGCCATGATTCCGCTCGTGACCATCGCCGTCTGGCCAGGCGCGTGCTTGGCCGCCGCGCTCAGCACAGTTGGCACCACGCCAGCGACACCGGCGCCTAGCAGTACAAACGCAATCATCGCCAACGCCACGCCACCCGGCAGCAACAGCAGTGCCGTCGCCAGCACCAGCAACGCGCCAGAGACCACCAGCGAGACGCGCACCCCAAAGCTCGCGACCAGCCAGGAGTTGCCGAGCCGCCCAAAGAACATCGCGCCGTAGACTAGTGCAAAGGCCTCACCGCCTAGCAATGCACCGGCGCCCAGATCATGGAGATAGATGACCGACCAAAGATTGGCGACGCTCTCGCCGATGATACCCAGCACACACAGAATTCCCAGCGCTAACAGCGCGCTAGCGCCGAACATCAGCCGAACTGTCGCCAGCGGGCCAATCGGCACCGGCGCGCTAGGCTTGACCAACGGGAAGCGCACTGGCAGCGTGTACAGCAGAGTCAGGGCACATGCCCCAGCAATCAGCAGCAGCACTGTGTTGTAATGCCAACCGGCTTCGAGCAACAGACCGGCCGCGAACGCCCCCAGTACCGCTCCACCGCTGAAACCGGCGTGCATCAGGTTCATCACATTGCGGCCGGTTGCCTGCTCCCAATCAAGTGTCGCGCTGTTGGCGGTCATTTCGAGCAGCGCATTACCGATCCCAGCCAGCAGAAGGGCGCCAATCAGCCCACTCAATCCGCCGGCGGCCGCCAATGCTAGGTTGGTGCCGGCAAGCAACAGCAGCCCGGCGATCGACAGCGATTTTTTGCCGGCCCAGTGCACCAACTGGCCGCCGCTGAGCAGCAGACCAACCGACAAAAGTGGCGACAGCAGTTGGACGCTGCCGAATGCGCCTTTGCTTAGGCGCAGGGTTGCCAATAGCTCAGCCCAGAGCACGCCCTGGCCCCCTATCATGATACCGAAGAGGCTAAAATAGCTAAATAGCAATACAAATACGACTCGCAGCTGCCATACCGCCGCGCGTGCAGCCGTTTGTTCAGTGATCATATTTCTGCGGTATCCTTGAGTTCTTTCGCTATTGTACCATTCATTTTACAGGACTTGCGCAGTCACTCGGAAAACACGGACTTTCTTCTTCGTATCGAACGTTCTTTCGTTCTGCAAACGAAAAAACGTTCGATACGAGAGATGCTTAATCCGTGGGCCTTTGCCGCAGGATTCGAGGCGCGTAGACCCCGACCGTGGATAGTGATCAAGAGCTGTCATAGAAAATATCTATTCATTTCCTTGAAACTATGTATTTCTCAATCGCTCGATCAGGCGATATAATAAGCCCAGCAGTAACATATCTCCAGATGATGCCAGGTGATGCATCCGCCAAGCCTATAACACTTCCCAGCCTTGCTCCAAACTTGTCGGATGGATCACAAAAGGGCTAAGCCGTATGGCGGCGCAGCCCAAGAAAGGTCAAAGATGATGAGTGATGTTCTTTCTGATCCTTTTGGAGCGCGCACCTCGCTCGACGTTGGTGGCCATAAATATATTATCTATCGCCTCGATCGGCTGGCCGCGCAGGCCGGAGCGGATCTGACGAAGCTGCCCTTTTCGGTAAAAGTTGTTCTCGAGGCGTTGCTACGCAACATTGGCGATGGCTTCACTACTGCGGAAGATGTACGCGCGTTGGCACATTGGGCGCCCGCGAACGCTGGCCAACGCGAGATCGCCTTCAAACCCGCGCGCGTGCTGATGCAGGACTTCACCGGAGTGCCGGCGGTAGTCGACTTGGCGGCGATGCGCAACGCCATGCAACAGCTCGGCGGCGATCCATCCAAGATCAACCCACTTTCGCAGGCCGACCTGGTGATCGACCACTCGGTGCAGGTCGACGCGTTCGGCAACGGCATGGCGCTGCTGTATAACGCCAAGCTGGAGTTCGAGCGCAACCGCGAGCGCTACGAGTTTCTGCGCTGGGGCCAGCAGAGCTTCTCGAACTTCAGCGTCGTGCCGCCGGCCACCGGCATCTGCCACCAGGTCAACCTGGAGTACCTGGCTAAAGTCGTGCTGACCAAGCAGCACAACGGCGAGTTGGTGGCGATGCCCGACACCCTAGTGGGCACCGACAGCCACACGACCATGATTAATGGCCTGGGTGTGCTCGGCTGGGGCGTGGGCGGGATCGAGGCCGAGGCTTGTCTGCTCGGCCAGCCGCTGGCGATGCTGACCCCCGAGGTGATCGGCGTGCGCCTGACCGGCTCGCTGCGCCCTGGCGCCACCGCCACCGACCTGGTGCTGCGCGTGACCGAGCTACTGCGCAAGGAAGGCGTGGTCGATAAGTTTGTCGAATTCTGCGGCGCCGGCCTCAGCAGCCTGAGCCTGGCCGACCGGGCCACAATCGCGAATATGTCGCCCGAGTATGGCGCGACTTGCGGCTTCTTCCCAGTCGACGATGAGACGCTGCGCTATCTACGCGGCACTGCCCGCGACGAGGTGGTCGATCTGGTCGCCGCCTACTGCCGGACCCAGGGCCTGTTCCGCACCGATGATGGCCCGATCCCGAACTTCAACAAGCTGCTGGAGCTGGATCTGGCGACAATTGAGCCGAGCATGGCCGGCCCGCGCCGTCCGCAGGACCGCGTGCCACTGAATGAGCTGAAGCACTCGTTCTGGGAGGCGATGAAGACGACCTTCGGACGTGAGGTTAAGACCGACGACGTGCCCGGTGCGGGCTACATCCGCTGGGTCGGCGAGAGCGGCAACCAGGTCGAGCCGCAGGAACTGCCGGTGATCACCCGCTACGACCTATACAAGCAGAGCGGGGCGCCGGTGACGATCAACGGCAAGACTGCCAACCTGACCCACGGCGCGACGGTGATCGCGGCGATCACGTCGTGCACGAACACTTCGAACCCATCGGTGATGATCGCCGCCGGCCTGCTGGCCAAAAAAGCAGTCGCCAAGGGTCTGACGGTACCGCCATATGTGAAGACCAGCATGGCCCCCGGCTCGCGTGTGGTCACCGAGTATCTCAAGAAGGCCAATCTGCTGGACTCGCTTGACACGCTAGGCTTCAACGTGGTCGGCTATGGCTGCACCACCTGCATCGGCAACAGCGGCCCGGTGGCCGATGAGATCGCCAATGCCGTCAAGGAACAGAACCTGGTGGTCAGCGCGGTGCTGAGCGGCAACCGTAATTTCGAGGGCCGGATCAACCCGGTGGTGCGCGCGAATTACCTGGCCTCGCCGCCGCTGGTGGTGGCCTTCGCGATCGCGGGCACAGTCGACATCGACATGCGCTACGAGCCGATTGGCATCGGCGGCGACGGCAAACCGGTCTACCTATCCGAGATCTGGCCGACCCAGGAGGAGGTCGCCGAGGCGCTGTCGAACTCAGTCACGGCCAACTTGTTCCGCGAGCAGTATGGCAATGTGTTCACCGGCAATGAGGACTGGAACAAGATTCCGGTCGCCGGTGGCGCGCTGTACAATTGGAACAGCGACTCGACCTATATCCAGAACCCGCCTTACTTCGTCGGCATGACTCGCGAGCTGCCGCCGCTGAAGTCGATCTATGGCGCGCGGGCGCTGGCGCTGCTGGGCGACAGCGTGACGACCGACCATATCTCGCCGGCCGGCAGCATCGCCAAGGACAGCCCGGCGGGCAAATACCTAATCGAGCATGGTGTTCAGCCGAAAGACTTCAACTCATATGGCGCGCGCCGCGGCAACCACGAGGTGATGATGCGCGGCACATTCGCGAATATTCGCCTGCGTAACGCAATGGTGCCGGGTGTCGAGGGTGGCTACACCATCTACTTGCCGACCGGCGAGCAGATGAGCATCTACGATGCCGCAATGCGCTACCAGGCCGACGGCACGCCGCTGGTGGTGCTGGCCGGCAAAGAGTACGGCACCGGCTCCTCGCGCGATTGGGCCGCCAAAGGCACGTTCCTGTTGGGCGTGCGTGCGGTGATCGCCGAAAGCTTCGAGCGCATCCATCGCTCGAACCTGGTGGGCATGGGCGTGCTGCCGCTGACCTTCAAAGACGGCCAGAACGCGGCGTCGCTGGGCCTGACCGGCACGGAGAACTTCACGATTGAGAGTGTCGAGGGTCTGCGCCCAGGCCAGGATCTGATCGTGCGAGCGGTACGCCAGGACGGCAACGAGCTCAGCTTCCCGGTGCGGGTGCGGATCAACTCCGAGGGTGAGCTGACCTACTATCGCAACGGCGGCATCTTGCACTACGTGCTGCGCAATCTGGCCTCGCAGAGCGAGCCCGTCGCGGTGTAGGCCGCGGGTCACCACGGATTAAAAAACTCTCGTATCGAACGTTTTTTCGTTTGCAGAACGAAAGAACGTTCGATACGAAGAAGAAAGTCCGTGTTTTCCGAGTGACTGCACAAGTCGTGTTACTAAGCCCCAAAAGAGATTAATAATCAATCAATCTCATCCAGATCGGCGATTTGCAGCGTCAATGCGTCGATCGAAACCTGGATTTCGCGCAGTGACAGCGCCAGCGAGGCGAGCAGCAGCAGCAGGCTTAGACCAAAGATCACCTTGCCCAACTCGGGCAGGCCCGCAAACAGTACAAACATCGACAAGACGCAGCCGAAGAAGCTCGCAACCCCAAAGACCTGCATGTTTCGAATGATGCCGATGCGATAGCGCAAATTGGCGAGCTGGCCTTTGATTCGCGGATCGGGCTGGGCGCGATATCGGGCATACAGATCGCGGATCAGGGCGGCAAGCGTGAGGAAGCGGTTGGTATAGGCGAGTAATAAGAGTGAAATCGCTGGGAAGAGTAACGCTGGGGTGGTTAACGTCAGCTCCATGGCCGCTCCGTCTCTACATGATCCGCTGGCGCGTTGCACTGCGTAGTATCGCCGATTATAGCATAGCGCAAAGCCATATATTCAACATCGCCACGGCGCCAAGGATAGTACAGTAATGGCTACACAAGACTTGAGCGGGAAAATCTGCCTCGTCACCGGGGCAACCTCGGGTATTGGCGAGGTGACGGCGCGCCGGCTGGCGGGCATGGGCGCCGCCGTGACGATCGTCGGCCGGAGCGCGGAGCGCGCGGCGTCCACCGCAGCGCGAATCAAAGCCGCCACTGGTGCGACGGTCGAGATTCTGATAGCAGATCTGTCGTCACAAACCGAGGTGCGCCGCCTCGCCGATGCATTCCTGGCTCGGCACAATCGGCTGGATGTGCTGATAAACAACGCCGGCGCGCTGTTCAACCGGCGGCTCGAGAGCGTGGACGGCATTGAGATGACTTGGGCGCTGAACCACATGAGCTATTTCCTGCTGACCAATCTGCTGCTTGGCGCGCTCCAAGCTGCCACGCCGTCGCGAATCGTGAATGTCGCATCCGACGCGCATCGTGGGGCACAGATCAACTTTGACGACCCGCAATTCAAGACCAACTACAGCGGCTGGCGCGCATACGGCCAGTCTAAGCTGGCGAATATTCTCTTCACGGTCGAGCTGGCGCGGCGGCTTGATGGCACTGGAGTCACCGCCAACGTGCTGCACCCCGGCTTTGTGGCAAGCAACTTTGGCAAGAATAATGGCGGATTGTTCGGCATCCTGATTGGGCTTGCGCAAAAAGTCACGGCAATCAGTACCGAGGCCGGCGCTGCGACATCGATCTACCTCGCCTCGTCGCCAGAGGTGACTGGCGTGAGCGGGCAATACTTCGAGAAATGCCGCGCGGTGACGCCATCGGCCGAAGCGCAGGACCGCGCGACCGCGGCGCGCCTGTGGCAGCTGAGTGAGGCGCTGGCCGCCCCCGCGGCAGCGTTAACCTTCCCGGAAGTTTGAAGATCGCAGCGAATCGCCGAAAATTCGCCGAGTCGCGAACTTCCGGGATGGTGTCGGAGTTTCGTTTTTAAACAGCATTGGCGCTAGAATGGCAACCTTCTCACCTTGATATAGTGCGTAGTGCGAAGTATGTCGCAGACGTTACACATTGCCCACTACGCACTAGCGGGGCTGGGATTTTCTAAAAACGGCGAGTGCTTAAGTGCTCATACTCCCTGCCAGCGCCACTGCCTGAGTAAGCGCCTGGCGTAGCGGGTCCATGGTATAGCGCGCCGCGTTGTGAAAGCCTTTGCGAATCAATGCCGCACGCAGATCGGCATCGCGTTGTAAAGCCAGAATAGCCTCGGCAATCGTGCGCGCGGCGACGAAGTGTTGGCGGCCGCCGCTGCTGTGAATGCCAACATCCACCGGATCGAGCAGCACCGCACTGTCGCCCACCACTTCGGCCATCGCGCCCGCATCATTCGTCACCGCCACCGGCACGCCGCACGACTGCCCTTCGAGCGCCACAAGCTCGAAGGCCCCAGAGTAGGGCGCATTGACGATCATGTCGCAGCAATTGAGGCGCTCGACATAGCTATAGTTTGCGGGAATGGCTGGGCGCGCACCCTCGGTGGTTGGCGCGCTGCCAGCCTCGCCAGGCTGGCGCTCGTATGGAATGCCGGCCAGCTGTTGAAAGCCGGCCTGTGGAAACAGGACCTGATCGCCAATATCGAGCTGGCGCGCGACATTCTCCAGATCCCAGCTATTCAGCCAGGGATCTTCGCGCTTGGGCTGGCAGTGCAGGTAAAGCACGATATCTCCCGCAAGCCCGGCGAGTTTGAGTTGTTGTACTGCCAACATGACACGTGGCTGCTGCTTGCGTTCTACGTTCCGGCCGAACGCACCGACGACGAATCGCCCCGCCAGTCCGGCGGCGCGGCGCAGTTCTTCGCGGTTGGGCAGCGGGCGGAACACCGCCGGGTTGATTGGGTGCGGCGCGGCGATCACCTGAGCCACCCCGCAGCTGCGCAGATAGTTTGCCGCCGTGTGCGTCGGGGTGATGCTGACAGTGATAGTCCGCAGAATGTCGAGATACTCCTCACTTGTGGGGATGCCGTCGATCACTACGTGCGTGATGATTGGGCCAACCCACCCACCCGCCCGCGCCGCCTCGACAAAGCGGCAGACCGCGGCGAGATCATAATGAATGAAGAGGACATCGGGCTGCTCGTCGTGGAGAAAGGCGGGTAAGAATTTGAGCGCATCGCGCTGGTCGCGCGGCATCGGCACGATCCGGCATGGGTAGCGCGCCGGATCGAACGGCTGGCCGAGCGCGCAGACGCCAAAACAGACGACTTCCTGGCGCAGTTCGGCCAGTAGTGTTGTGAGATGCCTACAGTTGACCCCGAAGCCGGTCGCGACCGAGGGCGACTCGGAGATGAGCGCAATTTTCATACATTCTTCCGTAAGATGATTGCTATCTTGAGAAGTTACACACTATCATAACACTGGATACATGCGTCGTGCGAGGTATGTTCCGAGGACAGGAACTTATTACTGGTACAGGCGAGCCGCCTTGTTCCGGCATCTGGCAGGGTAACTCGAACATTGACATGACATATCGTTCAAGGTATGATCCCCGCGTTTTGATCATCTGCGACAGCGACACTCGGTACAACAATGCGGCGTTTTTTTCATCGCCTGATACGCTTCTGGCCATTCATCTGTGCGGCCGGCGCGGCACTTGGTTTCGTGGCGTTACTCTGGCGCGTGCGCGATACACCGCTGGAGCTAGGCGCATATGTGCGCGTCGATGCGGTCAGCGCTTTTTTCGGCGTCGCTATGCTGAGCGGCCTCGCACTCGCACTAGCGCTCGCCCAATCGCTGCAGCGACCGTTTGTCAGCCGCACTGTCTGCGCCATCGCCCTACTGCTCTTGATCTTTAGCACAACGTTCACGCCGGCGATTGCGGGCGGGTACATGCTCTTCGCGTTCATCGCGCGCGCGCCAAACCTACCTGCCGCCCTGAATTTGCCGCCTTTGTCGCGCGCCGCGCTGCTAGCTCTATGCCGGCGCGCGGTCAGCTCGGCTCCCTGGCCGCTTGCCGCCGCATGTCTACTGATCGGCTATGGCACGCTGGCATTCCGCGGGGCGCTATTCTATACCGACCCTGTCGCTGGCGCGGCACTGAGTAGCTTTGTATTCTGGTTCGTACTTCTAGCGGCGCTGATTCCACTGGTCCCATTCCGGGCGCCTGATACCCGCCCAACACCTGAGCAAACGCGGTCGTCCTGGTTCGGCGAGCGGGCGCTCACGATCGGCTGGTGCTATCCATTGGTGCGGCTCTATAGCCTGGGGCCATGGAACCTGGGATGGTCGTTTGCCACACTGCTCGTAGCTGGTGCACTCGCCGGCTGGTGCACCGTTTCGGCGTTGGCTGAGCCCAATCGCCAGCATCGCATCGCGCGACTGACTGCTAGCTACCTCGGGCTGGCGCTGGCCGGGATTGGTTTGGGAACCAGCGCCGGCATCGCCGGCGCCTGCTTCTGCCTGCTGGCAATGCTTGTGCTCGGCGCCGGCGTATTCGGCGATTCTGTCGGCGCGCCGCCCGAGGACTTCGGCGATCCGACCGAACAACAGCATCGCGATTCCTCTGAGCTCGCGCACAGCAGATCATTCATCGCCTGGCTACTTGCCGGCGTCTTTCCGTTCACCGCGCCGTTTGTTGGCATCTGGATGCTGATTGGCGCAAGCATCGCCGCAGGCGTCCCACTGCTTGCCGGCGTCGCCTGGCTCGTAGGGTTACTCAACGGGCTGACAATAACGCTTTGGGGCATGGCCAGGCCGATCGGGCGCCGCTTCGCGATCGCGCTTGCTGCGCTTAGCGTCGCGCTCGGCGTTGGCGCGCCGCTGATTGTGCGTGTGCTGATCCAGCCGGTAGTCGCGCAACTGCAAGGCGGGTTGACGCCGTATGGCGATATCGCCATCTGGCCCTGGGTCGGGCTGGCGGCGAACGACGCAGCGCACATTCAGGTGACGACACTGCCGTCGATCGCGATTGCAGTGTTGATGCTGGTGCTGGCGGCACTGGTGTATCTGGTGGTGCGCTTGCGCGATACGTACGCCGTTGTTCAGCCGTCGCCGCCTGGCGAACACACGATGCCCGCCAGCACGCCTCGCCTGCGCGACGAACTGCTGCGTAACTTGCGCGACGATGTGCCATGGTTGGGCCTGCTGATCGGCAACGAAGTGCAGCCCGAGGAATCGCCGCGTGAACGCGAATGAGCTGCTGACATTGCTGGGGCTGGCATGGTCGCGGCTGGTAATCTACCCTGGCGGGCTGGCGCTCATTGGGCTGATCTGGCTGATTACGAGAACCGAGAACGGGCACCCGCAGGGTCAACCGAGAAGCCAGAAGTCAGAAGCCAGAAGCCAGAATAGGGAGTCGAGCACTCAGAGCTGGTTCCAGCATTCAGACAACGGTTCTTGGTTGACCCTGCGGGTGCCCGTTCTTAGTTCTATCGTCCTGCCCTGGTTGGGGCTGGCACTGTTGCCCCTGCCCGCGGCTGCGCCGATGAGCCGCAAGACCGACATTATTATTGTGCTGGCGCTGTTGGAATGGCCGCGAATTGTGACAATCGCTCATGAGCTCCGTGCAGCAGATAAGACCGGCCAACGCGCCGGGGCGCGGCGGCTGGCCGCCGCGCTCAATAGTTATCCCGTGCTGATGTTGGCCACGCTCGCGCTCGCGCAGCCGGCTGGCTCGCTCGAGATCGTCGCGCTTGCGCGCTCGCCGATTGAGACGGCTGCATTGAGCATAAAAGTGCTGCACTGGCTGGGCGCCGCCGCCTGGACGCTGGCGCTTCCGCCGCTGTTGGGGTTAGGATCGTTCCAAGCGAGCGTGCCCGTACGAGAGAACTGGCGCGCGCCAATCAATGGCTTAACAGTGGGGATGTGGTTGCGTGGCTGCGGCCTGGCATCGATCGCGGCATTGCCGTGGCTCGCGCCCTCTGGCGCGCTGGCTGAGCAGGGCGACTACAGCACTGCCACCCTGCTAGCGATCCTGTTGGCGCCATTCGCGCTTGGCGCCATGATATGGTGTTATCATCGATGTACCGCACACCAATCGGCGCGCCGCTGGGCCAGGGCATATCTTATGCTCGATTGCGTGCTGTTATTTGCACTATTCTGGGCGGCCTATGCAGCACTTCCAAGGAATTAGTACAGCTTGGCCGAAGTTCCTATTGAGAGGGGTCGGCTTTAACATTATGTTGGCTCGCCTTTCATGACTGGCCGCACCACATACGCCAGTAGATCATTCAACATCAGCCGTGCAACTGGGTTGCCCTGGAGATATTCGCTCAGGTAGAAGGTCGAGATCAGCAGGCGCCCGCTACCAAAGTGCCGTTCGGCAACCAGTGCAACTGTGTGGTGTAACCAGCCGACGAACAGGCCGGCGTGGACATCGGCGGCGAAATCGCGTGAATTGAGACCGACGATCACTTGATCGGGTATCAGATCGGCAAATGCGAAATCGACCGTGCCGCCGGTAGGAATCGCTTCGAACATCCGATCCTGTCGGATCCAGTTGAAGTTGCTGGCCCAATCGCCCTGCCAACTGCGGCCCTTGCGCTGGGCAATTTCCAAACTGCCCAGGTAGGTCTGCTGCGACTCGGCCTGCTCGGCTAGCCAGAGCACACGACCGCCGTTTTGCACGTACCAGCGCATATCGTCGGTCATGATCTCGACCACCGCCACTCCGGCGGATTCAAGATCCGTCGTCACTTGATAGCCAATCTCACGCAGGCGATCCGCCAGGGCCGGCGAGTGGGGCACGCAGACCAGCAGCAGCGAACCGTCCTGGCCCGCCTTCGGCTCAGCCAGGTGGCGTGGGAACACATACAGCTCCTGATGATTGCAGGTTAACTCCGCACCGGCCGCGTCGATCAGGCGGAACTCCAAGCGCGCCCGCGCGCTCTGATCCACCGGCGGCATATCGAACACCACCGTGCCGATACTAGTCACCTGGGCAGTTTGAAACGCCGGCGCGTCGAACGTGCCGCGAATCTCGGGCCACATATCTATGTTCCATTCCAGATGGCTGCCGCGTAGATCCATGCCCGAGAAGTGCGACAGCGCCAGGCGCACCTCGCAGCGCTCGCCCTCCCAAAAGACGACTCGCTCGGCGTCGGGAATGAGCATGTCGGCACTATTGACCTGCCCAAGCGTATCGTAGAATGATTTAGGGTTGCGGCACATATCCAGCAGGCCGTTGCATTCCCAATGCACGTCAGTAAACTCGGTAATGATATAGCCGACGATGCTGGCATGGCGGCGCATCTGCTCGATCTCATATTTGAGTGCGGTGAACTGCATGCGCTGGCTCGCCGCCGCCAGATCGGCCAGCGAGGCGAAGACTTTGTCGAGGTGAAATGCCTTGAAGCGCTGCTCAATGCCATGCGGATAGACCACGCCGTCGCCCCGCTCCATGCCGGTCTCGAACCACCACGGCTCCTGGCCGCCATAACAGGCGCGCAGCTTCGCGACATCGGGCAAGCCCCAGTTGCCAAATTCCGAGACCACCAGCGGCTCGTTGCCCTTACGGCGCACCTCTGGCGCGGGTGTGCGCGGCCGCGGGTTCCACGGGTCGCGCGTAAACGCGCGCCATGCATCAATATTCTCATAGCTGTGCGCGAAGGTCCACGACGGCCGGCTGGCGAACGTCTCCACCCAATCGCGCCATTTCCGGTAGTGATCTGGAATCGCGTAGTAGTTATGAAAGTCTTCGATGTCGGTGACCACATGGAAATTGCTGAAGCATGGCGAGTTGCCGACGATCAGCCGGTGCGGGTCGAGCCCTTTCAGATAGTCGTAGGTTTCGGCCAGCCAGGCGCGGTGGTCGGCGTTGACCGCCAGCTCGACGCCCCAACCTTCGTTGATGATTGTCCAGATAATAATCGAAGGGTGATTCCAATCGCGCTCGACCATGCCTCCCAGCGTTTCGCGAGCACGCCGGCGCGCCTCGACGGTTAGGTTCTCCCAGTTCGGCAGTTCGGTCCAGATCAACAGTCCTGCTCGGTCGGCGGCCTGGTAGTAGCGCGGATCGGTAATCTTGATATGCGTGCGCAGGCAGTTCAGGCCCATGTGCTTGGCCTTGGCAAATTGGTCGTCGAGTTCGGCATCGCTGAACGGCGTATAGATCATGCCTGGGTAGTAATCCTGATCCAGCGCTCCGCGCAGATAGAGAATTCGTCCGTTCAGCATCAGGTGGCCATTCGCCGAAGTTGTGATCGTGCGCATGCCAAACGTCGTCGCCAAAGAATCGACGACCGACGACTGATGACTGACGACCGACAAATCTTGATCGGCGGTGGTCTGTGGTCGGTAGTCAGTCGTCGGCTGATCGGAAAGCGCGGCTTCGAGCTGGTATAGATGCGGGCTGCGCGTATCCCAGAGGAGCGGATTGGCAATCGGCAGCGTCGCGTGGTGCTGGGAACTGCCCTGACCGATCTGGTGGCGGTAGCTGGTGCTCTGCCCATCCGGGTCGGTAAGCGTCAGCACCAGCGCCAGATCGTGCTCGGCTGGATGGTTGAGATATAGGACGACATGTGCTTGCTCGCCGGGAACGTCGGGCGTGACCTGGAGCCGCGCGATATGCGTCGCCGCGCGCGATTCGAGATACACGCTCTGCCAGATACCGCCGATCGGACCGTACCAGCTTTGTTTGCCGTGCGGAATCTCGGCGAATGGATACTCGGGGAACAGCGTGGCATCGTCGCTTGGGTCGACCACGCGCACAATCAGCTCATTTGGTTTGTCGTGATGCAGCGCGGCGCTGGCGTCGAGCTCGAACGGCAAGTAGCCGCCCTCGTGCTCGCCAAGCAGCTGGCCGTTGAGCCAGACCCTCGCGTGGTAATCGACGGCGCCAAAGTGAAGATAGATTGCAGATTGCTCGTTTGTTTCACCAATCTGCAATCTGAAATCTGCAATCTGAAATTGCTTGCGGTACCACGCCACGCCACTATAGTCGCGCAGATCTTCGAACTGCGCTTGCCAGGGGCCGGGAACCAGGATCGCACGCGGCTTGGCTGCACTGGCAAGTGTTTTTCGGCCTAGTTGGCCGTGCGGATCAGGGTAAAATTCCCAAGGGCCATCGAGGCTCATACGTTGACGTTGCATATATTTCTTCCTCTATGTACCTATCTCTCCAATCGCTTGCTGCGAAGCATTGATATAGCCGCGATACTGCTCGGCCAGCGGCGTCGGCCGCCAACGCGGCTCGCCATCGGGCGCAAGCGTGTACATGCCTAACTCCAGCCGATATGCTTCCAATGGCTGGCGGCCATAGCGATAGCGCCAGTCGATCATCGTGAACATCGGAAACCAGGTGTAGCCCAGAACCAGTACACCCTGGCCGCGCAGGCGTTTCACCGCCGCGACCGAGGCTTCCAGCCAACGCGCGCGCACATGATCGCTGCCCTTGGCGCTGGTCTCGGTTACGATAATCGGCACATCATAGCGGCGATAATAGTCGTCGATCAGCGCGGCGAAGCCAGCGCCGTCTTTTTCGGTCGCGTGGTACACCAGCCGGCCGCGGCCGTCGACGGTTATCTCCTGGGTCGACCACTGAGGATAGAAGTTGAGTCCAAGTACGTCGAGTTCGATTGGAGTACGCGCGAAACTCAACAGATCGTTCAGGTTGGCGCCGTTGCGCAATAACCAGGTGAACAGCGAGTGCTCACTGTTCAGACGGCCGGTCAGCAGATCGTAGCAGAGAAAGCCGCGCAGCCGATCCTCAGCCGCCAGCACCTCGAGATCTTCGCGCGCCCCGCGACGCAGCCCGGCCGCCTCGACATGCACCAGGATGGCGTCGGGATCCGCCGATTTGATCGCGTCGACGGTATTGCGGATGCCCTTCACCAACTGCAGCATGATTCTGATATAGCCGCTATCGCCACGTAGGTAGGGTGGCCAGAGCCCGCGCTTGCCGCACATCTGTGCGTTGACAAGTGGCTCATTCAGTGGGGTGTACCAGTGGGTCAGGTGTTTATAGCGCTCCACGAAGGCGCCGGCGTACTCGGCCACCGCCTGCGGGTATTCCGCGCTGGCAAATTCACGCCGCAGCCAAAACGGGCATCCGTAGTGCATCAGATCGACGATCGGTGTAATGCCCAGCTCTTCGACCATATACGGCAGCAGTTCGTCGGTCCAGCGCCAGTCGAACTCGCCTTGCCGGGGTTCAACGCGATACCACGGTACGCCCCAGCGGAGGCTTTTGACGCCGAGCTGTTGCGCCAGCATCAGATCCTCGCGCCAGTGCTGATAATGGCCGATCAGCTCATACTCGTCGAGCGCGCGATGGCCCGGCCGCGTTTGCGGGATGAAGGTATCCTCGATGCCACTGGCCCAGATGAACTCTTCGGGCCGCGAACCCGGTTGGATAACATTCATATCAGTCAATAGTCACCAGTCACCAGTAGGCAGTGCGCAGCATTAATGAAGTACAGTGCATTTCGATGAACTTACTGCCTCCTGTCTACTGCCGACTGCGGTAGTGTGTCTCGGGTTGAGATCGCAATCGTTCGGCGGCGGTTTCGGCGGTGATATCGCGCTGGGGTTCGGCCAGCATCTCGAAGCCAACCATAAACTTGCGCACAGTCGCCGAGCGCAGCAGCGGGGGGTAAAAGTGCGCGTGCAGATGCCACTCTGGGTGCGCCGCGCCGTCGGTTGGCCGTTGATGGAAGCCCATCGAATATGGAAACGAGACCTGAAAAAGGTTGTCGTAGCGCGTCGTCAGGCGTTTAAGAATCTCGGCCAGGCCGCTACGTTCGGCGCTGTCTAAGTCGGGCAGCGCGCCCACCGGCCGCCGGCTGATCACCAGCGTCTCGAATGGCCAGACCGCCCAGAATGGCACTAGGGCCACAAAGTGGTCGTTGGCGCAGACGATCCGCGCGCCATCCTTCATCTCCAACTCCAGGTAATCGCTCAACAGGGTACAGTCATTGGTCGCATAGTACTCGGTCTGCGCATCCTGTTCGCGCGCCACATTCAGCGGCAGGTGCTCGGTGGCCCAGATCTGGCCGTGCGGGTGCGGGTTGCTCGCGCCCATCATCGCGCCGCGATTCTCGAAGATCTGCACATAATTGATCGGCGGCTGCGCGCCCAGGTCGTTGTACTGCGCCACCCATACGTCGACAACCATCGTCAGCGCGGCCAGATCCATTTCGGCCAGCGTTAGGTCGTGGCGCGGCGAGAAGCAGACCACGCGCGAGGTGCCACGCTCGCTCACGGCATGGAGGAGCGGCATCTCGCCCGATGTGTCGCCGGCAGCGCGAGTGAACTCGCCTTCCGGGGTATCGAGCAGCAGCGCGGCGAAGTCGTTGGTAAACACAAAGGTGTGCTCGTAGTTGGGGTTGCGCTCGCCGCCGGCGCGCTCGTTGCCGGGGCAGAGGTAACATGTCGGGTCGTAGGCCGGCCGCTGCTCGGGCGGAGTCTGCTCGACCTGCCCCTGCCAGGGCCGCTGCGTCCGATGCGGCGAGACCAGCACCCACTCTCGACTCAGCGGGTTGTAGCGGCGGTGTGGATGGTTGCTCAGGTTGAACACTTTCTGCCTCGACTATCGTGCGGATGCACACCAAGAACAAAGAACAGAGAACAAAGAACAGAAGTAAGGCCATTTGTTCTCTGTTCTTTGTTCTACGCCTCAATTATGTACAGTATACACCCGGATATAGTCGAAGTTGGCGGTGAAGCCGCTCCCACCCATGGACAGCAGGCCGATCCGTGCGCTATCGCCGAGATTGTGCGTCCACGTCGCGCCGCGCACCCAGGTCACACCATCGTTGCTCGTGTAGGCGGTGTATAACTCCTCACCCGCGTGCGTGCGCTTGACGATCCGTAGCCAGGTCGTCGCGCCGGGCGGGCCGACGAGCGAGCCGCCGAAGTGGGCTCGTCCGCTGAACGGGTCGATGAACTCTTTGGCAAACTCGGTCTGGCGAGTCTCCCAGATCGACACGTGCATCAGCCGGATGTAGTGGTCGTCGTCGCCGTAGATAACCAGGCCGGCCTGCACAAAGTTGAAGCAGCACCCCTCCGGCGGCAGATTCAGTGTGACCTTCGTCTCGACCACATAGTTGTCGTCCGGCGCCGCTTCGGTCAGCACCGAGGCGCTATTGTTGTCCTGGAACAGGTCGGCGGCCTGGGTATCCCACTGGAATGTGCCGTCGGTAAGCCCGTAGGTGCCGGGGGCGGGCTGGCGCACCCAACTCCACTGTGGGCTGAGCATACTGGTGTCGAATTCGTCCGAGAGCGACGCGATCAGCTCATCCGGCTCGTCTTGCTTGACGAGTTTGGTGTTGTACTCGCTCTCCTCGCCGGGCTGCGCCGCGGGCGCGAGCTGCGGCGTGTCGGAAGGTCCCTGACCGCCGCGAACGGTTGGCCAGCCGTCAACCCAGTCGAGTGCGTCGAGCAGCACTGGGCGCCGAGTGAAATCGCTAGTGCCCGCAAAGTACGGGTCGTAGCGATCGACGGCGTGATACACTGTCCAGTACTGCCCCGCCAGATCCTGGAAGACCGAGTTGTGACCGGGTCCGACCCAGCGGTTTCCGTTCTGGTGGAGCACCGGCGTGCCGCCAACACGACCGGCCAGCAGCGAGATGCCCTGGCGATCCACGAATGGGCCGGTCGGGTCTGTCGCGCGCCCGGCGAATACGCCGTAGCCGGTGACCGGGCCGTTGCAGCAGTTCCCGGCTGATGCAAACAAATAGTAGTATCCACCGTGCTGAACGACTTCTGCACCCTCGTAGCGGTTCGGGATCGTCACCTGCACCGCCGTCGCGGGATCGGTCGTGAAGCCGTCGTCGGAGAGCAGGCGCACCTGGATGCCGCCGTAGTAGCTGCCGTAGTAAATGTAGCGCTGATCGCCGGCTGCGATCACATCGGGGTCAAAAGTCCATAGAAAATTGCAGCCAGGGCCACCGCGGCGCGGCGCGACCACGGGCCGCCCCAGATCCTGCCAGGGACCGATCGGGCTGGCACTGGTGGCGACGCCGATGGCCGGCTCGAACCCACAGTTCGGCTCGCCGCTGACCTCCTCCTTGGGGTCAGTCATCGTGTAGTACAGATAGTACTGGCCGTTGAAGAACTGGATCTCCGGCGCCCACATGCCGGATGTCGGCTCGCCCCACGACGGGACCGTGCTGAACGCGTCGCCGACATATGTCCAATTGACCAGATCCAGCGACTTCAGCATCGGAATGTTGTGAAAATTGAAATCGCCGCTGCTGTTGCGGTCCTGGTCGTTGAGCGGGTCCTTTGTGCAGTACATATACCAGTAGTTATCGCCCGGCTGCTGCCCGCGTATGAGGGTCGGATCGGCGCAACTCTCGACCTTCCCGTCGCCGGGGATCTGGATGTCGAGCGGGTTGCGGTACGTCCCAGACGCCGCGTGGGCCGGGCTCGCGAGAGCCGCCAGCAGCAGTGTGACTATGAGCGGCAGCCATTGCCTGATGATTCGTCGTCGCATCTCTCTTCTCCTTTTGGCTTACTGCAGAGGGCTGGGCGCGCGGACGCCTCCCGGACTCAAACATATTCGATCGATCACTCTGGTTCGTGCGCCGGCGCAATCTCGGCTTCATGAGTGTGATCGAGCAGGTGTCGTATCGGGCTGGCGATGGCCAGACACCGCTGGTGATCCTCAAGTATCGGCGGATAATCACCTCGCCGATCGTAGGCGAGTGGCAGGGTCGCTGACACCTGGCCTGTCGCTGTTCGAATCTCGTTACGGCTTGGGTTGCGGTCCGCGATCCGGCCCTTTCACCACCGGCGTGTCGCCTTGCCACTCGAGCTGTTCAAGCATCAGCCGGCGATACGTCGCGGTTGGGTCCCAGGAATGAAACACCAGCCAGGTCTGGCCTTTCTTGTCGAGCACCACATCCTGCCCGCCCGGTCCGAGCGCCGCGCCGCTCTTATAATCGGTTGCCAGCAGTGGCTTCTTCGATGGCTTGGCGTACGGCCCGGTGATCGTATCCGCCACGGCATAGCCCGTCGCGTATTTGACGCCAGCGTAGTCATTGGCCGAATAGAACAGGTAGTACTTGCCGCCGTGCTTCCAGAGTGTCGGTGCCTCGATCAGGCCGCCCTCCCAGGCCTGGTCGTTTTTGATCAGCTTGGTTGGCTGGCCCTCTAGTGTCAGCCCATCTGGGGAAACCTTCTGGATGAAGAGATCAGTCTCGATCCCGCAGCAGTTGCCGTCGTTCTTCCACAGCACGTACTTCGAGCCATCCTCATCGGTGAATGAGCTAGGGTCGATCGAGCCGCCCAGATCGGCTTGGCAGATCAGCGGCTTGTTGCCAGCCGCTTTGAACGGCCCATCTGGTTTGTCGTTTGTCGCTGCGCCGATGCATTGGCGATTGCTGGCGATGTCGCGCGCGACAAAATACATTGTGAAGGTCTTGCCGCCGTCCCAGGTCGTAACTTCGGGCGCCCAGATCAGTCCGAAGGTCTCCGACGCCCACTTCGGGCGTTGCGGCAGAGCATCATCGAGCATCTGCCAAGTGACTAGGTCGGCTGACTTGGCGACCTGGATGTTCTTGTTCCCACTGTTCGTGGCGAAGGCATAATAGGTATCGCCGACCTTAAGCAGGTCGGGGTCGGGAAAATCCTGGTCGATCACCGGGTTGACGAACTCATTTGGGCCGGGCGTCGGGATCGGCGTGGGGCCGCTGGTTGGCGCGGGCGCGCTGGTCGCGGGCGCTCTCGTCGGTCCGGCGGCTTGCTGTCTCGCGCCACAGCGGGCCAGCAGCAACGCCAGCATGATGACGACTGACCACCGACCACCGACTGCGAGCGGATTGACTGCTCGCCGGTCGCCGGTCGCCTGCCCTGAGCGAAGTCGAAGGGTCGGTCTTCGGTCGCCGGTCGTCGTTCGTCGGTGGTCAGTCGTCAGCTCGAAGGTGTGCCGGTACCACACCACGCCGCTGTAGTCGCGCAGATCGTCGAACTGGGCCTGCCAGGGGCCGGGCACGCGGACACGGCGCGGCGGGCTGCCGGCGGCTTGAGCGTCCCCGCGTCGAGGCGCTGCTGCGGGTCGAGAAAAATCCCATTCGCCATTGAGGTCGATGCGTTGCCGGGTCATTTCATGACCCTCCCAATCGACAAAAACCTATGCGACGTAAAACGTAATCCGAGGAAGCGTTTTATTACGTTTTACACTTCGATCGCCGCCGGCCGCCGCTGGGTGGCGCGGATGTGCTCCATGTCGAACTTGATCCGGCGGTCGAAGGTGTAGATGCCGTTCTGCTCCTGGTAGACGTCGGTGAGTTGCGTGTAGCAGTAGCCGAACATCAGCGGGTTGTCGAGCAGCGCCGCACATAGCCCCTCGAAGCGCGCGTAGAACTCCTCGATCGACTTGACGCGTTCGCCATAGCCCCACGAGTCCTCGTCCGGGCGCGCATCGGGATTCCACCAGATGCCGCCGAACTCGCTGACGAAGTACGGCTGCCCGCGATAGGGGATCGAGATCACTGGCGAGCCGTCCCAGCCGCTGTTCAGGTAGGGCTGGCCGTCGGCCAGGCCGGCGTGACGCTCGCGGAACGTGGCTGGGTTCTGGTCGTAGTCGTGCGAGTCGTAAACATCCGACTCGGGCACGCGGTGCGAGTAGCCCGAGGCGTCCAGCACCGGCCGGGTCGGGTCCATCGCCTTGGTCGCCAGGAACATGCCGCGGGTCACGTCGTCGAGCATGGTGGTGCGGTCGTGGAGCGTCTGCCAGGTCTCGTTCAGCGGGCACCAGCCGATGATGCTGGGGTGCGAGTAGTCGCGCTCGATCGCCTCGAGCCACTCGGTGATGTAGCTGGGGCCGGGGCGCTGGTGATCCTCGCGCGGCCCCTGGCCCGAGCAGCCCCAGTCGGGAAATTCGCCCCAGACCAGGTAGCCCAGCCGGTCGGCGTGGTAGAGGAAGCGCTCCTCGAAGACCTTCTGGTGCAGCCGCGCGCCATTGAAGCCGGCCGCGAAGCTCAGCTCGATGTCGTGGATCAGCGCCGCGTCGCTCGGTGCGGTCAGAATGCCGTCGGGGTAGAAGCCCTGGTCGAGCACCAGCCGCTGGAAGATCGGCTGGCCGTTGATCTTAATCGCCTTGCCGTCGATCGTGACGCTGCGCTGCCCGGCGTAGCTGGTCGCCCGGTCGACGACCGCCTCACCGTCGAGTAGCTCGATCTCCAGGTCGTAGAGGAACGGGTCCTGCGGCGACCAGAGCCGGCGGCGCTCGGCCGGGATGGGCAGGTCGAGCTGGGGAGCGAAGTCGGCGCTCGCCGTGCAGTTGGCCGAGGCGACCGCGCCCTGATCGTCGCGCAGCGTCGCGCGCAGCGTCAGGCCCGGCCGGCGCGCGCCGGCCAGCGGCTGGACGAGCCGGAACATGTTGTTAGCCAGGTCGGGCGTGATCCGGGGGCGTTGCAGCGACACGTCCGGCACCGGCTCCATCCAGACCGTTTGCCAGACGCCGGTGGTGCGACCGTATAAAGCGCCGTGGCCGGCGTAGCGCTGCGACTGCTTGCCGCGCGGCTGCGGCGGCCGGTGGTCGTCGCGCGCCCGCACGACGATCGTAATCACCTGGCCAGCCTCCGCGCCCGGTATCCCGCAGCTAAACGGCGTGAAGCCGCCGCGGTGCCGCGCGACCTCGACGCCGTCGATCCACACGGTCGTGTCGTAGTCGACCGCCTGGAAGTGCAGCAGCACCCATCGGCCGGCCCAGCCCTCGGGGATCGTCACTGTGCGGCGATACCACACCGCGGGCATAAAATCGGGGTTGCCGACGCCCGACAGCTTTGACTCGGGGCAGAACGGCACCGTGATCGTGCCGGACAGCTCGCGCCCGACCAGGCCGCGTTCCAGACCGCTATCGCCCTGGTCGATCTCGAATTGCCACTCCCCGTTCAGGCACAGCCAGTCGGGGCGGACGAACTGCGGGCGCGGGTATTCGGGGCGTGGAATTGACATGCTCGGCTCCTTGTCGTTGCCTATGAGCCATTGCGCCACTCAGGCGTAGTCTGAGCGTGAGGCCAATAGATAGCCGATCCGAAGAGATAGATCCTGTGGGTAGTTGCCGAAACGGCTGCCGAAGAGATTCAGACCCTGCCTGTTGGCAGCATTTGACTTGACACCAATGCGCACGGCGCAGAAACGGCCGTCGGTCAGCTTCAGGTCGCGTATCTGCACACCAGAGACGCGCATCCCATCGACCTCAGATTCGCGCTCGTTGACATGCCAGACTTTCATGAGGCCGTACTGAGAGGCGTCGGTCGACCACCAGTCCGGTGTCAGGCGGCCACGCTCGCCGCCGAAATCGGCTGGAGAGGTCCACGTGCCGATCTCCACACCGTTGATCCAGACAGTGATGTCCGATGGCCAGTCCAAGTTATGGTGTGGCGCCTCAGAACAGATCTCCATGCTCAAGCGCAGCCATTCGGGCTGCGCGCCGGCCGGCAGGCGGTTAGGGAAGCGATACTCGACATAACCTTGACGAAACCAGAGCAACTGGGCCTCGATGCGCTGCGGCTCGTAGAATGAGGCCGGGTCATCGAGCAGGCCGATGATCCCGCGTTCGCTGGCTAGACCGCAAGTTGGCGTGACCTGGCAGTCCACGAATGCGCCGATCGGCATGCTCAGATCGACCACCTGCTCGGGTGGATCGTCGTTCATCGGCAGGTCAATGACGATCTGGTCATACAAACGAGCACAGATTTTGCGCAGTCCGCGGCTAGCCGGTTCAAAATCGACCTCTATCAGCCCGGCCTCCTCCAACGTCTCTACGTGTATCGCCGCTGTCGAGGTCGGAATCTTGAGCGCCACCGCTATGTCGTTGACGCTGGCCATGCGGCCCGTGAGGTGGCGCAGAATCCGTATGCGGTTGAGCGAGTCGAGCGCCTTGAACACACGCTCGAGCTGCGTGCTATCCATGCCCCCGTCCAGTGTCAGAATTCGAGACCGCTTCTTTCGAGTTGTGGTCATGGTAGGCTCGCATTTGCTATGGTTCTAACTTTCTCGTTTCATACCGAAAACGGCGCTGGCAAATTGTGATATAATTTCTGGAATCAACAAGGTTTTCTGGCATATTACGCCGTTCACACCGTTTTGTCAACGTGCCAGAGCGGGCGTCAGTTGGGTTGACACCGCAGATGCGCGGGCATATACTACCGGGACCGAGAGCGATTTCGAAGACTTCCGAATGGTGTTTGGTCCGGGTAGCATGAGTGGAAAGGGGGTGGTGACGAGGTTCGAGGTTCGGGTAACGTGTCCGTCTACCGAAGTCTCAGTGCAGATGTCTGAAGGGCGTTGTGGCCCTCTGGGCCACGAACCCGCAACCATCAGGAGTAACGAACATGGCTACTGATCCCGAGACCAACCGGAAGCTCCCGCTGAATCGCCGCGCTGCCCTCAAAGTGATCGCGTTCAGTAGCGCTGGCATAGCGCTCGCGGCCTGTGGTGGCGGTGCTACCACGCCCGCGCCGACTGCTGCCCCCTCGGGCGGTGGCGCCGCCGCACCGACCGCCGCAGCCGAAGCGCCCACCGCGGCCGCTGCTGGCGCGGCAGCTGCCACCGCAATCCCCACCCCCACCGTCGGCATCGCCGAAATCGGCAAGGGCTCCAAGACAGTCGTCTTCTGGCATGGCCTGGGCGGCGCGGATGGTAAGACCATGCAGGAGATGCTCACGACCTACGCCACCCAGAAGGGTGACACCGTCGTCCGCTCGGAAACCTACGCATGGGATGTGTTCTACCAGAAGCTGCCCACTGCGGCCGTCGCCAAGACTCCGCCCGACATGGCGATCATGCACGACTGGGGCATCAAACAGTTCTCGTCGCAAGGGATCCTCCAGCCCGCCGACGACATCTTCTTTAGCACGGGGCTGGTGCCGAAAGACGACTTCAACCCCAACCTGATCGAGACGATCACCGTGGACGGCAAGACCATGGCGGTGCCGTTCGACAATCACGGCTGGGGCCTGTACTACAATACCAAGCTGATCTCCGACGCCGGCCTCGACCCGAACAACCTGCCGAAGAACGGCGACGAGTTCATCAAGTGGGCGCTCAAGCTCACCACCGACGAGAACGGTAAGCACCCCGATGAGAATGGCTTCAATCCCGACAAGGTCAAGGTCTGGGCCATCCACAATAGCTGGCAGCGCTTCACCATGCCGTCGACCTTCTGGCAGTTCGGCGGCGGGATCATCACCGACGACGGCAAGAAATCGTTGTTGGACAGCGAGCAGACCATCGCGGCGACGCAGTACTGGTACGACCTGATGTACAAGCATTATGTCTCCCCGCCGGCCCTTCCTGGCGCTCCTCCTGGCAACGATTTCATGAAGACTAACTCCCTGGTGTTCCAGTGGGACGGAAGTTGGAACCTCAACTTCTTCAAGGACAATCCGGATATCGCGAAGGTTACCAAGGCCGCGCGCCTGAACTCACTTGCGCCGGATGGCAAGCAGGTCGCCAAGATGGCCTCGCATATGCTGGTCATCCCGGTGGGTGTCGCGGGAGACAATCTCGATCGCGCCAAGGACCTGGTCAAGTGGCTCTCCGACAATGGCAAGACCTGGGCCAACTCCGGCCAGGTGCCGGCGCGACTCTCGGTCCAGAAGGATCCGGATGTCCAGGGTATCTGGTCGGTCAAGGCCTTCGCCGAGGAGTTCACCTCGGTCGGCAAGACCGACGTGGCGCACGTGGCGGCGAGCGAGATTCAGACGACCTGGGAGGCGGCGGTGAGCGCGGCGTTGGCGAAGACCACTCCGGTGAAGGACGCCCTTGCCGATGGCAGCAAGCAGATCCAGGCGATTCTCGACCGGGGCTAGTGGCCGGCTGGTGCGGATGGGCCCCGCGGCCCATCCACACTGCCAGCAAGGGAGAGCGAGATGGAAACGTCGCGAACGTTACCGGCGGGCGCCGGGCGAACCGAGCGCCAGCTTCGCGCGCGCAGGCTTCGCAAGCAGCTGCCAAACTACCTGTTCATCCTCCCACATATGATCTTCTTCGTGGTCTTCCTGGTCGGCCCGATTATTTATGGCCTGCGGATGAGCCTCTACGATTGGAAGATCTTGGCAGTCACGCAGAAGTATGTAGGCTTCGACAACTACGTCAAGCTCTGGACGACCGACCCGCTGTGGTACAAGGTTCTGCGCAATACAATCTACTTCGCCGTCCTTACTGTGGCGATCAAGGTTGTCGTCTCGCTGCTTGCCGCCGTGGCGTTGAAGGGCAGTTTCCGTGGCCGCGACTTCTTCCGGGTGATCTACTATCTGCCGTACATCGTCTCAGTTGCGGTGGTGGGGCTCTTATTCCAGAAGGTGTTCGACCCGCAGCGCGGCCTGCTCAATTACTACATCACCGATATCTTCAATGGCCCGCGAGTCATCTGGCTGGGCGACGCCAGACTGGTTATCCCATCGATCTCGATTGCTACAGTCTGGTGGACGTTCGGCTTCCCGATGCTGGTGTTCCTGGCTGGGCTGCAAAATATTCCCGAGCACCTGTACGAGGCCGCCAAGCTCGACGGCGCCGGGCCGGTTCAGACCTTCTTCAGAATAACCATACCGCTGCTGATCCCAACGCTGCTGTTCGTCCTGGTAACGCAGTTTATCGGCGAAATGCAGATGTTCGGCCAGTCGTTTATCATGACAAACGGCGGGCCGGGCCACGAGTCGCGCACCGTGCTGATATACCTCTATCAGACGGCGTGGGCGTTCTTCCGCCTGGGCTATGCTTCGGCAATGGCGGTATCGCTTGCCGGCATTATGATCGTCGTGACGCTGATCCAGTTCGCGCTGCTGCGCAGTCGAGCGGAATACTAGGAGGTGCATGATGGCCGCTACTGCTACTCAGCTGTCAGCCCGGCGTCCGCGCCGCATCGCTCTCGGGAGTATCGCGCTCTACATTGTGCTGATCGCGGTGGGGATCGTGGTGATCATGCCGATCGCCTACATGGTCTCCCAGTCGTTCACACCCGAGCAGGATACACTGGTCTGGCCGATCAAGTACATACCAGATCATCCGACGTTCGATAACTTTTATCGTGTGTTCAGCGACCCGACCCTGCCAGTGTTCCGCTGGTTTATCAATAGCATGGTCGCCTCGATATCGATCACGACCTTGGTCTTATTGCTCTCATCACTGGCGGCCTATGCGTTCGCGCGCCTGGAGTTTCCCGGCCGTGACATCATCTTCTTTCTGCTGCTCACAAGCCTGATGGTTCCAGGCGCCGTCACGCTCATTCCGGTGTTCATTCTGCTACGTAACCTGAACTTCCTCGACAGCCCGAACGCGCTGATCTGGCCGGCGGGTGCAGGCGTAGGCGGCATCTTCCTGCTGCGGCAGCACTTTCAGAGCATTCCTAAAGAGCTGGAAGAGGCGGCGGTCGCCGACGGGGCGGGGCGCTTCCGGCTGTACTGGCAGATCTGCCTACCGCTGGTCAAGGGCGCGCTGGTCGCGCTTGGCATCTTCACGTTCCTGATTTCCTGGAACGATCTGTTCTGGCCGCTGATCGTGCTGAGCGACCGGAATATGCTGACGCTTCCGGCCGGCCTGGCGATCCTGGGCCAGGGCAACTACGTGCAGCGCGGCATCACGATGTCCGCCGCTGTGATCGCCTCCACGCCGCCCCTCATCCTCTACATTATCTTCCAGCGCCGGATCATCGCCGGCATCTCGACGACGGGGATGGGCGGGAGGTAAGCTTCAGCACGCAGAACCACGAATAAACAGCAGAAGCGGAGTGATAGCAGATCATTCCGCTTCTTCCTTCGTTCCGAGACCGGAACGTTCAAACAGCGCCGAAATATTCCCGCGAGCCATACTTGAGTACGCGCAGCCCTTCTAGCCGCACCGCCGCGGGTAGAGCGCCTGGTAGATCCCGCAATTCGGCGACTGCACATCATAACGGCCTGTCGCGCGGAAGGTGGCGACCGGGCAGCCACCCGCGCACCACAGCTGCCATGTCCAATCGCGGCAGCCCGACTTCTCCTGCACCGCCAATTTGTGTATCCCGATCGTGCCGGCGCGAATGCTGCCCGGCGGTCGGTGGCGTGTACGTTCGCGATCGGCCGCTCGTTCTCCATCTGGCACTTCGCCACACCGCCACGCTGGTCGATCACCAAATAGCTCTCGCCGACGCCGCAGGCCGTGTTATGCGGCGCCGCGAGGTTGGCGCGGTCGATCAGCGAGCCGAGCAGGCTACGCTCCGACAGGCGATCCTCGATCACGCGCAACGCAGCCAGCATGCCCGCCACGATCCGCTGCTCGTCGAGCTGGAGCTCGCGATGGCCCGAGTCGTTCTCGCGGTAGAAATTGAGGTTGAAGGGCAGGTCGCGGTCGCGCAGCCAGACGCCCTAAAGCCTCCACTCTGCATAATCAGTGTGGTTGACCATTAGCTAAAATGTCGTGCAGGTTTTTCAGCCCGATCCGCAATCGATATTCACACGACACCGCCTTTGTAGAATAGCTATGTGGGCAATCAACAGGCAAGGTGCAACTATGTCGAGTAAATCGACACAACAACCAGGCGGGTCGTTCATCGTGCGGATCTGGTGGGAACAAGGCAGCACTTCAGCGGAACACCGACATTGGCGCGGGTGGATTCAGCACGTGCGCGGCGGCAAATATATCTATTTCACCACCTTGCACGATCTGAACACCTTCATCGAGCAGGAACTCGGCATCGATACGCCAACTGAAGAAATGCCGCATGGCTTGGTATAGACTTAGTACAGGTTATCGTAGGTTC
>WNFV01000336.1_pt1 | contig 73940 bp, 66 predicted proteins | sample 5400101 | NCBI WGS metagenome assembly WNFV01 (sample SAMN13153361, study PRJNA577476) | soil metagenome | isolation source: 115 cm soil or saprolite under grassland replicate 1 | place: USA:California | collected 2016-06-15
GACGCCTGCGCCGCCGCCCGCGAACAACGATCCGACGATCGAGCCGACCGAGTTGAGCCCGAACGCCGTCCCGGCAATCGTGTTGCGCTCGAACACCGAGCCATCGATCGACACCGACGCCGTTCCCGCACTTGTCGTGAACGTCGCGCCACTGCCGTTGTCGCGGAACGCGGATTGCAGGATGTTGATCGTCGTCGCGGCGCTCGTGTTCACGACCAGGCCGGTCGAAAATCCGCTGATACTGACGCGATCGATGTAGACGGTGTTCGCCGAGTTGACCTGAATCCCGGTTGTCCCGCCGAGCTGGTTGATCGTCAGCCCCCGCAGCGTGACCTTGCCGCTTCCGGCGCTGATCGTGATGCCGACACCGCTGAACACCGAGATGCCCGCGTATACGCCGGGCGGGGCGATGATCGAAACCGATTGCGCGATCGTAACGGGGGCGCCGTAGCCGGCGGAATCCAGCACGATGATTTCGCCGTTGGACAACGTCTGCGCCATCGCGAAGCCGAACGTTCGGCACGGCGACGTGATGCCGCAAGAGCCCGCGTCGATGCCGTACGAGGCGACGAATGTACGCTGAATCGCGGCGGTCGCATCGGCGGCAACTCCGGCGGTGAGGAGCGCGGACAACGCGAGTTGCGTGAGGCATTTACGCTTGATCATGTGATTCTCCGTTGCGGCGCTACTGCAGGGAAATGGTCGACGAGAAGCTGCCGTTGGTCGTGTTGTTGAGCACGCGATTGTTGCCGAACGACACGATCGTTCCCCCCGAGGCGGGAGAAACGCCGAGCAGGTTGCGGATGACCGTGCTGTCGGCCACGTGCGCGACGCCGCTGTTGACGGCAGTAATCCCGACGCCGTTGTTGTTCGAGAACGTGGACGATGCCACATTCACCATCGCGGTAGCTCCGGTGCTTCCGACCGACAGTCCGGCCGCGCTGTTGCCGTCGAAGGTCGACTTGCGTATCTCGAGCTTGCCGGTGCTGCCGGACGATGGTGCGATGACGATGCCACTGCCACCGCTGGTGAACGTGCTGTTGCGCACGGTTCCGGTTGCGCCGAGCTGCGAGATCTGCAATCCGGCGCTCGTGCTCTTGTCGAACGTGACGTTGTCGATCTCGAGTGCGAGCGAGCCACTCGCTGTCGTGCCGGCCGAGATGCCCGTCGCATTGGAGAGCAGCGAGGAGCCACGCACGAACAGCGTCGACGTGCCCGGAGGCATCGCATGGATGCCCTCGACGAAGTTGCTGATCCCGCAGTTCTCGACGTAGAGCGCCGTGCCCGACGACTGCACGATGCCGCGGTTTCCGGCGCCGGTGGAGTTGATCGTCAGCCCACGCAGGATGACCGGCCCGCTCGGTCCGGGGTTCGCGACGATGCCGTCACCGCTGGGCACCGATACGCCCGCGTACACGCCCTCCGATGCGGCGATCGTGATCGGACGGTCGATCGTGAGCCCGCCGTAGCCGCCGGAGTCGAGCACTTGAATTTCGCCGCCGGGCGTCGTAAGCGTGAGCGCGTGCGCAAGCGTTCGGCACGGCGCGGCTGTCGTGCACGGATTCGTATCGACGCCTGCGCTGGTTGCCGACACGAACGTGCGCGCGGCGCCGTTGATCGGCGACGTGCAGGTCGGGAACTTGAACGAGCCGATGCGCGTGTGCCAGTTGCCTGACGTACCGCTCGCCTGCGTATCGTAGTACTCGTTGATGTACCAGAACGTGCAGTCGTCGATCGGATCGACGCTCATCGCCGAGTAGTCGCCCCAGCGATGGCAGGGACCCGGTCCGCAGGTATTCGTCTGCGAGCCCCCGCCGGCAATGAGCACCTGCTCGGTCTGCGGCAGCGTGTTGAGCGGATCGGTCGCGAGCCGCCCCGCATACTTGATGCTCGGGAAGTCGGGAGCGTTCGGGCCGGACGTGCTGTAGCCGAGCGCCATATTGCCCTGACCGTCGACAGCGACGCTGCCCATGAAACGCCACAACGCATCGGGCCAATGGATTCCCTGCTGCACGGGCGTTGTCGCGACGGTGCCGCCGGTGACGTTGATCTGCGCCCATTGCATGCCGGTCTTGGTGAGCGGCGGGTTGTTGTCAGTCGGGTCGCCGTCGCCGACGGTGTGCGTAACCCACACCGATTCGACGTTGTTCACCTTGCGATAGATCACCTTCTGCATCAGCCGATCGACGAGCGAGTCGAGCGTGTTCGTCGTATTGGGCTGTGGGATATCCTCGAGGACGTTGTAGTTGTACGCCGTCTGACTCACGCCGACCGGCGCGCCCATCGTGCCGCCGGCGCCGCAATTCGCACCGGCTGTGAATTTGCGCACGATGAATTGGAAGAACTGCGTCGATTCGTTGACGAAATAGCTCGGCGTGCCAGGGCTCGGCGCGTTCGGAGTGGTGGCGAGGTTGTGGCTTGGAATCAGCGTGAACACATCGTTCGCGGGATACGGCATGTAACCGAGCGCCCACGTGAGCGGCGCGCCGCTGTACATGTCGGCACGGCTGAACGACGCGAATGCGACGCCGAGAAAGTTCTCCGTCGGTGGCGAGCCGGACTCGTCGAACTCGTTTGCCGCCAAGTACAGGCAGTCGTGCCAGACGCCCAATTTTGCATAGTCGTTGAACGCGCCGACAGGCGGCAGCCCGGCGCCGCCCGGATCCAGCCGCAACGGATAGAGCCACCAGCCGCCGGAAACCGGGTCGCCGCTCTTGGATACGGCGATGCACTGGTAGAAGGGCGAGATCGGGCCGAACGGCCCGAAGCCGAAGGCGAAATGGGTGAGGATCCAACGATCCGCAAGGCGGTCGTACAGCACAACCGGATCGCCCTGTGAATTTCCGTTGCACGGATTGCTGCCCGAACCGGTCCAGAGCGTGTCCTCCTGGAACGCGCTCAACAGCGTGCCGGTCTTGTTGTAGATCGCGTACGCGTCGTTTACCGCGAGAATGACGTGATTCGGTCCGACGTCGCCATTCGTATCCGGCGGCCAGCCCGCGCCGCATGAGCTGGTGCCGCACGTGTCGAAGAAGCTGACGCCGGCGAAGTTCTGCGTCGGCGCCGGCATCGGCGGATTGGGGCCGCCGACCGGCCCGGACGGCGCCAACGCTGGGGCGGTTGTCGTCGGCTTCATCGACGGCGGTCCGCGCCTCAGAGGGCGATACGGTTTCGGCGCTGCAGCGGCGGAGAACGGCAATTGCGGCAGGTTACGCAGATCGCCGACTTCCGAGGGCGTGATCTTCGCGCCTTCGATCGCCGGCGTGCCATTGACCTGCTGCGCATGTGCCGGGGCCGCGAGCCCACACGCGATGCAAGCGATCAACGCGGCGCGCACGAACGCGCGAGAGTGCATTCCCGACGACATCCCCGTTCTCCCTGCTGCGCGTGGCGCGTTCGTCATGCAACCGCGGAAGGCGACATCATAGGTGGCGGCAAGAAAAAGTCCAGCCCTTCGCGTGTGCGCCAGCGAACGCTTCGATGTGAATCATCGCGCGAACACGCGCGCGTTCACCGCGACTTGATCAGCGACTGCGACGGCGAAGCGCTGCGAATCCGGCGATCGCGATGAGTGCGCCGAGCCCGATGAAACCGAATGACGACAATGTCGGCACCGCAACGGATGGCGCAGGAGGAGGTGGCGGAGGCGGTGGTGGCGGCGCTGCGGCCGGACACGCGGCGAGTCCGGTGGTTGAAAAACTCATGTCCCCGATACGAGTGGGTGCGCCAGTCGCGGGATCGATCCGCAGGAGCCAGCCCGGGTCGAGCATGCCGTCCTGCGAAACGCCGCCGTACAGATTGCCGTCGGGGCCGAACTCGATGCTGCCGATCTTCGTGTAACTACCGATCGGGCCGACGAATGTCGCGACGCCGGTGGTGAGGTCGATGCGCATCAGCGCGGCGATGCCCTGTCCGCCCGCGGTGACGCCGTACATCGTGCTCGTTGTCGTGTCGTAAGCGAGGCCGGCGATCGGTACGCTTATGCCCATCGCACCGATGGTCGTCAGCGTTCCCGTCGTGCGATCGATCGTGACCAGCATCGATGGCGATCCGGCCCCGTTCGAATACGCTCCGTAAAAAGTGTTGCCGACGATCTCCATCCCGGTGACAAATCCCGCCGGATTGAACGCGACCGCGCTCAACTCTGCACCGCTCGCCGGGTTCAAGAGGCGCAACATGCTGGGGCCGCCGTGCCCGGGCCCGTCGGCCGCCCATAGCTGTCCGGACGCCGCGTCGAACTCGATCTCGGTGAGATTGACCGGCGTCGCGCCCACCGCGGAAGCCGCGCCCGTGGTGATGTTGACGCGAAAGAGCGAGCCGTTCTGCGTAACGCCGTACAGCTCGGTCGAGCAGTTGATCGCGGCCTGCGACCAGGCGATCGGCGCGTGCGCGAGCAAGCCCGTTGCAGCGATCGCGAGCGCGCGCCGCATGCCCGCGCGGGCGGAAAGAGTCATGGTGAGGGAGTCGATTGTTGTGAGGTGAGGCGGAGCGAACCGTCTCATGCCATTAGCATAAGCATAACCGAAGCGGCGCACGGACCCCCGATTCGTGCGCCCACCGGTCTGCCGAAACGATCAACTGTCGCAGAAAGGCAACGCCGGCGGCGTGACGAGCGGCCGCAGGTGAAGGCGTTTGCGCGCGTGCTCGCGGATCAGCAGGCGCGCGATGTCGGCGTCGAATGCCGGCCTCGGCGGCGTTTCGACCAGCGCGCCGAGCTCGCAGTCGTCACGCGCGGTGCCGAGCCAGCACCAGTCGCGCAGCACATGGACATCGACCAGCGGCCCGATTGCGGCCGGCTCGCGCACGAGCGCGAGGCCGCGCGCCGGCCAGGGCGGAATGGCAAACGGCGCCAATGCTTCGCGCAATCGACGATCGTGCGCAACGGGCGTTTCGGCGCCGACACAGCAGCCGGCGCAGCGTTTGATCTGCCGCGCGAAGCACGGTCCCTGCCGCCGCTCGAGCCCAAGCATGACCCAGCACAATGCATGCTCGCCCGCGAGCGTGCGCAGCGTTTCGCGTGCGGCGCGCTTCGACGAGAACGGCCCGTAACGTCCGGCGAGCTCGCGCGGCTCGATGCCCGCAGCCGCGACGAATCGGGGCGGACCGGGATCGTCGCAAAGCTCGAGCACGCCGGCGTCCGACTTGCGGCGCAGCGCGTGGTTGTGCGCGGGCAGAAGCGATTTCACCAGCGCCGACTCGCGCAACAGCGCGCCGATTTCACCCGCGGTCTGATCGAACTCGATGCGGCGGATCTCGGCGGAAAGCCGCAGGTCGGTCGCGCTACGATAGTCCGAGGAGAAATGCGCGCCGACGCGCTCGCGCAGGTTCTTCGCCTTGCCGATGTAAAGGGGCAGCGCATTCAAGCCGTAGAAGCGGTAGACGCCAGGCGCTTCGGGCAGCGCATCGAGGGCATCGGGCGCGAGCTGCGGCGGCAGACTCGGGATCTTCATCGCGCGCCGCACGGCTGCTTCGATCGCATCGGCCGGCTGCTCGCGATAGAGCGCCTGCACGAACGCCCACAGCGCGCGTGCATCGCCGAGCGCGCGGTGGCGATCGGTGACATCGAGCGCGTGGCGCGCGATCACGTGGTCGAGGCTGTGTCGCTCGGCGTGCGGATAGAGCCTGCGCGAGAGCTTGACCGTGCACAGCACGCGCGTGCTGAAGCCCATCTCGAGCCGCGCGAACGCATGCTTGAGAAATCCGTAGTCGAAGCGTGCGTTGTGTGCGACGAACAGCGCGCCCGCCGTGCGCTCGGCGACTTCATGCGCGATCGCGCAGAACGGCGGCGCTGCGCGCACCATCTCGTTGGTGATGCCGGTCAACGCCTGGATCGCCGGCGGAATCGACACGCCGGGATCGACCAACGTGCTCCACTCGACCACCGACGGCTGCGATCCTCCGGCCGGATCGCGATCGACGCGCACGATCGCCACCTCGGTGATCGCGTCCGCAGCGGCGGCCATGCCGGTCGTCTCCAGGTCGACGAACGCAAGCGAGGGGGCGAACAGGCGCATCGGCGGGCGGGGGCTTGACCGGCGAACGATCGTTCGTTATTGTAGCGCCATGTCGAACGATCGTTCCTACCTGTCCACGCTGCAGGATTATTACGTGCGCCACCGCGCGCTGCCGTCCTATGCGTCGATCGGTCAGCTGCTCGGTCTCCGATCGAAGTCCTCGGTCGCAGCGCTCGTTGCGCGCCTGAAGCTCTCGGGTTACGTCGACTCGACGCCGGACAAGCGTCTCGCGCCGACGAAGCGCTTTTTCGAGCGCACGCTTGCATGGGCGCCGGTACAGGCCGGGCTTCCCAATGCAGTCGAGGATGGCGGCGGCGATGCGCTGACGATCGACGATTATCTGATCGAGCGACCGTCGCAGACGGTGCTCGTGCGCGTCAAGGGCGATTCGATGCAGGATGCCGGCATTCTCGACGGCGACCTGGTCGTCGTCGAGAAGACCGCCTCGGCATCGCGCGGGGACATCGTCATCGCGATCGTCGACAACCAGTTCACGCTGAAGCGCCTCGATCTCGAGGCCGGCCGCTTCGTGCTGAAGCCCGAGAACAAGGCGTATCCGGTGATCCGCCCCGAAGGCACGCTCGAAATCTTCGGCGTGATGGTCGGGCTCGTGCGAAAGCTCGGCTAATTGTCATTCCCGCGCAGGCGGGAATCCAGCGTGTTTCGGTAAACGACACTGGGTCCCCGCGTTCGCGGGGACGACACGCAGCACGCTCGCGTTACGCGACGACGCGATTGCGTCCCGCCGCCTTCGCCTCGTAGAGCCGCTCGTCGGCGGCCGCGAGCATCCGTTCGTGGCTCGTCACTTCGATGTCGGCGAATACACCGATGCTGATCGTCACGGCGAGACCCGGCCGCAGCTTCTCCCATGGGTACGCTTCGACGGCCGCGCGCAGCTTTTCGCAGACGACGCGCGCCGCGTCGAGATCGGTTTCCGTCAGCACGAGCACGAACTCTTCGCCGCCGAAGCGCGCGACGAGGTCGGTGTGCCGCACCTGGTCGCGCAGGATGTGCGCGATCGCGCGCAGCACGTCATCGCCGACGGCGTGTGAATACGTGTCGTTCACGCGCTTGAAATGGTCGAGGTCGGCGATCGCGACGGCGAGCGGCCGGCGGTGGCGGCGCGCGCGCTCGAATTCCTCGGCGAGCCGCTGGTCGAGGTAGCGCCGGTTCGCGAGCCCCGTCAGCGCATCCTCGAACGTCTGCCGCTCGAGCTGCGCGAGCAGCCGCGTCTTCTGGGCGTCGACTTCCTGCAGCGTCGCATTGGCCGCCTCGAGGTCGGCGTACGCTCGCGCGAGCTCGATGTTGCGAAGGCGATGGATTTCCGCGTCGCGCTGCGCGGCGGCGACCTGGTGGCGGATCTGCAGCGCTTTCAATTGCTTCGACGTCGTCTCGTTCAGCACATCGCGCTCGAGCTGATGAAAGCGCCGGTAGTGCTTCAACCCGGACGCGAAGTCGCCGGTCTGCTCGAAATACTCGGACAGCGCCTGGTGGCACTCGGCCTGATCCGGTTTCAATCGATGCGCTTCGGCAATGTCGAGCGCATCGACGAGAAGCCGTCCGGCTTCGCCGAACCGTCGCTGCCCGGTGTAGAGCCGGCCGAGGCTGCGCATGGCGTTGACCACGCCGAGCCGGTACCCGCTGCGCTCGGAGAGCACGAGCGCCTCGCGCAGCGTCTTCTCGGCTCCTTCGGCCTGGCCCAGACGCGCCTGGGTGAGGCCCAGGTTGTTCAGCACGGCGCTCTCGTGCAACGTCGCGCCGCTCGCGCGGAACATCTCGAGCGCACGCATCTGCGCGGCCAGCGCTTCCTCGGCGCGACCGAGATTCTTCAGATTGATGCCGACGTTGTTCAACGCCTTGCCGATCTCGGTCGTGTCGCCGCCTTGCTCGGCGAGCGCGAGGCTCTGCTCGTAGTAATCGAGACCGGTCTTGACGTCGCCGGACTTCGAATAGATGACGCCGATCGTGCGCAGCGACGCGGCGCGGCCGGTCGTGTTGCCGGTCACCTCGTCGAGCGCGAGCGCTTTCAGCTCGTAATCGATGGCCTGCGGAAAGTCGCCGAGACTGTCGTAGACGAATCCGATCGCGCGCAGCGTTTTCGCTTGCGCGAGCGCATCGCCGATCGCTTCGTATTCGGCGAGCGCGTCGCGATAACGGCTGAGCGCGGTCTCCTGATCGAGCAGATAGTCGGCGCAGCGCCCGGCGAGGAACAGCGCGCGGCCGAACGCCGGCCGGTCGCCGAGCGCCTGCGCGAGATCGGCCGCCTCGAGCGCGTATTCGCCACTCTTGCGCGCGTCCGACCCGGCGTCGGCTTCGGCGAGCGCGAGCAGCTCGGCGAGCCGTGCGGCCGGAGCGCTGATCGGCGGGCGGGACGCCATATTGAGCGCGTCGTTCATGCGGTCTCGACGTCGACCAGACAATCGTAGAACGTGGCGGCGCGGCCGAGATCGGTAAGCGCCTGGCTCGTCACCGCGTTGGCGTTGGCGCCGTCACCGGAGAGCTTCTTCCACCAGATCGACGGGCAGACGACGACGCCGCGTCGCGTGCGCTCGGTCACTCGTGCCGTCGCGTGGAACCGTCCACGGTCGTTGAAGATCCTTACCGGCGTGCCGTCCGTGATGCCGCGCGCCGCCGCGTCGTCCGGATGCACGTCGAGGCGCGGTGTGCCTTCCTCGGCAATGAATTCCGGCAGATTCGCGAACGACGAGTTCAGGAAGTTGCGCGCCGGCGGCGAGATGAACGCGAGCGGATAACGCGCGGCGAGCTCGGGCGCGGTCGCCGCCGACTCGCGCGGCGGCACGAACGTCGGCACCGGGTCGTGGCCGTGCGCGGCGAGCGACGATGAATAGAGCTCGCACTTGCCGGACGGCGTGGGAAAGCCGCCGTTCGCGAAACGGGCGTAGTTCGCAGGCACCGCGAGGCGGGCGAAACCCGCCGACTTGAGCGTGTCCCAATCGATGCCGGCGCTGCGCGGATCGTCGCGCACGAATGCCTGCCGCGCGAGAGCGTCGTCGCTGTCTCGGAAACACGGCTCGGTCAAGCCCATGCGCGCGGCGAGCAGCCGGAACAGCTCGGTGTTGGGCTTCGCCTCGCCGAGCGGCTCGATCGCCCGGTTGTTCGCCTGAACATACAGATGGCCGTACGACGTGTGGATGTCGGTCTGCTCGAGCTGGGTCGTCGCCGGCAGCACGATGTCGGCGTAATCGGTCGTGTCGGTGCGGAAGATCTCGTGCACGACGCAGAACAGATCCTCGCGCGCGAAGCCCGCTGCGACGCGGTTGCCGTCGGGAGCGACGGCCACCGGGTTCGAGTTGTAGACGAAGATCGCGCGGATCGGCGGGCGCGCATCGTGCAGCGCATCGCCGATCGTGCTCATGTTGATCGTGCGCGGAGTTCCGCGGATCAGATCGGGCCGCTCGAGCGCCGCTACATCGACCGGATACGTGCCCGACGATGAGAGCAGCGCGCCGCCCGCTGCGTCACGCCACGCGCCGACGAGCGCCGGCAGGCACGCGACCGCGCGCACTGCGTTGCCGCCGCCTGCGTGCCGCTGCATGCCGTAGTTGACGCGGATGGCGGCCGGTTTGATCGTGCCGTAGTCACGCGCGAGGCTCACGACCTGCGCGGCGTCGATACCGCAGATCGACGCAACGCACTCGGGCGGAAATTCGGCCGCCCGCGTTTTGAGCGCCTCGTAACCGACGGTGTGCCGTTCGACGTAATCGCGATCGATCAGATCGTCGGCGATCAGCACGTGCGCGACGCCGAGCGCAAGTGCGGCGTCGGTGCCGGGCATCAGCGTAACGTGCTCGTGGCACTTCTGCGCCGTCTGGCTCCTGTAAGGGTCGATCGCGATGAGCTTCGCGCCGCGCCGTTTCGCTTCCTGCGCGCGCGTCCAGAAATGGAGGTTCGACACGACCGGATTGCTGCCCCAGATCAGGATCAGCCGGCTGTCGACGACGCGCTCGACGTCCATGCCGATGGCAGCGCCGATCGTCGCATTCCAGCCCACCTTGCCTGCGGTTGCGCAGATCGTACGGTCGAGCAGCGACGCGCCGAGCCGATGGAAGAAGCGCCGATCCATCGAGCCGTACTGAAGCACGCCCATCGTCCCCGCATAGCTGTAGGGCACGATCGCTTCGGGCCCGTCCGGCGATTGCGCGATCGCTCGGAAGCGCGCGGCGATCGTTTCGAGCGCCTCATCCCACGAGATGCGTTCGAAGTGGCCGTCGCCCTTGCGTCCGATGCGGCGCATCGGGTGCAGCACGCGCTCGGGCGAGTACGTTCGTTCAACGTACCGCGCAACTTTCGTGCACAGCACGCCCGCCGTGGGCGGATGGTCGCTCGCGCCGCGAACTTCGATCGCGCGGCCGTTCTCGACCGTCGTGATCAGCGCGCAGGTGTCCGGGCAATCGTGCGGGCACGCGCTGCGCACGGTCGTGCGCACGGACGGCAGAGAAGGCACTGCGGAGCGGGCGTCGGGAGCCATCGCGTGTCGCGCAATCGAATCTGCGATTATACGAGGCCGAATCGTTGAGCGTGGGCGGCTGTAGACGACAGGAAACGATCCGGAAGGCACGGCGAACCGCGGTAGCTCGCGCACGTCGAATCGCTGTTGGCATGGACACTCGCTCGCTCCCACTCGTTCGCTTCGCCGATGGCGTTGCCGTGCCCGCACTCGGTCTCGGGACATGGCACATGGGCGAGCGCAAGCGCGACCGCACGCACGAAATCGCCGCCATACGCGCAGGGGTCGATCTCGGCATGACGCTGATCGATACCGCGGAGATGTATGCAGACGGCGGCGCCGAGTCGATGGTGGGCGAGGCGATCGGCGACCGGCGCGACGAAGTCTTCCTCGTAAGCAAGGTGTACCCGCACAACGCCGGCACAAAGGCGGCCGTTGCCGCGTGCGAGCGAAGCCTTGCGCGGCTTCGCACCGACCGGCTCGATCTGTATCTGCTGCACTGGCGCGGCCGCGTGCCGCTCGCCGAAACGGTCGACGCATTCGAGCGGCTCACGCGCGCAGGCAAGATCCGCCGATGGGGCGTGTCCAATTTCGGCGCCGCCGACATGGCCGAGCTCGGCCGCGTGCCGGGCGGTGAGCATTGCGCAACCAACCAGGTGCTCTACCACCTTCGTGAGCGCGGCACCGAATGGCATCTGCTGCCGGCGATGCGCGCACAAAAAATGCCGGTGATGGCGTACTCGCCGCTCGCGCAGGGCGCGCTTGCGAGCGACACCCGTCTTGCAAGGCTCGCCCGCCGCGCCGGATGCACGGCCGCGCAGCTTGCGCTCGCGTGGCTCGTCGCGCAGCGCGACGTGATCGTGATTGCGAAATCGAGCGACGTCGAGCACGTGCGCGGCAATCGCGCTGCCGTCGATGTCGTCGTCGACGACGAAATGCGCGCCGCGCTCGACGCCGCATTTCCGCCGCCGGCCGGCGAGCGTCCGCTCGCAATCCTCTAAGCGAGCGCGCCGCCACGTCTGCGGCGGTGTGCTGTGCGTTACACATTGCGCGCGGCAACGCCGTGCGTCGTCTGTGTGCATCGAAAAAACATCGACTTATCGACTGCACCCGCGATCGCGAACGCGCATTGGCATGGTTGCTGCTCCATCGATGGCAAGTCGGAAAATCATCGCGAATAGCACAAGGAGACGACCGTGAGCTACACGTACTACGACTATCTCGAGCTCGCGCCGGGCGCACCGCCGGCGCGCATCGAAACGGCGTATGCGCAGATTCTCGAGCGCTTCGGCTACGGCGTCACCGAATCCGGACAGGACCTGAGCAATCTCGTGCGACTGATCCACGCCGCGTACGACGTGCTTTCCAATCCCGAGTCGCGCCGTCGCTACGACGCGCAGCTCGAGCGCGAAGCCGCCATGGCCGACGCCGAGCTGAAGGGGCTGCTCGACCAGCAGGCGCCGTGGCCCATGCGTCGCGTGCAGGACGTGCCCGTCGCGCTCGCATCGGCGCTCGCGAGCATGGCCGCCTGAGCGAACGTCCGGACACGTTCGCGGTCGCCGGGAATTTCATACTGCAAACAGCGATGCGGTCGGCGATCGCCTTTTTCTCGACTCGTTGGCGGATCCGCACGCGACTGCTGCGGCCGCTGCGCCGGGCGCGCATCCGACGGACCGTGCGGCGCGGCGCCGCGCTATCGGCGCACGACGCGCTGCAGCGAGCCGGCGCTTCAGTGTCGCGGCGCACCGAGCCCACGCACGTAACGCGCCGCATGCGACCCGAGCCGCTGTTGCCGCGCGGCTTCCTTCCGCAGCGCACGCATTGACGCGATTGCGCCAGCGCGCGAGCCGCGCAATGGATCGTACGGATGAGCCTTGCGTCCGATCGCGCGATGGCGCGCGGCATGCGACGCTTCGACGCATTCATGTTCAACGGCACGAAGTGACCGGACACGTCGCGCACGAAGCGCTCGATCGTCGCTCGCCATGCGCGCGCGCGCTGGCAGAGATCTTGCTCGACATCCGTTGACACATTCGACAGCGCGACTTGCAAGCGAGGCGCGCGCAATGCGGAGGAATCGCACGTGGAAAAGTGCATGGGTTGCCAGTTCTACGATCGCAAGAATGGCGCAGGCGAAGCGCGCTCTTTGCAATGGGGACAGTGCCGTCGCACATCGCCGATGCTCTCGCCGATGACGGCGAAGTCGTACATGATCGAGGGCGTGTGGCCGACGGTGCGCGATGACGACTGGTGCGGCGAATGGAAGTCGCAGATGGCCGCGCGCCGCATCGGCGAATCCCTCGGCGCGCCGCTCGCGCCCAAAGGACCTGCGGTGCCGTCGTCCTGCGGGTTCGAACCGCAGGGCTTTCACGATCCACCGCCGTCTTCCGCAGACGCTCGTCGCGTTCCCGTACGCCGCTGCACCGATCGCCCTTCGCCGTGTGATCGGCGTCGTTCGCCGCGCCGGTGCACGTGCGTGCAATCGCATGTCATGACGGCGACACTCGAGCCCTCGCTCACCGCGGCGATCGCCGCCGGCGCGATGATCGTCACGCCGAACAATCGGCTCGCGCGCCGGCTCGGCGCGTTGCACGATGATGCGCAACGCGCCGCCGGACTTCGCACGTGGCAGGCGCCATCGGTGCTGCCGTGGCGCACCTGGGTCGGCATGCTGTGCGCCGAATACGCGGAGCGAACGACCGACCATCCGATCCGGTTGCTGTCGCCGGCGCAAACGTCGTACCTGTGGCGGCGGATCATCGCGGCCGAGACGTCGGGCGCAGCCGTGCGCATCGACGTTCGAAGCATGGCCGCGCTTGCCGAGGAAGCGTGGACATCGATTCACGCGTATGGCGCCGGCGGCGAAAGCTGGCGCGGTTTCGCGCCGCAGGGCGACGACGAAGCGGCGTTCGTGCGCTGGGCCGATCGATATGCCGCCGCGCTGGCTCGAATCGACGCCGACGATGCATCGCGTGTCGCCGACATGCTCGCGCGCGCGATCGGCTCGGACGTCTCGATGCGCGGCCGAACCATCGCGCTCGCCGGATTCGTCGAGCGCAGTGCGCAACAGCAGCGACTGCTCGACGCGCTCGGCGCCGCGGGTGCGCAAATCGCCCAAGTCGATCCGCTGTCCGAGGCGCCCGCGCACGTCGTTCGCATCGCGGGCGCCTCGCCGGTCGACGAGATCGTCGCGGCGCTCGAGTGGGCGCGCGCGCGCTCGCTTGCCGACGCCTCCGCGACGATCGCGATCGCGGTGGAGAATCTCTCCGAGCGGCGCGACGAGATCGTGGCGCTGGCCGAGGACATTCTGTGCCCGCATCTGCAATGGCCCGGGCGAGAAGACGCGCCGCGTCCGTACAACGTCTCGCTCGGCCGCGCGCTCGCCGACGTGCCGATCGTCGCGACGGCTCTCGATCTGGTGTCGATCGCGCACGCCCCGTTGCCGCTCAGCCGCGCGGCGGCGCTCGCACGCTCGCCCTATCTCGCCGGCGCGACGACGCGCTGGCCGCAACGCGCCGGCATCGAACGCACGTGGCTGCGCGACGGACGCCGCGAGATCGACTGGACGGCGTTCGCTGCCAAGCTCGCGCGCGATCCCGTGCTCGCATCACGGTTGCCGCGGATTCGCGGCGGCGCGATGGCCGCTCGGCGCGCGACCCCGCGCCAGTGGATCGATGCGTGGCGGGCGTGGCTCGCCGACGCCGGATGGCCGGGCGATCGCGCGCTCGCGAGCGCCGAGTACCAGGCGCGCGTCGCGCTCGACGAACTGTTCGCGACGTTCGCATCGCTCGCGCCGGTTGCAACCGAGCTTGGACCATTGGAGGCGGTCGCCGCCTTGCGCGCGCTTGCCGCCGAAACGCTGTTCCAGCCCGAATCGCCGCGCGCGCCGATTCAGATCCTCGGCTTGCTCGAGGCGGCCGGCATGCCGTTCGACGCGCTGTGGGTGGCGGGCCTTTCCGCGCAGCGCTGGCCGGGCCCGCCGCGCCCGCATCCGTTGTTGCCGCTCGCGTGGCAACACGCGCACGACATCCCGCATTCGAGCGCGGCGCACGAGCTCGCGTATGCACGCGCGTTGACCGACCAGCTCGTCCGTGCAGCGCCCAGCGTGGTGCTGAGCCATGCGCAAAACGTCGATGACCATCGATGCCTGCCGTCGTCGCTGACTGCGCACTGGCCGCTTGCGACGCTCGAGCGGTCCGTTGCGCGCACGGCTTCGGCGATCCATCGGGCACGGCCGGCGCTCGAACGTGTCGACGACCGTGTTGCACCTCCGGTCGCATCAGATCAGGCCTTGCGCGGAGGCACGTCGGTCATCGAGGCGCAGAGCGAATGCCCGTTTCGCGCGGTCGCGAAGCACCGGCTGCGCGCGGAGCCGTGGCCCACCGCGTCCGCGGGCCTTGCACCCTGGGAGCGCGGCAGGCTGATGCACGCGGCGATCGCAGCGCTGTGGCGAGAACTGCGAACCCACACCGCGCTCGTTGCGCTTTCGGCCGCCGAGCTCGATGCGCGGATCGCGCAGGCGGTCGCCGAAGCGATGGCAACGCTCGACGGCGTCCGCCGACGCGAGTTGCCGCCGCTCGTGCTCGCGAGCGAGCCTGCGCGGCTCGCGCAGCTCATCCGCGAGTGGCTCGACGATTGCGAGCGCGAGCGGCCGCCGTTTACCGTGCAAGCAGTCGAGAGTCCCGTCGATCTCACGCTTTCCGGGCTCACGCTGTCGTTTCGGCTCGACCGTGTCGACGAGCTCGAAGCGGGCGGCGTCGCGATCATCGATTACAAGACCGGCGCGATCCCCTCCATCAGGCGCTGGTTCGAGTCGCGTCCGGCGGGAACGCAGCTGGGTCTGTACGCGCTCGCGTGGCGCGCCGCGCGCGCCGGGATGCCGCTGCGCGCAGTCGCGTTCGCATCGATTGCGCCGGGCGCGATCAAGCCGTTGGGAATCGCCGCCGACGAGCGCGCATGGCCGGCGCTCGCGAAGCCACCGGTGCTCGGCGTGGCGGGTGAATCGGGCTGGGCGGCGATCGAGTCGTCGTGGCTCGACATGATGACTGCGCTCGCCCGCGATTTCGCGCGCGGCGAGGCCACCGTCGATCCGCGCGAGCGCGCCATCTGCAAGAACTGCGGCCTGCAATCGCTGTGCAGGATCGACGCGGTCGCCAACGGCGACGAGGCGAACGGCGATGAGTGACGCGACGGGCCGCTTGCTCGCCCAGGATGCCGCGGCGCGCGGTCGTGCGCTCGACATCGGCCGCTCGTTCCTCGTGCAGGCGCCGGCCGGCTCGGGCAAGACCGGCTTGCTGATCCAGCGCTATCTCGCGCTGCTTGCGCATGTCGACCGTCCGGAGCGCATCGTCGCGATGACGTTCACACGCAAAGCGGCCGGCGAGATGCGCGAGCGCGTCGTCGAAGCGCTCGCCGACGCAGCCGACGAATCGGCGCCGCAACCCTCGGAAACGCACGACAGGCGTACGCGGGAGCTTGCGCGCGCGGCGCTCGCACAGGATCGTCGATACGACTGGCAGCTCCGCGCGCATCCTTCGCGGCTTGCGATCGGCACGATCGACGCATTCGCATCGTCGTTCGCGCGGCAGGCGCCGCTCACCTCGGGTCTCGGCGCGTTCGCACGCTACGTGGACGATGCGACCGCGCTCTTCGAACAGGCCGCGCGGATGGCGCTCGCGCAGGCGCCTGCCGACGACAACGCGTGGCGAACGCTCGTCGCGCATGTCGACAATCACGCCGACGCGCTCGTCGATCTCTTCGCCGGTCTGCTCGCCAAGCGCGACCAGTGGCTGCCGTTCGTCGTTTCCGCCGATGGACCCGATTTGCGCGGCACTCTCGACGCGACGCTCGCGCGCGAGGTCGGGGGAGAGCTTGCGCGCGCTTGCGACACGCTTGCGCGTCACGCCGTAACGCTCAGGCCTTTGCTTCGATTCGCTGCTGAACATCATCCTGACGGCGATGTCGCCGATGCGCTCGCTCGGTGCGAGAAGGCGGGCGGATTGCCTGCGCCCATCGCCGAGTCGATCGCCGATTGGCGCGCGCTCGCCGATTGGCTGCTGGTGAAGGACAAGGCGAGGCTTCGCACCGCCGTCAACAAGCGAGCGGGATTTCCCGCGGCGAACGAGGCGCCTGGCGCGCGCAACGCCAAGGGCGCAATGGAGACAGTGCTCGAGGAGCTCGGCGCCGATCCCGCGGTTGCGCTCGCGCTCGATACGGTGCGCCGGCTGCCCGCGGCGGGCTGCAGCGACGAGTCGTGGACGATCATCGAAGCGCTGCTTGCGGTGCTGCCGAAGGTCGCCGCGCAATTGCACCTGACGTTCGCCGACGACGGTCGCGTCGATTTCACGCAGGTCGCGCTCGCCGCGCTCGACGCGCTCGGCGATCCGGATAGCCCGAGCGATCTGCTGTTGCGGCTCGACTGCGCGCTCGCGCATTTGCTGATCGACGAATTCCAGGACACGTCGGTCACTCAGCTTGCGTTGATCAAGCGCCTGACGGCCGGGTGGACGCCGGGCGATGGGCGAACCCTTTTCGCGGTCGGCGACCCGATGCAGTCGATCTATCGTTTCCGCGCTGCGGAAGTCCGGCTGTTCGTCGAGGCGCAGGAGAGCGGTGCGATTGCCGGACTCCCGGTCGAGTGCCTGACGCTGCGGCGCAATTTCCGCGCGCAGGCGCGCCTCGTCGACTGGGTGAACGGAGCTTTCGTCTCGATCCTCGGCACCCGAAGCGATCCGTGGCGAAGCGCAGTCGCATTCGCCGAAGCGACCGCTACCCGCTCCAGCGACGATGGCGCAGGTTGCACGTTCGACGCGCTTGCAAGCGAAGCCGACGAGGCGCGCGCGGTCGTCGCGCACGTCGAGCGCGCGCTCGCCGCCGGCGACGAGACGATCGCGATCCTCGTGCGTGCGCGCCGGCATGCCGAGCCGTTGCTGCCGGCGTTGCGCGGGGCGGCCATCGCGTTCACCGCGGTCGAGCTCGATGCGTTCGCCGAGCGCTCCGCTATACGCGACCTGACCGCGCTCGCACATGCGCTCGCACAACCGGCCGATCGCCTCGCGTGGTTATCGCTGATGCGCGCGCCGTGGTGCGGTCTCGCGCTGCCCGATCTGATGGCGGTCGCCGCGACCGACGCTGCATGCGAACGCAGCTTGCTGCCCGCGCTCGCCTCGCCCGGCGATGTTCCCGGTCTTTCCGATGACGGCCGGACGCGCCTTGCACGAATCGCTCGCGTTCTCGTGCCGGCACTGGGCTCGCGCGGCAAGGCGCCGTTTGCCGCGCGCCTGCGCGGTGCCTGGCTCGCGCTCGGCGGGCCGGCGTGCGTCGACGATGCATCGGATCTCGATGCAGCCGAGCGGTTCTTCGCGTTGCTCGCATCGTATGACGTCGCGGGCGATGTGGGCGATTGGCCCGCGTTCACCGGCGATCTCGAGCGGCTGCGCGAAGGCACCGCCGAACCGGACGTTCGCGTTCGCGTGATGACGCTGCACAAGGCGAAGGGCCTCGAGTTCGATACCGTCATCATGCCGGCGCTCGGCCGCGAAGCGCGAAGCCCGGGTTCCGAGCTGTTGCGATGGCGGCTTCGTCCCGGTGACGGATTGCTGATCGCGCCGGGAAAGGCGCGCGGCGGCGTGGCCGATCCGATCTGCGCGTATCTCGCGCGTCTGGACGCCGACGAAGAGGCGGCCGAGCTCGGCCGGCTGCTCTACGTCGGCTGCACGCGTGCGAAAAAGCGTTTGCATCTGACGGCCATGCTCGCTGCGCTTCGCGACGACGAAGGCATTGCGCGTTGGCCGACGCCGCCCGCGAACAGCGCACTCGCGCGCTTGTGGCCGAGTGTGGCCGAGGGGCTTGCACCGCCGGCGCAGGCACCGCAAGAGCAGGGCGATTCGGTTTCGCTTCGCCTCGCTCGCGTCCCGCGCGACTGGGAACCGGCGCTGCCGCAAGGAGACCTCGACCCTCCGAGCGAGTTCGAGCAAGCCGACGAAACGCCGCCGTTCGACTGGGTACGCGAGACCGCGCGCAACGTCGGCGTCGTCGTGCATCGGCTGCTCGCGCAGATCGCACGCGAGGGACTCGCCGCGTGGAACGGCGCGCGCATCGGCGCTCTCGCGCCGTCGCTCGCCGTTGCGCTCGCCGCCGAAGGCGTCGATGCGCGCGAGCTCGACGGCGCAGTGGCGCAGGTCCAGGACGCGATTCGCAAGGTGCTCGCCGATCCGCGCGGGCGTTGGCTGTTCGATCCGTCGCACGAGGACGCGCGAAGCGAATGGGCGATCGCCGGCGTGGATGGCGGCGCGCTCGTGCACCGAACGCTCGACCGCACGTTCGTCGAGCGCGGCGTGCGCTGGATCGTCGATTTCAAGACGGGCACGCACGAGGGCGGCGACGTCGAGGCGTTCCTCGACCGCGAGCGCGAGCGTTACGCGCCCGCGCTCGAAACGTACGCGCGGCTCGTGCGCGGGCTCGACGTGCGCCCGATCCGGCTCGCGCTCTACCACCCGCTCGCGCGCGGATGGCGCGAGTGGCCGTTCGCCGAGTGAAGCCGCCTGAAGGCGCGCAACGTGTGCCATTGCGAATGCCCAGATTTACAAGTACTCGGCTGCACCCCGCGGCGGGCTCAAACGAAGCTCATTGGCGTGTGTACGTAGATACACCCGCCCCAACGTCAGTCGCGTTGCCCCAGATGGAATTATCACCGCCAACATAGGCTGCGCCTTGGTTTGCCCCATATATACCGACACCGTTTCGCGTTACGGTGTTACCGGTAGCGAGCAGGGATCATTCGGGCCGTCCGCAACTAACCCGCCCGTGTTGTTCGACACGATGTTTCCCGTTGCTGTCGCGAATGCAAACGCGAAGTTGCCGGGCGCAACAGCAGCGATACCCAACACGTTTAGGTGCGATATGCTGCGTGCTATGTCCATCTCCGCGATTCCTGTGAAGCTTGCGCCCGCCTGAGCGCCACTGGCGCCATTCCCGACGAATGATCCACGATCAATCGTGGCCCTGGCGCTGCCCGAGTTTGCAGCGACGAGAACGCCATGCGTACCGTTTCGGCTTGCGACAATATCCGTAACCGAAGCGGTCGAACCATCCCCAATCGTGAGTCCCGTTGCGGAATTCGCTTCAAAGCGACACCGTTGCACGGTCAGCGTCGCGCCAACCACGGACGCGCCCGAGCCGCCGTTGTTTTGAATCGTTGTGTCAATGAGTCCGATCGCTGCCCCGGACGCAGTCGCACTGATGCCCCCCGACGTCATATTGATCACTTTCACGCGCTCGATGACCAGCTCGGTTCCGGCCAAGAAGTTGACACCAAAGTTGCCGCCGGTGCCGTTAATCGAAAGGCCTTCCAAGCGCACTCGGCCGCTTGGAGCGTTGATAACCACGCCGTCTTGACCGCCTGGCACGCTGATACCCGCATAGACGCCGGCGGGCGAAGTGATCGATACCGATTTGGTGAGTGTCACAGGACCATAGCCGGCAGAATCCAGAACGATGATTTCTCCGCCCGGGTCCACAAGAGTTGCGGCGGCGGCGAATCCTCTACAGGGCTGACCAAGCGTGCACGGATTTGCGTCGCTACCATACGAAGCTACGAACAGCCGTTGCGCGGCGAATGTCGGAACGGCGGCGACAGCAATCAGCGCTGCGCCGAATGTGCGAAGCATGGTGCCTCCCTTTGGACGAACGCGGGTGATCGCCGGACTCTACCCTAAGGGTCAAGCGGTCATGCAGTGCATGCGACCGGCGGGAGTGACGTGCAACGATTCGACCATGCATCGCATCGGATCATCGGCGACGTGCGGGCAAGGTTAGCGCTACACCACGCGGATCCATCAGCAGTGCCCGGCGCTTTCCGATGAAGTGCCGGATTACCGTCATGTAGAAGGCAACGTCCATTTCCGCTTTGTTGTCAGATTCTTAGCGCGTTTTCGGCTATACTTTATAGCTTTGCAGCTCGACCGGCTCTACTTGCGCGTCTACCGCACTCTGCCCAACTCGGCCGACGTTCCCATCGCGCTCACGATCGGCAACTTCGACGGCGTCCATCGCGGCCACCAGGCGATGCTCGCGCGGCTTTGCGAAGCCGCCGGCGATCTTGACTTGCCCGCGGCGGTGATGACGTTCGACCCGCATCCGCGCGAGTTCTTCGCGAAGGACTCCGCGCCGCCGCGGCTGTCGTCGCTGCGCGGCAAGCTCGAGCGTTTCGCCGCGCACGGCGTGGAGCGCGTCTACGTCGCGCGCTTCAACGCATCGCTTGCCTCGCTCACGCCGATCATGTTCATCGAGCACGTATTGCTCGACCGGCTCGGCGTTCGCTGGGTGCTGGTCGGCGAGGATTTCCGCTTCGGCAAAGGCCGCGCGGGCGATCTCGCCACGCTGCGGCGCGCCGCCACGCGCTTTTCCGTCGAGGCGATGACCACGGTGGCGGTCGACGGCGTTCGCGCGTCGTCCACCGCGATTCGCGCCGCGCTCGCCGACGGCGATCTCGCGAAAGCACAGGCGCTGCTCGGCCGGCCCTATGTGATCTCTGGCCACGTTGCCCATGGCGCCAAGCTCGGCCGCAACCTCGGTTTCCCGACGGCGAATCTGCCGCTTCGGCACAAGCCTCCGGTGACCGGCGTGTTCGCCGTGCGTGTGCATGGTCTGAGCCTGGAGCCGCGCGCAGCCGTGGCGAGCGTGGGACGGCGCCCGACGGTTGCGGCCGACTCGCCGATGCTGCTCGAAGTGTTCATTTTCGACTTCGACGAGACGATCTATGGCCGGCGCATCGCCGTCGAGTTCGTGCACAAGCTGCGCGACGAGGAGCGCTTTCCCGATGTCGACACGTTGAAGCGGCGCATCGGCGACGACGTCGTCAACGCGCAGCGCTTTTTCGCCGAACGCGAAGCCGCTTGAAAGGCGTGGCCTGACCACCGACTTCCACTGCTATTGCGATGCCCGACGATCCGAAAACCGACTACAAGACGACGCTGAACCTGCCCGACACGCCGTTCCCGATGCGGGGCGACCTCGCGAGGCGCGAACCAGGGTGGGTCAAGGACTGGCAGCAGCGCGGCGTCTACGAGGCGATTCGCAAGGCGTCGCTCGGCCGGCCGCGCTTCGTGCTGCACGACGGCCCGCCGTACGCGAACGCGAGCATCCACATCGGCCACGCCGTCAACAAGATCCTGAAGGACATCGTGGTCAAGAGCCGCACGCTCGCCGGCTTCGACGCGCCGTACGTGCCCGGCTGGGACTGCCACGGCATGCCGATCGAGGTGCAGATCGAGAAGACGCACGGCAAGCATTTGCCGGTCGAGCAGACGTTGAAGCTCTGTCGCGAATACGCGACCTCGCAGATCGCGCTGCAGAAGTCCGAGTTCATGCGGCTTGGAGTGCTGGGCGACTGGCCACATCCCTACACGACGATGGCGTTCAAGAGCGAGGCCGACGAGATCCGCACGCTCGGCAAGCTCCTCGAGAAGGGCTACATCTATCGCGGACTGAAGCCGGTCAACTGGTGCTTCGACTGCGGCAGTGCGCTCGCCGAAGCCGAGGTCGAGTACGAGGATCGCGTCGACGCGGCGATCGACGTGGCATTTCCGCTCGACGAAACCGATCGCGACAAGCTCGCGCAGGCGTTCGGCCTCGCGGCGCTGCCGCCGGGCCCGGTGCTGGCAGTGGTCTGGACGACGACGGCGTGGACGATCCCGGCGAACCAGGCGTTGAACGTGCATCCGGATTTCATGTATGCGCTGGTGTCGACACCGCGCGGCCATCTCCTACTCGCCGAGGATCTCGTCGCCGCGTGCCTTGCGCGTTACAAGCTCGACGGCGACATCGTTGCGAGCGCGAAAGGCACCGCGCTCGAGTTGATCCGCTTCCGTCATCCGTTCTACGACCGCGCATCGCCGATCTATCTCGGCGATTACGTGACGCTCGACCAGGGCACTGGCGTGGTTCACAGCGCGCCCGCGTACGGCATCGACGACTTCGTGTCGTGCCGGCGCTACGGCATGACCGACGACGAGATCGCCACGCCGGTGCAGGGCGACGGGCGCTACGCCGAGAGCCTGCCGTTCTTCGGCGGCATGAAGATCTGGGACGCGAATCCGAAGATCGTCGCGAAGCTCGACGAAGTCGGCGCGCTGCTGCATCAGGAGCGGCACACGCACAGCTATATGCATTGCTGGCGGCATCGGACGCCGATCATCTATCGCGCGACGACGCAGTGGTTCGCGGGCATGGACGACGTGCCCGGCTGGAACGGCCGCAAGCCCGAGCGGCCGCTGCGCCAGGTCGCGCTCGAAGGCATCGAAGCCACCGACTTCTTCCCTCCGTGGGGCAAGGCTCGCCTTTACAACATGATCGCCCACCGGCCCGACTGGACGCTGTCGCGGCAGCGGCAGTGGGGTGTGCCAATGCCGTTCTTCGTGCACAAGGAGAGCGGCACGCTGCATCCACGCACGCTCGACATCCTCGAGCAGGTCGCGCAGCGCGTCGAGCAGAGCGGCATCGAGGCATGGCAGCACGTCGATCCGCGCGAGATGCTCGGCGAAGACGTCGCGCACTACGACAAGATCAAGGACACGCTCGACGTCTGGTTCGATTCCGGCTCGACGCACCAGACGGTGATGGGCGGCCCCGACGGCCGGCGCACCGGCGCGGGCTCGCACCCGCACGAGACCGGCTTCCCGGCCGATCTCTATCTCGAGGGATCCGACCAGCACCGCGGCTGGTTCCATTCGTCGCTGCTCGTCTCGTGCATGCGCAACGGCGTACCACCGTACCGCGCGTTGCTCACGCACGGCTTCGCCGTCGACGGCGCCGGCAAGAAGATGTCGAAGTCGAAGGGCAACGTCGTCGCGCCGCAGAAAGTGTCGGACTCGCTCGGCGCGGAGATCCTGCGTCTTTGGGTCGCATCGACCGACTACTCGGGCGATCTGTCGATCTCCGACGAGATTCTGAAGCGCGTGGTCGAAAGCTATCGGCGGCTTCGCAACACATTGCGCTTCCTGATGGCGAATACGGCCGACTTCGTCGCCTCGCGAGACGCGGTGCCGCTCGATCAATTGTTCGAGCTCGACCGGTACGCGTTGGTCGCCGCCAAGGATCTCGCCGACGCCGTCGCGCGCGACTACGATCGCTACGAGTTCCACCTCGGCATGCAGCGGCTCGCCAGCTACTGCTCGGAGGACCTCGGCGGCTTCTATCTCGACGTGCTGAAGGATCGTCTGTACACGGCCGCGACTGCGAGCCGCTCGCGCCGCTCGGCGCAAACGGCGCTCGCGCTGATCCGCGATGCGCTGCTGAAGCTCGCCGCGCCGGTGCTGTCGTTCACTGCGGAAGAAGCGTGGCGGATCCTCTACCCGGACGACGCGTCGATCTTCTGTCGTGTGTGGGTCGACGCGCTGCCCACACTCGGGAATTCGATCGAGCTGTCGGCGAAGTGGGCGCGCATTCTCGCCGTGCGTGCTGCGGCGCTGAAGGAAATCGAGCGCTTGCGCATCGAAGGGAAGGTGGGCTCCTCGCTGCAGGCGGAGCTCGCGATCACGGCGCCCGTCGACGACTACGCGGCGCTCGCAAGCCTCGGCGACGATCTGCGCTTCGTGATGATTACGTCGGCCGCGACGCTTCACAACGGCGATCAGCTCGAGATTACCGTCACGCCAAGCGCCAAGCCGAAGTGCGAGCGCTGCTGGCATTACCGCGCGGATGTCGGCGCCGACCCCGCGCATCCGACGTTGTGCGGCCGCTGCTGTGCGAACCTCTTCGGCGCAGGCGAACCGCGAGCCTTTGCGTGAGCGCGTCATGACCGGTGCACCTTCTGCCGGCTGGTGGCGCTGGCTTGTCGTGAGCGTGGTCGTCATCATCGCCGACCAGTTGACGAAGGCGGCGATCCTCGCGAGCTTCCATCCGGGCGAACAGCTTGCGCTCACGCCGTTCGCGAGCCTCGTGCTCGCGTTCAACACCGGCGCCGCGTTCAGCTTTCTCGCCGGCGCCGACGGTTGGCAGCGCTGGTTGTTCACGGTCATCGCGTCGGCGGCAGCCGTGTTGATCGCCTGGCTGTTGCGCCGAGGCGGCAGTCGCATCTACCTCACCGGGCTCGCGCTGATCCTCGGTGGCGCGATCGGCAATCTCTACGATCGCCTCACGATCGGCACCGTCGTCGATTTCCTGCTGTTCCACTACGCCGGATGGGCGTTTCCCGCGTTCAACGTCGCCGACAGCGCGATCACGATCGGTGCAGCGCTGTTGATCCTCGACAGCTTCGGCCAGCGTCATCGCGATCGCGCGTCCGCGATGCCGGCGAAGGAATCGTGATGGACGTCGTGCTCGGCACTCCGCGCGGATTCTGCGCCGGCGTGGACCGCGCGATCGCGATTGTCGAGCAGGCGCTCGCGCAGTTCGGTGCGCCGATCTACGTGCGCCACGAGGTCGTGCACAACCGCTACGTCGTCGACGATCTTCGCGCGAAGGGTGCGATCTTCGTCGAGGAGCTCTCCGAGGTGCCGGCCGGCTCGACCGTCGTCTTCAGCGCGCATGGCGTGTCGAAGGCGGTGCGCGCCGAGGCCGTCGAACGGCGCCTGCGCGTGTTCGACGCGACGTGCCCGCTCGTCACCAAGGTGCACGTCGAGATCTCGAAAATGCGCGAGCGCGGCCGCGAGATCGTGATGATCGGCCATCGCGGCCATCCCGAAGTCGAGGGCACGATGGGGCAGTGCGACGGCGGCGTCTATCTGGTGGAGTCCGTCGCCGACGTCGCGAATCTCGCCGTGCGCGATGCTTCGAACCTTGCGTACGTCACGCAGACGACGCTTTCGGTGGACGATGCGGCAGCGATCGTCGATGCGCTCAGGCTCCGCTTTCCGGCGATCCTCGGTCCGAAGAAGGACGACATCTGCTACGCGACGCAGAACCGCCAGGATGCGGTCAAGATCATGGCGCCGCAGGTCGATGTCGTCATCGTCGTCGGCAGTCCGAACAGCTCGAATTCGAACCGGCTGCGCGAGGTCTCCGCCAATCGCGGCACACCCTCCTACATGATTGACAGCGCAGAGCAGCTGCAGACGGAGTGGGTCGCTGGACGCCGCCGGGTCGGCGTGACCGCCGGCGCATCGGCACCCGAGGTGCTCGTGCGGGCGGTGGTCGATCGCCTGAAAGCGCTGGGCGCCGTCTCGGTGCGCGACCTCGACGGCGTCGTCGAGCACGTGGTGTTTCCGCTGCCGCGCGGACTCGGCGTGCGGCACGGACCGGCGCACGACGACTGACGCTCGCGAAGCCGCGGCATAATGGCGGCGGCGCTCGCGCGCAACGCCTATCGCGTGGCCGCGCGCCGGCACGTCCGATTCGAACGACAGGGAGAGCTCACGATGCACCGACTGTGGCCGGTGCGTACCTACACGTATGCGCTGGTGCTCGCGCTCGCCGTGCCTCTGTTCGTGGCGGGCGTGCTGCTCGAGCTCGACCAGGATCGGGCCGCGTTCGCGCTGCTGGTCGCCTCCGCGGTCGCCGCGCTCGTTGCCGCGATCGTGCTCGCGCGCCGGATCGCCCAACCCATCGTGCGCATTTCGGCGGTCGCGAGCCGTGTGGCCGCCGGCGATCGCAGCGTACGTGCCGAGCCCGAGGGGCCGCTCGAGGTCGCCGAGATCGCCGGTCAGATGAACCGGATGCTCGACGAGCTCGCCGTGAGCGAGGCGGCGCTTCGGCGCAGCGAAGCGCGCTATCGAGCGCTCTACGAGACGTCGAACGACGCGATCGTCTGCGTCGATCTCGAAAGCCGCATCGTGTTCGCGAACGATGCGACCGAGCGCATGCTCGGCCATTCGCCGCCGGAGCTGATCGGCCGCGACGTCGCCATGCTGCAGCCGCCGCGGCTGCGCCAACGCTTCCGACGCGGTCTGCGCCACTTCGCCAACGGCGCGCCGGGCGCGACGCGGACCACGGTGGAAACGGTCGCGCTGCATCGCGACGGCCGCGAGGTCGCGGTCGAGTTCAGCTTCAGCCATTTGCGTGCCGGCGACGAAGACCTGCTGGTCGGCATCCTGCGCGACATCACCGAGCGGCGTACGGCGATGGCGCGGCTGCGCGAGAGCGAAGCGCGTTTTCGCGCGATGGCGGATTCGGCGCCCGCGCTCATCTGGCTCGCCGACGTCGACCAGCGCTGCACGTACGTCAACCGCGCATGGCTCACGTTCACCGGCCTCACGCTCGCCCAGGAGCTGGGCGACGGCTGGCTCGACAGCCTCCATCCGGACGACCGCGATGGCTGCCGGGCCGCGAATGCGGAGGCACTGACGGCGCGGCGTCGATTCGAGATCGAGTTCCGCCTGCGCCGCCGTGACGGCGAGTACCGCTGGGTGCTCAATCATGGCGCGCCGCGGTTCGACGGCCGCGGCACGTTCGTCGGCTACATCGGCACGGCGATCGAGATCCACGATCGCGTGCTCGCCGACCAGCGCGTGCGACGGCTGACGATGCTCTACGCCGCGCTGTCGCAGGCGAACGAAGCGCTGCTGCGAAGCCACGAGCCGGAGCAGCTCTTCCAGCGCGTCTGCGCGATCGTCGTCGCGCACGGCTTGCGCCTCGCAGTGATCGCGCTGGTCGACACGGACGGCGCGCGGCTGCGGCCGGTCGCGCGCGCGGGCGACGAATGGGGCATTGTCGAGGGCGGCCCGATCGAGCTCGACGGCTCCGATCCGCGCGAGCGCATACCCGCGGTGATCGCGCTGCGCCAGCGAGCGCCGTTCGTGAGCAACGACCGCTCGTGCGACACGGCCACGATTCCGATCCGCAATCCGCTCGCCGCGCGCGAGCTGCGTGCGAGCGCGTCGTTCCCGCTCTGGCGGCAGGGAGCGGTGATCGGCGTGTTCGATGTGTTCGCCGACGAGGTCGATTTCTTCGATGCCGAGATGACGCGGCTGCTCGAGCTGCTCGCGCGTGATGTGTCGTACGCACTCGACACGCTGTCGGCGCAGGCGAACCGCGATCGCGCGGAGATCGCGCTGCGCGAGCTGAACGCGACCCTCGAGGCGCGGGTGCGCGAGCGCACGCAGGCGCTCGAGGCGGCCAACCGCGAGCTCGAGGCGTTCAGCTACTCGGTGTCGCACGATCTGCGCGCGCCGCTGCGCGGCATCAGCGGATTCACCGACCTCGTGATCGAGCGTGCGCCCGACCTCGACGCCGAGTCGATGAGCCATCTCGCGCGCGTGAAATCGGCAGCGGCGCGGATGTCGCATCTGATCAACGATCTGCTCGACCTGTCGCGCATTGCGCGCGCCGAGTTCAATCGCCGCGAAACGTCGCTGTCGACGATGGCCTCGGAGATCGTGGCGGAGCTCGCCGAGAGCGAGCCGAAGCGAAACGTCGACGTGCGCATCGCGCAGGATCTCAGCGCGCAGGCCGATCCAGGGCTCGTTCGCATGCTGCTCGCGAACCTGCTCGGCAATGCGTGGAAGTTCACCGGCCGGTGCGAGCGCGCGACGATCGAATTCGGCGCGACGTCGCACGATGGTGTCGATGCGTTCTTTGTACGCGACAACGGCGCCGGATTCGATCTGTCGCACGCGGACAAGCTGTTCGCGCCGTTTCAGCGGTTGCACACCGAGCGCGAGTTTCCGGGCACCGGCATCGGCCTCGCTTTGGCGCAGCGTGTGGTGCACAGGCACGGCGGCCGCATCTGGGCCGATGCCGCGACTGATTCCGGCGCGACGTTTTTCTTCACGCTACCCGCACGATAAGCGCTATGATTCGCGCCGCCCGCGCGGTCGCGACGCGTCGTTCGAACGCGCGCACGCGGGCCGAAGCGCTGGGTGAGCCGTGGCGACGATCATGCTGGTCGAGGACACCGCCGATGACGAGGCGCTGGCGCTCGAGGCGTTGCGTCGCAGCGGCGTCGGCAATCCGGTCGTGATCGCGCGCGACGGTGCGCAGGCGCTCGAGTTGCTGCTGCCGACGAACGCCGGCGCGACGCCGTTGCAACCCGCGTTCGTCCTGCTCGATCTCAAGCTGCCGCGTTTTTCCGGCCTCGATGTACTGCGCCGGCTGCGTGCGGACGAGCGGACGAGGGCGTTGCCCGTCATCGTGTTGACGACGTCGCGCGAACCCTCCGATGTGCTCGCCTGCTACGACTCCGGCGCCACCAGCTACGTCGCGAAGCCCGTCGATTTCGACGCATTCGTGCGCGCGATGCTGCAGATCACGCACTACTGGCTGCGGCTGAACGAGCCGCCGGCCGAACTCGCGAAATGATGCTGCAGTAGCCCGACCGGCTCCTAGCGCGTGATCAGCGTCAGCGCACGCGAGATGCCTTGTTCAAGCGTCGGAAATACGAACGGCAGCGCGACCAGCAGCATCAGCAGGCCGACGATCAACGTCACCGGGAAGCCGACGGCGAACAGATTGAGCTGCGGCGCCGTGCGCGTGAGAACGCCGAGCGCGACGTTCGCGAGCAGAAGCGCGGAAACCACGGGAAGGGCGAGCTTCAATCCCAGCGCGAACAGCTCGCTACCCGCGATCGCGAGCGCGTGCGCGTCGAGTCCCGACAGCCCCGTGCCGCCGATTGGAAACGCGTGGAACGTGTCGACGAGCGCGGCGACCATCAGCAGATGACCGTTGACGGACAGGAACAGCAACATCAGCACGAGCGACAGGAATGTGCCCACTGCGGGAGACTCCTGCGAATTCTGCGGATCGACGAAGCCGGCGAACGAAAGTCCCATCGTGAGCCCGATCATGTCGCCGGCGATTTGCACAGCGGCAAACACGATCTGCATCGCGAGCCCGACGGCGACCCCGATCAGCAGTTGCTGCGCGACCAGCGCGATGCCGGTCCACGAGAACGGCGATACCGACGCTGCGGCGGGCAGTGTCGGCGCAACGATCGCGGTCACGAGCACCGCGAGCCCGATACGCACCGGGCGCGGAACCGTCGAATGCGAGAACAGCGGCGCGCTCGAGGCGAGCGCGAGAATGCGGAAGAACGGATAGACGAAGGCTGCGATCCAGCCGTCGAGCTGCGCCGTCGTGACGGTGAACATCGCGGCGCCGGCGGCAGCTTTGTCATTCCCGCGAAGGCGGGAATCCAGTGTCTTGCGACGAAAGACGCTGGATCCCCGCGTTCGCGGGGACGACCAAATCAAGCGGCGCGATGATCTTCAAGCGATTTCGACCGCAGTCAGCCGATCGCCTGCGGAATGCTCGTGAACAGCCGCTGCATGTAGTCGACGAGTGTCGCGAGCATCCACGGCCCGGCGACGACCATCACGGCGAAGATCGCGAGCAGCTTCGGAATGAACGACAGCGTCATCTCGTTGATCTGTGTGGCCGCCTGGAAGACGCTGACGACGAGGCCGACGACGAGCGCGGTGATGAGCATCGGCGCGGCGACGAGCACGGTGACGGTGAGCGCCTGTTCGGCGAGCGTGAGGACGGTTTGCGGGGTCATGAGTGTCCCTCGCCCCCGACCTCTTTCCCGCACGGCGGGCGAGGGGAGATTCGTGATGCAAGCATGATGGCCCTTTGCATCGTTATGTACCGAAGCTCGCCACCAGCGAGCCGACGAGCAGCGTCCACCCGTCGACGAGCACGAACAGCATCAACTTGAACGGCAGCGAGATCAGCACCGGCGAGAGCATCATCATGCCCATCGACATCAGCACGCTCGCCACGACAAGGTCGATGATGAGAAACGGCAGGAACACCATGAAGCCGATCTGGAACGCCGTCTTGAGCTCGCTCGTGACGAACGCCGGCACGAGCACGCGCAGCGGGACGTCGTCCTTCGCCTTCGGCGGCTGGACGCGCGCGAGCTTCACGAACAGCGCAAGGTCGGGCTCGCGCGTCTGCTTCATCATGAACGCACGAAGCGGCACCTGCGCGCGGTCGAGCGCCTGAGGAAAGGCGAGCTTCTGCTGCGTATACGGGACGTACGCGTCCTCGTAGATGCGGTCGACCACCGGACCCATGACGAAGAGCGTGAGGAACAGCGACAGGCCGATGACGACCTGATTCGGCGGCGACGCCTGCGTGCCGAGCGCGTGGCGCAACAGCGACAGCACGATGACGATCCGCGTGAACGACGTCATCATCAGCAGCACGGCCGGCAGGAACGTGAGCGCGGTGATGAGCAGCAGCGTCTGCACCGGCAGCGAATAGCTCTGGCCTCCGCCGGGCGCAGGCGTGCTCGCGAGCAGCGGGAAATCGGCGGCTTGCGCGAGCGCGCATGTCGGCAACGCGAAAGCGGCGAACGCGACCGCGCAGAGCGCGGCGGTGGTCGCGAAACGGGACTTCGCAACGCTCATGTCTTGTCCCGGCCGGTCGCCCGCGCGAGGAGCGATGCGAACGACGGCGGACTGCCGCGCTCGGGCAGCGTACCGCGCGGCAGCGACGAGAGCGCGCTCACGCGCCCCGGCGCGACGCCGAGCACGAGCCACTGCTCGCCCAGCTCGACGATCACCACGCGCTCGCGCTGGCCGACCGCCTGTGACGCGACGATGCGCAGCGGTCCGCCCGCGGCGCGCGACAGCGGGCCGACGCGGCGTACGACCCATGCGACGCCGAAGATCAGCGCGAGCACGATCGCGAGGCCGATCGTCGTCTGGGCGAGACTCGCGCCGGCGCTCGTCTCCGGCGTGTCGGCTGCGGCGGCAATCGCCGGCGCGAGCGCTGCGGCGAGTGCCGCTGCAAACAACCGTATCATCGATTGAGCTTCCTCACGCGCTCGGACGGCGTGATGATGTCGGTCAGGCGAATGCCGAACTTGTCGTTGACGACGACGACTTCACCCTGCGCAATCAGGCAACCGTTCACCAGCAGGTTCATCGGCTCGCCGGCGAGTCCGTCGAGCTCGATCACCGAGCCTTGCGCGAGCTGCAGGATATTGCGGATCGGAATCTTCGTGCGGCCGAGCTCGACGGTGAGCTGCACCGGAATGTCGAGCACGAGATCGATGTCCTGCGCCGCGCCGGATGCGGCGCCGGGCGGCAGGTTCGAGAAGATTTGTGCGGGTTGCGTGGCGGCCGGTGCCGCTGCGGCTTGCGCACCCGTTGCCAGGGCGTTAGCCGCAAGCGCAGCGTATTCGCCCGCGGTCGCGGGATTCGAGTTGTCAAGCATGGGAACCTCCTGCGGGCGTATCGTGCGGCGGCGGCAGCGTGCGCTCGACCTGCAGCGCGTAACGGCCGTTCGCCACACCGTAGCGGCATTCGAGCAGCGGCACGCCGTCGACATCGGCGCGCACGATCGGCGAGACGTCGAGCGGCAGCACGTCGCCGACGCGGCTGGCGAGAAGCTCACCGAGCTTCACCGACGTCGTCGCGAGTGTGGCGACGAGCTCGACGTTCGCATCCTGAACGTGCTGCGCGAGCGTGGCCATCCAGTGCCGGTCCGGCGGGGGCGGGGCATTCTGCGTCGTGCCGTAGATGAGGTCGCGGATCGGCTCGAGCGTCGCGTACGGGATGCAGATGTGGAACGCGCCGCCGCCGGTGCCGAGCTCGATCGTGAACGACGATACGATGACGATGTCGCTGGGCGCCGCGATGGTCGCGAATTGCATCTGCGTTTCGGAGCGCACGTAGTCGAACTGCAGCGGATAGACGCTCGCCCACGATTTCTGGTAGCCGTCGAACGCGACCTGCAGCATGCCGCGGATGATCCGCTGCTCGGTCGTCGTGAAATCGCGCCCTTCGATGCGCGTGTTGAAGCGGCCGTCGCCACCGAACAGGTTGTCGACGACGAGGAAGATCAGCGTCGGCTCGAACACGAACAACGCGTTGCCGCGCAGCGGCTTCACCTGCGCGACGTTCAGATTGGTGGGCGCGACGAGGTCGCGCACGAACTCCTCGTAGCGCACGACGCGCACCGGCCCCACCGAGATCTCGGGGCTGCGGCGCATGAACTCGAAGAGGCCCGTACGCAATGCGCGCGCGAAGCGGTCGTTGATGATCTCGAGCGCGGGCATCCGGTCGCGCACGATCCGCTCTTGCGTGGCGAGGTTATAGGGCCGCACGCCGCCCGCCGGCTTCGCGGCTTGCTGCGCTTCGTTGGACTCTCCGTTGACGCCCTTCAGCAGCGCGTCGACTTCGTCCTGGGAGATGAATTCCTGGCTCATCGCCGCTTGTTCGCTCACTGGATCACGAACGCGGAAAGGTAGGCGCCCACGACGCCGCGCTCGGGCGTGCCACCGGGAATCGACTCGCGCGCGGCGGCGATGAGGTCGGCGACGAGCTTGTTCTTGCCCTCGAGCGAGGAGAGCTCGCTCGGCCGTTTCGACGACAGCAGCAGCAGGATCTTGTTGCGCAGCACCGGCATGTAGACCTTTGCGCCGTCGATCGCCTTGTCGTCCGCCATCTGGTAGACGATGCCGACCTGCAGGTAATGGTCGCCGTTTTCCTCGACGAGGTTGACGGTGAAGGGCTCGAGGTTGAGGAACACCGGCGCCTTCGCCACAACGGCTTTCGACTCCTCGGTGTGCGAGACCGCGGGACGCAGCAGGTACCATGCGCCGCCCCCGCCGGCTGCGGCAAGCAGCACGACGATGATCAGCACCGATTTGAACGTCGATCGCTTCTTCGCCGGCGGAGCCCCGTCGGGTTTGAGCTCGGTGATCGTTGCGCTCTTGACTGCGGTCGCCGTCCTGGCGGCGGTAGCGGGCTTGGCCACGGTGATGGATGTCCTGTTGGGCGTGCGGGCGGATGCCGACACATGGATTATCGGCAGCGAGCGCTGAAACCGAAGCCTCGAATACGGGCGGCAAACGCGGCCAATTCGAGGGTGTCATTCCCGCGGAGGCGGGATCCAGTGTCGTTGAAGTCAACGACGCTTGGTCCCCGCCTTCGCGGGGACGACGGACAGTTATGCGAACGTGTCGACGAGCCGATCGGACAGCCTGATGTGGCCGGCGGCGAGCACCGGCGCGGCGGCGTCGTCGACCGCCGGAGCGCGCGGCGACGACACGTCCGGCTCGCCGGAATGGCGCTCGGATTGCGCACGGCCGTCATGAATGAAGGCTTGCCCGAGCGCGATGCCTTGCGCGGCGAGCGACTCGCGAAGCTGCGGAAGCGCCTGCTCGAGCGCGTCGCGCGTGGCAGGATGCGCGGCGACGATCGTGAGCGATGCCGAATCGCTTCGCATGTCGATCCGGATGTCGACCGGGCCGAGCTCGGCCGGCGAAAGCCGCAATTCGGCGCGATCGTGGCGAACGACGACGTGCGCGAGCTTGGTTGCCACCTCTTCACCGAAACCGGGTGCGCCCACTTTCGTGTCGATGGCGATCGTTGCAGGCGCCGGCGCCAAGGCGTCAGACGCAATGGAGGAGGAGGAGGGCGCGGGTGCGGCCTGCGCATCGAGCGTGGGCGTGGGTTCGTGTGGTGCGTGTTCGCTCGTGCGCTCGTGCTCGACGGCGACCGCGAGCGCGGCGGCGAACGGCATCGCGCACGGCGCGGACGCGGGCCTTGCAGCCGGCGTCGCGTCGCGTGCTCGCGCGTCGTCCGCGACGGGGACGGCAGCAGGCTGCGGCGCTTGCGCGCTCGAACGCGGCGCGAGCGCTGCGGCAAGCTGATCGCGCAGCGTTAAATCGTTCGCCAACGGCCGCGATTCGCGGCGCTCGACGATTTCTTCGCGCTTCGCCGCATGCGCAGCATCGAGCTCGACAACGCGTGGCGCATGGCGCTCGACGCGAGGCGAGGGTGCGCCTGCCCGCACTCGCGATACGGTGTCCTCGTGCGTGAGCGGTGCGCGCGTGTGCTCGGGCAACAGCGCGACGGGCACCGCGACGGGCGTCCCGCCAAACGCGAGCGCCCAGTCGATCGGAATGGCGTCCGTGCGCGGCGCTTCGGTCTTGCCCGAAGCGTCGTCGCTCGACTTGAGCTCGCCGGACGTGGCCGCCACCAGCGGCGCGTTCGACAGCGCGGCCGCGGCGACGAGCTGCGCGAACAGATCGGCCGCTACCGGATCGTCGTCGAGCGGCATCGGAGGCTGTGCCGAGCGTGCGGTGTCGGGTGTGGGCAGCGGCGGCGGATTCAGGTTGACAGGCATCGTGCTCGCTCCGGTGATCAGTCGTCGCCGCCGAACAGGCTCAGCCGCGGCCTCGCGGCGAATTCGTCGGTCGCTTTCTGCGCCCTGCGCGCCTCGTCGCGCGCGCTCGCCTCGGCGCGGCGATCGTCGAGCGTCTGGTACGAATCGACGCGGCGCGATTCGTCGCGCCACGCGATCTGCGCGGCCTGCACACGCTGCTGCGCGTCGGCCATCGCATCGGTCTGCTGCTCGATCGCGCGCTCGAGCTGGGCGAGGAATGTCCGGTAGTTGCGCAGTCCCTCGCCGTCGATGCCGGCGCGCGTCGCGTCGTCGAGCCGCGCGAAATAGTCGCGCCGATACTCGAGCAGCAGCTTGAGCTTCTCGTGCGCTTCGTTGCGCGCGCCGACGAGATGCCCGAGCCTTCGCGCCTGATCGTCGCGCTTCTGCTCGGCAAGCTGCTTCAGCCGGTTCCACGCGGTATTCGTCATCATGCGGCCACCGTGCGCGCGGGCGCAGGTTGGTCGAGCAGCCGCTCGAGCGCAGCGGCGCCCTCGGCGTAGCCGGCGCGCTCCTGCATGTCCTGCTGCAGGAAGGCCTCGAGGCGCGGGTATGCGCCGATCGCCTGGTCGAGCTGCGGGTCGGAGCCGGGCACATAGGCGCCGACGCTTATCAAGTCGCGATTGCGCTGATAGCGCGTATAGAGCTGCTTGAAGCGGCGCACGCGCGCGAAATGATCGGGCGGAACGAGGCTGTGCATTGCACGGCTGACCGAAGACTCGATATCGATCGCCGGATAATGGCCGCCATCGGCGAGCGTGCGGGACAGCACGATGTGGCCGTCGAGGATCGCGCGCGCCGCATCGGCGATCGGGTCCTGCGGATCGTCGCCTTCGGTCAGTACCGTGTAGAACGCAGTGATCGAGCCGCCACCTGCGATGCCGTTGCCCGCGCGCTCGGCGAGCTGCGGCAGCCGCGCGAACACCGACGGCGGATAGCCGCGCGTGGCCGGCGGCTCGCCGATCGCAAGCGCGATCTCGCGCTGCGCGGTCGCGAAGCGCGTGAGCGAGTCCATGATCAGCAGCACGTGGCGACCCTGGTCGCGGAAGTGCTCGGCGATCGTCGTCGCGTACGCGGCGCCCTGCAGCCGCAGCAGCGCCGGGGTGTCGGCGGGTGCGGCGACGACGACCGAGCGGGCAAGCCCGGCGGCTCCGAGGATCGTCTCGATGAATTCCTTCACTTCGCGGCCGCGCTCGCCGATCAGTCCGACGACGATCACGTCCGCCGTGGTGTAGCGCGCCATCATGCCAAGCAGCACGCTCTTTCCGACGCCGCTGCCGGCGAACAGTCCCAGCCGCTGGCCGCGGCCGACGGTCAGAAGCGCATTGATCGCGCGCACGCCGACATCGAGCGTGGTAGCGATCGGTGCGCGCTCGATCGGATTGAAGGGCCGGCTTTGCAGCGGCCGCAACTCATGCGCGCCGATCGGTCCGAGTCGATCGAGCGGGCGGCCCGCGCCGTCGACGACGCGGCCGAGCAGCTCGTCGCCCACCGGCAGGTACTTGCCCTGGTCGGTTGCGCGCCGGCGGGCGTGCCACGGCTGGCCGACGCGCGGCCGCGCTTGCACCGGCTCGACCTGGCGGACCGACGCACCGGGCGAAACGCCGTGGATGTCGGAAACCGGCATCAGGAACAGCCGCTCGCCGGCAAAGCCGACGACTTCCGCCTCGACCGGCGGTCCGTGCCGCTGCTCGATCAGGCAGATGCTGCCAAGCGGCAGTTTGAGCCCGACGGATTCCATGACCAAGCCCGCTACGCGCGTCAACTTGCCGCGCAGGGGCGGCGCGCCCGCCATCGTCGCGCGCTGCTCGCATTGGCGCAGGAACTCGCCCACACGCCCCGGGAAGTCAGGCGGGCTCGAGCCAGTCATCGGAGCGCCCGAGATTCGCCAGCAGCCTGCGCCAGCGCGAAGGAACGGTCACGTCGAGATCGCATTGTTCGGTTTCGATTCGGCACCCGCCCGGCGCGATCGACGTGTCGTCGACAAGTTGACACCGAGCACCCAGCGGTTCCGAGTCAAGCAAGCTTCGGACCAATGCGCTATCCGTCGGGTTGACGCTCAACTCGACGCGTTGCGTCGACTGCGGCAACTGGCGCAACGCCGCGGACACGACCGGAAGGATGAATTCGCGGCGCACGGCAAGCGCCTCGCCGACCAGCTGGCGCGCGAGCACGAGCGCGAGATCGAGCACTTCGTCGGCGAGCCGCTGCTCGTGATCGCCCACGCTTTCGGCGAGCGTCGCGAGTAACGCCGCAAGACGCGCCCGTTCGCTCGCTGCTGCGGCGACGCCGGCCGCGTAGCCGGCGGCACGACCTTCGGCAATCGCCTGCTCGAGCGTCACTTGCTGCTCGCGCGCGCCGTCGGCGCCGTTCGCAGCGGGTGCAGCAAGCGAGGCGAGCTCCCAGCGCTGATAAGCCGATTGCCGCGCGCGCGATCCGGCGTCAGACGAACTCATCGTCGCCCTTGCCGCCGATCACGATCTGGCCTTCCTCGGCCATCCGGCGGACGATCTTGAGGATTTCCTTCTGCTCGGTCTCGACTTCGGACACGCGAACCGGGCCCTTCGCGTCGAGGTCGTCGCGCAGCATCTCGGCCGCGCGCTGCGACATGTTGCGGAAGATCTTGTCGCGCAGCTCCTCGTTCGCGCCCTTCATCGCGACGATCAGCGATTCGGACTGCACTTCGCGCAGCAGCGCCTGGATACCGCGGTCGTCGACGTCGAGCAGGTTCTCGAATACGAACATCTCGTCGACGATCTTCTGCGCGAGCTCGGCATCGTGCTCGCGCACCGCCTCTATGACGACGGTCTCCTGCGTCGCGCCCATGAAGTTCAGGATCTCGGCGGCCGCGCGCACGCCGCCCAGCGTCGATTTCTTCGCCTGCGTGCCGCCCGACATCAGCTTCGCGAGCACGTCGTTCAGCTCGCGCAGCGCGTTCGGCTGGATCGCATCGAGTGTCGCAATGCGCAGCACGACGTCGTTGCGCACGCGGTCGGGCAGTTGCGCGAGCACCTCGGACGCCTGGTCGCGGTCGAGGTGGACGAGGATCGACGCGATGATCTGAGGGTGTTCGTTGCGGATCAGCTCGGCAACGCTCGCCGCGTCCATCCATTTGAGGTTGTCGATGCCGCTCGCGTCGCCGCCGCCGAGGATGCGATCGAGCAGGTACGTCGCGCGATCGTCGCCGAGCGCGCGCGTCAGCACCGTGCGGACATAGCCGTCGGCGCCAGTGCCGATCGGCGTGCGGCTGGCAGCCGCCTCGTGGAACGTCTCGAGCACCGACTCGATCTTCTCGCGCGTGACACCTTGCATGCGTGCCATCGCCTCGCCGATCTTCTGCACTTCCTTCGGCGCAAGATGCTTCATCACTTCGGCGGCCGCGTCTTCTCCGATCGAGAGCAGCAGCAGCGCGCTGTCGTTGACGCCGGCGTCATTCACTCTTCGTCACCCAGCTCTTGACGACGTTGGCGACGACGCGTGGATCCTGCTGCGCGACGAGCCGCGCGCGCTGCAGCGCCTCTTCGCCGCCGGCCGGGCCGGGCAGCGCCGACGCAAGCGCCGGCGAGGCGAGCGCTTCGGCGGCCGCGATCTCGACGCGCTCGGAAGCGCGGCGCAACGCCGGTCGCAGCACACCGAACACCAGGTATGCAACGAGCAGCGTGAACGCGGCGTAACGGCCGGCGTCCTTCGCCATCGCGATCGTGTCCGCCTGTTTCCAGAACGGCACTTCCGGCGCAGCGGCTTCCTTCTCCGGCTCGTTGAACGCGACGTTGACCACGTTGAGCGAGTCGCCGCGCTCCTTCGAATAGCCCATCGCCTCGCGCACGAGCGCGTTGATCTGTTCCATTTCCGGCGCGGGGATCGCGGCCATCGTGCTCTTGCCGTCCGCCGCGGCCTGCCGTCGAAAGTTGACGACGACCGCGGCGGTGAGCCGCTTGACAGCGCCGACCGGGCTTTTCGTGTGCTGGATCGTCTTGTCGACCTCGTAGCTCGCGCTCTCGTCCTTGCGTGTGGACGTCGGCGTCGATGCGCTCGCCGTTGCGGCGGCCGCGCGGCTGTCGAGCTGCGCGGTGCCTGCGGCCGGCGGCTGATTCGACAGCGCGCCGGGCACGCCCTGCGCGCCGACGGCGGCGCCGCTCGTCGCCTGGCTCGACTGCTGCGCGCGAAGCGCGGCGCTTTTCGGATCGGCGTTCGGCTTGAACGTCTCGGCGACCGCCTCGACGTGCGTGAAGTCGACGTCGGCGGTCACCTGCACGCGCGCGTTGTTGCGCCCGACGATCGGCTCGAGGATGTCGACGATGCGCTGGATCGTTGCCTGCTCGACCGCCCGCACGTAGTTGAGCGACGACGGGTCGAGGCCCGGCGATTCGTTGGAATCGTGCCGGCGCGAAAGCAGCGTGCCGGTCTGGTCGACGATGTTGACGTTGTCGATCGAAAGCTCGGGAACGCTGCTCGCGACGAGGTGCACGATGCCCGAAACCTGCGCGCGGTCGAGCGTGCGGCCCGCGCGCAGCGTGACGAGCACCGAGGCGGTCGGCATCTGCTGATCGCGGACGAACACCGACGGCTTCGGGATCGCCAGATGCACGCGCGCCGCTTCGACGGCGGCGAGCGTCTGGATCGAGCGCGCGAGCTCGCCTTCGAGCCCGCGCTGGTAGTTGATCTGCTCCTGGAACTGCGTGGCGCCGAATTTCTGGTTGTCGACGAGCTCGAAGCCGACGATGCTGCCCTTCGGAAGGCCTTGCGACGCAAGACGCAGGCGCGTGTCGTGCACCTTGTCGGCGGGCACGAGGATCGCGCCGCCGCCTTCGGCGAACTTGTACGGAACGTTCATCTGCGTGAGCGCGGCGATCGTCGCGCCGCCGTCGCGGTCGGACAGGTTAGCGAACAGCACGCGCCAGTCCGGCGTCTGGCTCCACAGCCACGCGCCGACGACGATCGCGATCGCGGCCGCGCCGCCGATCATCATCACGAGCTTTTGCCGCAGCGGAAGCCGGCCCAATTGCTGGGCGACGCCTGTCGCAGGGGTCAGTGCACCGGTTGTGTCGTCTGCCAACGCTTCCACGGTCGATAGCAAAGGGGGAGGAGGGGACGACGCATTATTGCGACGCCCGCTGTCGACCAATCGCCCGAAAAAGCGGCCAATTGCATGCCATTTCGGCGCGCCGGGTCCGCGCGCGCGGGGCTAATCTGCGGTCAACGTCGCGGCGGCGCCCTCAGTCGCGGCCGCGCAAACGGAGAACACCGATGGCGATCGAACCACTCGGCATGGACGCGCTGCTCTCGAAGCTCAACGCCGCGCGCGAAATGACGCACCGGCTACCCGTCGCCGCACCTAAAGGGACGGCGGGCGTCGATTTCGCCTCCGCGCTCAAGGAATCGCTCGTTCGCGTCGATTCGGCGCAGGCCGCCGCTGCGACGCAAGCCGAGCGCTTCCAGCTCGGCGACCCGAAGGTGACCCTCGAGGAGACGATGGTCTCGCTCGCGAAGGCGAACGTCTCGTTCCAGCAGCTCGTGCAGGTGCGCAACAAGGTCGTGGCCGCCTACCACGACATCATGAATCTGCAGATCTGACACGTGTACTTCCAACTCTGAACACGAAGGTCACGAAGGACAAGAAGAAGACTGCCATCTGTCTTTCTTCGGCTCTTCATCGTGTTCTTCGTGTTGAGAGGTGGAATTGCCGCTGCGTTGTCTCAACCTCGACATCATGCTCGCGCGAGCCGTTCGCGCTCGACGCGGTTGATGTAGCGCTGCAGCAGCATCGTCGCCGGTCCGGACAAATCGACGAACTCGCCGGCGACCAGCCGCGAGCCGACGCGCGCGTCGTCGTTGGCCACTCGGACGACGCGAAGGTCGAACGCGATCATTCCGAGGCCCGGCAAGTTCATCCGGCAATGCCGGTACACGGTGCCCACGCTTGCACCCAGCGCGACCGACACGTCAGTCAGCGCGAGGCCGCCGCAGCTCAGGTCGAGCACGCGAAGCGAAACCGCCGCGTCGGCATTTTCGGGATTGGGTGTCACGAGCAGCGTGAGCGGGCTTCCAAGAGGAATCTTGATCCGGTAGAACTCGCGCCGCTGCAGTCGCGTCATCACGTCGGGGAAGCGGGCGAGAAACGCGGGAGCGCCGTCGTATTCGAGCGTGCCCGCGCACGGCGCCGTGAACTGGATGCGAATGTGATCGAGCTGCGTGATGAAGCGCACGTCGCCGGCGGCTAGCACGCGCTCGGTCGGCGCGCGATCGGCGCCGAAGTCGAACACGAGCAGGTTGTCGTTCGAGTGCACGGCGAGCACCGCCGTGACGATGAAATCGGTCGATCGAACGCCGTAGGCCGTGACGAGCGTGTGGTGCTCGGCGAGCGCGCGCATCGTCGAGACGATGTCGAGCCGCGAGCGCACTTCGTAGCGGCCGTCGCCGATCGCGACGTCGGCGGCGACGAGCGGGCTCGGCGCGAGCATTATCGCAGCCCCTCGCCGGAGGCGCCCGGCACGCTCGTGCGCGCATCGACGCGGTGCATCCACGCGAGCAGCTCGGCAATCGCGATGTAGAGCGACGGCGGAATGCGGGCGTCGAGATCGACCTGCATCAACAGCGCAACGAGGTCGCGTGACTCGTGCACGAACACGCCCGCTTCGCGAGCACGGCGCACGATCTCGTCGGCGAGCGCGCCGCGGCCCTTGGCGACGACGACCGGCGCCGCGTCCCCGTCGGCGTAGCGCAGCGCGACCGCGGTCGGCGAGCGATTAGCGCTCATCGGCGTGCCCGATCGAAAACGCGGCGAGGTCGAGCGAACGGGCGGCGAGCGCATGCGCGAGCTCGTCGTGCGCGCCGGCGAGGCGCGCCTGCGCGGGGTCGGTCGCGACGAGCCGCAGCTCGAGCGTGTCGCCGCGAAGCGCGAGCGTCGCCTCCACCTCGCCGAGCGACGGCAGCGTCAGCGCAATCCGCGTGCGCCACGCCGACGACGGCTTGTCGACGTCGCCTTCGTCGCGGCGCGCGCTTCGCTCGTCCTCGCGAATCTCGATCGACGCCTGCTGGTCCGGCCATGCGGCGCCCGACCATGTGACCGTCTTCGCGTCGAGCACCTCGAGTTGGCGCGAGACGACGGCGAGCTTTTCCGTGTCCTGCGGCAACGAAGCGGCGACCGGAGGTGTGGTCTCGGCGCGCGTTGCCGGCGTCCATGCCGCCTGCGGCTCGCGCGCGAGGGAGGCGAGCGCAAATTCGTCGCGCACCCAGCGCGCGAGATGCGATTCGTAGAACACGCCACTCGTCGTCACCGCCGTCTCGAGCGCGGCTGCAAGAGCAGGCGCGGGCACCGCGGGATCGGCAACGAGCGGCGGCGTCCTTGCGCGCGCCACGGTTGCGGCGGCGGCGTCAGCGGTCCGGCCTTGCACGCCGGTGAGCCAGCGTCCAGTCGCCGACAGCGCGAGCGCTGCGCTGGCCGTACCGGAGTCGACACCGCGAGGAATGGCTTGCGGGGCTAACGCGCCATCGGCGGCGCGCGACTCGCGCGGCGCCATTCGAGCATCGGATGCCGGATGCGAGTCGGTCCGATCGGGTTGCGACGTCGACAGCTCGCGTTCATCCGCCGCGAGCGCCGGCAGCATCGTGCGCAGCGCCGGGAGCGTGCGGATCGGGGCGTCACCGCGCAGCGACTCATTGGCATCCGCAGCGACCGGCGCCACGCGTGCCACACCGGCGACGGCCGCCGGAGCGCGCAGCGCGTCAGGACGCGCGTTGCCGTCGCGCAGCGCGCGCAGGAGAATGCCGAGCGTCTGCACATTCAGCATCGGATATCCGCATTCGCATAGCGGCGCGCGGCTCGCTCACGCGCGCTTGGCGCGGCGGGCGCGTGCGCCGACGTAAGGTGCCACCTGCGACACCCAGGGTTGCGTGATCTCGCGGATCTTCGCGTCGTCCGCGAGGATCGCGCGCAGGATCTCCAGCCGGCGGCGCCGCGCGGCCGCGTCGAGCTTGGTCGCCGGCTCGCCGATCGACTTCATCTGTCGAATGAGCTGCTCGCAAACCGATTCGGCTTCGGCGAGCGTCGTCCAGTCCGCATTCTCGGCGGCCTCGACCATCAGCTGCGAAACGCGGCCGATCTTCTCGTAGTACCCGATCAGCGCGGACTGCGCCGTTCGATTGCGTGTGTTTGCCATGATCATGCCGCTGCGATACGAGGACGCGGCGCGCCGACGTCCGGCGCAGCGCCATCGCCGATCGCCGCCCAGGCGCCGCGCAATTCGGTGAGGAGGGCGGCGACTTCGTCGAGTCCCGCGCGTTCGTTGCGCAAGCTCGCGATCAGAAGCCGCCGGTTCATGTAGTCGTAGAGCTCGTAGAGCTGTTCTGTCATTGCGCCGCCGCGCGCGCGGTCGAGGCTCGCCTTGAGCCCCTCGTCGATGATGCCGATCGCCTTCGAGATCGCGAGGCCCTTGTCGGCAATGCGGCCTGCGGCCAGATGCGACGCCGCATCGCCGATCGCGCGCAGCGCACCGTCGTAGAGCATCAGGATCAATCGGTGCGGGTTGGCCGCGGCCACGCCGGTCTCCAATCCGACTTTCGAGTAGGCTTGAGCGGCGCGCAGCGCATGCATGACCCGGGACTCCATCGTTGAACCTTCCCCTGGGTTATCGGCTTCGCGGGCGCGCGCTTGAGCGACGGCACGGGAATCACTTCGCGTTCGCGTTCTTCGTGAGTGCGGCGAGTGCGTCGAACTGCTGCGTGAGGTAGCTGCTCTGCGTGCTGAGGGCGGACAGCAGCGTGTCGAGCTGGTTGAACTGCCGCATGTAATTGGCCTCGATCTGCGTGAGCCGCTGGCTGAACGCGTCCTCGCGCTTCTTGATGCCGTCGATCGATTTTTGCAGGCCTTGGGTGCGCGCCGCGATCGCGCCGTCATCGTCGAGCACGTCGGTGACGAGGTGGTTCAGACGGTACGCGAAGCCCTGGCCGAACGTGACGCTGCCGCGATCGCCGAGCGCTCCGCCAGTCAGCGTGACCTTGAGTCCCTCGGTGGACGTACTGGTCGCGCCGACGAGCGTCTGTCCGCTGCCCGACGCCGCGATGCCGCCGATCGTGCCGGCGATATCGAGGCCGGCGGTCGACGTCGGCGCGCCGCCGAGCACCGTCGCCGCGGCGTTGCCGCTCGCGGCCACGTTGGACGCGGATCCGTAACGGCTCGACGTGATCGTGAGCACCCCCGCCGATTGCGTGACGGCGACACTCGCGCCGGCTTGCGTGAGCGCGCTCGCGCCGTTGATCTTCGCGCGAACTTCGGCGGCGAACGCGTCGGCGCTTGCATAGGTGCCCGCGGCGAGCGTCACCGTGACGGCGACGCCGTCGACGTTGACCGTGAGCGAGTCGTTGACGCCGGCGGTGATCGTCAGTCCCGCTGCGGCGGATCCGGCGAGGCTCGCCTGGCGCGCGAGTTGCGTGATGTTGAGCGCATACGTGCCCGGAAGCGTCTTGTCGGTGAACGCGGTGACGCTCGCGAGGCCGTCGCTCGCCGTGCCGACGGCGGCGAAGAGCTGCGTCACCGCCGACGGATTCGCCTTCAGCGCTGCGTCGAGCTTCGAGGCGTCGAGTGAGAGTGTGCCGTCGGCCTTGAACTGCACGCCCGCCTGCGACAGCGTCGTGAACGCGCCGGCCGGCAAGGCGCTGCCGAGAATCGAGCGCAGCTGCGACTGGATCCGCCGCACGGTGCCGTCGCCGGTCAGCGCCGACGCCTGCTTCTGAGCGGCGTCGTACTTGGTGAGGTTCGTCAGCGTCGAGACGAGCTGGTTGTACGCGGTGACGAAATTGCCGACGAGCGTCGTCACCGCGCCGCTGTTCGCGGCGACCGTCAGCGTTGCCGGCGCGTTGATGTTCGTCTTCAGCAGATTGAGCGTGACGCCCTGGATCGCGTCGCTCACGGTGTTGGTCGGCTTGTGCACGATGATGCCGTCGATGATGAGCGTTGCGTCCTGGGCGGCGACTTTCTGTGTCAGGTTCTTGCCACTGCCGGCCGCCGCCGCCGGGTCGAACGCGAGCTGCGACAGTCCGGCCGCATCGGTTGCGTTGCCGTCGTCGTCGGCGACCGTGATCTTGAGGCTGTTGGCCGCGCCGGTCGTGTTCGACGTGATCACGAGCCGGCTACCGGCAGCGCTGCCGTCGTTGACGATCGTCGCGGTGACGCCGATCTGGGCCGCATTGACCGCATCGCGGATCCCGGCGAGCGAATTCTGACCGGGTGCGATGGTGACGGTTTTCGCGCCCGTTCCGCTCGACGTGAACGCGACGCCGTCGAACGTTCCGAAGTCGAACGTCAACGTGCCCGAGCCGACGGCGTCGGTCGCATTCGCGAATCCCGACGACGCGAGCTTGTGCGCCTGCGCGAGCGCCGTTACCTCGACCGAGTAGGCGCCCGCGACCGCGGTCGAGCCGACACTCGTCGTGAGAAGCGCCGAATCCGATACGCTGGCGGCGAGCGTCCTGAAACCGGACGCGCTCGCGAGGCTCGTGAGCGTGCCTTGAAGCGCTGCGAGCGCGTTCTTCAGCGCTCCGTATGCGGATATCTTCGACTGGTCGGTCGAAATCTGCGCGTCCATCAGCGTGAGCGGCCGCTTTTCGACCGCCATCAGCTTGGCGACGATGCCGGCGACGTCGAGGCCGGAGCCGACGCCGGGCGAAGCGAGCGTCGAGGAGGAGGTCGAATTGGTCGCCATCTGGACTTTCCGTGTTCGTTGCGCGTTACGCTTCACCGCGGACAAGCAGCGTCTGCATCCGCTCGAGCGCGCGCGCGATCGCGAGCATCTCCTGCGATGGTACCTGTCTCAGCACGCTCCGGTCCTGCGTGTCGATGATCCGGATGACGATCTTGTCGGTGTCCGGATCGACTTCGAATTCCAGTGCCTGCGTGAACGTCTGGATCGCCCGGTTCGCGCTCGCCACGGCGGCGCGCACGTCGTCCGCGCTCGCCTGCGGATCGCCCGGCACGCCCACCAAAGTCACGGGCGCGGCGGGCGGATCACGCCGCGGGGCCGAAACGCCAACGCCCTCAGCCGCTCGCGCGGTCAACGGCGCCGGGCCGTCGATTCGCTGGAGCATCACTGACTCCTTCAATCGAGACCCCGGCCGGGATCGCCGGCCGGGCTTTTCAACATGCGATCATTACTTGAGCAGCGCCAGCACGTTCTGCGGCAGCGCGTTGGCTTGCGCGAGCATCGCCGTGCCCGCTTGTTGCAGGATCTGCGCACGCGTCAGGTTGGCCGTCTCGGCCGCGAAGTCGGTGTCCTGGATCCGGCTGCGCGACGCGGACAGGTTCTCCGCGACCGTTTGCAGGTTTGCTACCGTCGAGCTGAAGCGGTTCTGCACGGCGCCGAGCGTCGCCCGCGCGGTGTTGACCGCGGAGAGCGCCGCATCCATCTGCGTCATCGCCGTGTCCGCGCCCGCGACCGACGAGATGTCGAGCGCCGCGAAGCCGGTGACCGTCGTCGGCGCTGTCGTAGCGGCGGTAAGGCCGGTATTTGCCGTCGACGCGGTCGCGCCGAATGCGTTGACAATGACGCTACCGCCGCTTGAATTGGTCAGTGTCACCTGCGTGCTGTTGAGCACCGTGGCGTAGACGTTGGTCGTCCCCGACACCGAGTTCACGGCCGCAGCGATGCTGGCCGCGCGGTTCGCCGCGTTGGTGTCGAGCGCAATAGCACCGACGCTCGTGCCGTTGATTTGCAAGTCGCCGGCGGTGATTGCCGTGAACGCCGTGGCAGCCGCACCGGTGACCTGCGCGATGGTCGACGTGCCGAGGGCCGCCGACTGCGCGTTGACGATCCCCGAGACCGTGATCGTTTCGCCGACGTTCGCGCCGACCTGGAACGCCTGGTTCGTGAACGAGCCGTCGAGGAGCTTCACGCCGTTGAACGACGTCGTCGTCGCGACGCGGTCGATTTCCGCCTTCAGCTGCGCCGCTTCCGTTTGCAGTGCCGCACGGTCGGTCGTGCTGTTCGTCGCATTGCGCGATTGCACGGCCAGTTCGCGGATACGCTGCAGGTTGTTCGTCACTTCGGCGAGCGCGCCTTCGGCCGTCTGCGCGAGCGAGATGCCGTCGTTGGCGTTGCGCGCCGCCTGGTTCAGGCCGTTGATCTGCGCGGTGAAGCGCTGCGAGATCGCGAGCCCCGCGGCGTCGTCCTTCGCGCTGTTGATGCGCAGGCCGGATGACAGCCGTTGCAGCGACATGGCAAGGCTCGATTGCGAGGCATTCAGGTTGCGTTGCGCATTCAGTGATGCGATGTTGGTGTTGATGATCTGAGGCATTTGCGCTCTCCTCTGGAGGACTCCGGCAACATTGCCGATTACGGCTGCCCCAAACATGTCGGGCTGCAAAGCCGTCAAGGGCGTTATCGGAACCGGCGCGGTGAAACTTGAGCCGCACGTCGCGAATCGCCGTTTGCGGATGCGATTCCGACCGTCGCGGTGCGACCGGCGACCTCTCGACTCGAAGCGTACGTGCGCGTATGCGAGCGCGATCGCTCGAACTGCGCAGCGATTCGGCCGCATTTCGCCGAATCTGTTCACGACAGGATGAAACGGGTGCCGTAACAGGGCTGTAGCGAACACGCTGCAGTGACGGCCGTTGCAGTCTGTTCAGGTGGAAAAAGCGCGACCGTCATAGCGGCGACTATGACAATGGCATAATCGGTGCGCGTTTCGCCGACACGATCTTTTGCGCAGCGCCGACGCGATTCATCGGCGCACGCCGCTGTATCGACGCTCGCGCGATGTCGATGATGGCGTCAACCCGTCATCCACCCATCGGAGCGATCACGTGAAGACCGAACAGATGCTCGAAGAGATTCGCGAGGCGAACCTGAGTTACCTGATCCTCGCGCAGCACCTGATCCGCAGCGACAAGGCGGAAGCGCTGTTCCGGCTCGGCGTGAGCGAGGAGGTCGCCGACATCATCGAACGGCTGTCGACCGCGCAGCTGCTGAAGATCGCCGCGTCGAACATGCTGATGTGCCGCTTCCGCTTCGATGACGAAATCGTATGGGGCCTGCTGACGAGCCACGGCCGCGACCGCGGCGTGGCCGGTGCGCACGCGGCGATCCTGATGGCCGCGGCGCTGCCCGAGGCGGCCTGACATGCGCGGCAAGAGCGTGGTCGACGACGCCCGCGAAGTGCGGCGCGCGAGCGAGCTGATCGAGCTCGGCGCGCGGTTGCAGGTGCTCGAGTCCGAGACGAATCTGTCACGCGAGCGGCTGTTGCGGCTGTACAAGGAATTGCGCGGCAAGAGCCCGCCGAAGGGCATGCTGCCGTTCTCGACGGACTGGTTTGTCACTTGGCTGCCGAACATCCATGCGTCGCTGTTCATGGCGATCGAGCGCAACCTCGAGAAGACGAGCGTGCTCGAGCCCGTCGACGCCCTCGCCAAGGCGTATCGGTTGTACGTCGAGCAGTGCGTGAGCCACGATCTCGAGCCCGTGCTCACGATCACGCGAGCATGGCGCCTGGTGCGCTTCGTCGAGGCCGGCATGCTGAAACAGGCGAAATGCACGCGCTGTCACGGCCCGTTCGTCGTGCGCGAATTCGATCTGACGCGCCACTATGTATGCGGGCTGTGCCAGCCGCCGGCGCGCGCCGGCCGCACGAAGCAATCAACCGCGCGCGATCGCGCATTCGTCGCCGAAGCGGCCGCCTGCTGAAAGTAGTGGCGTCAGGTCCGGGCGAAGCGCGCTGACTGAACGGCTGCGCTCGGCGCAACGCTGACCCGAGCCGTTTTCCTCAAGAATCGGCCGCCGCTGCCGAAATCCCGTGTTGTCCGTCGCCGCTTTTGCGCCCTCGCTGGGGCGCGCGCGGCGCGCGGCCACGCCAAGAACAACGGGAAGCGACAATGCTGGTGCTGATCGGGTATGTGATCGTGGCGAGCGCCATCTTCGGCGGCTTCGCGCTCACCGGCGGCCACCTCGGCGCGCTGCTGCAGCCCGTCGAGCTGTTGATGATCGGCGGCGGCGCCATCGGCGCGCTGATCGTCGGCAATTCCGGCAAGTCGCTCAAGGCGCTCGCGGGCGCGCTGCCGCCAGCTTTCAAGAGCTCCAAGTACAACAAGGCGCTGTACATGGAGCTGATGAGCCTGCTCTACGAGCTGCTGCAAAAGATGCGCAAGGAAGGGTTGATGTCGATCGAGCGCGACGTCGAGACGCCCGCCGAAAGCGCGCTCTTCAGCAAGTACCCGAAGGTCGCGAACGACCACCACCTGATCGAATTCATGACCGATTACCTGCGGCTGATGGTGAGCGGCAACATGAATGCGTTCGAGATCGAGAACCTGATGGACAACGAGATCGAGACGCACCACCACGAAGTCGAGGCGCCCGGGCATACGCTGCAGAAGGTCGCCGACGGCCTGCCCGCTTTCGGCATCGTCGCCGCCGTCATGGGCGTCGTGCACACGATGGAATCGGTCGGGATCCCGCCGGCCGAGCTCGGCAAGCTGATCGCGCAGGCGCTTGTCGGAACGTTCCTCGGCATCCTGTTCGCGTACGGCCTCGTCGGGCCGCTGGCGACGCTGCTCGAGGCGCGCGCAAAGGAGTCGACCAAGATTCTCGAGTGCATCAAGGTGACGCTGCTCGCCTCGCTCAACGGTTATGCGCCGGCGATCGCGATCGAGTTCGGGCGCAAGGTGCTCTATTCGACCGAGCGGCCGACGTTCCTCGAGCTCGAAGGCCACGTGAAGGGCGCGCGCGGCTGACGTCACGCCCGCGGACACCGACGTGAGCGGAGAAGAGAAGCCGCCGATCATCATCCGGCGCATCAGGCGGCGCGCCGAAGCGCACCATGGGGGCGCGTGGAAGATCGCGTACGCGGATTTCGTCACCGCGATGATGGCGTTCTTTCTGCTGATGTGGCTGATCGGCTCGACGACGAAGGGCGACCTCGAAGGCATCGCCGAGTATTTCAAGACGCCGCTGAAGGTTGCGCTGGCCGGCGGCTCCGGAAGCGGGGACAGCTCGTCGGTGATACAAGGCGGCGGCACGGACCTTTCGCGCACGACCGGTCAGCGCAAGCAGGGCGAGAAGCCGCCGGAGAAGCGGATCATCAACCTGCAGGCGGCGCAGGCCGAGCTCGAGCGACAGGAGCAGCTGCGCCTCTCCGACCTCAAGCAGCGCATCGAGGCGGCGATCGACGCGAGCCCGACGCTGCAGAGCTTCAAACGGCAGCTCAAGATTGACATGGTGCCCGACGGCCTGCGCATCCAGATCGTCGACGACCTTAACCGGCCGATGTTCGACAGCGGCAGCGCCGTGCTGAAGCCGTACACACGCGAGATCCTGCTGGAACTCGCGAAGATGATGAACGACATGCCGAACCGGATCTCGCTGTCCGGCCACACCGACGCGGCGAAGTACGCGGGCGGCGAGCGTGGCTACAGCAACTGGGAGTTGTCGGCGGATCGGGCGAACGCGTCGCGTCGCGAGCTCGTCGCGGGCGGAATCGCCGAGAAGAAGATCCTGCGCGTGACCGGTCTCGGCGAGGCATCGATGCTCGACAAGGCCGACCCGCTCAATCCGGTCAACCGCCGGATCAGCATCATCGTGCTCAATCGCAAGGCCGAGGAGCGCATCCTGAGCGACGGGCTCGCCGATGCCGCGCCGCCCGGCCAGCCGGCTGAGGCGAGCGAGGCGCCGCCGACCGAACAGCCCGCTCCGGCGCGCTGACGGCGCCTTGCCGGTCGCGCCACGCGGCGCCGGTTTGCAATATGCGGCGCAAATCGGCCGCTTATCGCGTCATCGCGCCGTGAGCGCGGCCGCGACAATCACGCCATCGAAGCGGAATCCGCACGATGGCCGACGACCACGACGTAGAGCGAAATTACCCGGCGACACCCCGCCGGCTCGAGCAGGCGCGCGAGCGGGGGCAGGTCGCGCGCTCGCGCGAGCTGACGACCGCCGCCGTCGTCGGTGCCGGCGCCGTGGCGCTGTCGCTGCTTGGCCCCGCGCTGTCGCGCCATTGCCTGCAACTGTTCCGTGACGGTCTCGCGCTCGACCGTGACGCCGCGTTCGCCGACGGGCGCATGGTCGTCGCGCTGTCCTCGCTTGCCGGCGCAGCGCTCACCGCGCTCACGCCGCTTCTCGCCTTCATTCTCATCGCCTCGCTCGCGGCGCCGCTGCTGCTGTCGGGCTGGGTGTTCTCGACGCAGGCGCTCGTTCCCGATTTCAAGCGGTTGAACCCGCTCACCGGGTTTTCCAACATCGTGTCGAAGCACGCGCTCGCCGAGCTCGTGAAGGCGGTCGCGAAATCCGCATTGCTGGGCGGCATCGGCGGATGGTCGATCGTGCATGCGTGGCACGAGATGCAGATGCTCGCTGGACAGGATCTCGGCGGCGCGATCGCAGCGGTCGGCGCCGTCGTGACGACTGCGTTCTACGCGCTCACGGGCGGTCTCGCCTTGATCGCGCTCGCCGATGCGCCGTATCAGCTCTGGCGCTATCACGATCAGCTCAGGATGACGCGCGAGGAGCTGCGCCAGGAGCTGCGCGAAATGGAAGGCGACCCGCAGCTCAAGGCTCGCGTGCGCAGCCTGCAGCGCGCCGCGTCGCGCAAGCGAATGATGGCGGCCGTGCCGAAGGCGACGGTCATCGTCACCAATCCGACGCATTATGCGGTGGCGCTCGACTATCGCGAGGGCATGCGCGCGCCGAAGGTCATCGCCAAGGGCATCGAGCTCGTCGCGCACAAGATCCGCGAGATCGGCGCCGCGAACGGCGTGCCGATCCTCGAGGCGCCGCCGCTCGCTCGCGCGCTCTATCGGCACGCCGAGATCGACAGCGAGATTCCGCCGGCGCTCTATACGGTCGTCGCGCAGGTGCTCGCGTACGTCTATCAGGTGCGCCGCTACCGCGCGCAAGGCGGGCCGCCGCCCGTCGTCCCGAGCGAGCTCGACTTGCCGGCCGGCTTGGACCCGGGTGCGCAGGACGGTGGCGCATGAGCCCCTCACCCCTTCCCCCTCTCCCCGTGGGCGAGGGGAAATGGAGTGCGCAGCGCTTCGCGCTGCGTAGCGACAATTGAGCGCGCTCGCGCTGCGCTTCGGGCTTTCGCGCGAAGCGATGATCGGTCTCGCCGGTCCGCTCATCATCGTGCTGATCCTCGGCATGATGGTGCTGCCGCTGCCGCCGTTTCTGCTCGACCTGCTGTTCACGTTCAACATCGCGCTCGCGATCATCGTGCTGCTCGTCTCGATGTACACGGAGAGGCCGCTCGATTTCGCCGTCTTTCCCACGGTGCTGCTGCTCACGACGTTGCTGCGACTTTCGCTCAATGTCGCCTCGACTCGCGTCGTGCTGCTGAACGGCCACACCGGGCCGGATGCGGCAGGCAAGGTCATCGAGGCTTTCGGGCAATTCCTCGTCGGCGGCAACTTCGCCGTCGGCCTCGTCGTATTCACGATCCTCGTCGTCATCAACTTCGTCGTCATCACGAAGGGCGCAGGACGCATCGCCGAAGTGACGGCGCGGTTCACCCTCGATGCGATGCCCGGCAAGCAGATGGCGATCGATGCCGACTTGAACGCGGGGCTGATCGGCGAAGACGAGGCGCGTCGACGCCGTGTCGAGATCGCCTCCGAGTCCGATTTCTACGGCGCGATGGACGGTGCGTCGAAGTTCGTCCGCGGCGACGCGGTCGCCGGCATCCTGATCCTGTTCATCAACGTGATCGGCGGCCTTGCGATCGGCATGCTGCAGCACGACCTGTCGTTCGCGACGGCGGCCAACAACTACGTGCTGCTCGCGATCGGCGACGGGCTCGTCGCCCAGGTGCCCGCGCTCGTGATCTCGACGGCGGCCGGCCTCGTCGTGTCGCGCGTCGGCAAGGGCGAGCAGACGGGCAAGCAGCTGGTCGCGCAGATCTTCCGCCAGCCGCATGCGCTCGTGATTGCCGCGCTGGTGCTCGCCGTGCTCGGCATCGTTCCGGGCATGCCGCATTTCGCGTTTCTTGTGCTCGCTGCGCTGATCGGAAGCCTCGCGCGAGTGTTGCTTGCGCGTGCGAAAGCGCCGCCGCCTTCGCAGATCGCGGCGCCCGTTGCGTCGACCGACGCGCCGGAAGTGAGCTGGGACGATCTGGTGCCGATCGACACGCTCGGCCTCGAGGTCGGCTACCGGCTGATCCCGCTCGTCGACAAGGGTCAGGACGGCGAGCTGCTGCGCCGGATCAAGGCGATCCGGCGCAAGTTCGCGCAGGACATCGGCTTCCTGCCGCCGGCCGTGCACATCCGCGACAATCTCGAGCTCGCGCCGAACGCGTACCGGATCACGTTGAAGGGAGTGGCGATCGCCGAAGGCGAAAGCCGCGCCGGCATGCTGCTCGCGATCGATCCGGGCAGAGCCAGCGGCACGCTGCGCGGCATCGCGACCCGCGACCCGGCGTTCGGGCTTCCCGCGCACTGGATCGAAGCCGCCGAGCGCGACAGCGCGCAGGCGCAAGGCTACACCGTCGTCGACGCGGGCACCGTCGTCGCGACGCATCTTTCGACGGTCGTCAACGCGCAAGCCGCCGCACTGCTAGGCCGCGCCGAAGTGCAGGCGCTGCTCGACCAGCTTGCGAAGAGCGCGGGCAAGCTGGTCGAAGAGCTCACGCCGAAGCTGCTGCCGCTTTCGGCCGTGCAGCGCGTGCTGCAGAACCTGCTCGATGACGGCGTTCACATCCGCGATCTGAGGACGATCCTCGAAACGCTCGCCGACCACGCCCCGCGCACGCAGGACGCCAACGAGCTCACCGCAGCGGTGCGCGTCGCGCTCGGCCGAGCGATCGTCCAGCAACTGTTCGGCACCGGCGTCGAGCTTGCGGTGATCGCACTCGACGGCGAGCTCGAGCGCGTGCTGATGCAGGTGCTCGGCGTCGCGGGCGCCGACGGCGCGGGCCTCGAGCCCGATCTCGCCGAAATGCTCGCGCGCGAGGTGGGCAATGCAGCGCGCGAGCAGGAAGCGCAGGGCGCACCGCCCGTGCTTCTCGTCTCGGATCGATTGCGGTTGCCGATGGCGCGGCTGCTCAAGCGCAGCGCGCCGGGGCTGAAGGTTCTGGCACATGGCGAAATTCCCGAGGCGCAGAAGGTGCGCGTCCGGGTCACAGTAGGAGGCAAGCGATGAAATTGCGAACGTTCTTCGGTTTGACGTCGCGGTCGGTTCTCGACCAGGTGCGTTGCGAGCTCGGTGCCGACGCGATGATCGTCGCCAACCGCGCGACCGCGGATGGCATCGAAGTGACCGCGGTCGCCTCGGGCGCGATCGATTCGCTGCTGCGCGAGCCGTCGGCTGCGGTCGAACGCACGGCCCATGCGACGGCAGCCGTGTCGCCTGCGCCGAATGCAGGATTGCCGTCGCCCGACGAGCCCGGCGTCAAGCCGTGGCGTCCGCCGGTGATGATGACCTCGCCGGCGAATAACGCGACGGCGGACATCGCCTCGCTCGCCGCCGCTTCGCCCGCCAGTGCGGACGCCGGCGTCGGCGCGCAGTTGCTTGAAGAAATCGCCGCCATGCGCACGATGATCGCCGATCAGCTCGCCCAGCTCGCATGGAGCGAGTCGCTGCGTCGCCAGCCGCTGAAGGCGCGCTTGACGCGCGATCTGATCGCGGCTGGCTACAGCGCGCAGATCGCGCGCGAGCTCACGCAGCGGCTGCCCGACGATTTCAGCCCCGCGCAGGCGCTGCAGTGGGTCACGGCGACGCTTGCACGCGACCTGCGCTGTGTCGCCGCCGCCGACGACATCGTCACGCGCGGCGGTATCTATGCTCTGATCGGTCCGACCGGCGTCGGCAAGACGACGACCACGGCGAAGCTCGCCGCGCGCTGCGCGGTGCGCTACGGCGCCGGCAAGGTCGCGCTGCTCACCACCGACACGTTCCGCGTCGGCGCGCAGGACCAGCTTCGGATCTACGCGCGCATCCTGGGCCTCGCCGTGCACACGGTGTCCGACCGCCACGACTTCCGCCAGGCGCTCGACGCGGTACGTGGCCGCCACCTCGTGCTGATCGACACCGTCGGCATGGGCCAGCGCGATACGCGCGTGGCCGAGCAGTCGCTGCTGCTGTCGCAGCCGGGCGTTTCCCGATTGCTGCTGCTGAACGCGACCGCCCAGGCCGAAACGCTCGACGACGTCGTCGCGGGCTACGGCAGCGCACCCGACACGATCGACGGTACGGCGCTCGCCGGCGTCATCATCACCAAGATCGACGAGGCGGTGAAGACCGGTGCCGTGCTCGACATCGCGATCCGACATCGGCTCGCGCTGCACTTCGTCGCGAACGGCCAGCGCGTGCCCGAGGATTTGTACACGCCCAACGCCGACTACCTCGTTCATCGCTCGCTGCGCACGAGCGGCAGACCGACGCCGTACACGCTCGGCGACGATGAATTCGCGCTCGCGACCTCGATATCGAAGGCAGGCCATGCGTGACGATCAGGCGACCGGCCTTCGCCGGCTGTTCGCGCCGCCCGCGCCGTTGACGGTGAGCGTGGCGGGCGAGGGCGCGACGCCGATCGCCGTCGATCTTGCGGTCGCGCTCGCACGCATCGGACGGCGCGTCCTCGTCGTCGACCGCTCGCGCGCCGAGGCCGCCGCATCGTTCCGGCTGAAGGTCCGCTACGATTTCGCGCAGCTCGCTGCAGGCCACAAGCGGTGGGCCGACGTCGCGCTCGCCGCGTTCGACGGCGTGATGCTTCTGCCCGCTGCGCGCGGTCTGGATGAAATCGCTTGCGAAGGCCGTGACTGGCGCGACGCGATCGGCGCTGCGATCGGCGCCGCGCCGTTCGACGTCTGGCTCGTCAACGGCATGCCGCCTCCGGGCGAGCGTACATCGATCGTGCTGCCGATCGCGCCGACCGCCGCGGCGATCACCGGCGCGTACGCGAGGATCAAGGCGCTCGCACTGGGCGGACGCCGCGCGTTCAGCGTCGTCGTCCATGGGGCGAAATCGGAGGCTGCTGCCAACGAAGCTTTCCGCAGCATCGCCGAGACGGCGCAACGATTCCTGCGCGCGCGGCTCGATTACCTCGGCGCCATTCCCGCCGCGACGCCGGAGAACGCGATCGCCGATGCGCAGTCGGCGCGCGGTCGTGCGCTCGCGCATCTCGCGGAGACGCTCGTCGCACCTGCGCTCGCGCGCGCCGTCGCCTGCTGAGCACAATCGCCATGTACACCGCCGCCGGAACACTGGACCTCGAGCAACGGATCGCCGAGCACGCGCCGCTCGTGCGGCGAATGGCGCATCACCTTGCGGCGAAATTGCCCGCCTCCGTGGAAATCGACGACATCATCCAGGCCGGCATGATCGGGCTGATGGACGCGGCGACGAAGTATGAGGAGAGCCAGGGCACGCAGTTCGAGACGTACGCGTCGCAGCGTATCCGCGGCGCGATGCTGGACGAGCTGCGCCAGAACGACTGGCTGCCGCGCAGCCTGCGCAAGTCGCTGCGCAAGGTCGAGGGCGCGATGACGAAGCTCGAGCAGCGCTTCGGCCGCGCGCCGACCGAGGGCGAGCTCGCCAAAGAGCTCAACGTGTCGCTCGCCGAGTACCAGACGCTGCTGCAGGAAGCGCGCGGCTACACGCTGCTGCACATCGACGACTTCAGCGGCGACGACGAGGACGGCTATCTCGAGCGCCATTGCCCGGACAACCGCGACAACCCGTTCGAGCGCTGCAAGGACGCGCGTTTCCGTGTCGAGCTGGTGAAGGCGATCGACGCGCTGCCCGAGCGCGAGAAGCTGCTGCTGTCGCTCTACTACGAGCAGGAGCTGAACTTCAAGGAAATCGCCGAAGTGCTCGAAGTAAGCGAGTCGCGCGTCTGCCAGCTGCACGGCCAGGCGGTCGCCCGGCTTCGCGCGCGCATGCGCGACTGGTAGCAAAAGTAGGGTCAGACTCGACTTTTCCAAAAGTAGGGTCAGACTCGAATTTTCGGCGCGCTTCCATCGCAACCGCTTGTTTCGTCATGCGAGCGAGACGCCGCGACGGCGATAAGTCGACTCTGACCCTAATTTAAGAAAAGTCGACTCTGACCCTACTTTTTTTGTAAGCCACAGCGCGGCCTTCGGAATTCGCGGTCGCTGCCGATAACCACCGGGAGGATCCTATCCGGTGGCCATGGACAAGCTAACTATCATCGGGCTGGCGCTTGCCGTCGGCGCGATCGTCGGCGGGCAGTGGCTCGAGGGCGGAAGCATTGCGTCGCTGCTGCAGCTCGCGGCCGCGCTGATCGTGCTCGGCGGCACGATCGGCGCCGTCATGCTGCAAAGCCCGTTCGCGACGTTCGCCACCGGCGTGCGGCTCGCGGGCTGGGTCGCGCGGCCCCCTTCGGCCGATCCGCGCGCGATGATCGCGCGCATCGTCGAATGGGCGCAGCTCACGCGCCACGACGGCATGCTCGCGCTCGAGAACCGGCTGCCCGAGATCGAGCCCGGATTCACGCGCAACGGCGTGCAGATGCTCGTCGACGGCTTCGAGCCGGACAAGATGCGCGAAGCGCTCGAGGTCGAGATCAGCTCATATGAAGAGCGGCTGCGCGCGGCGGCGCGGATATGGGAGGCCGCCGGCGGATACGCACCGACGATCGGCATCCTCGGCGCCGTGCTGGGCCTGATCCACGTCATGGAGAATCTCGCTGAGCCGGCGAAGCTCGGCAGCGGCATCGCGGTCGCGTTCGTCGCGACCGTTTACGGCGTGGGTGCCGCGAACCTCGTGCTGCTGCCCATCGCGAACAAGCTGAAGGCGCTGATCGAAGCGCAAATCGCGCTGCGCGAGCTCGTGCTCGACGGGCTGCTCGGCATCGCGCACGGCGAGAATCCCAAACTGATCGAGGCGCGCCTTGCGGGCCACCTCGCGTAACGCCGCCGCGGCAAGGCGCCGCTCCCGCGCGAGCGCGGAGCACGACGGCCGCGAGCGCTGGATCGTTTCGTACGCCGACTTCATCACGCTGCTGTTCGCGTTCTTCGTCGTCATGTACGCGATCTCGTCGCTCAACGAAGGGCAGTATCGCGTGATCTCGCAATCGCTGCTGCAGGCGTTTCGCCACGAGCGGGTGGTGAGCGCGCAGAGCGCCGGCCTCGCGCCGATCAACATGAGCCGGCCGACGCCGCCGCTGCGCCCGGTGGTGCGCTCGATCGACACGGTTCGCCGCGCGCAGGAGCAGAAGCTGCTCGCGATCGCGTCGAAGCTGCAGGACGCGTTGAACCCGCTCGTGCAATCGGGCGCCGTGCGCCTGACGCGCCTGCCGCACGGCATCGCGGTCGAGATCAACGCGAGCGTGCTGTTCGCGCCGGCGCAAGCGACGCTGCAGCCCGATTCGATCGCAGCGCTCGCCGCCGTTGCGCGCGTGCTGACCGAGACCGACAACGTGATCAAAGTCGAGGGCCACACCGACAACCTCCCGATTGCGAGCGCGCAGTACCCGTCGAACTGGGAGCTTTCGAGTGCGCGCGCGAGCTCGGTCGTGCGTCTGTTCGTCGCCAACGGCGTCGTCGCGACGCGTCTGACCGCGACCGGCTACGCCGACAATCGGCCGGTCGAGCCGAACGATGCGCCGGAAGGGCGCGCGCGCAACCGCCGCGTGACGTTGCTGATTCTCGAAGACGGCGCAACGGCCACGGAAAGTTAGTCGAGCATTGCGCTAACAGGTCCGAGTCGCGCGTCGGATCCTGCTTCGATCCGTCGTGACATCCGGTTGCGTTATGCTGCGCCGAATTCGCGACGACTTCGGAGAGCACGATGACCGACTCCCAGACGCCCGCAAGCGCATGGGCCGCGTTCGTCCCGCACGGCCAATCGTTCGGGTGGCAACCCGGCGTCACCGCGCTTCACGTCGGTGCTGGCGTGCTGATCGCGGTCGCGTCGATTGCGATCGCGCTCGGCATCGCGCATTTCGTGCGCCGGCGGCCCGACCTCGCCTACCAGCCGCTGTTTTCACTGCTTGCCGCCTTCATCGGCGCGATCGGTGTCTTGCACGTCCTCGGTGCGATCGTCGTCGTCTATCCGGCGTATTGGACGGAGGGCGTGGTGAAATCGCTCACCGCGCTCGCCGGCGTCGCCACCGCGCTGACGCTAGGACGAACCATGCCGCGTGCGCTCGCGCTGCCGGATCCGCGGGCGCTTGACGAGGCGAACGCGGCGCTGTCGAGCGAGCTCGCGCGTCGCGATCAGGAACAGACGCAGTTGCGCGCGTCGCTTGCGGCGCTCGAGCACGACGCGGACGAGCACAAGCGCGCGCTCGCCGACGCGAACGCGCGGCTCGAGCGCGAGATCGCCGACCACCGCCGGACCGACCAGTCGCTTCGCTACAACGAGACGCTGCTGCGGCGACTGCACGATGGCCTCGAGGAGCACATCACCGAGCGCACCGCCGAGCTCACGAAGACGATCTCCGAGCTCGAGGCATTCTCGTACAGCATCTCGCACGACCTGCGCGCGCCGCTGCGTGCGATCAATGGCTACGCGGCGATCCTCGCCGCCGAGCACGCGAGCACGCTCCCCGCCGATGGCCGCGCGCTGCTCTCGCGCATCGAGACCAACGCGGCCCGGATGGCGCAGCTGATCGACGGCTTGCTCGACTTCGCGCGGCTTGCGCGCGTCGAGGTCGTCAAGGCCGACGTCGATATGGGCGAACTCGCCGCCTCGGCCGCGGCCGAAGTGACAGGCGCTGCGGAGAGCGCGCCGGCCGAACTGGCGATCGCCGAGCTGCCGCCTGCGCGCGGCGACGCGCAGATGCTGCGCCAGGTTTGGGTCAATCTCATCGCCAATGCTCTCAAGTTTTCCGCGCCGAAACCGAAACCTAAGGTAGCGATCGGCGGCGAGCGGCGCGGTGACGAGATCGTCTACTGGGTCCGCGACAATGGCGTGGGATTCGACATGGCTTATGCGGAGAAACTGTTCGGCGTCTTCCACCGCCTGCATCGCGCCGAGGAGTTTCCCGGCGTCGGCGTCGGGCTCGCGATCGTGCGCCGAATCGTGATGCGCCACGGCGGGCGTGTCTGGGGCGAGAGCGTCCCGGGCGAAGGCAGCACGTTCTACTTCACCGTCAATCCCCGCGCAGCGGCCGCGACCGGCGCCCTCGCCCCATGAGCGAAGGCAGCCAGATCGACGTGCTGCTCGTCGAGGACAACCCCGACGATGCCGAATTCACCCTGCGCGCGCTGCGCAAGGCGAACGTCGCGCTGCAGGTTGCGCTGGTCGAGGACGGCGTGTCGGCGCTGGAGTTCGTGTTCCGCACGGGTGCGCACGCCGATCGCACGCCGGCGACGCTGCCGCGCGTCGTGCTGCTCGATCTCAAGCTGCCGAAAGTCGATGGGCTCGAGGTGCTGCGCCGGATCAAGTCCGACCCTAGAACGCGCGCGCTGCCGATCGTCGTGCTGACCTCGTCGCGCGAGCAGCGCGACATCCACGAGGCGTACATCCGCGGCGCGAACAGCTACATCGTCAAGCCGATCGAGTATGCGGAGCTGATTGCGAAGCTGGGCGATCTCGTCCGCTACTGGCTGCAGCTGAACGAGACGCCGCGGAGTTGAAGGCGCAAGTAGCGGCGCGCTACGGCGCGTGCGAAGCACGACGCCGCCAAGCGCGGCGCGTCTGCATCGGACGTTTTCCGGCTGGATTCCCGCGTTCGCGGGAATGACGCCCTATGCCGCCGCGCGAGCACGCACCGCCGCAAGCCGTTGCGGCCGGCCATCGGCGCCGTAGACGGGCGGCACGCCGGCCGCTTGCAGAAGCGATTGCAGCGCGGCATCGAAATGCCGCTGCTGATTCGCGATCAGCCGGCCGTTGACGTCGTTCAGCCCGCGCGCCGTGCCGGCAAGTACGAGCAGCGACGACCATTCGCGTCGAACCACCGTGCCGTCCGGCGCGGCGGCGAGCGCGGCGAGCGCGGTGTTCATGTCGGGCCACCCGGCTTGCCCAAGCAGCGCGAGGCGCGCCGAGGCGAGACCGTGCAAAGCCGAGACGTGGTCGAGCTTCGCCGCAGTCAGCGCGGACAACGCGTCGGGATCGGCCGCGCGGAGCGCGTCGCGCTCGGCCTCGAGCACCGTGATGAGCGCCCGGTACCCGGCGGTTTCGACGCGCAGCGCGTCGATCAGCGCCGAAGGTTCGATCGAGGCCGCGTTCATCTAGGGTTTTTGGGAGACCAGCGCGAGATCTGCGGCGAGCATCTTGTCGGCGATCGCCTGCGGGTCGATCGCGAGCTTGCCGTCGCGGATCGCCTGCTTGATCGCCTCGACCCGCTCCGGATCGAACGCGCCGCTCGCCGCCAGGCTCGACTCGAGCGCGTGCAGCTGCGTGGACAGCGACGACAGCTGAACGCGGTCGCCCTGGGAAGCCGTCGGAGCAGCCGCGCCCTTCGAGGCGGCGCCTGCCCGCTCGGGTGTTCCGCCGGCGGTTGTCTTGCTGCCGACGACGTCGATCGGAGGCCTGATTTTCATACGTATCTCCCGGCCGTTGGCGGTGGACGGCGCGAAGCGCGCGCCGACGGCCCAATCCGGCCCTTGCCGAGGATATCGGCCGCAACGGCGAGAACTGTAGCCCTCATCCCGTGCACAGCGCCGTTCATCGGATCTGAACCACTTTGCCGGGACGCGCAACCCCCGTCAACACGCGACCGTTCGCCACCGCGACGCGCGCCGATTCGCCGTCGCCGGCGGCGGACAGCGCCTTGCCGTCAACCGATATCGCAAAGCTCGCACCGTCGTAGACGACGCGCACCGCGTCGCCGGGCTCGACGATCCGCGGCGCGCGCAGCAGATCCCGCTTGATCGGCTCGCCGGCGGCGAGCGCGCGCACGCTGATCTTGCCGTCGATCGCATCGTCGGCGCCGTAGACGCCGCCCGGAAATTGCGTGAGATCGACCCGCTCGAGCCGTACATCGGTCGGGCCGACGAGAGCCCCGCGCGGGATCGGGCGGGCCGCGACCTGCACCGGCGCGAACACCTTGATGTGCACGGGCACGTAGACGGTCCACGCGGCGCCTTCGACGCAGCGAACGCCCAACGTCGCGCGGCCCCAGAGGCGCGCGCCCGGCGGCACGAACGGCTCGTAGCGCGCGCACGGCGCAAGCGCAAGACGCGGGTCGACGTCGCCGACGACGACCTCGATCTCGCCGCCCGGCAGCGCCAATTGTTCGACGAACGTGCGTGTGCGCTCGGCGACGTCGTTCGATGCATTCGCGATCCCGCCCGCGACAAGCGCGACGACGAGCGCGAGCGCACGCAGCACGATGTACGGGAAAGACGAGCGCGGCATGGTGAAGGAGGGCATCAGGTCTCGCCGGAGCCATTGAGTGACGCTGCCAAGCGTACGCGCCCGCGCAAGCGGCCGGCGGCGCGAAATGCGCGGGAATTCGGGCTCTTCTCCTCCGATTGCTCGCGCGAGGCACGCCGATAATCGGCGCCATTGCCGTGGAAAGGAATTGCCGTGGTCGATCGCCTGGATGACATGTTCCGCTTCCAGACCGAGGCGCTGAAGCTTCGCAGCCAGCGTCAGGAGCTGCTCGCGTCGAACATTGCGAACGCCGACACGCCGAACTACAAGGCGGTCGACTTCGACTTCGCGCGCTCGCTCACACAGGCCGTTGCGACGCCGTCGGCCGCCCCGGCCGCCGTGCCGAGCGTGCTCTACCGGCAGCCCACGCAGCCCAGCCTCGACGGCAACACGGTCGAGATGGACGTCGAGCGCGCGCAGTTCGCCGACAACACGGTGCGCTACGAGGCGACGCTGCGATTCCTCAACGCACAGATCAAGGCGATGCTCATCGCCTTGCAAGGATGACCCTCATGTCGCTCTTCAACGTGTTCGACATCGCAAGCTCGGCCATGAGCGCGCAATCCGAGCGGCTCAACGTGACGGCAAGCAACATCGCCAACGCGGAAAGCGTCGCCGGGCCCGACGGCCAGACGTACCGCGGCAAGCAGGTCGTGTTCCAGGCGCAGCCGCCGGCCTCGGGCAATGGCCCCGCCAAGGTCGCGGTCGCCGCAGTGATCGAAGACCCGTCGGCGCCGCGCCGCGTCTACGATCCCAAGCATCCGGCCGCTGACGCGCAGGGTTACGTGTCGCTGCCCAACATCAGCGTCGTCGACGAGATGGTCAACATGCTCTCCGCGTCGCGCTCGTACCAGTCGAGCGTGGAAGTGATGAACACCGCGAAGAACCTGCTGCTGAAGACGCTCTCGCTCGGCCAGTGACGCCCATACGAGGAACGCCCCGATGACGATCGACTCGATTTCCGCCTTGATTGCGGCTCCGACCGCGGCGAGCCCGGCGAGCGCAGCGACGGCAAGCGCCGTGCGCAGCGCTGCGGCGGCGACGCCGGCGAGCGCGTCCGCATCGACGAGCGCATCGAGCGCAACCAGCACGGCGAGTGCGTCCAGCGCTTCGAGCGCGCAGGCGTCGACCGACGCCGCGTCCGACCGCTTCCTGACGCTTCTCGTCACGCAGCTTCGCAACCAGGATCCGTTGAATCCGCTCGACAACGCGCAAATCACCACACAGCTCGCGCAGCTCTCCACCGTCACCGGCATCAACAAGCTGAACGACTCGGTTGCCGCGATGTCGGCGCAGTTCGCCGCCGGCCAATATCTGCAGGCGCTCCCGCTGGTCGGCCACGACGTGCTGATCGCCGGCAACAAGACGACGCTCGCCGACGGCGCAGCGCAATACGGAATCGCGTTCGCGCAGCCCGCCGATCACGTCACCGTCACGATCTCGGACGCCGACGGCCGTGTCGTGCGCACGATCCAGATGACGTCGCAGCAGCCGGCCGGCGTGGCGAACTTCACGTGGGACGGCAAGAAGGACGACGGCTCGGCGTGCCCGGACGCTACGTACACCGTCGGCGTCACGGCGAGCGCGGGCGCGAGCAGCGTCAACGCGGACACGCTGACGATCGGCCATGTCACGGGAGTCATCCCGGGCAACAACACGACGCTGCTGCAGCTCGGCAGCCTCGGCATCGTGGACCTCGCGCAGGTCCTGCAGATCAACTGAAGGAGACAAGGGCATGAGCTTTCAACAGGGACTGTCCGGGCTGTTCGCCGCATCGCGCAACCTCGATTCGATCGGCAACAACGTCGCCAACGCCAACACCGTGGGCTTCAAGTCGTCGAGCGTGATCTTCGCCGACGTCTACGCGAGCTCGCTCGGCGCGACCAGCGGCAACAGCATCGGCATCGGCACGGCGGTTGCGGCGGTGCGCGGCAACTTCGGCCAGGGCAACGTGTCGACGACGAGCAATCCGCTCGACCTCGCGATCAACGGGCAAGGCTTCTTTCGCCTCGACACCAACGGCGCGATCAACTACTCGCGCAACGGCCAGTTCCATCTCAACAAGGACGGCTTCATCGTCAACTCGAACGGCGGCAAGGTGACCGGCTACGGCGTGGACGCCAACGGCAACATCATCATCGCGAACCCGGTGCCGGTGCAGATCTCGTCGGCGCAGCTCAATGCCACACCGACCGCCGCGGCGCAGATCGGGCTCAACCTCGACGCGCGCGATGCGATCATCACGGCGCCGTTCAGCATCACGAACTCGAGCACGTACAACAAGGCGACGTCGATCACCGTGTACGACAGCCTGGGCAATTCGCATTCGCTGGCGACCTACTACGCGAAGACAGCGGCCAACACGTGGTCGATCTATGGCGCCGTCGACGGAACGGCGCTGCCCGCGGCGATCGGACAGCTCAACTTCAACACCGACGGCACGCTCGGAACCGCGGTGCCGCCGCTGCCGTTCAGCGTGACGATGACGCTGCCCGCGGGTCCGGTAACGCCGCAGACGTTCACGCTCGACTACACCGGGTCGACGCAGTACGCGTCGGGCTTCGGCGTCGACACGCTGACGCAGGACGGCTTCTCGGCGGGCATGCTGGCGGGCTACGGCATCTCCGACGACGGCATCATCCTCGGCCGCTATTCGAACGGCCAGTCGCGCAATCTCGGCCAGGTCGTGCTCGCCAACTTCAAGAATCCGCAGGGACTCGAGCCGCTCGGCAACAACGCATTTGCCGAAAGCGCCGAATCGGGTCAGCCGATTCCGGGCACGCCCGGATCGAGCAGCTTCGGCGTCGTGCAATCGGGCGCGGTCGAGGAGTCGAACGTCGACTTGACGCAGGAGCTGGTCAACATGATCACCGCGCAGCGCGTCTACCAGGCGAACGCGCAGACGATCAAGACGCAGGACCAGGTGCTCAACACGCTGGTCAACCTGCGCTGATCGCAAACGACGCAACGACCGCGCCGGCGCCATGGACCGACTGATCTACATCGCAATGACGGGCGCTCAGCAACTGCTGCATCAGCAGGCGCAGAGCGCGCACAACCTCGCGAATGCGGCGACGACGGGCTACAAGGCCGATACGGCCGCGTTCCGGGCGGCGCCTGTCGTCGGTCCCGGAATGGCCACGCGTGCGTACGCGGTCGACACGACGACCGGCGCCGACCTCGCACCCGGGTCGATCCAGTCGACCGGCCGCGATCTCGACGTTGCGATCGAAGGCGACGGCTTTCTCACCGTGCAGGCGCCCAACGGCACCGAGGCGTACACGCGCAACGGCAGCTTGCAGGTGAACGCCGACGGCGAATTGCAGACGCGCAGCGGCTTGACCGTGCTCGGCGACGGCGGCCCGATCACGATTCCGCAGGACTCGAAGGTGTCGATCGGTCGCGACGGCACCGTGTCGATCGTGACTTACGGGCAATCGGCGGCCAACGTCACGTCGGTAGGACAACTGAAGCTCGTCAAGCCCGCGGCGAACGAAGTGGTCAAGGGCGCGGACGGGTTGTTCCGCACGAAGAGCGGTCAGCCCGCCGATGCCGATCCCTCGGTCAGCCTCACCGCCGGCGCGCTCGAATCGAGCAACGTCAACACCGTTTCGGCGATGGTCGACATGATCGGCCTCGCGCGAGCATTCGAGATGCAGATGAAGCTCCTACAGAACGCCGAAGGCAATGCGCAGCGCGCAACCGCGCTGCTCGCGACCACGCCGTCGTAACCGCGGCTCGTGCCGCACGAGGACATCCATGATCCGCTCGCTCTGGATTGCGAAAACCGGTCTCGACGCCCAGCAGACGCAGCTCGACGTCATCTCGAACAATCTCGCGAACGTCAGCACCGCGGGCTTCAAGCGCTCGCGCGCGGTGTTCGAGGACCTGCTCTACCAGACGCTGCGCCAGCCCGGCGCGCAATCGTCGCAACAGACGCAGCTGCCGACCGGGCTTCAGCTCGGCACCGGCGTGAAGCCCGTCGCCTCCGAGCGCATCTTCACGCAAGGCAACCTGCAGAAGACCGATAACACGCTCGATATCGCGGTCAACGGCCAGGGGTTCTTCCAGGTGACGCAACCCGACGGCTCGATCGCCTACACGCGCGACGGCTCGTTTCATCTCGACGCGCAGGGCCAGCTCGTGTCCTCGTCGGGCTATCCGCTGTCGCCGGCGATCACGATCCCCGCCAATGCGCAGACGATCACCGTCGGCCGCGACGGAACTGTAACGGTCACGCAACCGGGTCAGCCAGCGCCCACGCAGGTCGGCGCGATCCAGCTCGCGAACTTCATCAACGCCGCCGGCCTGCAAGGGCAGGGTGAAAACCTCTACATCGAGACCGCGGCGTCGGGATCGCCGACGACCAATGCGCCCGGATCGAACGGCATCGGCGTGCTGCAGCAGGGCTACGTCGAGACATCGAACGTCAACGTCGTCGAGGAGCTCGTCAACATGATCCAGACGCAGCGCGCGTACGAGATCAACTCGAAAGCCGTGCAGACTTCCGATCAGATGCTGCAGAAGCTCACGCAGATTTGAGAGAGCCATCATGAATCGAGCCGTTCTCGTCATCGTCTCGGTGCTGCTCGCCGGCTGCGCGCCGATGCAGCACGCGATGCGCACCGTCGAAGTCCATCAGCCGATGTCGGTTCGCCCGGCGATCGCACCGGTCGCCCCGGCGACCAACGGCGCGATCTACCAGGCGTCGACCGCCTCACAGCCGGCCTACATGCCGCTGTTCGAGGATCGGCGCGCACGCGCGATCGGCGATACGCTCACGGTCAACATCAACGAGAAGATCCAGGCGAGCAAGAAGGCGGCGACCACTGCCGATCGCACCGGCAGCAGCAAGTTCTCGATTCCGGAGATCAAGACGCCGTCCGGCCACACGTATCAGGGCGGCGCGATCACCGGCACGTCGGCGAGCGAGTTCGAAGGCAAGGGTGACTCCGCCGCGAACAATCTGTTCACCGGAGCGATCACCGTTACCGTGATCGACGTGCTGCCCAACGGCAATCTCGTCGTCGCCGGCGAGAAGCAGATCGGCATCAACCAGGGCTCCGAGTTCATCCGGCTCTCAGGCGTCGTCAATCCGGCGTTCATCTTCGCCGGCAATGTCGTGTCGTCGGTGCAGATCGCCGACGCGCGGCTCGAGTACCGCGGCACCGGCTACATCGACGAAGCGCAAACGATGGGCTGGGCGCAGCGGATCTTCCAGACGATCCTTCCGTTCTGACGACGAGCGCGCGATGACGATGCGATCGTTCTTCCGCCGTGCACTCGCCGTGCTGGCCGCCGCCGTGTCGCTCGCCGTCGCGGTCCCCGTCGCCGCCGAGCGCGTCAAGGACATCGCGAACATCCAGGGTGTGCGGTCGAATCAGCTGATCGGCTACGGGCTCGTCGTCGGCCTCGACGGCACCGGCGATCAGACGACACAGACGCCTTTCACCGTGCAAAGCATCGCGACGATGCTCTCGCAGCTCGGCGTCAACCTGCCCACGGGCACGAACCTGCAGCTGAAGAACGTCGCCGCCGTCATGATCACCGCGCAACTTCCGGCGTATGCGCAACCGGGCCAGCTCGTCGACATAACGGTTTCCTCGCTCGGCAACGCGAAGAGCCTGCGCGGCGGCACGCTGCTGCTGGCGCCGCTCAAAGGCGCCGATGGCCAGGTGTACGCGATGGCGCAGGGCAACGTCGGCATTGCAGGCGCAGGCGCGTCGGCCGGCGGCAGCGCGACCAAGGTCAATCAACTGAATGCCGGACGCATCGCCGGCGGCGCGACGATCGAGCGCGCCGTCGCGGCGAGCGTCGGTACGGGCGAGTTCATCCAGCTCGAGCTGCGCGACACCGATTTCGGCGTCGCGCGCTCGGTGGTCGACGCGGTCAACCGCCGCTTCGGCGTACCGGTGGCGAGCGCCGTCGACGGGCGAACGATCCGCGTACGCGCGCCCATTTCGGCCGACGAGCGCGTCGCGTTCGTCGCCCAGCTCGAGGACGTGGCAGTCGAATCGAGCGTGCCGGCGGCGAAGGTCATCATCAACGCGCGCACCGGCTCGATCGTCATGAATCAGGCGGTGACGATCGAAGCCTGCGCGGTCGCACACGGTAACCTGACGGTCACGATCCAGAGCGAGCCGGTCGTGAGCCAGCCGGCGCCGTTCTCACAGGGCCGTACGGTCGTTACCGAGCGCACGAACATCGAGATGAAGCAGGACGGCGGTGCGTTCACCGTGCTTGCCGCGAGCGCGAAGCTCGCCGACGTCGTCAGGGGCCTCAACACGCTGGGAGCAAATCCGCAGGACCTGCTTGCGATCCTGCAGGCGATGAAGGCAGCCGGCGCGCTTCGCGCCGAGCTCGAGATCATCTAACCGGGTCACGGCGAGCGATGGCGCTTCGCGGCACATCGATCGACGCAGGCACAGCGCTCGCGCTCGATGCGAACGCGCTCGCCTCGCTCAAGCAGCAGGCGAAGAACGCGCCCGGCCAGGCGCTTTCGAAGGCCGCCGGCCAGTTCGAGGCGCTGTTCGTCTCGATGGTGCTCAAGAGCATGCGCGATGCGCTTCCGCAGGACGGTCCGTTTTCGAGCGAGACGACCAAAACGTATACGGCGATGTTCGACCAGCAGCTCGCTCTGAAGCTGTCCGAGCGCGGGATCGGGCTTCGCAAGGCGCTCGAAAAACAGCTCGCGCGCAGCCTTCCTGCTGCGCCCGCGGCCGATGCGGTTCCCGAAACCCCGGCCGCACGCCCGCCGGCGCCTGTACAGACACCGCCTCGTGCAGCGACCGATCCTGTGCAGCAGCCGGCGAGCGCGGCCCCCGCGGCCACGAGCCCGGCGACGTTCATCGAAAGGTTGCGCCCGCACGCGGAAGCCGCCGCCAAGGCGCTCGGCGTTCCGGTGCAGTTCCTGCTCGCGCAGGCGGGTCTCGAAACCGGCTGGGGCAAGAGCCAGCCGAAGACCGCCGAGGGCGCATCGAGCCACAACCTGTTCGGAATCAAGGCCGGGCGGCGCTGGGCCGGCACCGTCGCGCCGGCGAAGACGACCGAGTATGTCGAAAGCAGCGCCATCCAGTCGACCGAGCGTTTCCGCGCGTACGGCTCGTACGCCGACTCGTTCCAGGACTTCGTGCGGCTGCTGAAGAACAACCAGCGCTACGCCGACGCTCTCGCACACGGCGGCGATGCGCGCGGCTACGCGCAGAGCCTGCAACGCGCAGGCTACGCGACCGACCCGGCGTACGCCGACAAGCTGATGCGCGCGATCGCGCTCGTCACCCGCCACACCGGCTCGCCGCCGGCCGCTCAAGTTCTGGCCGGTGGCGCCGATACCCGTTCAGATCGCGCGTAAGGCGCCCGCCCCGTCATGACCAACAGCATTTATGGCATCGGCCTGTCCGGCCTGGCGGCAGCCCAGGCGGGCTTGCTTACCGCGGGCCACAACATCGCCAACGTCAACACGCCCGGCTACAGCCGGCAGGAGATCCTGCAGGCGACGCGGCTCGCGCTGTTCACCGGCAGCGGCTTCTTCGGTCAGGGTGTCAACGTCGCGACCGTGCGTCGCGTCTACAGCGAGTTCCTGGTCGCCCAGCAGCGGCAGGTGCAGGCCGACGCGAGCCAGCTCGACGCGTACCACACGCAGCTCACGCAGGTCGACAATCTCTTCGGCGATTCGGCGAGCGGCCTGCGGCCGGCACTGTCCGATTTCTTCGCCGGCGTCAACGGCGTAGGCGCGCTGCCGTCCGACATTCCGTCGCGCCAGCAGATGCTGTCCTCTGCGCACGCGTTGGTCGCTCGCTTCCACCAGATGAACGACGAGCTCGACCGGATGCGTACGGCCGCCAACAGCGACGTGCGCAGCAGCGTCGACTCGATCAACAGCTACGCGAGCCAGATCGCCGCGATGAACCGGCGCATCGCCGAAGCGAACGCGGCGAATCCGAACCAGCCGGCGAACGATCTGCTCGACCAGCGCGACACGCTGATCCAGCAGCTGAACCAGGTCATCGGCGCGCGCGCCGTCACGCAGGGCGACGGCTCGGTGAACGTTTTTCTCGGCAACGGCCAGGCGCTCGTCGTCGGCGTCGACGCGTTCAAGCTGACGGCGACACCCGATGCGCACGATCCGCGCAACCTGCAGGTCGCGCTGGACACCGGCAACAGCACGCTGCTGCGCTTCCAAAGCTCGGACATCGTCGGCGGCTCGCTCGCCGGCGTGCTCGCGAACCGCGACAACGTGCTCGCGCGCACGCAAAACGAGATCGGCCGCGTCGCTGTCGTGCTGGGACAGGCGTTCAACGCGCAGCACCGGCTCGGCCAGGACCTGAACGGCGTGCGCGGCGGCGACTTCTTCGCCGTTCCGACGCCCGCCGTCCAGAACGCGCTTGCCAACACGGGAACTGCGACAATCGGCGCGGCGATCACGTCGTCGAGCGCGCTCACTGCGAGCGATTACCGGCTCGACTACGATGGCGCGAACTACACGCTGACGCGGCTCAGCGACAACGTCGCGCAGGCCTTCGCGTCGCTGCCGCAGACGGTGGACGGTGTGACGATCAGCCTCGCGTCGGGAGCCGCCGCTGCGGGCGACTCGTTCCTGATCCAGCCGACGCGCTACGCCGCGCGCGACATCGACGTCGCACTCGACGATCCCGCGCTGATCGCCGCCGCCACGCCTATCCGCACGTCGGCCACCATTGTCAATGCCGGCACGGGCACGATCACGGCTGGAGCGATCGACGCCTCTTATTGGGCGAGCCCGCTCGCATCGCCCTTGACGCTCACGTATTCGGCCACGACGGGAATGTTGTCGGGCTTCCCGCCAACGCAACCGGTCAGCGTGACCGTCGGCACGACGACGACCGTGTATCCGGCCGGTTCGCCGGTGCCCTACACGTCGGGCGCGACGATCGCGTTCGGCGGCATCTCGTTTGCAATGAGCGGCACGCCCGCCGACGGCGACACGTTCAAGGTCGCTCCGAACTCGAGCGGCACGGGCGACAACCGCAACGCGATGCTGCTGGCCGCATTGAACGATGCGAACCTCGTCAGCGGCACGACGACGCTCGCCGGGGCGTATGGCGAGACCACGTCGTTCGTCGGCACGGCCACGCAGTCGGCCGGTGTGGAGAGCGCCGCGCAGTCGCAACTTCTCGCGAACACCGAGCAGTCGGTACAGTCGGTCTCGGGCGTGAACCTCGACGAAGAGGCGGCGAACCTGCAGAAATACCAGCAGGCCTATCAGGCGGCGGGCAAGGTGATGGCGATCGCAAGCACGCTGTTCCAGGCGATTCTCGACATCGGAAAGGGATGACGATGCGCGTGTCGACTTCGCAGATCTATGCGCTCGGCGTCGCGGGCATCGAGCGCCAGCAGGAGATGCTGCTGCACACGCAGCAGCAGATCGCCGCGGGCAAGCGCGTGCTGACGCCGTCCGACGATCCGGTTGCCTCGACGCAGGCGCTCGCGATCGAGCAGGCCGGCAGCCGACTCGACCAGTACGTCGCGAACCTCGGCACGGCGAAGGACGCTCTCGGGCTCAGCGAAAGCGTGCTCTCCCAGGTGACCGACGTGCTGCAGAGCGTTCGCACGACCGCGGTCAACGCCGGCGACGGCAGCATGAGCGACTCCGATCGCGCGACGCTCGCGCTCGACGTGCAAGCGCGGCTCGACCAGCTCGTCGGGCTCGCGAACAGCAAGGACGGCAACGGCAATTACATGTTCGCCGGCTTCGCGGTCGGGACCCAGCCGATCGTCACCGGGCCGGCCGGCATCAGTTACCAGGGCGACCAGGGCGTGCGCAAGCTCGACGTCGCACCGGGACGCTCGATCGCGATCAGTGAGAACGGCGCCGCGCTGTTCGGCCGCATCCGCAACGGCAACGGCGCGTTCGTCGCGAACGCGGCGTCGACGAACACCGGCACCGGCATCGTTGCGCCGGGACAGGTCATCAATCCGGCGGCGCTGACGGGCCACACCTACGCGCTGCAGTTCAACGTTGTCGCGAACGTCACCACGTACGACATCGTTGACGTGACCGCGAGCACCGTCGTGTCGAGCGGCAACGCGTACACGAGCGGCGCGCCGATCGTCGTGGCGGGGATGCAAACGTCGATCACCGGGGCGCCGGCAAATGGGGACAGCTTCACGCTCGCGCCGTCGACTTCGCAGAGCGTGTTCACCACGCTGTCGAATCTCGTCACGGCGCTCAATACGCCGGTCACAGGACCTGCCGGCACCGCACGGCTCGCGAACGACCTCAACGCGGCGCTTACCAATCTCGATCAGGACATGAATCACATCCTCGCCGGGCGCGCCGACGTCGGCGCGAGGCTGCGCGAGCTCGACAGCCTGTCCGCCGGCAACGACGATCGGAAGCTGCAGTACGACCAGTCGCTGTCGCGTCTGGTCGATCTCGACTACAACCAGGCGCTATCCGATTTCGCGAAGCAGCAGCTCGCGCTCGAAGCGGCGCAGAAGTCATTCCTCAAGATGAGCGGGCTCGGGCTGTTCGACCTGCTTTGAGCACGCGGCACTCGTACAAGACGAACAACAAACGCGGGTAAGCCGGATGCTGACCAACCCTTCCACCGTCGCGCGCGAAACGCTGCGACAGCTCGCGGCGCGCAAGCTGCCGCCGACGCCGGACAACTACGCGCGCTACTACAACGAGATCGCGACCCCCGACATCGCGCACGCGGCGATGGGCCCGGCCGCGATGCTGCGCGAGGTCGCCGACGAGCTTGCCAAGTCGCACGGCGGCGAATTGCCCGATGCGGTCGTGCTGCACCGTGCGGTCGACGCAGGCGACTGGCCGCACGCGAAGGTCGTGCTGAAGCGGCTCACTGCGCCGCCCGCGCCGCCGGCGAGCCTGCCGACGTGGGCGCCGCTGATCCGCGACCTGTTCCATCATTGGGAAACGCGGACGCCGGGGATTACGCAGGCGCGTAAGCGCGAGGCACTCGAGCACGTACTGACTGCATTCGCCGCATCGACCGACGGCCTCTATGCTCGGCTTCGCGGGCTCGTGCGCAGCTGGAGCGAGGCCGGCGTCGTGCCGTCCAGCATGATAGCGGCGGACGGCGACACCGCGAAAAGCGAGACGGCGCTGCTGCCGGCGGACCCGGCGGTTCCGTTGTGGCGCGAGCTCGTCGCGCAGACGCTTGCGTTCGGCATCGTCGAACGGCTCGGCTATTCGCCCGAGCTTGCGCTCGAGGCGCAGAAGCTCGCCGGCGAAGCGCGAACGGTCAACGACGCCGACGGCGTTTCCGCGCTCGCAGCGAAGCTCAAGCGATTCTGGGTGACGCTCGAGCTTCGCGGCGACGACCAGCGCGAGATCCAGAAAGGCTTGCTGAGGCTGCTGCACCTGCTGACGGCGAACCTCGCCGAGCTCGCCGGCGACTCGACGTGGATCCGCGGCCAGCTCTGCGCGGTCGCCTCGCTCGCGCAGGGCCCCGTCGATCTCGAGACGATCAACGCGCTCGAGCGGCGCTTGCGCGAGGTGACGCTGCAGCAGGGCGTGCTGAAGCAGAGCCTCGACCAGGCGAAGGGCGCGATGAAACACATGATGACGACGTTCATCGATCGCGTCGGCACGCTCGCCACCGATACCGGCCAGTACCACGACAAGCTCGCGCGCTACGCGAGCGAGATCGAGAAGGCGGACGACCTGCCGAGGCTCTCGTCGCTGATCGTCGAGGTGATGCAGGACACGCGCGCGATCCAGAGCGACCTCGGACGTTCGCGCGACGAGCTTCTGTCCGCCCGCAAGACCGTCGAGGAGATGCAGGCGCGCGCGGTGCGGCTCGAAGGCGAGCTGTCGGCGCTTTCCGACAAGGTGCACGAGGATCATCTGACGCAGGTGCTCAATCGCCGCGGGCTCGAGCGCGCGTACGAGATCGAGGCCTCGCGCGCCGATCGCTACGAACGGCCGCTGTCGCTTGCGATGCTCGACATCGACAACTTCAAGGCGCTGAACGACCGGCTCGGCCACCAGGCCGGCGACCTTGCGCTCGTTCACCTTGCGCGCATCGTGCGCCAATCGATCCGGCCGTCCGACATCGTGTCGCGCTACGGCGGCGAGGAGTTCGTCATCCTGCTGCCTGAAACGGTGGTCTCCGAAGCGGTCGGGATCATGACGCGCGTGCA
>WNFV01000202.1_pt1 | contig 73657 bp, 73 predicted proteins | sample 5400101 | NCBI WGS metagenome assembly WNFV01 (sample SAMN13153361, study PRJNA577476) | soil metagenome | isolation source: 115 cm soil or saprolite under grassland replicate 1 | place: USA:California | collected 2016-06-15
GCTGGTGGGCTGGCTGGACGGCCTGCAGGGCCCGCTGCGCCCGGCCGAGATCGGCTCGCCGTTCCCGCTTGGCCACCGGCCCTATTTCAGCAACGAGGACCACCGCGACCACATCCACATCGGCTACAGCGCCATGTGAGCCACTCGCCGGTCCTCACACGCCTCCCGCCCTGGCGGCTGCCTCCTCCCGCGAGCTGAATCTCGCGGGAACCACCGGCGCGCCGCCCTCGTCGTAGATGCAAGTGTCTGGACGATGGGCCGGAGGTGTGGGGAATGGGTAGAGCGGCACGAGTGAGTGTGACAGGGCTTCTCGCGCTGGCGACCGCGCTGGTGATCGGCGCGGCTCCGGCGCTGGCGTGCGGCGGGCTGGTGGGGCCTGGGGGCACGGTGCAGCTGTCGCGAACCACGACCCTGGCTGCCTACCACGACGGGGTCGAGCATTACGTCACCGCCTTCGAGTACCGCGGCGGTGGCGCCAGGTTCGGGTCGATCATCCCCCTGCCCGGGGTCCCGACCAAGGTCGAGAAGGGCGGCGACTGGACCCTCCAGCGGCTGATCAGAGAGACGCAGCCATTGTTCAAGGCGGACGCCGTGAGCGCTCCCGCTGCCGAGGCCGCCGGTGGGGCCGTAGAGGTGCTCAAGACCACGGTCGACGCGCTCGACATCACGGTGCTGCGCGGCGGGGGCATGGCGGTTGGCACCTGGGCTCGGGAGCATGGCTTCGGGCTGTCGCCGGATGCTCCAGAGGTGCTGGACTTCTACGCGGCCCGCAGCCCGTTCTTCCTGGCCGCCAGCTTCGACACGACCCGGGCACAGACACGGGGCCAGCGGCTGGGCGATGGCACCCCGGTGCACATCACCGTCCCGACCCCGAACCCGTGGGTGCCACTGCGCATCCTCGGCCTTGGCCTGCAGCCCGGCGACGCCATCCAGGCTGACGTCTACCTGCTGACGGACCGCCATCCCGCGATGCTGCCCAGGCCAGGTGGTGGGGTGCGGCTCGAGCAGAGCCGCGAGGCGTCGACCGGCCTGCTGGCCGACCTGCGCAGCGACCGGGGCATGACCTGGCTACCGGCATCGGACATGTGGCTGTCCTATCTGAAGGTTGACACCACGGCCGGTGCGCTCAAGCACGACCTGGCGGTCGACGCGAGCGGCCGGAGGACACCCTCGCCGGTGGCGGCCGGGCTGTCCGAGCACGAGCCGCGGAGCCTGCGCGGCGGGAGCCTGCCCGGCCAGGTGGTGGACGGCGGGTTCCCGCGGCTGCTCTGGCCGGCGGTCGGGCTGCTCGCCATCGCCGCGGTCGTGCTGCTCGTCCTCCGTCCTCGGCCCACAAGGCGATGACCGGCACCCGCGTCGGCGCACGGCCACGAGCCCGGGCCGACAGCCGGGCCGCCGGCACCGGACCCCGACGGAGGCGACGGGCTCGCCCCGCGGCGCTGGCCGTGCCGTCATTGCTCATGGTTGCGGCTGGCCTGCTGCTCACGGCGGGCGCGCTGCTCGTCCAGTCCGGCCGAGCGCCCGCCGCCACGCAGCGCACAGTCGTGCTCACCATGTATCACACGCATTTCCTGCCCGCGGTGGTCAGGGTCAAGCCTGGGACCACTGTACGGTTCGTGCTCCGCAACACAGATCCGATCGACCACGAGTTCATCGTCGGCGACGATGCCGTGCACCGGCGACACCGCGTCGGCCGCGACCAGCACCACCACGGCGAGGTGCCCGGCGAGATCTCGGTGCCCGCTGGCACCGTGGCCAGCACCAGCTTCCGTTTCGATCGGCCGGGCCGCTTCGCCTATGCCTGCCACCTGCCCGGCCACGAGGCCTACGGGATGGTCGGCACGGTGGAGGTCGGGTGAGCGCCACCCAGGAGGCGAGGGGAACGCGGGAGCCGCAAGGCGTTGACCGCTGGGCCGCGGAGGGTCAGCCGGACCGGAGGGTATGGGCGGCTTCGCGGGCGGCATCGAGGACGTGCTCGACCTCGGCGTCACCGTGAGTGACAGAGATGAACCACGCCTCGAAGGCGCTCGCTGGCAGGTACACGCCGCGGTCGAGCATCGCGTGGAAGAAGCGTGCATAGGAGGTGGTGTCCTGCTTGCGGGCGTTGTCGTAGTCGACCACGTGGTCCCTGGTCATAAAGACGCTGAACAGGTTCCCGGCCCGCTGGACCCGCGCCGGGACGCCCGCCTCGTCAAAGGCGGCCTGGAGCCCAGCCACCAGGGTCGTCGCCACCCCGTCCAGATGGGTGTAGGCAGCGCCGTCCAGCAGCGCCAGGGTGGCAAGCCCAGCCGCGGTGGCGAGCGGGTTACCCGACAGCGTGCCCGCCTGGTACACGGGCCCCTCCGGGGCGACGAGCCCCATCAGACCGGCCCCGCCGCCATAGGCCGCGGCGGGTAGGCCACCGCCGATCACCTTGCCGAAGGTCACCAGGTCCGGCTCGAGCGCGTACAGCCCGACCGCCCCGGCGCGGTGGACGCGGAACCCCGTGAGGACCTCGTCAACGATCAGCAGTGACCCGGCGCGGCGGGTCTGGTCCCGCAGGACCCCGAGGAAACCGGCGCTGGGCGGGATCACGCCCATGTTGGCGGCGATCGGCTCGACCACGACAGCCGCGATCTCCTCGCCCGCCCGGTCGAACACCCCGGCGACGGCGGCCTCGTCGTTGTACGGCACGACAAGGGTCTCGGCCGCCTGCGCGGCGGTGACGCCGGGCGAGTCCGGCAGGCCGAAGGTCGCCACCCCCGACCCGGCGGACGCGAGCAGTCCGTCCACGTGACCGTGGTAGCAGCCGGCGAACTTGACGACCTTTGAGCGGCCGGTGGCTGCTCTGGCCAGCCGCACCGCGCTCATGGTCGCCTCTGTGCCCGAGCTGACCATGCGGAGCTTGTCGATCACCGGCACGCGCCGGGCCACCTCCTCGGCCAGCGCGACCTCGTCCGCCGTCGGGGCACCGAACGAGGTGCCACGGGCGGCGGCCGCCCGCACCGCCTCGATCACCCGCGGATGGGCGTGCCCGGCGATCAGCGGCCCCCACGAGAGGACCATGTCGACGTAGCGATTGCCGTCCACGTCCCAGACGAGCGGCCCCTGCCCCCGAATCAGGAACCTGGGCGTGCCGCCAACCGAGCCGAACGCTCGGACGGGCGAGTTGACCCCACCCGGTATCCGCGCGCGGGCCCGCGCGAACAGGGCCGCACTGCGCTGGGTTCCCCCGCCGCCGCCGCTGTCGTTCATGCCTCATCCTCCAGGTCACGGCGTCCGCCGCGGCTCCGCCCGAAGCCCGCGTCACAGCGCTCGGCGATCTGGTCGAGGTCGTCCGGCGTCAGGTCGGGCAGGTCGGAGGCGACGGCCAGCTCTCCGAGCCGTTCCTCGTCCTGAAAGGCCGGGAGCACCGCCGCCACCGGCGGCAGAGCGAGCGCGAACCGGACCAGCGCCTGAGCGAGCGTCTGGTCACGATCTGTGGTCAGGAAGTCCAGATACCCGAGACGATCGTCGGGTGCGCTCACGTCGACCGGCATGCGCGCCACCATCCCCGCCCCAACCTCGTTCGCCGCGGCGGCGAGCTCGCGGCCGGGGTCCCGCTCGAAGACCGAGTAGCGGGTCCGCACCGCTGCGACTCGCCGCTCGCGCAGGGCGGCCACACCCTCGTCAGCCCAACCGGCGCCGGGGCCGAGCGCGACGCCGTAGGCGCGGATCTTGCCCTTGGCGATCTGCCCGTCCAGGAACTCGAACAGCTCATCCGACTCGATCGCCGCCGCGCCGGGGTGGTGGAGCTGCCACAGATCGATCGGCTCGAGACCGAGCCGCAGGAGCGATTGGTCCAGCGCTCTGCCCGCCCAGGCGACAGACCAGTCGTGGCGACGCCGCTCCCCGCTGGTCGCCTGCTCCAGCGGGGCGAGCGGCCGGTAGCCGAAGGTCGTCGCCACCGCGACACGGTCCCGCTCCCGACGCGCCGCCTCACCGAGCAGCGTCTCGCCGCGCCCATCGTCGCCGCCGGCGTCCTCGACGTCGAAGAAGGTGATGCCGAGGTCGAGCGCTCCGTGGAGCAGGCGCAGCACGTCCTCATCCGCTCGCGGCGCCCGCCCACCGGTGAGCGCCGCCACGGCCACGCCGACCTCGCTCACCTCGAGATCGGTGCTGCCGAGCTTGCGGTAGCGCAATGGCGACGCCTTCCGTCGGGGGTCCGGTCGTGCCGCCAGTCTAGAACGGCGTGGCCGGGGTTGGGTTGGCGACCCACGAAGTTGTGGACAACCGGTTGGTGGGTAAACGGTTCCGTATGAGCATCAAGTCAAGGGGAGAGCGCATGGGGAGGACGAGCGGCGAGCCGGCCATCTCCAGTTCACGCGGTCTGGTGGGGGCGTTCGAGCCGGCGCCCCCGTCGGGCCCCTCCGTCGGGCCCGGCGGGGGCGGCTTCGACGCTCCGCGGGAGTGGCGCCCGGAGCGGCGCCCGCCGCGGCGGCGGGGCCGGATCGTCACGCTGCTCATCGGCATCGGCGCGGTCGTCGTCGTGCTCGCGCTCGTCGCGGGAGCGCTGGCACGCTTCGCGAACTGGCGCCCCTCGCTCTCGGACCCGTTCGGTACCAGGTCGATCGACCGGAGCCAGCCCGTCCTGCTCCAGTCGGTGAAGGACCTCAGCCTCTACAAGGCGGCCAGCGGGAACTTCCAGCTCATCATCGACATGGAGAAGGACGCCCGCTTCATCCCCTCGATCATCAAGGGCGAGCGCACCCTGTTCGTGGCCGCGGGCAGCGTGGACGCGGAGGTCGACTTCTCGCGCATCGGGCGCGGCGCCATCGAGGTCTCCGACGGCGGGCGCGGCGCGAGGATCACGCTGCCCCATCCGGGCCTCGGCAAAGTCCGCATCGACCCGGACAAGAGCTATGTCGCATCCCGGAACCGCGGCATCCTCGACCGCGTGGGCTCCGTCTTCTCTGACAACCCCGATAGCCAGCGCGAGCTCTACCAGCTGGCGGACCGGCGCATCCAGGCCGCCGCCATCTCGAGCGGTCTGGTCGAGCGTGCCGAGCAGAACACCCGCGCCATGCTGGAGAGCATGCTGCGCTCGCTCGGCTACACCCAGGTCACCGTGACCTTCACCGGCCCCACCGTGCAACGCTGAGCGCACGGCGACCCGTGGTCAGGCCGCGGCGAGCCGCTCGGCCAGGAATGCCAGCGCCCGCGGATAGCGGCACTCGATCGACAGGTGACCGCCGTCGAACAGCTCGAAGGTCCACCCCCAGCGTCCAGCTCCGCCGCGAACGCCCCGGCACCCAGGTCCAGGACCGCTGGGGGCACGTCGCCGCCGGAGAACAGCGCGTCGATACGCTCTGGCACGGTAGGGCGCAGGGCCGGGCGATTCCACCACATGTCCACCTGGCCGGTCAGGCCCTGGAGGACGTAGATGCTGGGGTAACCGGCACTCGGGTCAGCGTCGACGCCGGGCGGCAGGTAGACCCAGAGAGGATGGTGGTCAGGGTCGCCCAGAGGGTTGACCCGCAACGCCTGGCTGGTGATGGTGTGCTGCTCGAAGCGACCCTTCGGCTCCACCTTCCACGGCTGCGTGCGACCTTCCTCGACGTCGAGCGGCGGAACGAGATGGCACCCGGTCACAGCAAGGGCGCCGCCTCGCGCGAGAAGTAGGTGATCACCAGGTCCGCGCCGGCGCGGCGGATGCTGGTCAGCAGCTCGAGCATGACCCGCTCGCCGTCGATCCAGCCACGCTCGGCGGCCGCCTTCACCATCGCGTACTCGCCGGAGACGTGGTACCCCGCGGTCGGCAGCCCGAATTCCCGCCGCACACGCCAGAGGACGTCGAGGTAGGCCAGCGCCGGCTTCACCAGCACCATGTCCGCGCCCTCGGCCACGTCGAGGGCGACCTCGCGCAGCGCCTCCGCGCCGTTGCCGGGATCCATCTGGTAGGCGGTCCGGTCCCCGAACCTGGGCGCACCCTCACCCGCCTCGCGGAACGGGCCGTACAACCCGGAGGCGTACTTGGCGGCGTAGGCGAGGATCGAGGTGTCGGCGAAGCGTGCGTCGTCGAGCGCAGCCCGGACCGCCGCCACCTGGCCGTCCATCATCCCGCTCGGCGCGATCACGTCAGCCCCAGCCTCGGCCTGTGCCACCGCGATGCGCCGGTAGCGCTCCAGCGTGGCGTCGTTGTCGACCGAGAGATCGGGATGCAGGACGCCGCAGTGGCCGTGATCGGTGTACTCGCACAGGCACAGGTCGCCGATCAGCACCACGTCGTCGCCCAGGTCGGCCTGGAGAGCCCGCAGGGCCCGCTGCACGATCCCCTCGGGCGCCCATGCCTGAGAGCCGTCGGCGTCCTTGAACGCGGGGATGCCGAAGAGCAGCAGCGCTGGGACGCCGAGCCCGGCCAGCTCGGCGGCCTCCTTGCGGAGGCTTTCGAGGGTGTGCTGGTAGTGGCCCGGCATCGAGGCGATCGGCACGGGCTCGGCGATCGCCTCCTTGACGAACAGCGGCGCGACCAGATCGCGGCGGGAGAGGTCGGTCTCCCGCACCAGCCCGCGCAGCGTCGCGGTGCGGCGCAAGCGGCGCGGACGGCTGGCTGGGAACGGGGGTGGCTGTCGCATCCTGGCTCCTCGACGGCGCGTTCCGAGGTCTGCGCCACACCCTACTCTGTTTCCTCGGGTCCGGCGGAGCGCTGTCCACAGGGGTCAAGCGCGGCCCGGGTCGACGCCCGCGGCGCGGCGAGGAGGCAGGAGTTCCTGCTATCTAAAGAGCTGTGCCCCGCGTCCGCCCTCCGGCTCGCTTCATGAGGCGCCCAGACCGCGGGCGCCGGTTCGGCGATCTCGTCATCGACATCACGCCGCTGCGCGCCAGCCGCCAGTTCCGCCTGCTCATGCTCGGTCAGGTCTGCTCGCTGCTGGGCAACAGCTTCACCGCGGTCGCGGTGCCGTTGCAGGTCTACCTGCTGACCCGCTCCTCCCTCCTGGTGGGCGTCATCGGGCTGGTCCAGGCGGTGCCGCTGCTCGCGGGAATGCTCGCCGGCGGCGCGCTGGCCGACGCCATGGACCGCCGCCGGCTGCTGGTGATCACGCAGCTGACACTCGCCCTGGTCGGCGTCGGCCTCGCGCTGAACGCCGGCGCTGGCCGTCGCGGGCTATGGCTGGTGTTCCCGCTCATCGCCGCCAGCGCAGCCTTCACCGGGCTCGGCGGCCCGGCACGCTCGGCGCCGATCGCCGCCATGGTCGGGCCGCGCCTGCTCCCGGCCGCGAGCGCCCTCAACGCCACCAGCCACCAGCTCGGCGCGGTCGCCGGGCCCGCGCTCGCCGGGCTGCTGATCGCATGGGCCGGCCTGGCCGCGGCCTACTGGGTGGACGTGGCCTCGTTCCTGCTCCAGCTGGTCGTCCTCGCGATGATGCGGCCGATCCCACCAGGTCAGGACGGCCGCCCGGCGGGCCTCGCCTCGGTCCTCGAGGGCCTGCGCTACGTTCGCGGGCAGCCGCTGCTGTGCGGCCTGCTGCTGATCGACCTGAACGCGATGGTGTTCGGCATGCCGAGAGCGCTGTTCCCGGCGCTGGGCACCGGCCTCTTCCACGGCGGCGCGGACATCGTCGGCCTGCTCTATGCCGCCCCGGGCGTCGGCGCGCTGATTGGCGCGGCCACCAGCGGCTGGGTGTCACGGGTCCAGCGGACGGGCCTCGCCGTGGTCGCCGCGGTCGTGCTGTGGGGCGCGGCCGTCGCCGCGTTCGGGCTGGTGCGGTCGCTGGCGGTGGCGCTGGTGCTGCTGGCGCTGGCAGGCTTTGCCGACGTCGTCTCCGAGGTCTTCCGCACCACGCTGATGCAGCTCTCGGCGCCGGACGGCCTGCGCGGTCGAGTCGTCGCCCTGTGGCAGGCACAGGTGACCGGCGCGCCGAAGCTTGGCGACGCTGAGGCCGGGGCGGTGGCGGCAGTGACGACGCCGCAGGTCTCGGTGGTCTCAGGCGGGCTCGCCTGCATCGCTGGCGCGATCCTGCTCGCCTGGCTGGTCCCCCAGCTCCGCCGGACGGGCACGGCCGGGGCACCCCCGCCCGCCGCCGCGCGCGCCGCACCCTGAGCCGGGGCGGGCCGGGGCGGGCCGGCGGGCGCGGGGGCCGGAGGGCCGGCGGAAGCGACGCAGGCTCAGCGGCGCGTGGGCGTCGCGACAGCTCGCTCGATCGCCGCGACCAGGCCCGGGATGGTGTGCTCGCTGGCGGTGGCGTCGACCCGCATCCCGGCGGCGCGCGCCGCCGCGGCGGTGACCGGGCCGATCGCGGCGACCCGCACCCCCGATGGGGGCGCCGCGCCATAGGCGCGGGCGAACCCCTGCACGGTGGAGGAGGCGGTGAAGGCGACCCAGTCGACCTCGCCGCCGTCCAGGTGCCGGCGGGCGTCGTCGTCCAGCCGCTGGAGCGGGACGGTGCGGTAGGCCGCCACGTCGTCCGTGCGGTGGCCCTTGGTCCGCAGGATGCGGCTGAGCTCGGGGTTGGCGATGTCGGCGCGGGCGAGGAGCACCGTGCCCCGGCCTCCCGCCCGCCCGGCCGGGAAGGCCTCGCCGAGCGCGGCGGTGGTCGCCGCCGGCGGGACCAGGTGCGGTCGCACCCCCCAGTCCGCCAGGGCCGACTCGGTCGCCGGGCCGATCGCCGCGACCCGGGCACTGCCCAGCATCCCGGCACCGTGTCCGAGCGCCTCCGCCCTGGCACGCAGCGCCGCCACCCCGTTGACGCTGGTCAGCACGACCCAGTCGTAGGCGCCGGCGGCGAGCCGCCCGATCGCGCGGTCGAGGTCGGCGGTCGAGTCGAGCGGCCGGATCGCGATGGTCGGCACCTCGAGCGGCCGGGCTCCGCGCTCGCGCAGCAGCCGCGAGAACGCCCCCGCCTGCTCCCGCGCCCGCGGCACCAGCACGGTGATCCCCTCGAGCGGCCGCTCCACGCCGACCTCCGCTGTCGTAGCTTTCGTACGGCGACCTCCTGTCCACAATCCCGCCCGGTCCGCTCCGGACCACGGCAGGCCGCCATAGCATCTGGCTCCACCGGCATCGTAGCAATCCGGGGTGCCGCGACCGCGCTCGGCGCTATCCCCTCTTCGTCGGACGGAGCCATGCCAAGAAAAGTGCGCGACATGATCAAATTGATCGAGGATGATGGCTGGACGCTGGTTCGCCAGCGCGGCAGCCATCGCCAATACAAGCACCTCATCAAACCCGGCCTGGTCACCATTCCAGGCAAACCTGGTCGAGACTTGCCGCCCGGCCTCGAGCGAAGCATCCTCGGACAGGCGGGGATGTCAAAGGACCTCCAATGACGGAACGAGTGACGACCGTGAGGGACATGGCCACCTATGTCATCGTGATCGAGCGGGCCAGGGACGGTGGATACGGAGCCTACGCGCCGGACCTTCCCGGCTGCGTGGCCCTCGGCGACACCATCGAGGAGTGCGAACGCGAGATGGGCGAGGCGATCGCATTCCACATCGAGGGTCTCCGCCGCTACGACGAGCCGGTCCCGAAGCCATCCGCGGTCGCGGCTGCGCTGGTAGAGATCCCCGATATCTGAGATGACCGCTCAGAGCCTGCGCGCCCACGGCGACCCGGTCCCGTCGCCATCCGCCGTGGCCGCCACGCTCGTCGAGATCCCCGCCGCGTAGGGTCCCCGGGGAGGGGTGGCCATCCCGCCGTCAGGGGCGGCGGCTGGATTCGACCAGGGCGCGGACCTCGGGACCGCAGGCGTCCAGCAGGCGGGTTGCCAGCGCCTCGCCGAGGCCCTCGGGATCGTCGAGCGGACCTGCCAGGCGCTCGCGGACCAGCCCCTTGCCGTTCGCGGCGGCCAGGAAGCCGTGCATCTCCAGGCGACCGTCCGCCGGCCGGGTGAGCAGCGCGCCGGCCGGGAGGGTGCATGAGCCGCCCAGCCTGGCGAGAAAGGCGCGCTCGCCGCGCAGGGCGACCCGCGAGGGGCGGTGGGTGATCGCCGCGACCAGGCCCAGCACGCGGCTGTCATCCTCGCGCGCCTCCACCGCCAGGCATCCCTGGGCGGGGGCCGGCGTGAACGACTCCGGGTCCAGCGGGGCCACCACCTCGTCGCCGAGGCCGAGCCGCACCAGGCCTGCCGCGGCCAGCACCACCGCGTCAAGCTCGCCCGAGCGGGCCTTGCGCAGGCGGGTGTCGACGTTACCGCGGATCGGCACCACCTCGAGGTCTGGGCGCAGGAAGCGCAGGAGCGCGAGCCGGCGAGGGCTGCCGGTGCCGACCGTCGCGCCGGTGGGCAGGTCGTCGAGATCGCGCACCGGCTCCCGGGCGATCAGCACGTCGCGCGGGTCGGCGCGCTCGGGGACGGCGGCCAGCACCAGTCCGCCCGCCTGCAGCGCGGGCAGGTCCTTGGCGGAGTGGACGGCCAGGTCGGCCCGGCCGTCCAGCACGGCCTCCCGCACCGCGCCGGTGAACACGCCTTTGCCGCCGAGCGCGGCGGTGGCCACGTCACGGCGGCGGTCGCCCTCGGTGACCACCGGCACCAGCTCGACCTCGACCCCGGGCCAGGCGGCGCGCAGGGCGTCGGCCACCAGCCCGGCCTGGGCGAGTGCCAGCGCGCTCTGCCGCGTGGCCAGTCGCATGGGGGGTCCCTCGAGGGGCCGCGACTGCGGATCGATCACGTTTCGGGGTCCTCCTCGTCGAGCGCGTAGAGCTGTCTGAGGATACTGGCGTACAGCTCGCCGTTGGCACCAGCCGCCAGCGCCTTGCCGCGCACGATCGGGTCGTGGAGCAGCTTGTTGACCAGGCCGCGGGTGACCGCCTCGACCGCCTGCCGCTGCCGCGGGTCCAGTCCGGCGAGGCGGGTGGCGGCCTTGGCCAGCTCCCGCTGGCGGACCTGCTCGGCGCGGCCGCGCAGCGCGCGGATCGTCGGCGCCAACCTGGCCTCGCGCTGGCCGTTCATGAACGCCGCGGTCTCCTCGGCGATCAGCGCGCGCACCCGCTCGACCTCGCGGCCCTGGCCCTCATCCTGGGTCTCCAGCAGCGCCCGCAGCGCGTCGAGGTCGGCCAGCACCACGCCGGGGAGCTGGCGCACCTCCGTCTCGACGTCGCGGGGCACGCCGAGGTCCAGCACGACCAGCGGCCGGTCGGGCGCCCGCCGGGCGAGCCCTCGATGGACCGCCACCAGCGTGACCGTCGGGACGACCGCGGCGGTGGACGCCACCAGCAGGTCGGCGGCGGCCAGCTCGTCCTCGATCGCCTCCAGGGGGACCGAGCGGCCACCCAGCTCACCGGCCAGGGCCGCGCCGTGCGCCACGGTGCGGTTGGCGATCACCAGCTCGGCCACGCCGGCCTTGCGCAGCGTGCGGCCCGCCAGCCTGGCCATCTTGCCCGCCCCGATGACCAGCGCGCTGCAACCTGCCAGCGCGCCGAGCTGGCGCTCGGCCACCTCCAGGCTCACCGACAGCGTCGAGGCCAGCCCTTCGCCGATGGCCGTCTCGCGGCGGGCACGGCGACCGGTCCGGACCGCCTGGGTGAACAGGGCGGTCAGCACCGGCCCGACGGTGCGCTCGGCCTGCGCCGCCTGGAACGCCTCGCGGACCTGGCCGAGGATCTGCGATTCTCCCACCACCATCGAGTCGATCCCGGCGGCGACGGCGAACAGGTGCCGCACCGCCCGGTCCTCGAAGTAGCCGTGCAGGTAGTCGGCGAGCTGGCCGGCGTGGACCTCGTGGAACTCTGTGAGGAAGCGGCGCACGGCGTCGCCGCCATCGTGGAAGCGGTCGATCGCGGCGTAGACTTCGACGCGGTTGCAGGTGGAGAGGATCACCCCCTCCTTGATGTGCTTCCGGTCCAGCAGCATGGCGAGCGCCTTGGGACGGCGCTCCGGGTCGATCGAGAGGCGCTCGAGCAGCTCCAGTGGAGCGTTGCGGTAGTTGAGACCGACGACGATGACCGGCATGCCGTCAGTCTCGTGACCGCGGGCCCTCCGGCGAGCGTGCGCGCTGGCCGGCAGGCGGGAGCGGGTCGATCGACGCGGCGGTCTGGCGGACGAGGTTCACCGCGGCCCGGCGCTGCTCGTGGAACGAGAGGATCTGCAGCTCGGTGGAGAGGTCGACCTTGCGCAGGAAGACGCCCTCCGGGACCTGGAGGTGAGCTGGAGCGAAGTTCAGGATGGAGTTGACGCCCGCGGCAACGAGCCGGTCGCAGACCTCCTGCGCCGCGGAGGCAGGGGTGGCGATGGCCCCGATCGCGACCTGCTCCTCCTTGGCGACGCGGTCGAGGTCGTCGATGTGCTCGACGGTCAGGCCGCCGACCTGCTCGCCGACCTTGCGCTCGTCGCCGTCCAGCAGGGCGACGATGCGGAAGCCGCGCTCGGCGAAGCCCTTGTAGTTGGCGAGCGCGCGCCCGAGGTTGCCGACGCCGACGATCGCGACCGGCCAGTGCTGTTCCAGACCGAGCTCCCGGCGCACCTGGTAGATCAGGTACTCGACGTCATAGCCGACGCCACGGGTGCCGTAGGAGCCAAGATACGAGAGATCCTTGCGCACCTTGGCGGAGTTGACCCCCGCCGCCTCGGCGAGCTGCTCGGAGGAGACGGTGTGCGTCCCCCGCTCGGCCATGTCGATCAGGCACCGTAGATAGACCGGCAGGCGCGCGACGGTAGCTTCGGGAATACTGCGATCTCGCACGTTGACTCAAACCCCCACTGCTCGAACCTCTTCTGGGCCGAGCCCCCTCACCCGATCCGTTCCCCGATCCGTCGAGTCTAGGCTCTTGTGACGGGGTTCTCAAACGCTCCAACGGCCGCGCAGGTGCGCCCGCAGCAGGTCCACGGGCACCTCGTACTCGAACACCTCGACGCCCTCAGCGGCCACCACCGGCACCCGCACCCCGTAGCGCCGCGTCAGCTCCGGGTCCCGGTCGACGTCCACGGTGACCAAGGTGAACGGGGTCATCTCCTGCTCAGCCCGCAGCACCTGCTCCGCCTGCTCGCAGAGGTGGCAGCCGACCCGGGTGTAGAGCGTCACCGTGGTCACGAGGGCGCGGCGCCAGGTCGGGCGCCGTCGGCTCGCGTGGCCGGAGCCAGCGCCCGCACGGGCGTGGAGGCGCGCCAGAAGCCCGCGTACATGACGGACGCCCCGAGCGCCAGCCCGGCGCCGAGCTTGCCGCTCTGATCGAGGAAGGCGAACACCCCGCCTCCCGCGGCGATCGCAACTCCGAGCGCGATCAGCAGGTTGCCCTCGAACCGCGGACGCAGCCCGCGGCGGTGGCGCATGGCGAGGCCGCTGCTCACGGCGCCACCGATCACCACGAGGGTGCCGACCACGTTGCCCACCACGGCGAGGACCCGGACCGCGACCGGCAGGAACTGCCTGCCCTCCGGGACCAGGTGGCCGGCGAGGTCGGCACCGGTCACCGGCGCCAGGGCGATCAGCACCACGCTGGCCAGGCTGAAGGCGATGAGACAGCCGAGGTAGGCGCGGACGCCGCCGGGCCTGCCGAGCAGCAGCACCGTGCCGAGCGCGAGCCAGGGAACGTTCAGCATCGCGCCGAACAGGTAGTAGAGCTTGAAGTCCGCCGGCGTCCAGCCGATGGCAACGCCCAGGGTGAGGGCGAGCGAGGCGAGCGCGAACATCGACAGCGCCACGCCCCAGGCGGCCTGGTACGGCTTGTGGCGCTGCGCGTACTGCAGCAGCACCGCGGCCGCGAACGCGGCGGCGGCGAGGACGGCGACAGCCGGGATGAGCCAGTGCACGCCTGCGAGTGTAGACCTGACCGTCACAGTTCACCGCTCGACCACGTCCGCGCGGCGGAAGGTTGATACCATCCAGGCGTGCCTCAACTACCAGCATTGCTCGGATCGACCGGCCCATTCTTCATGTTCTCGCTCGAGGAGACGTTCGAGCTCCTCGCCGAGGCCGGCTTCGATGGCGTGGAACTGATGATCACGCAGGACCGGATGAGCCAGGACCCTCATCGTATGGCGGCGGTCGCGCGCCGCTTCGGCCTGCCCGTCCCGGCCGTCCACGGTCCCTTCCTGCTGGCGACCTGGCTGGTCTACGGGACGGACCCGAAGGGCAAGCTCGACCGCTGCGTCGAGTTCGCAGAGACGGCGGGCGTCTCCACGATCGTCATCCACCCGCCCTACCGCTGGCAGGTCGGCTACGCGGGCTGGCTCCCCTGGCGGATCACGGAGATCCGCCAGCAGACCGGGATCACCGTCGCGGTCGAGAACATGTTCCCGGTGTGGATGAACGGCCGGCGCCTGCAGTTCCACAACGGCATCGAGCCGCAGGAGCTGGAGAAGTTCCCGTACGTGACGCTGGACCTGAGTCACCTGGCGGTCGCCGGCATCGACATCCTCGACGCCTACGCCAGGCTGGCCGAGCGGGTGGTGCACGTGCACGTCTCCAACAACGCCGGCCGAGGCCGCGACACCCACGCCGGCCTCGACGACGGGGTCCTGCCGGTGGAGACCTTCCTCAAGGGCCTGATGACCTCGGGCTTCCCGGGCGGGATCACGCTCGAGCTGGACGTCCGCCCGCTGGCGGACGACCGCCCCGGGCTGCTCGAGTTCCTGCGCTCGAACGTGGGGGCGGCCCGCCGCTACCTGGAGGCCGGCGCCGCCCGCGCCGTCGAGCCGGCCGACCCGGTCGGCCGCTGAGGCTGGTCACGGGGCCGAGCCGGTCCCGGCGAGCACGAGAGCACGTTTGCGGGATAACATGCTCGCCGCTCGTCACCGCCTCGCCACGGAGCGGACCTATGCGCAACGGTACCGCCATAGTGCTGTCCGTTCTCCTCGTCGTCATCGTACTGGCGGCAGGGATACAACTGGTGCTCGCTCGATGACCACCGGGCAGGAGCCTGGCTTCGACGATCTCCGGCCGGTCGCTCCTGAGCCCTGCCCCTGCGGGCACGGTGATCTCACCACCGAGATCCCCCAGCAGCGCGCGCTGGTCGCAGGCGCGATCCAGGGGGACCTCTCGGCCTTCGCGACCCTGTACGACGAGCACGTCGACGACGTCTACCGCTACCTGCTGGCCTGGACATGGGACTCCGCCCTCGCCCGGAACCTGACCGAGCAGGTCTTCCAGGGTGCGGTCACGTGGCTGCCGGCCATCGCGGAGGGCGAGGGCGACCTTGGCGCCTGGCTGATCGCGCTGGCCCGCGACGGGGCGGGGCAGCACCGCAGGGCCGGCTGGGGGGGCCGGCCCCACGCGGAGGACCATCCACGGGATGCGTTCGAGGCGATCGATCAGCTCGAGGACGCCCAGCGCGAGGTGGTGGTGCTGCGGCTGCTGCTGGGGCACTCGATCGTGCACACCGCCCATCTCGCGGGCTACGACCCTCGCGTGGTCGGGGAGCTGCAGCTCTCCGCGTGCACGACGATCTGGCAGCTTCTCAGCGGCGTGCCGCTCGACCCGCCCCCGGACGGCCGCGACGAGCTGCGGCCACGATGGTTCGAGTACTGCCTGGCGGGCGCGGCCATGGACCCGGATGCCGACCCGGGCCTCTCCGACGTGCTCGCGGTGGCCGACGCCCTGCGCCTGGGGGCGCCGGAACAGGTGCCACTGCCGGACGACGGCTTCGTGTCGCAGCTGCGGAGCAAGCTCCTACGCTCGCTGGAGGGCGACCCGCGGGAAGCCGCGCCTCCGCCGTCGGGCAGGCTCGGCCGTGCTTTCGCGATGGTCCGCCACCAGGTGGCCCACCACCCCTGGATCGTCACGGTCGTGGCCGCCAGCGCCATCGGCCTGGTCATCGGGCTGCAGATGGCCGGGGGCTCGCCGACGAGCTCGGCCTGCGACAGCCAGCCGTGCGTGGACACCACCAGCGCTGCCGCCTCCGGAGACTCGGTGACGTTGCCGTCGCTTCCGGCCGCGAGCGGGGCTGTGACGGAGAGCTCCACCTCCACCACTACGACCACCACCGAGCCCGGCGGCGGGGTCACCTCGACCACGCTGCGGCCCAGCACGACGAGGAGCTCGTCGGGCTCCCCCACGACGGCGCCGCCCACCACGGTCTCGAGGACCACCACGACCACGCGCGCTCCCACGACGACCACGCGACCCGCGACGACCCGGCCGCGGAAGACAACGACGACCCAGGGGCTGACGACCACGACGACAGCCCCCGCGCAGCCCGGCGGCTGACCCGCCTGACCCGCGCCTAACCGAACAGGCCGCGGCGGGTGGCGAGGTTCTTGTCGAGGGTCCGCTGGATGGTGTCGCGGACCTGGTCGGTGAGGTCGAACACGACCATCGGGTCGAGGACGGCCTCGGGGCCGTAGCCGGCGGTCTCGATCGGAGGGCAGAACTCGATCAGCCACTTGGAGGGCAGCGGGATGGCCCCCAGCGGCCCGAGCAGCGGGAAGGTCGGGGTCACCGGCAGGTACGGCAGGCCGAGCACGCGCGCGACCCGGTGCAGGTTGCCGATCATCGGGTAGATCTCCTCGCTGCCGACCACCGCGACCGGCACGAGCGGCGTGCCGGTGCGCAGCGCCAGCTCCACGAAGCCGCCGCGGCCGAAGCGCCGCAGCTGGTAGCGCTCGCTGAAGGGCTTGCCGAGGCCCTTGTAGCCCTCGGGCCAGACGCCCACCAGCTCGCCGGCGGCGAGCAGTCGCTTGGCGTCCTCCTCGCAGGCGAGCGTGTTGCCCGACTTGCGGGCCAGCGGCGCGACCACCGGCAGGGTGAAGGCCAGGTCGGCCGCGAGCATGCGCAGCGTGCGGTGGGCCGGGTGCTCGTCGTGGAGGGCCAGCGCCACCATCATGGCGTCGAACGGCAGCGTGCCGGCGTGGTTGCCGACCACCATCGCCGCGCCGCTCTCCGGCACATGCTCCAGCCCGCGCGTCTCCACCCGCCACCAGGTCCGGTAGAGCGGGCGCAGCAGCGGCGCCAGCAGGTGGTCGACCAGCTCCGGGTCGTGACCGAAGTCGTCCACCTGGTAGCGGCCGGTGAGACGCCGCGCGAGGAAGTCGCCCGCCTCGTGCGCCTGGCGCTCGATCCGCTCGATCCGCTCCTCGCCCACCAGCGGGGACAGCCGGCTGCCGGCGAAGTCCCTGAACGCCTCCTGCGATGACCACTTCGGGGCGAAGCCGAGCCGCTCGCGAGCCGCGCCGGTGTCGGCCACCCGGCCGTACCGCAGGAAGCGGGCCTGCTCCGGCGAGAAGTCGATGGTGCGTCGCAGCACCTCGGCCACGACCGGCACCAGCGGCTCCGGGACCGGCACGGGCGGCTTGCCCGCGATGCGGATCGCCTGGCTGAGCAGCACCACGCCGTCGCCCGCGACGTTGAAGGTGCCGCGCACGGCGGGACCGAGGATGGCCCGCTCCAGCACCTGCTCGGTATCCGACTCGTGGAGGAACTGCAGCCTCGGGTCGAAGCCCAGCACTGTCGGGCAGACCGGCAGCTCGAAGTAGCGGGTGAGCGGGTTCGACACGGTCGGGCCGACCTGGTTCGCGAGCCGCAGGATGGTCACGGTGACGTCGGGCCGGCGCCGGTCGAAGGAGCGGACGTAGTCTTCGACCTCGATGGCGTCCTTGCCGAAGCCCGAGTGGGGCGTGCCGGACGCCATCGGCTCGGTCCACACCCCCGGGTCGCCCGGCGCCGCCCCGTACACCGCCGTGGTCGACTTCAGCACCAGGCGGCGCAGGTCGGGAGCGTGGTAGGCGGCGGCGAGGAGGTGCATCGTGCCGACGACGTTGTGCTCCTTCATGCTCGCCCTGCCGCCCGCGGCGCGCGGCTCGGCGCTCACCCCGAGGTGCACCAGCGTGTCCACCGCGGCCGACTCGAGCGCCTTGATCAGCGCGGGACTACCGAGCTCCGCCTGGACGACCTTGACCTTCGGTGGCAGACGTCCGGGCGGCCGGGTCGAGTCGACCGCGATCACCCGTCCCACCCGCTCGTCGGCGGCGAGCGCCTTGATCAGGCGGCGGCCGGTCGAGCGCGACGCGCCGGTGACCAGGACGCAGCGGCGCCCGTCCGCCCTGGTCGCCCCGGTCGCCATCAGCTCACCATCCGCGCGACGACCACCGGGTCGCCGGCGCGGGCCTTGAGCCGCGCGGCCGCGCGGCCCTGGTTGACCGAGATGGTGAGCTTGCGGAAGGAGTCCTCGTGCAGGACCAGGCGACCGGCCGGCACCGAGGCGAAAGTCTCCCCGAACGGGGCGGTGAAGGTCTGGCCGCCGACGCGGATCTCCACGCGGTCGCCGAGCACCACTCCCACGCTCTCCAGCTCCCCGCGGCTGACGTTCAGGGCGACGTTGCCGAAGTGGTCCACCAGCAGGATCTCGCCGTGGACGTGGTCGTCGTCGACCGTGGAGGTGGCCGGGGCGAGCCGCACGAGCCCGGCCGCGTCCAGCTCTGGACCCAGGGCCGGCACCGCCACGCCCGCGGCGAGGTGGGCGGCGGCCGGGGCGAAGATGTCGCGGCCGTGGAAGGTCTTGGAGACACGCTGGAGCTGGTAGGCGGGGTTGGCGAGAGCGTGCGCCCGCCCGACGCCCCCGAGCGCCTCAGCGGCCCAGATCAGCAGGCCGTTGTCCGGCCCGACCAGCACGTGCCCGCCCGCCTGGATGGCCACCAGCCCGCGCATGGTGCCGACGGCCGGGTCGACGACGGCCAGGTGCACGGCGGCCGGCATGTAGGGAACCGACTGGGCCAGCACGGTCGCGCCCTGGCGCACGTCCTGCGGCTGCACGGCGTGGCTGATGTCGATCACGCGGGTCCGCGGCGCGATCCGCGCGATCACCCCGTGGCAGACCCCGACGAAGTTGTCCTCCAGCCCATAGTCGGACAGAAATGTGACCCACTCGTACCCGGCCATGTCGGTGCTCTCCTCACATGGATCAAGGACGACGGGTGGACAGCGGTGCCTGTCGAGACTACTACTCGGTGCCGAACAGATGCCGCAGATCGACCCGGGTGGTCGATGACCAGTCCGGGGTGATGCGGGTCGAGCCGAGCCGGAGGGCGCGGGCGCCCTCGGAGACGGTCGAGATCATGCGCAGGCCACCGTCCTCGGCCATCTCGAGGTAGCCGATGCCGACGCAGCTCCCCTTGCCGTCCTCCATACCGACCAGCAACCCGGCCAGGCTCAACAGGTCGGCCTCGGGCGGCAGGCTCGGCAGGAACACCGTCGGCTTGACCCGCCAGCGGTGCAGCGGGCCCGAGAAGTAGGAGGCGAAGCGGTCGCGGCGCGTCTCGGACCGCTCGTCGGCCGTGGTCGGGCGCGCGTCGGGATGCACCGGGTGCGACTCGACCCGCGCCGGGGTGAAGCGCCGCGCGATGCCGAGCAGCGGCTCCAGCTCCTCGCCCCGCTCGAAGCCGATGACGTAGTCCGGCCGGGTCACCTCCAGCTTGTGGTACTTGAGGATCTGGCCGTAGACCCCGCTGATCAGGCTCGAGGTGTCCACCACGACCAGCTCCGCGCCAGAGCGGCGGGCCACGTCCATCAGCTTCGCCGTGCCCGCCACCAGCGGCAGCAGGTGGAACTGGGCCGACACCCAGCCGACGAAGTACAGGCCGTCGGCGATGGCCAGCTCGTCCTCGCGCAGGTGCTTGGGCTCGAGCACGTGCTTGAGCCCGATGGTCGTCGGCGGCCCGACCGAGGTGCGGCCCACGTCGGTGTCCAGGTAGCTGGCGGCGATCCCGCGGTCGACCGCGCCGGCCAGGAGCATCCGGGCGAAGGTGGTCTTGCCGGAGTCCATCGAGCCGAGCAGCACGACCACCCCTGGATCGTCGAGCACCTGCTCGACCAGCCGGGTGTACTTGTCGCTCACGGCAGGCTCGAGATCAGGTAGTCGGCGACCGGGTCGTAGTTGGCGGGCAGGACGTTGTCGTCCATCGGGAGCACGATGCCGGCCCGCCCCTCGGCCTTGGCCATCGGCAGCGCCGGGTCGTTGACGTCGGCGATCCCGATCACGTCGATGCCGCGCTCGGCGGCGGCGCCGGCCCAGCCGTGGTCCCCCACCACCAGGTCGACCTCGCCGGCCTGGTCGAGCACCAGCTCCATTGGATGGGCGTCGTGGGTGTGGTAGAGGTTGGCGCCGGAGGCCAGCACCGCGACGTGCTGGACGTAGCGCACCTGGCGGCGGTGGTCGCCGAGCCGGAAGGCGACGCCGTCGGCCGGCCGCGAGACCTTCGCCCCGGCGCCGCGCAGCCCGGTGCAGAGCTGCTGGTGGAGCGAGAGCACGCCGGTCGGGTGGCCGCTTGCGAAGAGCACGGACTCGCCGTTGCGGACCGCGCCGGCGAGGCGCTCCGCGGCCCGGTCCAGCGCGTCCAGCAGCAGGTCGGGATCGATGTAGGCCGGTCCGGCGATCGGCTCACCCTCGGCGTGGATCCAGCCGAACTGGGCGGCGACCTGGTCGAGCACGTCGTCCGGCGAGTAGCGGCTCATGCCGGAGAGCCCGAAGCAGTGCTCCGGGTCACCGGCCGCGACCAGGTCGGCCTTGCGGAGCACGTCCGCCACCGGAGTCTGCACCGACCCCGCGATCCTCGTGGCAACCAGATGGCGGCCGAGCTCCTCACGGGTAAGTTCGGGCATGCTGCACTCCGGCTGGTTCGATTGGACCGGGTATTCATGGTAGCGGAGGGGTCCAGAGGCCCAGCGGTCAGACGTGCAGGCCGTGGAGCGCGCGCACGGTGTCGAGCGCACTGCTGATCTGCGACTCCACCCGGTCACGGTGCTCGGACCGGAGCGCCACCACCTCGTCGGCGGTGCGCGGGTCGAGCGTCACGCCGAAGTGCTCACTGGCCTCGATGAGGTAGGCGTCGGGCAGCAGGTCCGGCAGCTTGGTCCCGACCATCTCGGCCAGGTAGCTGCACCACGCCCTGGGGGCCACCGTGGCCCACTGGTAGCCGCCCCCGCCGGTGGCGAGCCAGCGCCCCCCGGCCAGGGTGTGCGCGAGGTCGTGGAGCCGACCGGCCAGCTCGGCATAGGCGCGGACGGTGAGGCCCAGGTGCGCCAGCGGGTCGGTGTAGTGGGTGTCGCAGCCGAGCTGCGTGACCAGCACCTCGGGCTCGAACGAGCGCAGCAGCGCCGGCACCACCGCGTCGAAGGCGGGCAGGTAGAGGTCGTCGGTGGTGGAGGGCGGCAGCGGGAGGTTGGCGATCGAGCCGCGCGCCGGACCCTCGCCGACCTCGTGCGCGAAGCCGGTGCCAGGGAACAGGTAGCGGCCCGACTCGTGCACGGAGACGGTCAGCACACGCGGCTCGTCCGCGAAGATCGCCTGGACCCCGTCGCCGTGGTGGACGTCCACGTCCACGTAGGCGATCCGCCGCACGCCCTGCTCCAGCATCCAGGCGATCGCGACGGCCGGGTCGTTGTAGATGCAGAAGCCGCTGGTATGCCCGGGCATGGCGTGGTGCAGGCCGCCGGCGGGCGAGAAGGCATGGCCGGGCTCGCCGGCCAGCACCGCCGCGGCCGCCGCGACGGTGGCCCCGCACACCAGCGTGGCGGCCTCGTGCATGCCTGGGAAGGGCGGGTTGTCGCCCACGCTGAGCCCGCGCTCGAACACCGGGCGGCCGTCCGCGCTGGCGGCCTTGACTGCGGCCAGATAGTCGAGGTCGTGAACCCGGGCCAGGTCGGCACCGGACAGCGCCTCGGGCCCGACCAGGCGTGCCTCGGCGAGCAGCCCGGCCTCCCTGGCGAGGGCCATGGTGAGCTGCGCCCGCCCGGGGCGCAGGGGATGCTCCGGCCCGAAGTCGTAGGCGGCGAGCGCCTCGTCCCACACCACGGTCACCGGACCGGTCATGACACCGCAACCGTCACGGCGACTGGCATTGCTCGACCTCGCTGCTCACTCGACGGGCGCATCCGCGGCCAGCCTACCCGTCCCCCGCGGACGGCGACACGCACGCCAGGCAGGTGGAGCGGATAGGCTAGGACGATCCAGATCAAGCCGGAGGGAGGTCGCCCCGCGGTGCCGGTTGTCGAGGTCGAGGGCCTGAGCAAACGTTACGGAGCGGTCCAGGCGCTGCGCTCGGTCGACGTCGTGATCGAACACGGCTGCACCGGGCTGGTCGGCTCCAACGGCGCTGGCAAGTCCACCCTGCTCAAGCTGCTGCTCGGCCTGATCACGCCGGACCGGGGCCGGGCCACCGTGCTGGGCCACGACGTGGCCACCGACCCGATCGGGGCGCGCGCCCGCGTCGGCTACCTCCCCGAGGGCTCCTGCCTGCCGCCGGACGTGACCGCGGCCGACTTCGTCGCCTTCATGGCCCAGCTCGGCGGCCTGCCACCCGCCCAGGCGCGCGAGCGCGCCAGCGAGGTCTGCTACCAGGTCGGTCTCGAGGAGGAGCGCTACCGCGCGATCGGCGGCTTCTCCACCGGCATGCAGCAGCGGGTCAAGCTCGCGGTCGCCCTGGTCCACGACCCGCGGCTCATGCTGCTGGACGAGCCGACCGACGGCATGGACCCGCAGGGGCGGGAGGACATGCTCGACCTGATCGGCCGCGCCCGCGGCGAGCTGGACGTGGACGTGGTGGTCTCCACCCACCTGCTCGGCGACGTCGAGCGCATCTGCGACCGGGTGGTCATGGTCCACGGCGGCCAGGTCCTGGTCCAGGGCCCGATCGGAGCGGTCGCGGGGACCAGCGAGGCCGGTTTCGCCGTCCGGCTCGGCGACAACGGCCCCCCGGTGCGCGATGCGCTCGACGCGGTCGGCCTGCGGGTGCGCCAGGCCGGCGACGACCTGGAGGTGCAGGGCGGCCCTGACGCGGCCGACCGGCTCCGCGACCTGGCCGCCGAGCGCGGCTGGGCGCTGCGCCGGCTCATGCCGAAGGCGCCGAGCCTCGAGGAGACCTTCCTGCGACTGCAGGCCGAGGCGACGGCGGGGACCGCCGCCGAGTCGCCGCCGGTGCCGGCGACCGGGGTGACACCGTGAGCCTGGAGGGGTTCGGAGACTCCCCGGCGCGCGTCCCGATGGGAGCGGGGTCACGGGCGCCCACCGGCGCCATCTACGACCGCGGCTACCGGCATTACGACGGCATCCGCGAGGGACGGTCCCGCCCGGTGAAGGCGATGGTGCTCGCGGGGGTGCGCCGTGTGCTCGGGCTGAAGCGCTCCTGGAGGACCAAGATGGTCCCCTGGGGACTGCTGGTGATCGCTTTCGGCTCGGTGGTGGCGTTCATCGGCATCCGGGTGGTTGCGGCCAACTCCGTCGAGGAGCTCATCGGCTACGGCCGCTACCTGCGCTTCGTCTCGTTGGTGCTGCTGCTGTTCTCGGCCACCGCCGGCCCCGAGCTGCTCTGTCCCGACCGGCAGAGCAACGTGCTGGCGCTCTACTTCACCCGCCCGCTGAGCAGGCTTGACTACCTGCTCGCCAAGGCGGCCGCGCTGCTCCTGCTGATGGCCCTCATCGCGCTCCTGCCGCTGGTGGTGCTGTTCCTCGGCAACACCCTCACCGCCCCGCGCGCGGTCGACTACCTCGGTGACCACCTCGCCGACGTGGCGCGGATCATGTTCTCCGGCGCCGTGCTGACGATCTTCTACTCGAGCGTGGCGCTGGCGGTCGCCAGCCTCAGCGAGCGGCGCAGCATCGCCGTGGCCGTGCTGCTCGGGACCTTCCTGGTCTCCAACGTGGTGGTCGGCATCGTTGTCTTCGCAACCGACCTCCCGGGGCGGCGCTGGATCACGCTGCTCGCCCTGTCGCACCTGGTCGACCGGTTCGTGGACTGGGTCTTCGGCGAGCCGGTGATGGCGGGCTCGATCGCGGCGCAGGCGGGCTTCACGGGTCCGGTCTATCTGGCCGCCCTGCTGGTGGTGACGGCGGCGGCGACCGCGCTGCTGTCCTGGCGGATCTCGAGGCTGCGGGCATGACCGCCGGCGGCGAGGCGGTGGTGGAGCTGCGCCACGTCTCCAAGTGGTACGGGGACGTGGTCGCCGTCAGCGACCTCTCGTTCGAGCTGCGGCCTGGGGTCACCGGGCTGCTGGGGCCGAACGGCGCCGGCAAGACCACCACGCTGAAGGCGATCTGTGGACTGCTGCACCCCTCCCAGGGCGAGGTGCGGGTGTTCGGGCGGCCGCTTGCCGATGACGCGATGCTGTACCGCGCGATCGGCGTGGTGCCCGACGGCGACCGGCTCTACCCGCGGCTGACGGTGCGCTCCTACGTGCGCCTACAGGCAGAGCTCCAGGGGCTGGCGAGCCCCGGCGCCGCCGCCGGGCGGGCCATCGCCGAGGTCGGCCTCACCGATCTCAGCGAGCGCCGGCTCAAAGGCCTGTCCAAGGGCGAGCGCCAGCGCACCAAGGTGGCCGGGGCGATCGTCCACCAGCCGGCCCTGCTGGTGCTCGACGAGCCGATGACCGGCATGGACCCGGGCCAGCGGGCGCGCTTCATCGAGCTGGTCCGGCTGATCGGCTCCGCCGGGGTCACGGTGCTGGTCTCCAGCCACATCCTGGCCGAGGTCGAGCGGCTCGCATCGCAGGTCCTCGTGCTGGTCGGCGGCAGGCTCGCCGCCTCTGGGGACTTCCATGCGATCCGCGACCTCATGGCCGACCAGCCCCGCACGGTGATGGTGCGCGCCAGCGACGCCCGCCAGCTCGCCGCTGGGATGATCAGCCTGCCCACCACCGTGGCGGTCGAGGTCGACGGCGAGGCCCTGCGGGCGCGCACCCGCTCGGTCGAGGCGTTCGCCATCGCGCTGCCGCGGCTCGCCCGCGACTCCGGCGTGAGCCTGCGCGAGATCCGCACCACCGACGAGTCGCTCGAGCAGGTCTTCCGCTACCTGGTGGGTCGCAGGTGAGCCGCAACCTCGCCCTGCTCCGGTTCGCGCTCGGCGAGCTGCTCGCCGGGCGGCGGCTGCCGATCGTCGCCGCCCTGGTCGCCCTGCCGATGTGGCTGCCGTCGCTGCTGGCACCGGGGTCCGGACTGGACCCGGCCGTCTTCAGCCTCGACCTGTTCCGCAACCTGGTGGTGCTGGTGCTGCTGCCGGTGGTCAGCCTCACCTTCTCGACCGCGGCGCTCGGCACCGAGCTGCGCCGCGGCACCATCGCGAACCTGCTGCTCAAGCCGATCCGGCGCTGGTCGGTGCTGGGAACCGAGTACCTGGCCGCCGTGCTCGCCACCTTGCTGGTGCTGCTGCCGTCCGTGCTGGTCGCCCACGTGCTGGCCGCCCGCGGCGCGGGCTCGAGCGTCCTGCTCGAGGGCGTGCTGGTGGCGACGGTGGTGGGCGCGCTCGCCTACTGCGCCCTGGGCCTGATGCTGTCGCTGCTGGTCTCGCGCGCGCTGCTGGTCGGGCTCGTCTACGCGCTGCTGTGGGAGGGTGCCGTGGTGGGGGTCGCTCCGTCAGCCTCGTCGCTCTCGGTGCGCGGCTATGTCCAGGGCGTCCTCGGCGCGATCCTGGACCGCGGCGGCGGGCCCCAGCTCAGCGCCAGGCTCGGCCCGGTGAGCGCCACCATCCTCGCCCTCGTCGTCACCCTCGCCGCGCTCACCCTGGCCCGCCGCCGCCTGGCGCGTATGGACCTGCCGTAGCGGGGTCCGGGGAGGCGACCTCCATGGCGGCCAGCAGGGCGGGGCGCAGCAGGCGGATGGCCGCGACGATCACCAGCAGCACCAGTCCCGTGACCGCGGTGACCAGGGGCAGGCCGACCCGGTCCCCGAGCCAGCCCTGCACCACCAGTCCGAGCGAGTGGCCGCCGGCGACCCCGAGCATGAACAGGCTGGCGATGCGGGCACGCAGCTCACGCGGGGCGCGGAGCTGGCACACCGTGCTCACGCCCGACAGGACGTTCAGGTAGCAGAAGCCGAGCACGGCGATGGCGGCCACCGCCAGCGGGAAGGTCGGAGCCAGACCGTACCCGGCGGCCAGCGGCCCCACCAGCAGCAGCGCCGCCACCAGCAGGCGGCCGCGACCGATGCGGGCGGCCAGCGGCCCCGCCGCGAGCGCCGCGCAGACCGCGCCGACGCCCTGCGCGGTGACCAGCGCGGAGGTGCCCGCCGCGCCCTCACCGAAGACCTTGATCGCCACCGCCGGCACCAGCCCGATGAACGGCGACACCAGGAAGGTCGTGGCGGTCAGCAGGAGCAGCGCGATGCGGATTCCGGGGTCGCGGCGGGCGCTGCCGACCCCCTCCGCGACCGTGTGCCACATGCGGCCCACCTGCTCGCCCCTGCGCCGCAGCGGCGGCACGGTGATCAGGGCGAGAGCGGCCAGCACCGCGCCGAAGCTGGCCGTATTGAGCCAGAACGCCCAGGCCAGCCCTCCGGCCGCGATGACCAGGCCGGCCAGGGCCGGCCCGACCACGCGGCCGAGGTTGAACTGCGCCGCGCCGAGGCTCATGGCACCGAGGAGGTCCTCGGTGGCGACCAGGTCAGGGGTCATGGCCTGCACCGCCGGCAGGTAGGCGGCGATGGCGGCACCCTCGAGCAGCACGATCGCGGCCACCAGGGGGACGGACAGGTGACCCGTGGCGGCGAGCACCGCCAGCAGACCGGCGAGCAGGGTCTGGAACAGGGCGATGGTGGCCAGGTACGGACGGCGGTCGAAGCGATCGGCGAGGGCGCCGCCGAAGGGCCCGAGGATCACGCTCGGCACGTAGGCGAGGGCGGCGATCGTGCCGGTCCAGCCGGACTGGCCGGTGGTCTGGGTGACGTAGACGCCGACCGCGACGGTCTCCATCCAGGTCCCGACGTTGGAGACGAACGCGCCCGCCCAGACGATGGCGAAGGAGCGGTTCCGGAACGGGCGGAACGGCGAGACCCTGCCGGAACCGGAGGGGCGAGAAGCGACCGTCACGCGCACAACGGTACGCCAGATACGCGGCCGTGGGAGCGGGGCCGGCGCGCGGCGCCGCTCGGGCGCACAGCCTTCGCGGCGCGTACCCTGCCGGTATGTCGCCACAGGACCTGTTCCAGTTCAACGAGGAGCGGCCGGCTCTCGAGCGGCCGTTCCTGGTCATGCACCTCGCCGGCTGGACCGACGCCGGGCTCGCCGGCCAGACCGCCATGAGCTTCCTCCGCGCCCGCTGGAACGCCCGCGAGCTGGGCGAGTTCGACAGCGACGAGCTGATCGACTACCGCGCGCGGCGCCCGATCGTCCGGCTCGCCAGCGGCAGCATCGAGGCCGTCACCTGGTCGCCCATCCAGCTGCTCCTGGGCACCACGATGGGCGGCACGCGCGACGCCCTGCTGCTGGACGGACCGGAGCCCGACCTCCGCTGGCACAGCTTCGGCGACCGGGTCGCCGAAGCCTGCGTGGAGCTCGGCGTCACCGAGGTCTTCGGCCTCGGCGCCTTCCCCGCCCCTGCCCTGCACAGCGACCCCGTCCTGGTGGTCAGCACCTCCGCCGACGCCGAGCTGGCGGACCGGCTGCCAACGGTGCCGGCCATGGTCGAGCTGGCCGCGGGCGTTCAGAGCGTGCTGGAGGAGCGGCTGCACCGCGCCGGCATCCCGGCCATGGGCCTGTGGGCGCGGGTGCCGCCCTACCTCGCCGGCGGCAACCACCCGCCCGCCGCGCTCGAGCTGGTGCGCACGCTCGAGCGCCTGACCGGCGTGGCCGTCGTCGCCACCGAGCTCGAGGCCGCCAGCAAGGACCACCTCGAGCAGGTGGAGCAGGCCATCAGGGAGCGGCCGCAGATCGCGGAGTTCGTCGACCAGATCCGCGGCATGGTCGAGCAGGGCGCCGAGCAGCGCGTGCCCTCCGGCGAGGAGATCGCCGCGGAGCTGGAGCGCTTCCTCTCGCAGCAGCCTCCGGACGACGACCCTGGCGGGCCACTGGGAGGCCGCTGAGGCTCACTCGTAGCGCAGCGCGGCGAGCGGCTGCATGCGCGCGGCCTTGCGGGCGGGGTAGACGCCGAAGAACACGCCGACGGCGACGCTGACCCCGAAGGCGAGCACGACCGACCAGCCGGTGATCGCGGCGGGCACGGGCGACAGGCGGCCGACCACCAGCGCGACGGCGATGCCGAGGAGGATGCCGATGGCGCCACCGCTGACCGTGAGCGCGACCGCCTCGAGCAGGAACTGCCGCAGCACGTCCCGGGTGCGCGCCCCGACCGCCTTGCGCAGGCCGATCTCGCGGGTCCGCTCCGAGACGCTCACCAGCATGATGTTCATCACCCCGACTCCGCCGACCAGCAGGGAGATCCCAGCGATCGAGGCCAGCACGATCGTCAGGATCGACAGCACCCTGCCGACCACGCCGAGGATGTCCTCCTGGGTCAGCACCTGGAAATCCTGCTCGGGGTGGGCGCGCGAGACCACCTCGCGGATGACCTGCCGCTCGGCGGCGATGTCCTGCGGGCTCACCGCCTTGACCGCGATGCCGTCGACGCGGCTCACGCCGAACAGGCGCTGCGCCGCGGTCACCGGGACGAAGGTCTCCTGGTTGCGGTCGACCCCGAGGGTGGTGCCCACGCGGCTCAGCACCCCGATGACCCTGAAGCGCACGCCTCCGATGGTCACGAACCTACCGAGCGGGTCGCGGTCGGGGAACAGCCGCTCGACCGGGTCGGCGCCGAGCACCGCCACCCGCCGCCGCGCGGCGACGTCGGCCTCACCGAAGAAGCTCCCCCGCGCGACGGTGCGGTCGAACACGAACGGGATGGTCTCGTTGGTGCCGTTGAGGTTCACCTGCACCCGCCGCGGTCCGACGCGGACCAGCTCGCCGGAGGCGATGGTCGCGGCCACGCGACGCGGGTCCCCCACGGCGTCGCCCACCCGCCGCACGTCGTCGAGCGTCAGGCGGGAGAGCGACGGCGCCGACCCGAACGAGAAGTCGCCCGGGGCGACGAACAGGATGTTGGAGCCGAGCGACTCGATGCCGAGGGTGACCTCATTGCGCGCGCCGCTGCCGATGGCGACCAGCAGCACCACGCTGGTGACGCCGATCACCACCCCCAGCATGGTCAGGCTCGAGCGCAGCTTGTTGGCCTGGAGCGCCTCCCAGGCGAGCCGGACCGCCTCCGCGAACCGCACCGGTCAGCCCCGCTTCCGGGCCGCGCCGAAGGTCCCGAGCCGCGCGCTCGCGAGCATTGCGGCCGCCTCCCGGGGCGGGACCAGGCGGCCGTCGCGCACCACCACCGTCCGGTCGAAGCGTGCGGCGACCCCGGGGTCGTGGGTGACGACGACCACCGCGACCCCCTGCTCGGTGTGCAGCCGCGCCAGCAGGTCCAGCACCTCCTCGCCGGAGCGGGAGTCGAGGTTGCCGGTGGGCTCGTCCGCCAGCAGCATCGCCGGCTCGGCGGCGAGTGCCCTGGCGATGGCGGCGCGCTGCTGCTCGCCGCCGGAGAGCTGCGACGGCCGGTGCTGCAGGCGATGGCCGAGGCCGACCGCCTCGAGCACCGCGGCCGCGCGGCGGCGCCGCTCCGCCCGGCCGAGCCCGCGGTAGACCAGTGGCAGGCCCACGTTGGCCAGCGCCGTGGTCCTCGGCAGGAGCTGGAAGCTCTGGAAGACGAAGCCGATCACCTGGTTGCGTACCCGGGCCAGCTCGTCGTCGGAGAGCGTGGCAACGTCGCGGCCCTCGAAGAGGAGGTTGCCGCTGCTGGGCCGGTCCAGGCCGCCGAGCAGGCCGAGCAGGGTGGACTTGCCGGAGCCGCTCGGCCCCATGATCGCCAGGGAGTCGCCCTGGCGGACGGTGAGATCGACGCCGTCGAGCGCGCGCACCTCGACCCCGTCCATGCGGAAGACCTTGGTGACCGCGCGGGCCTCCACCACCGGGAGGCGTCCCGCCAACGCATCCGTGGTCACGGGGTCATTCCCCTGGCCAGGACTCGCCGTCGTGCAGGCGCTCGGCGCCCCGGCTGACGACCCGCTCGCCGGCGCGCAGGCCGGTGGCGATCGCGACCCGGTCCTCCCCGTCCACCGACACCTTCACCGGGCGCGTGTGCACCTTCCCGCCCTCGATCACGAGCACCGCCTGCTGGCCGCCGTCCCGGCCGACCAGGGCGGAGCCGGGCACCGACAGCGCGTCGGGCGCCCGGCGGACCTGGATCTCGGCGGTTGCGGTCATCCCCACCCGCGGGGTCGGGGCGCTGTCGCTGCCGAGGGAGCCGCGCAGCACGAGGTCGACCTCGTAGGTCACCCCGCCGGCGGCCGACCGCGCCGTCGAGGGCGCCACCGCGATGCGGCCCACCGTCGCCTCGAAGCGAGCGCCGGGAAAGGCGTCGAGCTCGACCTCGGCACGCTGGCGCGCCTTGACCAGGGCGATGTCAGTCTCGTCCACCTCGGTCGCCACCTGCAGCTCGCTCACGTCGTACACGGTGGCCACGGTCTGGCCGGCGGTGACCTGGTCGCCCGCGCGCACGGGCGGCCCGCCGGCGCTCTGGCCTGCGCCGCCCAGACCCTGCAATGCCTGCTGGGCGCTCTCTGGGAGCGAGCTGAGATCAGGCAGGCTGACACCGGCGCCGGCGGAGGCGCCGGTGGCGCGGCCGAGCTGGACCGTGCCGGTCATCGGCGCCCGCAGGGTGAGCTGCCGCTTCTGCTCGGTGGCCAGGTCAAGGGCGAGCTGGGCCTGGCCGCGCTGGGCCGCGGTCGCGGCCGCGATGGCGCTGCGCAGCGCGGCGTTCTGCTGGTCCACGGCGGCGACCGCGACCTGCGCCGCCGCGGCGGCGCGCTGCTGCGCCTCGGCCACCTGCCGCTCGGCCTGGTCGAGGCGGGCCATGACGAGCGCGCGCTGCGGCTCGGGCAGCAGCGGCAGGGTCGAGCGGAGCGCCTGCAGCAGCGCGGTCGAGCTGCCGCTGAGCTGCTGCTGGACCTGCTCGATCGCGGCCAGGGCGGCACCGGTCGGCGCGCTCGGGACCGCGCCGTCCAGCGCGGCGGCGGAGTCCACCGCCGCCCGCGCCTGCCGGATGGAGTCGTCGATCTGGGTCGAGGAGAGCTGGGCAAGCACCTGCCCGCGCACCGCTCGCTGGCCGTCGCGGACGCGAAGGTCGGCGACCTTGGCGGCGACTGGAGCGTGCAGGTCGGCCTGGGCGGCCGCCTGCACCGCCCCCGGCGCGGTCACGCGCTCGACCACGTCGGCGGGACGCACGGTGTCGGCGGCGAAGCGGCGGTCAGGCCCTGATCCGCAGGCGCCGAGGGCCAGCGCGGCGACCAGGACGCCGGCGACGGCGGCGAGCTGTGGCCCAACCCGCCTCACCAGCATCCGGCAACCTCTCCAGCTCGTGCCAATACCGCCGGGGTCAGCATAGTTGCCCCCCGCCGGTTGCGCTGAAGCACGCCGCAGCCTCCCGACCACGGCGACCATGCGGGGAGGAGCCGCCCGCCTATCGCTTCAGGAGATTACTGAGGAAGAAGTACAGGTTGGCTGGGCGTTCGGCCAGGCGGCGCATGAAGTAGGGGTACCACTGGTCGCCGTAGGGGACGTAGACGCGCAGGCGGTAGCCCTCGGCGACGACCTGCTCCTGCAGGTCCCGGCGCACCCCGTGGAGCATCTGGAACTCGAAGGTCGACCGGTCCCGCCCCTGCCTGGCGACCAGCGTCCTGGTCAGGCGCACCAGCCGCTCGTCGTGGGTGGCGACCATCGGGAAGGGGTTGTCCCGGACCAGCACGTCGAGCAGGTCGGCGTAGGCCGCGTCGACCTCCGCCCTGTGCTGCAGAGCGACCTCTGGTGGCTCCCGGTAGGCGCCCTTGACCAGCCGAACGGGAACGGCGAGCCGGTTCAGCCGCGCCAGGTCCTCCGGAGTGCGGTGCAGGTAGGACTGGAGGCACACGCCGACACCGTCGTAGGACTGCCTGAGCGCCTCGACCAGCTCGAGGGTCCGCTCGACGTAGCTGTAGGACTCCATGTCGACGCCCACCATCGCGCCGACCTCCTTGCCGCGGGCGGCCACCTTGGCGGCCTCCTCGGCGACCAGGTCCGGGCCGATGTCGAGGCCCAGCGCGGTGAGCTTCACCGAGATGTTGGCGTCCAGGCTCTCCTCCTGGACACGGTCCAGGGCGGCCAGGTAGGCGGCGGTGGCCGCGCGCGCCTGGCGCTCGGACTCGGTGTTCTCGCCGAGATGGTCGAGCGCGACCGAGACTCCCCTGGAGCTCAGCTCGCGGATCACCCGCTCGGCGTCGTCCAACTGGTTGCCGGCGATGAACCTGCGCGCCACCCGCCAGGCGACCGGGTTCGAGGTCACCTGCCGTTTGAGCCTCGGCGACGCGGCGGCTTTCAGCAATGTCGCCTTGAGCACGCCCCACCTCGCTTGTGGTGCTTGGAGCCTACCCTGAGTATTCCACCGCTACGACGTGGACCACCTACACCACCTCGACCGGGACCAACTCGACGCGGCGGCCGAACTCCTGCTCGAACAGGTCGCCGTTGCGCTCCCCCGCCCACATGGCCAGGTCGGGCACGTCGAGGGCGCGCAGCTCGAAGCGGGCGACGTCGCCCTCCAGCTTGACGGCCACCTCCTGGACCACCTGGAAGTGGTCGGCGTCCAGGCCGTCGGCGAGCCGCAGCAGGGCGGCGAGCCGGCGCACCAGCTCCCGCTCGCCCTCGCTGAGCGACTGGTAGTCGGGGTGGCGCTCGGAGGGCAGGGCCTTGCGGTGGTAGCGGGCCACGTTGGCGATCACCGCGAGCTCATCCGGGCGGAACCCGTCGAGGTCGGCGTTGCGGATCAGGTAGAGCGAGTGCTTGTGGTGGGCGGACTGGGCCACGGCGTAGCCGACGTCGTGCAGCAGGCCGGCCACCTCGAGCAGCTCGCGCTCGGTCGGTCCGAGCCGGTGCAGCTCGGTGGTCTGGTCGAACAGGGACAGGGCGAGCTTGGTGACCTGGCGGGAGTGCGGCTCGTCCCAGCCGTGGCGGCGGGCGAACTCGAGCACCGCCCGCCGCCGCGGGTCCTCGGGACGGTCCGCCGCCGCCCGCGTGCCGTCGTGGCGCGCCAGGTACTCGAGGATCACGCCCTCGCGCAGCGCCCAGGGCGCGAGCACCAGGTCGCGCAGGCCGAACGCCTGCACGATCAGCGCGGCGACCTGCGATCCGGCGACCAGCGTGGCGGTGCGGAAGTCGCTCAGCCCGGCCAGGCGGCTGCGGTCGCGAGCGGTCGTCCCGGCCAGGTAGCCGGCGACCACGTTGAGGGCCTCGCGGGTGAGCACCGGCGCGGTCTGCCCGTCGATCCCGGCGAAGCCGAACGCGTGCGCCGGCGTCGGCGCCTCCGGCAGCGCCCGCGCGACCGCGCCGAGGTTGCGGAACGTCTTGGAGGTGCCGCAGACCACCTCCCATGACTGCGACCGCACCCACTCGGCCAGCGGCCCGAGCACGGCCAGCGCGTGCACCCGCAGGGCCGCGAGGTCGTCGGGGCTGGGCGGGTCGGAGCGGACGAAGCGGCTGCTCAGCCGGGACACTCCCAGCGGCAGGCTCTCCACCAGCTCGGGCCGCTCGCCCTCGCCACCGGCCACCTCGAGACTGCCGCCGCCGATGTCCACCACCAGCAGGCCCCTGGCGGAGAACGCCGTCCAGCGCCGCGTGGCCAGGTAGGTGAGCCGGGCCTCCTCGACTCCAGGGAGCACCGTGACGGACACGCCGGTCGCCTCGCGCACCCGGCCCAGCGCGTCGGCGCCGTTGCGGGCCTCGCGGATCGCCGAGGTGGCAAAGCCGATCAGCGCCTCGGCACGCAGCCGGTCGGCGGTCGCGCGCATGCGCCTGACGCTCGAGATCAGCCGCTCCACCGCCTCGTCGGGCAGGTGCTGGGCCGGGAAGGCGGACTGGGCCAGGCGCAGCGTGTCGCGCTCCCGCGCGACCTGGCTGAAGGTGCCGTCGGGCCGGCCGTCGACGACGACGAGGTGAACGGTGTTCGAGCCAACGTCAAGCACGGCCAGGCGCACCCGGTGAGCCCCCTTCGCGGACGAGTTGCTTCCAGCGGCTTGCTTCCAGCAGCCGGGAGGCGATGGTACCGTGCCCGGACATGGGCGAGCGGGGGTCGGCCGAGCACCGTGGCGCGGGCGCGCCAAATGCGGCGCCAGGCGCCGCGGCGGGCGACGTGCCGCCCTGGCTGGCGCGCTCCGCCGCGCTGAGCTGGCGGCTGCTGGCCGTGGCCGCGGCCGTCGCGGTGGTCGCCGCGGTCCTCGTCTACCTGCGGCTGGTGGTGCTGCCGGTGGTGGTCGCGCTGTTCCTGGCGACCCTGCTCGCGCCGCCGGTCCGGTGGCTGCGCGCGCACGGCTGGCCGCCGCTGGCGGCCACCTGGACGGTGATCGCCAGTGCGCTGCTGCTGGCGGTCGGGCTCGGCGCGCTGCTCGCGCCGCACATCGGGCCGCAGTTCGGCGCCCTGCGCGGCCAGGTGAGCGCGGGCCTGGACGACGTGCAGCGCTGGCTGCGCGAGGGCCCGCTGCACTTCTCCGAGAGCCAGCTCTCGGACCTGATCACGCGGGCGAGGCAGGAGGTCCGGGCGAACTCGGCGGGACTCACCCGCGGCGTGCTGACCGGCGCCACCGTGGCGCTCGAGGTAGTGACGGGCGCGCTGCTGTCGGTGGTGCTCACCTTCTTCTTCGTCAAGGACGGCGACCGCATCGGCAACTGGATCGCCCGGCACGCCGGCTCCCGGGCGGAGGAGCTGCGCGCGGTCGGCCGCCGCGCCTTCGAGACGCTCGGCGCGTACCTGCGCGGTGTCGCCCTCATCGGCCTGGTGGACGGCGTGCTCATCGGCATCGGCCTGGCCGTGGTCGGCGTGCCGCTGGCGGTGCCGCTCGCCTTCCTGGTGTTTCTCGGCGGCTTCTTCCCGATCGTCGGCGCGTTCGTGTCCGGCGTGTTCGCCGCCCTGGTCGCGCTGGTCAGCAAGGGGCCGGTGGCGGCGCTGGCGATCGTCGCGATCACCGTGGCGGTGCAGCAGCTCGAGGGTCACGTGCTGGCGCCGGTGGTGCTGGGGCGGGCGGTCAAGCTGCACCCGGTGGTGATCCTGCTGGCGCTGACCGGCGGCGGCGTGGTCGGCGGCATCCCCGGCGCGGCGCTGGCGGTCCCGGCGGTCGCGGTGGTCACCTCGGTCGGTTCCTATCTGCGCACGGCAAGCCCACGCGACAACGACGCTCACCCCCGACCCGGGGATCCAGGCGAGGTCTCGCGTCGCGGCGGGACACCCGATGGGGGGATGTGACCCGAGGCCGTTAGGGCTGGGTGATGGTCGCGCCGCGGCCGGTGTGCCGCAGCGCCAGCGCGACGATCGCGATGGCCAGGGCGACCAGCACCACCACCAGCAGCGCGGCGCCGTGGTTGCGCGAGGCCACCAGCCAGTAGGCGATCGCCGCGGTGATGGCGGCGGCCGGGATGGTGATCACCCAGGCCCAGACGATGCGGCGTGCCACGCCCCAGCGCACCGCCGAGAGCCGGCGGGTCGAGCCCGACCCGACCACGGCCCCGGTGATGGTGTGGGTGGTCGACACCGGGATGCCGAGGAAGGTCGCGACGTAGATCGAGGCGGCCGCGGCCGTCTCCGCGGAGAAGCCGCCGATCGGCTTGAGCGCGGTGATCCTCTGGCCGAGGGTCTTGACGATGCGCCAGCCGCCCGTCAGCGTGCCGAGCGCGATGGCGGCGTGGGCCAGCAGGACCACCCACAGCGGCACCGGCAGGTTGCCCTTCGCGTCCAGGTGCAGGTAACCCGCTCCGACCAGGAGCGCCGAGATGATCCCCATGGTCTTCTGGGCGTCGTTGCCGCCGTGGCCGAGGCTGAACGCCGCCGCCGAGACCAGCTGCAGCCGCCGGAAGGTGCGGTCGACCCGCCTCGGGGCGGCACTGTGGAAGCTCCACACCAACACGACCATCAGCCCGAACGCCACGACGAGGCCGAGCGTCGGTGAAAGGACGATGAAGATCACCGTTTTCTGCAGGCTCGGCCCGTTGACCACGCTCCAGCCCGCCTTGGCCACGCCCGCGCCGACGAAGCCGCCGATCAGGGCGTGCGACGACGAGGTGGGCAGGCCGAGCCACCAGGTGGTGATGTTCCAGGCGATCGCTCCCACCAGGCCGGCGAACACCACCGCCTCGCTGACCACGCTGGGCTCGATGATCTTGCCGATAGTGTTGGCGACGTGGGTCCTGAAGACCAGGAAGGCGACGAAGTTGAAGAAAGCCGCCCAGATCACCGCCAGGCGCGGGTGCAGCACACGGGTCGACACGACCGTGGCGATCGAGTTGGCCGCGTCGTGGAAGCCGTTGGAGTAGTCGAACAGGATCGCGAGGCAGACGATGCCGATGACCGCCGCCAGCGTCACGTCAGGCATTCTTCAGCACGATGCTCTCTATCGTGTGCGCGACGTGCTCGAGCTCGTCGAGCGCGCGCTCGATCTCGTCGACGATGTCCTTCCACATGAGCAGGTAACGGGCCGGGTGCTCGGCGGCGTCGTTGAAGCTGTACAGGTCGGCCCTGGCGTGCCGGTAGAGCCGGTCGCCCTCGTTCTCCAGCTCGTTGATGCGGATCCAGTAGCTGCGCAGCGGTTCCTCGTCCAGCTTGCGAAGGTGCTTCAGACCCAGAGCGGTCTCCCTGCAGGCGTCGTGGACCAGGCGGGCCTGCTGGACCACCGTCTCGATCGGCTCGGCGATGCGGTGCAGCACGAGCATGTCCGCGGCCGCCTCCAGCGAGTCGACCACGTCGTCCAGGTTGCCGGCGAGGGCGTAGATGTCCTCGCGGTCGAACGGGGTGACGAAGGTCGAGTTCAGCCGGGAGAGGATCGCGTGGGTGAGCCGGTCGCCCTCGTGCTCGCAGTCGGTCAGGCGCTTGGCCTTCATCTCGGGATCGACGAAGTCCTCGACCATGTCGAGCAGGAGCCTCGCAGCCTCGGCGAGATTGTCGCCGGCCGCCTCGAACAAGTCGAAGAAGGACTCCTCACGGGGGAAGATCCGCAGCTTCACACGTTTACTCCCTTTTGGCGGCAACCGCCCTCGAAACCGTAGCAGCCGGTCAGCTCGAGTGTCGACGACGGTTCACCGGTCCGTCGCCTGCGCATCACCTCGTCGCTCCTCGCCGATACCAGCGGCGCAATCCCGCTGACTGGACTGAATTGCCCGAATAGCGACGTGGAGGAAGGAGACTTGATTTGTTCACCGTGCGTTCATTTTTCCCCCGATATCCGGCTACCTGCCGCCCGTAGCGTCGCCCCGTCGAGTGAAGAAAGGCCAGACAGGACCCCTACAGCAGAGAGGTAAGTCTGAGGTGAACCGCAACCTGCGTTCGCGGCTCGTCCTCGTCGGCGTCGCGCTTGCTGGGCTCGTGCTCGCCGGCTGCGACGGCAACGACAGCGGGACTTCCAGCTCCGACACGACCGGTGGATCTGAGCTCGGGAGCCTCTCCGGCGAGCTGAAGGCGTCTGGCGCCAGCTTCCCGGACGCCTACTACCAGGAGGTCATCTCCGCGTTCAAGGGGGTCGCCCCGGGCGTCACGGTGACCTACAACTCGGTCGGGTCCGGCACCGGCAAGAAGGAGTTCGGCCAGGGCCTGACCGATTTCGCCGGTAGCGACAGTACGGTCAAGGACAGCGACGGCGTGGCGGCTGGCTCGTTCCTGTACGTCCCGACGGTGGCCGCGCCGATCACCGTCTCCTACAACCTGTCCGGCGTGGACAAGCTGCAGCTCAGCCCGGACACGCTCGCCAAGATCTTCCAGACGGACATCAAGAAGTGGAACGACCCGGCCATCGCGGCGGACAACCCGGGCGTGACCCTGCCGGACAAGGCGATCACGGTCGCGCACCGTTCCGACGGTTCGGGTACCACCAGCAACTTCACCAAGTACCTGAAGGCGGCGGCGCCCTCGTGGAAGCTGGGCAGCGGCGACACCGTCGCGTGGCCGGCCTCCACCCAGGGCGGCGAGAAGAACACCGGCGTCGCCCAGATCATCAAGCAGGCCGACGGCGCGGTCGGCTACGTGGACCTCAGCGACGCGACCGAGGCGAAGCTGAGCCTCGCCTCCCTCAAGAACAAGGACGGCCAGTACGTGCAGCCGACGCTCGAGGGCACCAAGGCCGGCCTCGAGGGCGCCGAGGTCAACGAGGACCTCTCCTACAACCCGCTCAACGCGTCCGGCGCGACCGCCTACCCGATCACCGCGCCGACCTACATCCTGGTCAAGACCAAGTACGGCGACCCGAAGAAGGCCCAGTTGGTCAAGGCGTTCGTGAAGTACGTGCTGACCGACGGGCAGGCGATCGCAAAGGACGTCAACTTCGCGGCGCTGCCGAGCCCGCTGCAGCAGAAGGCACTCGCGCAGCTCGACAAGGTCCAGGCTTGACCGGACGAGCCATAGCCGTCGCCATCGTGGGGGTGGGGCCTGGTCGGCCCCACCCCCACGGGCGCGGAGCGTATCGGAGCTGACGTGACGACCCAGACCACCCAGGGCTCCCCATCAGACCTCACACGCCGCAGCGGCGGCGTGCGGAACGAGCGCCTCTTTCGGCTGTGGACGCTCGCCACCGGCCTGCTCGTGCTGGCCATCCTCGCGCTCATCCTCTACACGACCACCCGCGAGGCCTGGCCGGTCCTGCGCGACATGGGCTTCCGCTTCGTCACCTCCCGCACCTGGGACCCGAACCCGTCGAGCGGCAGTCCCGTGTTCGGAGCGCTCGCCTTCATCTACGGCACCGGCGTGTCCTCTCTGATCGCGCTGCTCATCGCGGTGCCGATCTCGATCGCCATCGCGCTGTTCATGACCGAGCTCGCGCCGCGCTGGCTGCGCGCACCGGTGGTCACGGTCATCGACCTGCTCGCGTCCGTGCCGTCGGTGGTGTTCGGCCTGTGGGGGGTGCTGGTCGTGGCCCCGGCCCTGGTCCACGTCTACCAGTGGCTCAACGACGTCTTTGGCGGCATCCCGGTTCTGAAGAGCGTGTTCGGGCAGCCGGTCGGCACCGGGCGGAGCTTCATGACCGCGGGCGTCATCCTGGCCATCATGGTCACCCCGATCATCACCTCCATCAGCCGGGAGGTGGTGAGCACCGTGCCGCAGGCCAACAAGGACGCCGCGTACGCCCTCGGCGCCACGCGCTGGGAGATGATCACGGGGGCCGTGTTCCCACACAGCTTCGGTGGCCTGGTCGGCGCGGTCATGCTGGGTCTGGGCCGGGCCATGGGGGAGACCATCGCGGTCGCCCTGGTCATCGGCGGCGCGACCAGCATCACCGCCAACATCTTCGCCGGCGGCAACAGCATGGCCGCGATCATCGTCCAGCAGTTCGGCGAGTCGACCGGGACGTTCACCGCCGCGCTGATCGGCCTGGGTGTCGCGCTGTTCGCGATGACGGTCGTGGTCAACCTCATCGCCAGGGTCGTGGTCCGCCGCGCCCAGGCTCGGATGGAGGGAGCAGCGGCATGACCGCCACCGTCCCGCCTGCCGTGCCCGCTGCGGTCGCCTCGCCAGACCTGAGCCGCTCGGGACTGGCGCTGCGCCGCCGCATCACCAACCGGATCGCGATGCTGGCGATCACGCTCGGCCTGGTCCTCGCGTTCATACCGTTGGTCCTGGTGACGTGGGAGGTCATCGCGAAGGGCCTGCACGTGGTGAGCTGGAAGTTCCTCACCCAGGACATCCCCTTCTCCTACCGCCGTCAGGGTCCGGGCATGGGGCCGGCGATCATCGGCACGTTCATCATCACCGGCATGGCCGCGCTGCTGGCGATCCCGCTCGGCGTCTTCGGCGCGATCTACCTCAACGAGTACGGCAAGCAGAAGCCGCTCGCGCGAGCCATCCGCACCATAGCCGACGTCATGACCGGGGTCCCGTCCATCGTGATGGGCCTGTTCATCTACACCGGCTTCGTGGTGGTCGTCGGCGCGAAGACCGGCTTCGCCGGTGCGCTGGCGCTGGCCTGCCTGATGCTGCCGATCGTCATTCGCAGCAGCGAGGAAATGCTCCGCCTGGTGCCCGACGAGCTGCGCCAGGCGAGCCTCGCTCTGGGCGCTCGGCAGTCGCGCACCATCCTGGCGGTGGTCCTGCCGGCGGCGCTCTCGGGCATCGCCAGCGGTGCGCTGCTCGCCGTCGCGCGGGCGGCCGGCGAGACCGCGCCGATCATCGCGACCGTGGGCATCACCTTCGCCGTGAACGGTAGCCTCTTCGACGGACAGAACACCGCGCTGCCTGCCCAGATCTTCCGTAACGCCAGCCAGCCGTTCGCGGGCGCCCAGGGACGTGCGTGGGGTGCGGCACTGACGCTGGTGGCGATCGTGCTCGTCTTCACGATCCTCGCCAGAGTCATCGTCAGCCGCTTTGCGATCAGGGAGCGTTGACATGACCGACCCCTCCAGCTCGGGAGCGCCATCTGAGCGCGCGGGCCGAGTCCAAGAGTCAAAGGTAGCCACCGTGACGTCGAGCAAGGACAGACCACAGGTGCATATCGCCGCGCCCGCCAGAGCCCTGGAAGCCGAGGCCGCCGCTGTCTCACAGCCACCCGGCCCACCGGTGATGGAGTTGCGGGACGTCAGCGTCTTCTACGACGACTTCGAAGCTGTCCGTGGCACGACCTTGCCGGTCGGCCAGAACCGGATCACGGCGATGATCGGCCCCTCCGGGTGCGGCAAGTCGACCATCCTGCGCACACTGAACCGGATGAACGACCTGATCCCGGGCGCCCGCGTCAGCGGCACGGTCACCTACCAGGGGCAGGACATCTACGCGCCCGGGGTCGACCCGATCCAGGTCCGGCGCCGCATCGGCATGGTCTTCCAGAAGCCCAACCCGTTCCCGAAGTCCATCTATGACAACGTCGCCTATGGCCTGCGCGTCAACGGCTTCAAGGGCAGGCTCGACGACCGGGTCGAGGAGGCGCTTACCGGCGCCGCGCTCTGGGACGAGGTCAAGGACAAGCTCAAGAGCAGCGGCCTGGCGCTGTCCGGCGGCCAGCAGCAGCGGCTCTGCATCGCCCGCGCCATCGCGGTCCAGCCCGACGTGATCCTCATGGATGAGCCGGCCTCCGCGCTCGACCCGATCGCCACCGCCAAGATCGAGGACCTCATGCGCGAGCTGATCGAGAGGTACACCATCGTCATCGTCACCCACAACATGCAGCAGGCCGCGCGCGTCAGCCACTACACCGCGTTCTTCACCGCCGAGGTCGACGACAAGCAGGTGCGCTACGGCCGGCTGGTCGAGTTCAGCGACACCAACCGCCTCTTCACCAACCCCACCGACCCGCGCACCGAAGCGTACGTCACCGGCCGCTTCGGATAGGGCGAGGACAGGGTGTCGAGACCGAGCTCCACGGTCCTGCCTCGGGTGTCAAATGGGTGGCGGCCGCGCTTCCTCCTGATCATCGCGGACCCAGACCTGGACGCGGAGGGTGAGCTCGTCTCCGAGCTGGTCCGCCACCATGTCGACGTCGAGGTGTGCGCCGGTGCGGCCGACGCGCTCGTGGCCGCCGGCACGATGCGGCCCGATGCGGTGCTTGTGTCCGCGGAGCCGGGTGACCTCACCAGCACCGAGGTGGTGAGGGTGCTGTGCAAGCGCACCGAGATCCCCGTCGTGGTCGGCATCGGCGATGGTCAGGGCGACCAGGCCGGTGCGGCGCTCTCCTCCGGTGCCGCCGCCTGCGTCGCGCGACCCTACCGGCTCAACGAGCTGATCCCGATCATGAAGTCCATCCGGCCCGAGACCATCGGCACGTTGGAGCCGCCGATCAAGCGCGGCGGGCTGCGCCTGGACCCCGCCACCCTCGAGGTGCTGCTGCACGGACGGTCGATCCGGCTCCCGCTGCGCGAGTACGAGCTGCTACGCTTCTTCATGGTCCATGCCGACCGGGTCGTCACCCGGCACCAGATCTACGACACCGTGTGGGGCGGGCCCGCGCGCGATGCGTCGAACACGCTCGCCGTTCACATCAAACGGCTGCGCCGCCGGCTCGGCGACGGCCAGGAGGGCTCGGCCATCATCGTGACGGTCCGAGGCGTCGGCTACCGCTTCATTCCGCCGCCGCCGCGCCCGGGTGGTGGGCCGAACTGACACCCGGCGGGCGCGGCGGGCCGGGCCGCTCTCCACGCCACACGGGTCAGCCGGGTCAGCCGGGTCAGCCGGGTCAGCCGGGTCAGCCGTCGAAGCGGTAGCCGACGCCTCGGACCGTCACGATGAGCTTGGGGTCGTGGCGATCCTCCTCGAGGCGGGCGCGCAGCCGCTTGACGTGAACGTCCAGGGTCTTGGTGTCGCCCACGTAGTCGAACCCCCAGACCCGGTCGATCAGCGTCTGGCGGGTGAGGACCCGGTTGCGGTTCTCCATCAGGATCTCGAGCAGCTCGAACTCCTTGAGCGGGAGGCTGACCGCCTCGCCGCGCACGGTCACCTCGTGCCGCTCCTGATCGAGCCGGATGCCCGCGGCCTCGATGATCGGCGACCCGTTGGGGGAGCTCTGGCCCTGGCTGGCCCGCCGCAGCAGCGCCCGCACCCGGGCCACCAGCTCACGCAGCGAGAACGGCTTGGTCACGTAGTCGTCCGCGCCCATCTCGAGACCCACCACCCGGTCGACCTCGTTGTCCCGCGCGGTGAGCATGAGGATCGGCACCTGGCTGGAGGCGCGCACGCGGCGGCAGACGTCCCATCCGCTGAGGCCAGGGAGCATCAGGTCGAGCACGAGCAGGTCGGGCCGCTCGCGCTCGAAATCGAGCACGGCCTGACCGCCGTCCCGGGCGGTCACGACCTCCATCCCCTCACGCGAGAGGGCATAGCGGATCGCCTCGAGGAGCGAGTCCTCGTCGTCGACCACCATGACCTTGGGCACAAAGCCTCCCTGATTGCCTTCACCCGGCGCACGCCGAGCTTGGGCTGGGCCGCTCTGAGCCACGGTTCCACAGGAAATCTCGCGCCAGCAACCTTCGTGGTTAGGCTCGGGAGATTTGTGACTAAGGTTCATCTTTCGTTTGCCTACCGGCCAAGCCTCCGTCCGCCCAGCGTTCGCCCCGTCGCTAGGATGAGGCTGGATAGACGGCGCGAGGCGGGAAACAGGTGATGGCGTGCGCACCAATTTTGAGCAGCGTCTCGATGACCTCGAGGCAAAGGTCCTGCGGATGGGCGCGCTCTTCCAGGCCCAGTTCGACCTCACGTTGCAGGCGCTGTCCACCGCTGACACCGCGCCGGCCGACCAGGTCATCCTCCGGGACCAGCAGATCGACCAGAGCTACGTCGAGATCGAGGAGGAGATCCTCCGGACGCTGGCGCTCGAGGCGCCCGTGGCCAGGGACCTGCGCCTGGTCGCCGGGATCCTCCACGTGAACCTGCACATCGAGCGGATGGGCGACCTCTGCGTGAACATGGCGAGGTTCGTCAAGCTCACTGCGCGCTACCCGCCGGCCCCGAAGATCCAGGAGACCCTGGCGGAGATGGGCGAGCATGCGCGGGGGCTGGTCAGCGCCGCGATGACCTGCTTCGCCCAGCGCGACGTCGAGCTGGCGGAGCGGCTCCCGATCATGGACCAGCCCATCGACGAGCTGAACGAGCGCGTCTTCGGCGAGATCGAGCAGGTCTCAGGGGAGCCCGGTCTGGAATGGGCCAGTCGCATGGTGCTGGTCGCGCGCTACCTCGAGCGCATCGGCGATCACTCGGTGGACATCGGCGAGCAGGTGGTCTTCATCGTCACCGGCAAGGTCCGCGAGCTCGTGCCGCCGAAGGCGGTCCGGGCTGGCATGGAGAGCTGAGCGGAGGCCGGCGATGCATCCTCCCAAGCCGGTCGGCGAGCTGCTGATCGGCTACGTCGTGCTGGCTGTGGCGGCGATCGTGCTGGCCTTGGCGCTCCAGCGCGGCGAAGTCACACCAGGGCTCGTCGCCGGCGGGATCGCCCTGCTGGCGCTGGCGTTCGCCCTGGCGGTCGCGACCGCCAGGGGGATATCCGGAGCGCTGTCCAGGCTGTTCCGCTCGGTCGAGCGCCTGGCCACGATCGCCCTGCCCGACTGGCGCTGGACCGGCACGGGTGACGTGGACACGCTGGCCGCAGAGCTGAACGCGATGGGGCCGAGGCTGCGGGACCGCCTCGACGAGCTGACCGAGGACCGCGACCGCGCCGGCCAGGTCCTGGACGCGCTCGACGACGGCATCCTGCTGCTGGACGGCGCCGGACGGCTGCTGGTGGCCAATCCCACCGCCCGGGACTGGTTCGGCCTGCCCGACGACCTTCGCCCGGGCCTGCCGCTGCGCCGCGTGGTGAGCGTCACGCGGGTCGCCGACCTGGCCGAGGAGGCGACCACCAAGCGCGCGCCGGTGACCGGCATCGTCACGGTGGTGCTCCCCGAGCACCGCACGCTCACGATGCGCGCCTTCCCACTGGCCGACCGCGGGCCGACCGGGCGGACGGTGGTGACGCTGAGCGACATCACCCAGCGCCGCCGGCTCGAGGTGCTGCGCCGCGACTTCGTGGCCAACGCCTCGCACGAGCTGAAGACGCCGGTGGCGGCGCTGCGCGCGCTGGCGGAGACCCTCGAGAGCGCGCTGCCCGAGGATCCTGAGACCGCCCATGGCTTCGTCGTCCGCATCGGTCGCGAGGCCGAGCGGCTCGACGCGCTCGTCCGCGACCTGCTCGACCTCTCCCGCGTTGAGCGTGGCGCCCTCGCCGCCGAGCCGGTCGACCTGGTCGGCCTGGTCAAGGAGGTGGCTGAGTCCCACGCCGACCGGGCCGAGGAGCGCCGCATCAGGCTGCGCACCGAGCTGACGCCAGGCTCGAGCGTGCGCGGCGACCGGGCCCAGCTCGGCCTGCTGCTCTCGAACCTGGTGGACAACGCCCTGCGCTACACGGGCGCGCGCGGCACGGTGCGGATCCGGCTGGACTCGATCGACGACAAGGTGATACTGCAGGTGGCCGACACCGGTAAGGGGATCCCCGCGAGCGAGCTGCCACGCATCTTCGAGCGCTTCTACCGGGTCGACAAGGCGCGCGCCCGGCGGACCGGCGGCACCGGCCTGGGCCTGGCCATCGTGCGCCACGTGGCCGAGTCCCACGGCGGCACGGTGACGGTGGAGTCCAAGGTCGGCAAGGGCTCCAGCTTCACGGTCACCCTGCCGGTCGGCGGTCCCCCGACCACCCCCAGCAACTGACGCGCCCGGCAGGTGGGCGGCTCACAGCCAGGAGCGGCGCAGGCGCCTGTGCGAGGCCGAGGTCCACAGCGCGCGCCAGCGCTCGCGGGCGGCGGCCGCGCGGGCGCGCTCGATCCCGGCGAGCTGCCCGCCCGCGAATGCCTCGTCGCGCCTGGCCGAGGCGGCCGCGTGCCGCAGCCAGCCCTCTGCCACCACAGCGTCGTGCTGCTCGCCGAGGACGTCCTGCAGGCCGGCCACGGCCCTGGCGAACGCCTTGGCGGGCCCGCCGACCACCGGTGCGACCGCCTCGGCCGCATACCGGCAGCGCTTTGCATGGATGCGGATCTGGTGCAGCGCCTCGTCCGAGGGGTGGTCGCCCGCGTCGAGCACCGCACCGTGCAACCGCCGCCAGCGCCGACGCACCAGCGGCGGCACGGCCTGCCTGGCCGGCTGGACGGCGTCGGGCAGGACCTCCGGCGCGGCCGCGGCCGCCACGAGAGCGGAGAGCAGGTCACCGTAGCGAGCCTGGTCCATCGCGGCCAGCAGCTCCCGGTGCTCGGCCGCCCGCGCGGTGACGAGACGCCTGAGCAGGCGCTGGCCGGTGGCCGCGTCCGCGCCAGGCAGTTGCTCCAGGTCGCGCTGAAGGCCGGCGAGCAGCACGTCCGCATCGCGGACGGCGCCGAGCAACCCGGCGAGCCAGGAGAGCTCGGCGCTCAGCTTCGCGGACCACCCCTTGTCGAGCAGCCTGTCGAAGGTCCGTAGCGTGGAACGCCAGCGCCGGGTCGCGACCCGGGCCTGATGCACCTCCTCGTGGTCCCACCCGGGGGTGTCGGTGGGGCTGCCGTCTGTGCTCTGGCCGAGCCGGATGGCGGCCTCGTGGCGGAGCAGCCGCAGCGTCGAGGCGATGAGGTCGTGCCGCGCCAGCTCCGCGACCGAGGCGCCAGGGCCCGGCTCAGGAGCGGCCAGCTCGGCGGCGACCCGGCCGGCATCGGGCGGCAAGACGGTCACGCTCCTTTCGTGGAGGTCGAGTGGCCGTCCAGCCACCTTACAACAGGTCAAGCACGCGAGCCTTCGTTTCTCGAGCCCCTGCCGGCCGCGCACCTCGTGCTGCGGGAGCTTCTCGAGCTGTAGCTCCCGCAGCCTCCGGCCTCTCGGCTGCTAGCCCACGCGGTCCTTGCCGGCCTTGGCGGCGAGCCCGGCGGGCAGGACCCGGCCGTCGCCACGCCCGCGCCCGTCGGCCGCGCCGGCCCCGGAGCGCTGCGCGCCGAGCCGGCTCGTCAGCGGCGGCCGCAGCTCGCGCAGCAACTCCTGAGCGGTGGCGGTGCTGACCTTCAGCCCCTCCGCCCCCAGCGCCTGCACCAGCGCCTCGGCCGTGAGCGACTCCTTCTCCTCGCGCTCGTCGAGGATGCGCGCGGCGACCACATAGGGCGTGAGCGGCTTGCCGTTCTTGTCGAGCGCGGCCGGGCGCTTGTCGCCGCGCAGCGGTCGGGTGGCGGTGAACACTCTGTCCGCGCTGGCCGGACGCACCGGCACCGCCTCGCGCTTCTGCGCCTCGGCCTCCTGGGTCGTGCTGGACTTCGACGGGGCACCGTCCGAGCGCGCCGCCGCGCGCGCCGGGGGGGCCGAGGAACGCGCCGCGGCAGGTCGTCTGTCCTCGCCGCGTGGCGGCGTGGCCGGGGTGAAGATCGGGACGCTCGGGTCGCGCTCGCCGTCCGGTTGGCGCTCCTCCTCGACCGGGGACTGGGCGGCGGCCGGAGCGGCGGCCGGAGCCGGCATCTCGCGCCGCGGCTTGCGCTGCTTGCGGGTGATCTCGCCGCGCACGGCCGCCGGCGGCGACTCGAGGGCCGCCATCTCCAGCTGCTGCTTGTCGAGCTCGGCCTGGAGCCGTGCGGCGCGGATCGTGGTCGCGCGGCGGAGCACCATCATCAGCAGCTCAACGCCGAGGATCAGCGCGGCCGGCGGGATCGCCGCGACGCCTCGGGCGGCCCAGTTGCCCGACTCGGCATGCGCCACGTTCAGGATGAAGCTCACGCCCGCCGCCCCCGCGAGCAGCGCCTTCGGCCACCAGATCTCCCACAGCCGCCGCTTCTGCTTGGTGGTGGTGAACCACAGGTCGGCTCCGGTGGCCACCACGATGAACGAGTCCACCAGCAGGGGGACCGCCCATGCGTGCTGCGGGGAGATGCCGCCCGAGCGCTCGGCATACGCCTTGATCGCCTCGAAGCTGGTGTAGAACGCGAGCGAGCCGATGCTCGCCACCGCGCCGCCAAGGATCGCGACCAGGATGGTCCTGAACCGGCTCAACCACTTGTCATGGGCGATTGCGTTGGGGGAAAGCGGCAGCGGCGGTCCGGTAGAGGTCACGGGGGAACACTCCTCGGTCAGGCAGGGTGACACGGGTCAGGGCAAGCGGCATGCCAGGCTGTCTTTTACAACAACCTTCGCCTTGAAAACCAATTGGCGTGGTTGAGCAGCCGGACGGCGGCCGCCGCCGATCGGCGGGATCGCCGCAAAACGGTTGCCGGCGGGGTGGTCGTCACCTCTCCGGCGCGGGCTTCTACTTGTTCGCGCCGTGGTGCCGCACGAAGTCGTTCACCTGGTAGTAGGCGTCGATCGACTCGCCGGCGTCGCCCCAGAAGCCCTGGAGGACGTCATAGTCCATGCGGCCGTTCGACACATACCAGTTGTTCACGTCAGTGATCTCGAGCTCGCCCCGGTGGGACGGGGTCAGGGTGGGGATCACCTCGAATACCGTCTCGTCGTAGCAGTAGATGCCGGTGACCGCGAAGGTGCTCGGCGGATCGTCGGGCTTCTCGACGATGCGGACAACACGGCGCCCGGAGTCGAACTCGGGCACGCCGAGATTGCGCAGGTGGGCGGGGTCCTCGATGCGAGCGAGGAGGATGCGGGCGCCCGCCTGCTGGGTCCGGAAGTTGTCCACCAGCGTGCGGATGGACTGCTCGAGCACGTTGTCGGCGAGGATGACCAGCACGCGGTCGCCGTCCACGAAGCGCTCGGCCAGGCCGAGGGCCTCGGCGATGCCGCCGGGCCGCTCCTGGTAGGCATAGAGCAGCCGGTGGATGCCGTACTCGTGGCCGTTGCCGAGCAGCCGCAGGAACTCGCCGGCGTGAGTGCCACCGGTGACCAGCATGATCTCGGTGATGCCGGCGCCCACCAGGGCCTCGATGGCGTAGGTGACCATCGGCCGGTCGTAGATCGGCAGCAGGTGCTTGTTGGTGATGCGGGTCAGGGGATGGAGGCGGGTCCCGCTACCGCCGGCCAGAACGACCCCCTTCATGGCACTTCTCCGTTCATTTGTGAGCAAACCACTCGAAGATGCTCTCATGCCCCGTACTTCGCCAGCCTCCCGGCCGCGGCGAGCAGTTGCGGCAGCAGGTGCTTGGCCTGGAAGCGGCCGAGCGAGCCCTGGCGGCAGTTGACCTCGTCGAAGCCTGGCAGCCCGTCCGCCGCCGCCGTCCCACCCCACAGCAGCACCGGAACCGGATGCCAGGAGTGGGCCGCCATCTGCGCGGGAGTGGAGTGGTCGCCGGTCACCGCCAGCACCTCGACCCCGGCCTGCAGCACCCGGGGCACCAGCGCGTCGACCTCCTCGATGGCCGCCACCTTGCGGTCGAAGTCGCCGTCCTCGCCGGCCGAGTCGGTCTTCTTCACGTGCATGAACACGAAGTCGAAGTCCGGCAGGAGCCGGGTCAGCGCATCGACCTCCTCGGGGGCGGCCCCGTCCACCTGGTGCGTGTCGAAGCCGAGCAGGCGCGAGATGCCGACGTACATCGGGTAGGCGGCGATGGCGAGCGCCCTGACCTTGTGGCGATCAGGGAAGGAGGGCAGTTCCTTGTGGGTGTCAAAGCCGCGCAGCAGCAGGAAGTTGCCGCGCTCGCGGCCGGCCAGGACCGACCGCGCCTGGTCGAGGAAGCTCGCGACCAGGTCGGCGGTCCGCTTGGCCTCGGGTGCGCGGGCCTCCGGCCGCAGCGGCGCGACCCCCTCGACCTGCGGGTCGGTGTCGGCGAGCTCCGGGTCCAGCCCCTGCCCGCGCAGGACCAGCAGCGCGCGGTGCTCGCGCTCCGGCTGGATGAAGAGCCGCACCCCGTCGAGCTGGATCTCGCGGCTGAGCAGCTCACAGATGCCGGCCGCCTCCTCGGTGGGCAGGCGCCCGGCGCGCCGGTCCGCGATAGTCCCGTCCGGGGCGAGCGTGCAGAAGTTCACCCGCGCGGCCACGTCTCCCGGCTGGAGCGCGAAGCCGATGCCGGCAGCCGACAGCGCGCCGCGGCCGATCTCGTAGGCGAGCGGGTCGTAGCCGAAGAGCCCGAGGTGCCCGGCACCCGACCCCGGGGTGATGCCCCGCGTGACCGGATCGTGCAAGCCAAGCGAGCCTTCATGCGCGAGCCGGTCGAGGTTGGGCGTGCGCGCCTCGGTGAGCTCGGAGCCGCGCTCGGCCGTGCGAAAGCCGCCGAGCCCGTCCATGACCAGCAGCATCGCCTTCTTGCCCTCTGGCCTGGCCATCGCGGTCACCACGGATTCGGCGGTGAGTGGCACTTGGCAGCCTCCGTGTCAGGGCTCTGCGCGGGGAGATGTCGCTGCCAGCCTACCAACGTGGGAGGTCCCGGCAGGACGCTGTCGCGCCGGCGGCGGCCTCACTCGGCGGCCAGGCGCGCCCGCCAGGCGCGCTCGGCGGCCAGGCTGGAGGCGAAGCCGGTCTCCACCGCTGGCAGGTAGGCGCTGTCGCACAGCTCCAGAACCGAGCCGACGATGCGGTCGACCTCCTCGGGGGTCACCGCGAGCAGGGGAACCTGGCCGACGACGAACAGGTCGCCGCTCTCGTCGAGGGTGAAGCGCAGCACGTAGCTCGTGGCCTGGCGCAGCAGCAGGTCGTGGTAGAGGCGCTCGCGCTGCTCCTCGGGCGCGCGCATGAAGAACGACTCCACCCGCAGGGTGCGGTCGCCGACGTGCAGGTGCACGCCGATGCCGAGCTTGCGCTCGCCGGCGAGCACCAGGAACCAGCGCCCGTCATCGAGCTGCTCGGCCCGGACGTCGGTCTCGGCGAGGAACGCCTCGACCGCGTGCCGGGCCGAGGCCTGCACCTCGCTCGGCTCAGGCCGTCCTTCCAGCCGCTCGTCTGGCGTCGTCTCCACCTCCAGGTCGGGCGGGAGCAACCGACCGGTCGATTGCACGGCGCACCGGACGGGCAGAGATTACTCTAGTGCCGACCCCCGGAACCTCACCGCCTGTGGACCGGCGGGCACCTGGAGAAAGGATCGGTACGAAGGTGGGAGCCGCCGCCATACGAGTCGCCGGCCTCCATAAGAGCTATGGTCAGGTGGAGGCCGTAAGGGACACATCATTCGAGGTCACCGAGGGCGAGTGCCTCGCGCTGCTTGGCCCGAACGGAGCAGGCAAGACCACCACGGTCGAGATCCTGGAGGGCTACCGGTCCCGGTCCGCCGGCGAGGTTGAGGTGCTCGGCATGGATCCCGAGCACACCGGGCGGGACTTCCGCGAGCGCATCGGCATCGTGCTGCAGTCATCCGGGCTGGACCGCAACCTCTCCGTCAGGGAGACCGTCGGCCTCTACCGCGGCTACTACCCGCAGCCGCGCGACGCCGATGAGATCATCGAGCTGGTCGGCCTGACCGAGAAGAGCGACGCGCGGGTCAAGGCGCTGTCCGGTGGCCAGCGCCGCCGCCTGGACCTGGCGCTCGGCATCGTCGGCGACCCCGACCTGATCTTCCTGGACGAGCCGACCACAGGGTTCGACCCGTCGGCGCGGCGACGCTCCTGGGAGCTGGTCGACAGCCTGCGCTCGCTCGGCAAGACCATCCTGCTGACCACGCACTACATGGACGAGGCCCAGAACCTGGCCGACCGTGTCGGGGTCCTGGTCGGTGGGAGGATCGTGGCCGAGGGCAGCCCGGAGACCCTCGGCGGCCGCGACGTCGCCGAGGCGGTGATCAGCTTCCGGCTGCCCGGCGGCCTGTCCACCGCCGATCTGCCCGACGGGCTGCCGGTGGAGGTGCGCGGCAACCACGTGTCGCTCCACACCGCCAGTCCGACCAGAGCGCTGAACGTCCTCACGGGCTGGGCGCTGGCCCGCGGCACGGAGCTGGAGGCGCTGCTGGTCAGCCGCCCCTCGCTCGAGGACGTCTACCTGCAGCTCACCGGCGAGGACCATGCTGCTGGTGCCGCCGTGAAGGAGATCGTCAATGGCTGACGCTGCCGCCGTGCGGGCGCGCGGTCGCCGGCCCGGTCCTCTGACACTGCTCGTGCGGCAGTTCCGGTATCAGGACCTGCTGTTCTGGCGCAATCCGTTCGCGGCCTTCTTCACCATCGTCTTCCCGATGATGTTCCTGCTGCTGTTCAACTCGCTGAATGGCGGCTCCCGGCTGACGGAGCTCGGCGGCATCCGGTTCGCCCAGTTCTTCACCCCCGGCATCATGGTGTTCGCGGTGGTATCGGCGACTTACGTGAACCTCGCCACCTCGGTCGCCATCAGCCGGGACGACGGCATCCTCAAGCGCCTGCGCGGCACCCCGATGCCGGCCTGGGTCTACGTCGCCGGCCGGGTCGTGCAGGCGACCTGGGCTGCGGTGCTGGCGTCGATTCTCATGGTCGTGGTCGGTGTCCTCCTGTTTCACGTGAAACTGTTCTGGCACCTGATGCCGGCCGCGATCGTCACCATGCTGATCGGAACGGTCAGCTTCTGCGCGCTCGGGCTGGCCCTGGCGGCGGTCTGCCCCAATGGCGAGACCGCTCCCGCCATGGCGAACTTCACCTGGCTGCCGATCGCCTTCATCTCGCCGATCTTCTACCCCCTGGAGGGGGCGCCCGCGTGGCTGCAGACGCTGGGCAACATCTTCCCGGTCAAGCACTTCGCGGTGGCGTTGCAGGCTGACTTCAGCCCGTTCACGCACGGCAGCGGTTTCCGCTGGGGCGACCTCGGGGTGATCGCGCTGTGGGCGCTCGGCGGGACGATCGTCGCCACCCGGAGGTTCCAGTGGGAGCCCCGCGCCGTGGACAGTGGCCGTCGCCGTGGCCGCCGCTCCGGTCCCGCCGCCGCAGCCGAGGAGTGAGCGGCAACCGGTAGCGGCGTCCGCGCCGGCATCGCGTCAGGTGCTCAGCGACCGCGGGTGTCGAGCAGGTGGAACGCCTCGGCGCTGGGCAGGCCGAACTGGGAGCCGATCGCCGCGTTCCAGGTCCGGATGCGGCGGTCGAGATCGGCGGCGTCGCCGACCTGGCTGGAGTGCGCGCGCAGGGCGGCCAGCTTGGCGTCGATCGTCGCGCCGATGTCGACGATCTCGTCAGGGGCGTCGGTGCCGAACAGCAGGATCGAGTGCGGGCGGTGGGCTGGCAGGCCCTCGGCCCTCAGCTCGGGTACAAAGAGCGGGTCGCGGGCGGCGACCACGCCGTCAACGGTGAGCAGCCCGGCCGCGCGATGGTCGGGATGCAGGAGCCAGCGCCGCCAAGGATCGTGGCCGACGACCACGTCGGGCCGCACGGCGCGCACCAGCCTCGCCACGGCCACTCGCAGCGCCATGGTGGCCTCCAGCTCGCCGTCGACCGCGCCGAGGAAGTGCACCCCGGCGGCGCCGAGCAGCGCCGCGGCCGCCTCTGCCTCGCGGCGCCGGACGCTGGCCACCTCGGCGGGGTCCGCCCCCGGGTCGCTGGTGCCCTTCTCGCCGGTGGTGAAGCAGGCCAGCTCCACCTGCACGCCAGCGCGCGCCCAGGCCGCGATGGTGCCGCCGGCCTGGAGCTCGACGTCGTCGGGGTGTGCGCCCAGCGCCAGCGCCCGGCGCACGGCCAGCACCGCCGTCAACCGCTCCGCTCGAGCAACGGCACGCCCATCCTCTGGACCAGCTCGCCGTAGACGTCCAGGAGACGGGCGGCGGTCACGTCCCAGCCATGGGCGCCCGCAAAGCGCGCCGCGGCCAGGCTCATCGCGGCCAGCCGGCGGGGCGAGGAGAGCAGCTCGGCCACGGCGGCCGCCCAGTGCTCGGGGTCGTGGTCCGGGAGCAGCAGCCCGGTGGTGCCGTCGCCCACCGCGTGGCTCAGCCCGCTGACCCGCGCGGCGACCACTGGCGTGCCACACGCCTGCGCCTCCAGCGCGACCAGCCCGAAGGACTCCGAACGCGACGGCACCAGCAGCAGGTCGGCGGCCTGATAGACGGTGGCAAGCCGGTCGTGGGGCTGTGCCGGTAGAAAGCGCACCCTGTCGGCCACGCCCACCTGGCGGGCCAGCGCCGCGGAGCGCTGCGGTTCCTCCGCGCCGTTGCCGGAGGGGCCGCCCACCACCAGCAGCTCGACGTCCAGCTCAGGCCGCCGCTGCCGCAGCAGCGCCAGCGCCCGGACGGCCACGTCGGGGGCCTTGAGGGGCTGCAGCCGCCCGACGAAGGCGAGCACGTGCCTGCGGGACACGCCGAGCGCGGCGCGTGCCGCCGCCTGGTTGCCGGGATGAAAGCGCGAGCGGTCGACCCCGTGCGGGACGATCCGCACCTTCGAGGGGGGAGCACCGTACAGCTCGGTGAGCTGGCGCGCCTCGGAGGACGTGGCGGCCAGCACGCAGTCGGCGGTGGCCACGACCCGCTCCTCCCCCGCCAGCCGGGTGGGTGGCTCTGGCTCCTCGCCGGCGGCGAGACTGGAGTTCTTCACCTTGCCGAGGGTGTGGAAGGAGTGGACCACCGGGCTGTTCCAGCGCTCCCTGGCCAGCCTGGCGACCCAGCCCGACACCCAGTAGTGGCTGTGCAGGACGTCGTAGGGACCGTAGCGCTCCTCCGCCCGCAGCAGCGAGCAGAGGAAGGCGCACAGGTAGCGGGGCAGGAACTGCTTGGGGACCGGCTCGAGCGGGCCGGCGGGGAGATGCAGGACGCGCACGCCCGGCTCGATCTGGACCGCGGGCGGATCGTGCGCGGAGACGGCCCGGGTGTAGATGTCGGACTCGACACCAGCTCGGGCCAGCTCGCTCGCGAGCGCGCGGACGTGGACGTTCATGCCGCCGGAGTCACCCACGCCGGGAGGCGCCAGCGGCGAGGAGTGGACCGTCAGCACCGCGACCCGCCGTACCCCATCCTCGATCGCTCCCAGCTCACCGCTCCCCAGCACTCGGACACCCACTCCTCTGCGTTGGTCCGGCTCCGCGAGGTCGCGGAGCACGGCGGGTTCGTCGCTCAGCCGAGTCATGCTATCGGGGGTTCGGGAGAGCTGGCCATGCGACGGTTACATGCGATCGTCGGCAACATCCGATACGCCCTGAGAATGGCCATATCAGCGCGATGAGGCGGCGGGCGGGGCCGGTACCTGCAACCGGGCCCGGCCTCTGCGTGAGGCCGGGCCCGGTTCGCTGTGGAGGTGTCTGGGGCCTGCTACTTGTCGCCGACCTTGCCGGCCGCGTCCTTGGCGGCCTTGGCGTCGGCCTCGGCAGCACGCCGCACGGTGGTGCTGGCACCGCGCGCTGCTGTGCGGCTGCTCCTGGCGTTGGCGCCGGCACGGGTGCTGGCCGCCTTGGTGGTGCTCACCGCGATCCGGGTGGCCCGAACGGCCTGCTGCGTCGAGCGCGAGCCGCGGATCGTCTTGACCAGTGCCTCGCCGCGCTCCACCAGATTCCCGTAGGCCCGCACGGCCTCGCCCGGGAGGCGTGTGCGCAGCTTCTCGGCCTCCTCAGGAAGGTGGCGGATCGTGGAGACTGCCAGGTCAGCGACGCCGGCCACGGCGAAGAACGCCTGCTTGGCGTCCTTGGACTCGATGGCTGCCATATCCATTGCTCCTCTCGGTAGGTTGACACCAGGGCCTCAGCCCGCTTCTTCCTTGCTGGTCGATCGTTCCGCCTCGGCCGCCTCGGCCGCCGCGGCCGCCTCGGCCGCCTCGGCCGGCTGAGCCGGCTCCGCGCTGGACATGAACGACCGGTAGACCTCGATCAGCACCTGCTTCTGCCGCTCGCTGAGATGGGGGTCGCGCAGGATGGCGGGGGTGAGGTCGCCTTCGAGCTCGTCCTGGTCGAGGATGCCGGCCCGCACGTAGAGAGTCTCGGCGCTGATCCTCAGCGCCTTGGCGATGTCCTTGAGGATCTTTGCCGACGGCTGCCGCAGCCCCCGCTCGATCTGCGACAGGTAGGGGTTGGACACCCCTGCCTGGCGGGCCAGGTTGCGCAGGGACAGCTCAGCCTGTCGCCGCTGCTCGCGGATGTAGCGGCCCACGTCGCGGACAGCTGCCGCCGGATCGAGCTGCTCGATCCCCTTGCGCACGGTCATCCTCCTCCTGGTGTCCTGTGCTTCCCAAAGTAACACCTGTGATTAACTTTTGCAAGCACCTGGGAGGACGACAGCCTCGGCAGCCTCAGCTCAAGGGCAACTCGAACCAGGCGGGACGGACGATGCCCACCGGCTCGCCACCACCGAGGACCGGGCTGGTGGCGGCGGTCAGGGCCACCTCCAGCTCGCGTTCGTCCAGCCAGCCGAGAGCTCGCAGCGCCGCGACCAGCGCGGGCCCGCGGGCGCGCGGCGCGCCGTCCAGGACCTTGACCGCCACACCCTGGCCGGTGGCGAGGTTGACCGCGGCAGCGCTGCCCTCTGCGCCGGCCTTGGAGAGCACACGGCCCCCGGTCGCCTCCAGCAGCACGGTGTCCAGCTCCCCGCTGCCGGCGATCATGATCGGATGTCGCCGGAGCGCGGCGACCAGTGTGGCCGGCCCCTCCTCGCCGGCGGCGGCGCGGCCGCCCAGGCGCGCATAGATGGTGGCCAGGCCACGGAGCGGCAGGGCATGGACCGGCACGCCACAGCCGTCGACGCCGACGTGCTCGATGGCCACGCCGGCCAGGTCGGCGATCGTGTCCGACACCACCGCCTGGACCGGATGCTCTGGCGCGGTGTAGCGCTCCGGGTCCCAGCCGCTCGCCACCGCGCCGGCGAGCATGTAGGCGTGCTTGCCGGAGCAGTTGTGGTAGACGGCCGCGGGGGCGTCCACGGCGAGGCGGGCGTCGCGATTGCGCGGCAGCGCAGGCGGGCAGCGCAGGGCGCGTTCCTGGAGGCCGGCGGCGGCGAGCACCTTGCGCACCGAGGCGACGTGCTCCGGCTCGCCGGCGTGCGAGCCCGCCGCGCCGGCCAGGGCGAGGGAGTCGAGCCCCAGCTCACGCTCGACACCGAGGCCCCACACCGCCAGCGCCTGCGGCAGCTTGGCACAGGAGCGCAGGTAGATGGGCATGGCCGGGTCGCCCACAGCCACCTGGACGGTGCCGTCCGCCTCGGCAACGGCCACTGCGCCGAGATGTCGGCTCTCGACGAACCCGGCTCGCTCGACCTCAACCAGTACCTGCATCGGCTCCGAGCGTAGCCCGCGAGCGCAGGATGGCGCCAACGGCGTGACCGTTGCTGGCCAGCTCGCCGCCGGTGTGTAGCGAGGCGTGAATCTCCTCGAGATTCCTGATCGAGACGAATGCCTCCGTCATCATCGGGTCGAACTGCGAGCCAGCGCCAGCCACGATCTCCTCGAGCGCCTGCTCATAGTGCATCGCGCGGCGGTAGGGCCGGTCCGAGGTCATAGCGTCGAAGGCGTCGCAGACCGAGAAGATGCGCGCGCTCAGCGGGATCTCCTCACCGCCCAGGCCGGCCGGGTAGCCGCGGCCGTCCCAGCGTTCGTGATGGGAGCGGATGACCTCGATCGCCGGGCCGAGCGACTTGATGCCGGCCACCATCTGCACCCCGATGTCCGGGTGGGTGCGCATGATCAGCCACTCCTCCTCATCGAGGGGGCCGGGCTTGTTCAGGATGGCCTCCGGCACGCCGACCTTGCCGACGTCGTGGAGCAGGAAGCCGTAGCGCAGGCACTGGTCGTCGGCTAACTCGGCGTCGATCACCCTGGCCAGCACGGTGGCGTAGTCGTGAGTGCGCTCCAGGTGCGCGTGGGTGCTCGGGTCCTTTGCCTCGACCACGAAGGCCAAGGTCTTGACCATGTCGAGGTAGGACTCCTCCAGATGGCACAGCGCCCGTTCCAGCTCAGCCGCGCGAGCACGCTCGACCTGGTAGAGCTGGTTGAGCTCGCGCGCGAACACCAGCAGCTGGCGCTGCGCCGTCTCGAGCTGGTTCAGATAGCAGGTGGCTGTATCCATGCTGGCACGACCCCCGAGAGACCGGCTTGACGACGTCGTGGAGGGGAGAGCGGCGATGCCCCGCTGGGCGGCGGCGCCGTTGCCGCCACCGCACGGGCGCTCGATCGAGTGCAGCGGGTACATGCCCGCCTGGTAACAATCGGAGCACGCTTCAAGAAGCTTGAGCCGTTAAGGTGGCTCCAGCGTGGCGAGACGTTTCGGCAAAACCGGGAAGCGAGGCTCGCCCTCGCTCGACCCGGCTTGCTCACACCGGTGGTGGCGGTCACTCGAGCAGTTGTGCCACGCTTGCGGTCCCGTTGCGGTAGCGGCGAGTGAGCTCGCCGCGTAGCACGTCGACAACCTGTTGCACCGCCCGGCGGTTGATGGACACCGCCTCCTCCTCGCGGGTCAGCACCTCGGCTACCTGGTTCAGTTCCTCCGCCTCGAGCTCGGGCAACCGCGCGATGGTCTCGTCGGAGACCAGGCGCTCGACGCGGCGCCGCTGACGGTTCGAAGGCTCGGGCATCCGGATCCTGGGCACAGCGGTGAAGCTCCCTGGCCCCGCGTCGCTCAATATCCCGGGCAGCCCGGCGACCAGATCGGCCGTCCCGCGGTTGCCGCCGCTCGCGCGGCGCACGAGCTCCGCACGCAGGATGTCCAGCCGGCCCTGCAGCATCCGGCGCAGGTAGGAGATGCTCTGCTCCTCTGTCTCGGCCTCGCTGCGGCGGGACCGCAGTTCGTCCAGTTCGAGCCCCTCGACGCCGGCCACGAATCCCGGGTCGAGGATCCGATCGATACGGCGCTTTCCGCCGGGAATGGCCTCGACGCTCATGTACGCCTTCCCCCCTCGCCCGGGACGTACCCGCGCTCCCTACAGTCCGCTCTCCAAAAGCCGCGTTTCGTCCTATGAGCTGCCAGCCCTGGACAACGCCGGCCGCGCGGCCCTGCACAGTTGATTCCCGGATCGCCCAAGGTTAGCGAGCCGGAGCATTGTAACCGCCAACTCGCCCGACTCCTACTGCCAGAACGCAAAAAGAGCCCCGAATACTCAGATCCCCAGATAACTCAGGAAGCGCGAATAGCGGGCTACTACCCGTCTCGGCTCACCGGGGCTGGCTCCTCAGATGCCCTGACCGTAGCGACGAACGGCAGTTCAACGACTTCGGAGGCCAGCGGGCCCGCGAGCACCCGCTCGCCGGGCGCGACCGTGCGGCGCACGTAGGCGAGCGCGATCGTCCCCAGGTCGGGGTGGCGGATGGCGCTGCGGACCTGGCCCGCGCGGCGCCCCTCCTCGGTGACCAGGTCGGTCCTGGCCGGCGGGGGCTCGCACTCGGGGTCCTCGAAGCGCAGGCCGGCGAGGCGGCGCTGCACCTGCCCGAGGTTGTGCACCCGAGCGACCGTCTCCTGCCCCGGATAGCAGCCCTTGTCGAGGTGCACGCACGAGCCGAGCAGGCCCGCCTCCTCCGCGATCACGTCGTCGGTCAGCTCGCGGCCCCAGCGCGGCAGGCCGCGCTCGACCCGCAACAGCTCCCAGACCTCGAGCGGCGCCCGCGCCACCCCGTTGCCCTCCACCGCCCGCAACGCGCCCGGCGCCCGCTCCCCGACCAGGTCGACCCCGAGCTCGCCGCGATGAGCGACCAACCCACCGACGGCCACGGCGGCCTCGCCGGGCCCGGCGGGCGGCACCGGCAGGCCGGCGGCGGCCAGCGCTTCGTCCGCGCCGGTCCCGAGCAGGCTGACGGCGCCCGGCCGCGGCGCGCCGACGCGCACGTCGTAGCGGAACACGAAGCGGGCCAGCCGCTCGGCCAGCGCCTCAGCGGCCTCCGCCTCGGTGTCGAGCAGAAGGGCGCGGCGGTCCAGCACGGCGAGCCGGAAGGCGAACTCGATCTTGCCCTTGGGCGACAGCAGCAGCGCCCTGGTCGCGTTCCCGGGCCGGAGATCGGCGGTGTGCTGAGTGGTCACCGAGTGCAGGTAGCGCAGCACGTCCGCGCCGTTCAGCTCGAGCATGGCGAGGTCCGGGCGCTCGATCGCGACCACGCCGGCGCGCACGCCCGCGAGCGCCGCGGAGAGATCGACGAGAGCGGTCATCAAGCCATGATATCTGCGTTGCGCCCACGGCCCGGAGTATGGCTAACTGGCGGCACGCGAGAAAGGAGGTGGTCCAACTGCATAAACCGTTATGGACCCGCGAGGTGACTGCCCGATAGGGCGCCCCGCTCCTGAATCGCGGGATCGGGAACCGCCCGCGGAATCCAAACAGCTCGCCGAACCCAGGGGGCCTTGGACTGGTCCACCAAGGTGGCGTCGCTCACGCGGTGCCAACCCCCTGGGTCTCTGTCTGCCCGGCGCCAGCTCTCAGCCGCGCAGCAGCCGGTAGAGCACGTAGACGGCGAACAGCGCGCTGGCGGCCAGCATGCCGACGAGCAGGATCGTGTACCAGAGCTCCAGGGTCATCGACAGCGCGGCTCCTGGTGGTGGGGTCACCCGCAGCGTACCAGCCCGAGCGGCGGCTCAGGCGGCGACCTCGACCGCGCCGGCACGACCGGCCAGCAGCGCCTCGCCCGGCTCGGTGTCGATCCGCTCCACCGTGAACCCGGCGGGCAGCGGAGGCAGTGGCACGTCGAAGGTGAACCGTGAGGCGAGCTGCGCCTCGAGCACCGGGTCCCGGACACCGCCCACCTGCACCGTCCGGGGAGTGAAGGCGATGCGTCCAGCGCGCACGCTCAGCCGGCCGACCGCCATCGCGGTCAGCGGCCGCCCGAGGACCTCGGTCTGCACCTGCACCCGCACCGCGTTGGCCCCGAGCATCAGTGAGCTACCCTGAAGACGCTCGGCGAGCAGCCGGTTGATCTCCGCCTCGCTCAGCTTCGCCTGACCATCGGTTCGGGCGACCCGCACCAGGCCCCGGCCGCCCAGCAGCACGCTCCTCGGCACGGTCACGTCGCGCAGGTGCAGCTCGAGACCGGCGACGGTGATGCCACGAGTGCTCACATCGGCGGCGGCCAGGTCGATAGTCGCGAAATGCCCGGAAATCAGATGCGGCAGAAATGGGAAGTCCCGCACCTGTATGATCGGCCGCTCCGCGAGGTGGTACTTGCGCTGCAGCGCCGTGGTGACACGGCTCTCGAACAGGCGGGCGGCGCCGAAGTCCGCCGCGACGCCGAGCACCAGCAGCAGCGCAACGGCGATCAGAAGTCTCCGCACGCTCAGCAACCGCCCGAGAACGGCGGCAGCAGGGCGATCTCGGCCCCATCGCGCACCTCGCTGGCAGGGTCGCCGCGGCCGCCGTCGACCAGCACGCTGGCATAGCCGAGCACGATGGCGAAACGCTCTCCGAAGCGATCCTCGAGGCCGGCCAGGATCTCGTCGAGGCGGCCGGCCGGTACCTCGAGCTCGGCCGCGCCAGCGACCTCACGTAAGGCCGCGAACAGGCGTACTCGCACCACTGCGCATGCTCCTCGTTGTCGCGTCCCAGGGCGGATGCTACGGTGCCCCTGGCGCTCCGGCCGCCGCAACCCCGCTGTGGCCCCGATCCAACTTCTGGCAGCCGGGGCGACGGTGAGGTGACTGACACCGGTGGCCGAGTTAGCCTGCCTGACGAACCGGGCCGGGGGGGCAAAAGAGGCGCTCCCCGCGCTCGAGTACCTTGCGCACGCCGTCGCGACCCTGCCGCTCGACCTGTCGAGCCTTGCCGGGGCCTCCGGCAAGGACCTGGTGCTGATCGACGCCACCCGCGACCTGTCCAGGGCGCAGGCGCTGTGCCGCACCCTGCGGGCGGCGGGCGAGCTGAGCGAGATCCTGGTGGTGATCCCCGAGGCCGGGCTGGCCGGGCTGCAGCCGGACTGGGGCGCCTCGGACTTCGTGCTGCCGGGCGCCGGGCCGGCCGAGGTGGAGGCGCGCGTCCGCCTGCTGGTGCAGCGGCCCGAGGCCGCCGAGCCCGACGCCGCCATCCGGGTCGGCGAGCTGGTGGTCGACCCGGTCTCCTACCAGGTCCGCCTGCGCGGGCATCCGCTCGACCTCACCTACAAGGAGTTCGAGCTGCTGCGCTTCCTGGCTTCCCGGCCCGGGCGGGTGTCCACCCGCGCCCAGCTCCTCCAGGAGGTCTGGGGCTACGACTTCTTCGGCGGCACCAGGACGGTGGACGTGCACGTACGCCGCCTGCGGGCCAAGCTCGGCCCGGAGTACGAGTCGATGATCGCCACGGTCCGTGGCGTCGGCTACAAGCTGCTGCCTGCCGAGCAGGCCAGAGCGGAGCGCGAAGCGGCCGGGGAGGGGCCGTCCAGGGCGGCAGAGCCCGCCACTGAGGAATCCTTTGACAGCAAGGGCCTGACGATGGCACCATCGGCGCGCCCTGCCGTGGGCCGCTAGCTCAGTTGGTAGAGCACCCGGCTTTTAACCGGGGTGTCGTCGGTTCGAGGCCGACGCGGCCCACCCCGATGAAAGACCGGGCCCCCATCGTCTAGTGGCCTAGGACACCACCCTTTCAAGGTGGCGACGCGGATTCGAACTCCGCTGGGGGCACAACGGGTTGGGCCGGAACAAGGTCCCGTGGAGCAGCTTGGCTGTGCTCGCCGCCCTGTCAAGGCGGAGGTCGCGGGTTCAAATCCCGTCGGGACCGCTGGGGCTCCCCCACCGTGGGGAGCCCCGCCTGTGGGCAGGTAGCTCAGTCGGTAGAGCGTGCGGCTGAAAACCGCAAGGTCGGCGGTTCGATCCCGTCCCTGCCCACTGGAAATGGCGCTTGGCTTGCGCTACGGTCAACGAGAGGTCAACGATCGGACCCTCGGCCGGGAGCGGAGCTGTGACCATCCGGAAACGCCGCGGCGGATGGCAGGTCATCGTCTACGCCGGCCTCGACCCGCTGACCGGCAAGCAACGACAGCTCACCCGCCAGGTCAACGGCAGCTATCGCCAAGCCGAGAAGGTCGAGGCCCGCCTGCGAACCGAGGTCGCGGATGGCCAGCACGCCGGGACTCGGCTCAAGACCCTCGGCGAGCTGCTTGACCTCTGGATCGAGCGGCGCGCCGCCAGCGATAAGCCCATCTCTCCGGACACGGTCGAGGACTACCGCAGCCTGATCGCCAAGAAGATCAAGCCCGCCTTGGGCGGTAAGCGCCTCCACACGATCAATGCTCGCGTCCTTGACGCCTTCTATGACGATCTGCGGCGGTACGGCAATGCCAAGGCCGCCTCCCGCGCGAGAGCGCGCGCCAAGGCCGAGGCGGTCGCCAGGGGCGCGAACCCGAGCACGGCTGTCGCCACGGCGCAGCCCAGCGCGAGCGACCAACGATTGAGCGCGAACCGCGTGCGCGACGTTCATGTGATCCTGTCCGGGGCGCTCGGGCTGGCGGCCCGGTGGGGCTGGATACCGTTCAATCCGGCGCTGATGGTCCGGCCAGCAGGCGGCAAGGGTAAGTCGCGCCCTGTGCCCAGCCCGGAGCAGGTTCGAGAGCTGTTTGGGGCACTCACTGATGAACCGGACTTCGCGGTGTTCCTGCGGCTGAGCATCACGGCCGGGCTGCGGCCGTCCGAGATCTGCGCGCTCCGGTGGCTGGACCTGGACCTGGACGCGACCACGGTCAGTATCAACGGCAGCGTCGTCACCGCCAAAAGCCTGTCCCGGAAGTACGCACGAAAGGACCCCAAGAGCGTGCATGGCGAGCGGCTCTTGGCGCTCGACGCGGCTACGGTCGAGCTGCTTCGCGCCCATCGAGCCCGCTGCGAGCAGCTTGCCGAGCAGCTCGGCGGCCGGCTGGACCCGCAGGCGTACGTATTCGCCCGGACACCGGATGGTCGGACCCCTCTGCGGCCGGACACGGTCAGCAAGCGGTTCACCGCGTTGGTGCGCCGGCTCGGGCACGACTACACACTGTATGGACTCCGGCACTTCATGGCGACGCAGCTGGGCGCCGTGACAGAGGCTGGCACGGTGCGAGAGCGGATGGGGCACGGCAGCCTCGCGGTCACGAGCTACATGCACCGAGTCAGCGAGGCTGACCGTGCGGCTGCCGAGTACATGGGCGCATTGCTTGATCGGGACAGATGAAGTCACCCACCAGCCAGGACGGCACGGGCCGGCGACGCTGGCTGAGCTGGACGCTCGCCGGCATCGCGGGCACCGCGCTGCTAGCCGCCGCGCTGTGGCTGTGTGTCGCGGTGCTCCCCCAGGGCCTCGGCAAAGTGCCGGAGTGCCTGTCTTGGGATTCCCCCGGAGGGCGGACGCGGGCCTGCCGGTGAAGGGGTCGTATCGGCGAGTTCCTTCGGATTGCTTGCCTCGGACACATCGACCATGGTGCCGCCGCGGCCCAGGTCGCGACCGCGGCGGCACCCTTTATGGTAGGGGTCGGTGACGTCACTATTTGATTTGGATGACCTCGCTATCTGTCTCGCTGCCGCAGGTGACGTTGTTGCAGCCGAAGATCTCGGCGGTTGCGACGGCGTCGCCCTTCTTGAAGGTCTTGGCTCCCGTGGCTCGGACCAGGACAGTGATCTGCTCACCCGATCCGGTGCAGCCGACGCTCGTCGAGCCGAAGCCCTGGGCGACGCCTGATCCGGACTTCTGGGTGACGGTGACATCAACGAACGCGGTGCCGGTCGCGTTGCAGGTGACCTCCACCGGCACCACTACGGCGGCTCCCTTGGCGACCAGCGTCGCCGGGGAGTTGACTTGGACGTCGAGGAACAGCCCGCCGGAGAAAAACGCCACGGCAGGACCGGAGCCGGCAAACAGCGCGAGCAGGCCGCCGAGAAGGACGGCGACTACCGCGGTGGCAACCTTAATGCGCAGCTTGGTTGTCATCAGGTTCCTTTGCTTGGGCGGGGATGGATGACTGGTGGGCAGGAGCGGGGTCGGGTGTCGGGAGTGCGGCGCCGACCAGCAGCGTCACGGTGAGCACGATGGCTGGTAGGTGCCAGACGAAGTCGAAGCCGCTGTGTGTGGCGAAGGCTGCCGCCGCGGCGGCCGCACCCGCCCAGGTGGCGCCCGGACGGCCGGTGGCGCGCGCGCGCCACAACAGACGGGCGATCGCCACCAGCAGGACCGCGAGCAGGACGAGGCCCACCAGACCGAGCTCCGCCGCAACCTGGAGGTACTCGTTGTGGACGTAGGCGAACAGCTGGGTGCCATGGCCCTGCCCCTCCCATCGCAGGTGCGCCTGTCCGGGTCCGGTGCCGGTCAGGGGGTGCTGGGCGAGCAGCCGGAGGGCCGCGTGCAGCGCGCCCGTCCGGTCGGGGGAGGCGAGGTTGGCCCGGGCCTCGGCGACCGTCTGGGCGGCGCCACCCACCCCGCCGCCGGTGGCAAGCAGCCCGACGCCGCCGGCGACGAGGACGCCACCCAGCAGCACGAGCGCCGGCCACCGTCGCAACCGCGCCACAATCGCGGCAAGGGCCAGCCCGGCGCACAGGCCAACCAGCGCGAGCACCGGCCGGGGTGGGCCGGCGGCCGGCATCGACGGCAGCAGACAGACCAGTGCCACCAGGGCGCCGGCCAACGGGCCGACCGCGGCCCGCGCGGTCGCGCGAAACCCCCGCAGCCCGGCCAGCACCACCAGGCCGACCACGAGGGCGAGTGCGCCCGCCCGGCTCATCGTGGCGGCCAGCCCGGCCAGCAGCCCGGTCGCCGCCAGCGTGAGTGGCAGCGAACCTGGCGTCCCGACCAGTCGCCCCAGCACGAGCAGGCTGATGGGCGCCAGCACGGCAGCCGTCGCATTGGGGTAGGTCAAGGTCGAGGAGGCACGCCACAGACCCTGGGCCTGGAATGCCCAGGAGCCGGCCCGGCCGGCGACCCCCAGCCAGCCGGTCAGGGCCACCAGCAGGCCGATGCAGGTCACCCCGGCCAACAGGATCTCCCGATTTTCCTGCCAGAGGCGACGGCAGACCAGCAGCACGGCGACGACCCCGGCTAGCAGCAGCGCCAGCCCGACACCGGCGCCGGCGACGCCCACCAAGGCGCCGTCAAGGACCGCCCACGCAGCCAAGGCCAACGCTGGAACGACCGGCAGCAGGTGGATGTCATCCCTTGTCAGCGGCGATGCGGCCAGCCCGAGCAAGGTGGCCGCGGCGATGAGCAGGCCGACAAGCCGCTGCATTGACGGGTAGTAGGCGCCTTGCCGAAGCAGCCCGGCGGTGGCGGCGACCAGCAGGAGGGGCCCAGCCAGTTGGGTGGTCCAGCGCTCCGACGCGCCGTCGGCACGGGTGTCGCTTCGACCTGCGCCCGTTACAACCATGCCACCCCCCAGCAGATCGGCTGGTAACGGCAGGCCTTGCGCGAATGCCTCCTGCATGGCGAAGATCCTTACACAGGCGACTATCCTAGTGATCCCGAAGTCGGGAAACAAGCCGGTTCTGCCAGGACTGCGCGGAGCTGACCGGATCCGACGGATGGGTCAAGGTCGGCCCGACCGCCGCCGCAGCACAGCAGCCGAGCACTGTCGGCGCGCAACCGGTCAGGGTCAGGCCGTCAGCCGGCAGTGAACGGCGAACGGTCATGGCCCTGGTCATGGATGCCGCATCCCGTGGACGGCACACAACGACCGGCGGCTGCCGGCCGCCAAGGGCGAGCCGAGCACACGCCTAGGTCGAGGCGCGGACGCGCCACGTGGACCCGAGGGCCTCGGCAACGTGCCGGCGTGTCTGAATCATGGGCTTGGGGGTATCCATTTAACCGGAGTAGCCTGAGGCGATGGATCGCCTTCGTTCCGGCGTGCACTACCCGAGGTCCGTGGGCGAGTTCCAGGCCTGGTTCCGGACTGATGCGGACTGCCTGGACTACCTGGAGTGGCTGCGCTGGCCTGCTGGCTTCGTCTGCCCCGGCTGCGGCCACGCCGGGGGCTGGCGGCTGGGCGATGGCCGGTTCGAGTGTGCCGGGTGCCAGGCCCGCACGTCGACGACAGCGGGCACGATCTTTGACCGGACGCGCACGCCACTGACGGTGTGGTTCACCGCCTGCTGGATGTTCGCCACCGGCAAGGACGGCGTCTCCGCGCTGAGCCTGCAACGGGCGCTGGAGATCGGCTCCTATCAGACCGCGTGGACGATGCTGCACCGGCTCCGCTCGGTGCTGGTGCGCCCCGGCCGGGATCGGCTGACCGGGGCAGTTGAGGTGGATGAGACCGACATCGGCGGTGAGGAGCCCGGGCTGCGCGGCGGGCGGGCCAGGGGCAAGAAGGTCCTGACCGGCATCGCTGTCGAGGTTCGCGAGCCGAAGGGGCTCGGCCGGTGTCGGATGGCGCCGCTGACCGATGCGTCCGCCGCCTCGCTGCACGCCTTCGTCGCCGATCACGTCGAGCCGGGCGCCAGGGTCATCACCGACGCCTGGCAGGGCTACCGCGGGCTGGAAGGGCTCGGCTACCTCCACGACCGGCACAGCCAGCGGGCCGCCCGCGCCCGCGGGGAGGATCCCGGCGCGCTCCTGCCCGGTGTGCACCGGGTCGCCTCGCTGGCCAAGCGGTGGCTGCTGGGCACCCACCAGGGCTCGGTGGAGGTCGCGCATCTGGTCAGCTACATGGACGAGTTCGTGTTCCGCTTCAACCGTCGCCGCTCCCGCAGCCGGGGGCTGGTGTTCTACCGGGTGCTCGAGCTCGCCGTCGCCCACGATCCCGTGCGCTACCAGGACCTCATCGCCAGCAAGCGGCCCCGCGCCGTGCCGCCCGCGCCGGCGCAGGCCCGCGGGCACCCGCCGAGCCTGGAGCGCCCTCCAGCGAACCGCCCGTGGAGACCTACTGACCTCGACTCCTCCGGTTAAATGGATACCCCCAAGCACAGAAATGGTCGCAGGACATGCGCGGGGCCATCGACGAGCTGATCGGTCGCAGGGGCGGCCCATGAACAAGCCCGGAGGACGACTGCACATCTCGACCTGAAAGCGCATGGTGGTGCGGACTGCCCTGCGGCGGCTGGGTAGCCTGGTGCCCGGAGTGTCGAGCCCCAAGGAGCGTCAGTGCGGCGGCTTGGTCCCAATGCCTACGGCGAGCAGCTCCGGCCCGGCCGGGTCGCTGACTGCTACCTGGCCGTCCTGCTGGATCAGCCGCTCGCCGAGATCGCACCCGAGCCCGGCCGCGTGCTGGTGGTCGCCCCTGCCGTCCTGTTGCACGAGCAGATCCCGCAACCGGAGGGCCAGGTGCTGTATGACCTGCTGACCGGCCATCCTGACCGGGCGCCGCGGGACCTGGTGTTTCTGGCCGATCTCACCGCCGAGCTGCGTGCCTGGCCCAAGCAGACCTGGATCGCGGTTGGGATTAGCCCCGAGGTGGCCCTGCTTGCGGTGGTGGACCGTTGGCGCGCCGGCCAGATCAAGGGCCTGGAGGTTGGCGGGGTGAGCGTCGAGGAGGCCCGCGCGCTCGGCCGGCCCGCGATGAGCTACGTGCGCGACAGCTTCGCGCCCGGCTCGCCCGTGAGGTCAGCCGCCAGTACCTGCGCTGGCTGCATCCGACCAGCCGCCGCCGGCCAGGCGAGCGGTTCCTGTAGGCGACCACGACGCTCGCGCCTCCAAGGCATGTGGTCGTGCCGGAGGCGACCATGCGACTATCCGCCCCCATCCAAGGGTCGTCCGTGGAGCATCGCTTGACTGGAGTGGCCGCCGAAAGGCGGTTTCAGTGTGGCCGGTTTAACTCAATAGATGGGTTTGTTGGACTAGTCGGCCCATGCTCAGTTGCACGTCTTACTCCGATACACTTGTCTGGGTTAGACTCCGAAGGCTGATCAGGGGCAACGAATTACATCCTTGTTATTCTCCTGGTTGTCTCATACTGGACCTCAGGACCGGTGGGTAGGTAGGTGGCAGACTTTGAAGAACCCTTCGAGGGCGGACATCTCCCAGATGAGGCAGTGGTTGTGCGAGGAGGGATGATGGCTTCTGAGTACCTCTTCATCGCCGCCAGGAAGCACTTCAGAGAAGAGGGCGTGTGGGCTATCTCCGTTGCCTCTGTTCCGGGACTGAGCGCAGAAGAGATCGCAAGGCGCTCGCCCTTCATCAGGGGAAGTCAAATACGGGCAACAAATGCCGGTGCGCTTCGTAAGGGCGGCTATGAGGTAGAGCCGGACGGTCCCCCCCATGCGTTGGTGTATCTGCCTCGTCCTCCACAAGGAGAGGACGATCCGATGTGGGATGATTTGCGTTCTATCATCTCAGATATCAAGCCTAATCCGAATCGTGAGGAAGGGCAGCAACGATGACAAGCGGATCGTTGCCTACCTTTAAGGTGGATCTTCACGACGTGCGTGATGAGAACCGCCTCTCAACTCTCCTCGATGACGCGACGGAGGGCGCAGTTCGGGCGGGGTTGATCCGTGTAGAGGTAGGGGACTACGTACAGGTTTTGGATGAAGAGGGCAACACCTGCTTGGCGTTTGTGGAAGAAGTGACAGACGCCGGCGTCATCCGTCTGAAGCTCGACTGGTCTACTTGGATGTATGCGCCGCCTCACCCGGAGCTAAGCAGTGTTCCGAGGCCGACTATCGGCTCCGAAGAGCCTGTCTACTCTTGGGGCAAGGACAGCGATACCCAGCTTGACCCTAGCCAACATGCACAGGTGGAACTACAAGGTGTGTCATAACCTGGGAGCTGACGCATAATGGAAGCAACCCTCCTTCTCTGTGATTGGGCCGAGGAGGTAAATGGAAAGCTATATATAATGGGGGCGGGCTGGTCGCGAGTAGTTGCCAGTCGACCAGTGTCGATCGCGCTTGGCGTTCTCTTATTCATCCCCTGGGATCAGGCGAACCGACCGCACAACATTGAGATAAGTCTTCTTACGGAGGATGGGGAACCCGTTGAGATTGATGGAGAGCGCGTGGCGGTTCCGGGCAAGATGGAAGTAGGTCGTCCACCGGGAACGCGGCCGGGCTCCAGGCTAGAGGCTCCTTTAGCGTTGCGCTTTCCCGCTTTACAGCTGCCGCCGGGTGCCTACCGTTTCGATCTCACAGTTGACGGAACGCTCTTGGCGACCGCACCTTTCGAGGCTGCAGGGGGTCAGACGGCCGATGGTGGTTGATCGGAGTACCAAGACTAGCAATCCTGCTGGAAGCCCCACCGTTCGGCCTGCTGATCAAAAGGAGCAAGAGGCTGGGCTGCGCGAAGCGCAACATGGGGCTGTAGACCGCACGTCACCCTTGGCACGTCAGGAAGAGGCGGACAGTCGAGACTCGGATCTGGGGCCGAGTCAGTGAGAACCTGACAGCAAGCAGGCCCTGACGCGGATGCCAGGGCCTGCGGGAGCCGAGGTTGCTCAGCGTTCGTCGCGGTAGGGATGGTGGGGACGGGCGGACCGCTCCGCCCGCTCAGTGCGGGCCTGGGCCTGCCGCTCGGTCCGCTCGGTCTGTTGCTGTGCTGGCCGGCTGGCCCGCTCGGCACCCAACTGCTGGGCGCGTTCGGCGCGGCGCTGCACGGCGTGGTGGCGGACGCTGGCGCGGTCGGGGCGGCTTTCGCGGTTCATGTCGGCCACGACCCCGAAGCCGAGGGTCTCGATCTCCTCGGCGCGGCGCAGCCGCACCGCCGGCGTGCCGGTGTGGCCGCGGGCTTGTGGCACGTTGCCGGGGTTGAGCTGGACGAACACCGGGGCAAGCTCCGGCGCGGTCTGGCGCCGGCCGCCGCGTCGTGCGAGCTGGACGGTGCTCTTGCGCCAGTTGACCGCCGCAGGGTTGGGTGTGGGCGTGCCGAGCTCGTGGCGCTGGAACGCCTTGCGCAGCGACGGCCAGGTCGTGCCGAGCTGGGCGGCGGCGGCGTTGATGCTGCCGAGCTGCTCCGCCAGCCGGAACGCCCGCTCGGCCTCCGCCCTGTCCGCCAGAAACCGGCTCGGCGGGTTGGTCGGCTTGCGCTCGGGCTGGGGTAGGTTCCAGTGCGCCCACGCGCCCTTGAGCGTGTCGCGGCTGACGCCCAGCTTCTGGGCGGCTTGCCGCAGCCCGACCCGGCTTGCCAGCTCATGCGCGCGCTCGGCCACCTCGCGATGCTGCCGGTAGGCGCTGGGCTCGGGGAACCGGTTGGGCCGCAGATGGCCGCGCTCGGTCGGAACGGTGCCGCCGAAGACGCCGTGGTCGGTCTCCTGGGAGTCGGCACCACGAACGGCCAGCTCCCGGCAGGGGTCTTGGACCTGGCAGCCAGCACAGATTGCCTTGGCCTCGCTGGCCTTGCGGCCCTCCCCGGTCTCGGGGAAGAACCGCTCGGTTGGCATGCCCTTGCAGGCGGCCTGGTCCATCCAACCAAGCCGGCCCTCGCCTGGGACCAGCGGCAACCGCTCCACATGGGCGGTCTGCTGGTCGGCGGCCTGGCGCTGTTGGGTGCGCAGCGGTCCCAGCACCTGGCGGACACGCCCCGCGGGGATGCTGAGCATCCGGGCGACCGCCGGGGCCTCCAGGCGCTGGCCGCCGTCGCGCTCGACCACGCGCCAGAGCTGCTGGATGCGCTCGGTGTTGGTCAGCTCCCCGCCGCGCAGCGCCGCCAGGGTTTGGGCGGCGTAGGCGCGGCCGACGCCGACCTCGCGGGCGACTGCGGCCGGGTCGAGGTGCTCGCCGTGGCCAACCTCGCGGGTCCGCCACACCTGCTCGATCCGCTCCAGGTGCCCGCCCATCGGCTGAGCGGCTGGCTCGGAGTCTGGACGACCGCCGCCGGCGAAGGCGGCCTGCAACTCCGCGAGCTGGTCCGGGGTCGGCTGGCCGTGACTAGCCGGCTCAGTGCGCAGTGTCGTCAGGCGCGCGTCACCCGACCGGGCGGCCCGCAAGGTGTGCAGCCACTGCCGCGCCGTCCGGGTGGTGGTGCCGACCTCACGCGCAAGCTCGGCCGCGTCCAGCGGCGTGCCGCCGCGGAGCTCGCGGGAAAGGTAGGCGTCGGTGATCCGGTCGCGGACCAGCCGCCCGCGCAGCTCGGCAAGGCCGGGGTCGCGTTGGCGTTGGGCGCGCAGCACGCGCACCAGGTCACTGGCCAGCCGCGGGGTGACGCTGACCTCGGCGGCCAGCGCGGCGGGGTTGACCTGGTGGCCGCCGTCGACTCGCGCTGACGGCCGAGGTGATCGGGAGCGTCCTCGCGCTCGGACTGCTGGGCACCGGGGCAGCATACGTCCTTAACTACCAGCTCATCGCGGACGAGGGGCCGACCGCCGCGTCCACCGTGACCTACTTCCTGCCCATCGTCGCTTTGACTCTCGGAATCGTTATCCTCGAGGAAGCCATCTCGTGGACCCTGTTCGCCGGCACCGCGCTGGTCCTGCTTGGCATCGCCATATCAGAGGGCCGACTGCCGGGCATGCGCCGCGCTGCCGAGCGCCGGCCCGTGACGGCGATCGATCAGGGGCCTCCCGATTCTTCCTCGGAAGGCGGCTGATCATTCCAGGAACCGTGTGAGCAAGGCTCTGAGTTCGTTCGGCGGAGTGGCCATGGCCCGAGCGATCGCCAAACCGTCCACACGCTTGCTGTAGCCAGCCGCCAGGTACTTTCGCCAAAGCGCACCGAGCACCTCTTCACCAGGTGCCCAGTCCCGCCAGCGCTCCGCCCAACTGGCGGCGATCTCAGCCTCCACGGCCGCCCAACGCTCCGCCAGCTTGTCGCGCAGGCCATCAGGTGGCAGCCGCTCAGCGACAGCCGCTTGAAGCCGGGTCAGGTCGGGACCCTCACGGGCAAGTTTCTTAACGAGCGTGCGATTCACCAAGCGAATCGAGGATTGCTCCCAAGCGACCCGTTTGAGCGTAACCAGGCCCTTCAGCTCATCCGCCGCTTGACGGAGCGCAGTGCTGATCTCAGTCGGATCGACTGATCGACCCCGGGCCGCAAACACCCGGGCGATGGCGTCTGGGTCCAGCAGGTAGTTCTCCAGCTCTCGCCGTTGCAGCACATGGACGGCCTCTTTGGCGTCGAGATCGTCCAAGAGACGCTTAGGCAGCTCATCTCGATCCCGGAGGTACAGCACCCGCCGGCCCGGGAGCCGGTCTGCTGCCTGAATCCAGCCCTCAAGCACATCCGCGAAGCGGGCGTTGTCCCCACCCGGCGCCTCGATGATCTCCACACGGGAATCTCGGAGCAGGTCCGGAAACCACGCTTCGAGAACTTCTCGGTCAGGGAGTCCCTCGACGAGCAGAAGCCGATCGGCGCTGAGAACGTCACTAAGACGCACTCCGAGAGCTGCCAGCGCCTCGGAAGGCTCCTCGGTCAATGGCGTCACGGTCGAGGCTCCGTGATCGCGCTGCACAAGGAACAGACGGCCGATGGTTGGGGCGCGGTCCAGAAGCACTTGCGAGTGCGTGGACGCGACGAAGAGGCGGTCGGTGGCCCACTCATGGAGGAGCCCGAGGAGCGCTCGCTGTGCCCCGGCATGCAGGTTCGTCTCCGGCTCCTCCATGACCACAACTGACGGCCCAGGCTGGGTCACGCCCATGACGATGGTCATGAGCAGCTGCTCGACCCCAGTTCCCAGGTCTTTGAGATTGGGCTCGAAGCCCGGCACCTTCGGGTCGCTGAACGTAATCCGGACTGTGGGGCCCTCGCTCCGGATCTCCAACTGTCCGACGTCAGGGACGATCTGCTCCATCAGCTGGCGGACGCGTGTCCACCGCTGGAAGTCGTTGGTCAGCAGGTCGTGCAGTACGTCTGGTAGGTTCGCCCCGCTGGGGTCAAGCGCGCCGGGAGCGCGGAGCTGGTGCTGTCGATCTGTGCCGGGGCGCAGCGGACCAAAGTGGTAGTAGCGTGCGCGCCACGCCCGCAAGAACTCCGCTGCTGGCACAAGGCCTGGGGCGGAGTTGCTGAATGACTCCTCAATGGACTGGAAACCCCCAGCAGTAGCAGTCTCTTCAGCCTCCAGCTCTTCCTCTGATCTACCCTCAAGAATCCGAGCCGTGCGGCCGATCGAAACCGTCGTGGCACCCGGACCCTGAGGCCGAGCCTGCATGAGCGGCACGCTGCCGCCACCCCAGGCTGTGTGCAGCTCGGCCGCCAGTAGGGCGTCGCCCTGGATCTGGACGAAGTGCCATTCCAGCCAGGACAACGCATCACTTGGGCGGATCCGGCGGTCCTCGACCTGTTCGAGGAGCCGCTCACGCTCGTCGGTTGTTAGCTCGAACCGGGCGCGTGTCCGTGCAGGTGAGGTGGCGGCGGCATGCCGTGTCAGCGAACCAGCAATCCCATAGTTGCCTCTTACTACATCCAACGCGGAGAGCAGCGCGCTCTTACCCGTGTTGTTCGCGCCGGCGACGGCCACGACTCCGGTTGTCGGAAGGTCGAGGGTCGCCGTCCGAAATGCCCGGAACTCGCTGAGGTCAAGACTTCGTAGGTACAAGACTGGCTCCTCTGCGCCGTACACTCCAAGGGGCCTTGAGGTCGAGGCCAGCGGCCAGGCGCCTGGGCAGTATGCCACCGGGTTCTCCCTCGGATGCCCCGAGCCTCTGACCGCCGTTGGGCCAAGACTCGTGCAGCACGCGAGAGAACCTCGCCCACAGCGGCCCCGAGGACCACCGGGGAGAAGACTGCCCTCCCCCCGGTGTCCTCGGTTGACCCTGAGTTACTGCGATCGACGAATGCCGGCCAGCCCGACGAACGCTGCCGTCAGGACTGCAGCGGTCCAAGTCGTGACCTTCCCCATAGCGACCGCGATCGCGGCGGCCATGCCGAGCGCTGCGGTGATCGTCAGATAAACGATCTCGCGGACACGCGGAAACGGCGCAGGCATCTTGGGCAAGGGACCCGGTTCCTTCTCCACGCATGCTGGATCGACCACACCCTTGGTCGCTGCGTGGAGAACGCCAAGGCAAGCCCCCGCTTCTCCAGCGG
>WNFV01000250.1_pt1 | contig 73341 bp, 73 predicted proteins | sample 5400101 | NCBI WGS metagenome assembly WNFV01 (sample SAMN13153361, study PRJNA577476) | soil metagenome | isolation source: 115 cm soil or saprolite under grassland replicate 1 | place: USA:California | collected 2016-06-15
ACAAGGCGGTCTTCCCCATGATGCAAGGCGGCCCGATGGAGCACTGCATCGCGGCCAAAGCCGTCTGTTTGAAGGAAGCCATGCAGCCGGACTTCGCCGACTACGCCCACCGAACGGTCCGAACCGCCCGCGCCCTGGCTGACGGCCTCGCCGAGGTAGGGCTCCGGCTGGTCTCCGGAGGCACCGATTCGCATCTTGCGCTGGTCGACCTGCAGCCGATCGGTATGACGGGCGCGGACGCGGAGAGGAGGTGCGAGCGGGTTGGCATCGCACTCAACAAGAACGCCATCCCGTTCGACCCGCTGCCGCCGGCGACAGCGTCGGGGATCCGACTCGGGACTCCAGGGCCGGCCACCCTTGGGATGGATGAGCCGGAGATGAAAGAGGCGGCCCACATCATCGGGGAGGTGCTCAGGGAGCCCGATGACGACGCCGTGCGCGATCGCAGCAGGGCTCGGGTGCGGGACCTGATGCAGCGGTTCCCCGCGTATCCGTGATCGGGGCAAACCGGGGATGATTCCCTACGTCGGCGTGTTCCTGGCCACGGGCGGAGCCGTGCTGGCCGTCACGCCGGTCGTCAGGTGGCTGGCGGTGAGGATCGGGGCGATCGACCGGCCTTCGGATCGGAAAGTGCACCCCAAGCCGACACCCACCCTGGGAGGACTGGGGATCCTGGTCGGAGTACTCGTGGGGCTCGCGGTCGCCTATCTCTTTCCGGAGTTCCGAAGGATCTTCCGGCAAACCTTCGAGCTTCAGGGAACCGTCCTCGCCGCGGTGGTGATCACCGGACTGGGCTTGGTCGACGACCTCCGGGCGATCTCGGCACCGGCCAAGGCGGCCGGACAGATCCTCGCGGCCGGTGTGTTGATTCTGACCGGGGTCGAACTCCTCTTCTTCTGGTTCCCCACGCAGGGGGTGGTCTCGCTGGGGTCGGACCTGGCGGTCCCTCTGACGGTCGCCTGGGTCCTTCTCATGGTCAACGCGGTGAACCTGATCGACGGGCTGGACGGGCTGGCCGCGGGGATCGTGGCGATCGCGGCGGCGGCGTTCTTCGTGTGGGTCTACGTCGAGCCCTCCTCGTTCCCCGAATCGACCCACACCGCCGCGCTGCTGTGCGCGGTGGCGGCCGGGGCGGCCCTCGGGTTCCTCCCCTACAACTTCTATCCGGCCCGGATCTTCATGGGCGACTCTGGGTCGATGCTTCTCGGTTTGCTGCTGGCCTCGGCCACGATCGCCGGCGTCGGGCGGACGCTGCAGCCGCACGGCGGCGACGTGGCGGCCTTCGCCATCCCGGTGCTGATCCCGGTGTTCGTGCTGGCGGTTCCGTTGATCGACGTGGCCATGGCGGTGATCCGAAGAGTGCGACGGGGTCGCCCCGTCTTCGCCCCGGACAAGGAGCACATCCACCACCAGCTCCGGCAGATCGGCCACACGCACAGCCGGGCGGTCCTCATCATGTACTACTGGGCGATCCTTCTGGCCGGCTCCGGGCTGGCGGTGTCGTTCCTCAACGGCCGGTTGATCGTGGGGGCCATCGTCGTGGCTGCTCTCGCGTTGATCGCGGGCACGCTCGTCCCTCGTCGTTTGCGCGAGCGGCGACGGGCTCGGCGCGTGGCCAAGGCCGCGAAGACCCTCAGGGAGGCCGAAGTCGGTTCGAAGCCCGCCTGATCCCGGGCTATACTCGGCTTGTGAAAACTTTCACAAGCTCGCCGAGGCGAGGGCCGAAAATGACCGCTGACCTGCGGAAACGCTCATCTCGCTTTGACTCCGGCGAGAGGCGGCCGATATACTCCGGCCGCTCCATGGCCGGCAGACCCAACCCCGGAGACCCGAACAACCTTTGGGGCGGGATGTCCACTGGCTGGCAGATCACCATGTACCTGCTCGTCGCCGTTGGCGTCTTCGGAGGGCTCGGGTACTTGATCGACTGGTTGGCCGGGACTCCCAAGGCGTTCACGGCAGCGGGAATGGTCGTTGGGGCGGCTTTCGGGATCTACATGATCTATGTGAAGTACGGCAGGGAAGATGGCACGAGGCGCTGAGCCGGAGCGAGAGCTCGTTCGCAGGGCGGCCCCGTTCGCCTTGCCCGCCACCGGCCTGGCGCTCTTTGCCGGAGCCGCCGCGGGAGGCTGGAACGTTGGATGGTCCGCGGCCCTCGGTGTGGCCGTGGTCGCCCTCAACTTCGTGGCGGCCGGCCTTTCCCTTGCTCGGGCCGCCCGGATTTCGCTGACCGCGATCGCCGCAGTTGTGATGGGTGGGTTCGTAGTTCGAATGACGGCCATCGTGACCCTGATGTTCCTTCTCGACCGGATCACCTCGTGGTTCTCACCGTTGGCGTTCGGGCTGGCAGTCGTGCCGGCCACGATATTGCTGCTTACCTACGAATTGCACCTTCTCGCTGCGGGCGTGGGGCGAGACCTGATCATCCAGCCCGTAAAGCACAAGGTGTCGCCGTGAGAATGGCCGCGGCGCTACCCGTGATCGTCGCGGTCCCTTTCGAGAAGCCCACCACCAAAGACTTCGTGTGGTCGTGCTGGGGCGGATCGCTGCGCGTGTTCGGCATCAGCTTCTGCTTCAACTTCATCTTCTTCTTGCTCACCATCGCCTGCGTCACGTACATCCTGTTGTTCTTCTTGGCCTTCCGGAAGCCCAAGATCGTGCCGGGGAAGTTCCAGGTGCTGATGGAGTCGGGGATCGAATTCGTTCGCGAGCAGATCACGCTTCAGATGATCGGACCCGAGGGCCTGCCTTTCCTGCCCCTCCTGGCCACACTGTTCTTCTTCATCTTTCTCGGCAACATCCTGGAGGTCGTCCCGGGCGTCAACTTCCCCCTGAACTCCCGAATCGCCTTTCCCATCGTTATGGCGATCCTCGCCTGGGTCGTGTACAACACGGTCGGGATCAGGCGGCACGGGTTTATCGGCTACCTCAAGCTCGTCCTGTTTCCTCCGGGAATCCCCGAGAACGCATTCGGCCGGTTCGTCTTGAAGCCGTTCCTGGCTCTGATCGAGTTCATCTCGGTGATCTTGGTCCGTCCCCTGACGCTGTCCGTGCGTCTTTTCGCCAACATGGTGGCGGGGCACTTCCTTCTCGCCGTCTTCTTCCTCGGCACCATCGCCATGGCCACGGGCCACTATTTCGGCGAGGGCGTGAAAAAGAGCGTGGAAGCCTTCCTGGGAGGAGGGCTCTCCGCCGTCTCGTTCAGCTTGGCAGTGGTGTTGGTGGGGTTCGAGATCTTCGTGGCTGCCCTGCAAGCGTTCATCTTCAGCGTCCTGACCGCCAGCTACATCGCGGGCGCGATGGCCGAGGAACACTAAGGAGGGATCATGTTGGTGGCGCTGGTACACATGATCGGCCTGGTGGCGGAGACCACCGGTGACGTCACGGCCATCGGGAAGGGTCTTGTCTATGGCCTGGCGGCCATCGGCCCGGGTATCGGGATCGGGATCCTCATGGGCAAGTCGGTGGAGGCCATGGCCCGCCAACCCGAAGCCGCCGGTGTGGTCCGGGGCACGATGTTCATCGGGATCGGGCTCATCGAAGCCCTCGCGCTGTTCGGGTTCGTCTTGTCCTTCATCATCAGCTAGGAGGATGGCCATGCATGGACTGATCGCCACCCTCCTCCTCGCGGCCGAAGAGGTCAGCGACAAGAAAGACATCTATCCGAAGCTCTCCGAGCTCATCATCGGGGCGCTGGCCTTTGCCGTGCTGTTCTTTTTCCTGTCCAAGTGGGCGATGCCGAGGATCAATGGCATTCTCGAAGAGCGACGGAAGCGCATCCAGGGCGACCTGGAGAAGGCCGAGCAGGCCAAGAACGAAGCTGAGAACCTCCTGTCCGACTACCGGGAGCAGCTGGCCGGCGCTCGCGAGGACGCCAACCGGATCATCGAGGAGGCCCGCCGCACGGCGGAGGCCATGCGCAAAGACCTCATGGCCAAGGCCGAGCAGGAATACCAGGGGATCGTGGGCCGGGCCCAAGAGGAGATCCGGGCGGAGCGAGACCGGGTCTTCCAGGAGCTTAAGACCCAGGTCGGCGAGCTGTCCCTGGCGCTGGCCGGCCGTGTGGTGGGGGAGACGCTCGACAAAACACGGCAGCTCCGGCTGGTCGACGACTACATCAAGGAGCTCGAGGAGTTGGCCCCGTCCAACGGCAAGAAGGGGTCGCGGCGGCGGGACTCGAAGGAATGACGGCGGAGGAGCAATAGTGCCGGACAAGGACACGGTGGTCCAGGGGTACGCCCAGGCGCTGTTCGCGGTGGCCGAGGCCGAGGGTGAGCTCGAGCAAGTGGAGGACGAGCTTTTCCGATTCGGCAAGACCGCCCTCCGCGAGCCCGAGCTGCGGCAGGCCCTCACCGACCCAGCCCTCCCCGCCGACCGCAAGAGGTCGGTCATCGAGGACTTGTTGGGGGACAGGGCCAGCCGGCACACCGCGACGCTCCTCGGGTTTATCGTCGACCAGGGCCGAGCCAAGGACCTCCCTCGCATCATCGAGGCGATGGCCGAGCTGGCGGCGGAGCGTCGCCGCCAGGCCGTGGCAGAGGTCCGGACGGCCGTGCCCCTGGACGCGAGACGCCGGGACAGCCTGGCCAAGGCGCTGTCGAACGCCACGGGCAAGGACGTGGAGCTGAAGGTGCTGGTCGATCCCTCGGTCATCGGTGGGGTCGTCGCACAGGTCGGCGACCAGGTGTTCGACGGGTCGATCAAGCGGAAACTCGAACTCGCCCGCGAGCAGTTCGTTCGGATGCGATGAGGCTCGCCGGCGAGAGGAGGTCGTGAGCGGTGGCGCAGACGAGGAAGCGGAAGGAAGCCGAGGGGGCTTCGCCCGACGGCCCTCCCGAGCTGACCATCTCATCGAAGGAGATCGCCGCGGCCCTCCGCAAGTATGTGGAGGGTTTCGAGCCGTCCATGGAGCGCGAGGAGGTCGGGCGGGTCCTCACCACCGGTGACGGCGTGGCCACGGTCGAGGGGTTGCCCCGGGCCATGGCCAACGAGTTGCTCGAGTTCCCGAACGGCATCCTCGGCATCGCGTTCAATCTGGACGAGGACACCATCGGCTGCATCGTGCTGGGGGAGCCCGACGAGATCGAGGAAGGCGACCCCGTCAAGCAGACCGGCCGCATCCTTTCCGTCGGCGTGGGGGACGGCGTCCTGGGCCGGGTCATCACTCCGACCGGCGAACCGGTGGACGGGAAGGGCCCCATCCAGTTCGAGGATTACCGGGCGCTGGAGATCCAGGCGCCCACGGTCGTCCAGCGTCAGCCCGTCAAGGAGCCGCTCCAGACCGGGATCGTGGCCATCGACGCCATGACCCCGATCGGCCGGGGCCAGCGAGAGCTCATCATCGGCGACCGCCAGACCGGGAAGACGGCCATCGCCGTCGACACGATCATCAACCAGCGCGAGAACTGGGCCAGCGGCGATCCGAAGCGTCAGGTGAAGTGCATCTACGTGGCGGTAGGCCAGAAGGATTCGACCGTGGCCGAAGTGGTGGGCGCACTCGAGGCAAACGGGGCCATGCCCTACACGGTGGTCGTCGACGCGCCGGCCTCGGCGCCGGCCTCCTTCAAGTACATCGCTCCGTACGCCGGCGCTGCCATCGGCGCCCACTGGATGCACAAGAAGCAGCACGCGCTGATCATCTACGACGACCTGTCGAAGCAGGCCGACGCCTACCGCGAGATCTCGCTCTTGGTGCGCCGGCCTCCCGGCCGGGAGGCCTATCCCGGTGACGTGTTCTACCTCCACTCGCGGTTGCTGGAGCGCGGGGCCAAGCTCTCCGACGAGCTCGGCGGCGGCTCGCTCACGGCCCTGCCCATCGTGGAGACCAAGGGCGGTGACGTCTCCGCGTACATCCCCACGAACGTGATCTCGATCACCGATGGCCAGATCTACCTGGAGAAGGACCTGTTCAACGCCGGTGTCCGGCCGGCTATCAACGTCGGCATCTCCGTGTCCCGGGTGGGCGGCAACGCCCAGATCAAGGCCATGAAGCAGGTGGCCGGCCGCATGCGGCTCGACCTCGCCCAGTACCGCGAGCTGGAGGCCTTCGCCACGTTCGGTTCAGAGCTGGACCGGGCCTCCCAGGCCCAGCTCGAGCGGGGAGCGCGAGTGGTGGAGATCCTGAAGCAGCCGCAGTACGACCCCATGCCGGTCGGACGTCAAGTCACGATGATCTTCGCCATCACCCAGGGGTTCATGGACGACGTCGCGGTCGAGGACATCAAGCGCTTCCTGAGCGAGTTCCTCGACTACATGGAGTCGCGGCACCCCGAGATCGGCAAAGCCATCGACGAACAGGGCGCCTTGTCGGACGACTTGACCAAGGCCCTGGAAGAGGCCATTCGAGACTTCCGCCTGACCTTCCAGCCATCCGAGGGCCACCCTCCCTTGAAGGAGGCCGGGGCCGAACCGCTCGCCGAGCTCGAGCAGGAGGCGCTGAAGCGATTCCGTCGGCGCACTCCGGAGGAGTTCCAGCGCAAGGCCGGGCCGGCCGCGGATGCCGGCGGCGCGCAGGTCCCGGGATAGGTCTGTTCACCGTGGGCGCGAAGCTCCGCGAGGTCCGGCGTCGGATCCGCTCGGTGCAGTCGACCATGAAGATCACCCGGGCCATGGAGCTCATAGCCACGTCGCGGATCCTCAAGGCCCAGCAGCGCGTGGAGGCGGCCCGGCCGTACGCGGAACGCCTCACGGCGGCCATCACCGACGTGGCATCGGCCAGCTCCGCCTTGAGGCATCCCTTGCTCGAGGAGCGGCCCGAGCCGAAGGCGGCGGCGGTGTTCGTGGTGACCTCCGATCGGGGGCTGGCCGGCGCGTACAGCTCGAACGTCCTACGGCGGGCAGAGGAGCTGTTCACGCTGCTCCGCCAGGATGGCAAAGAGGTGAAGCTGTTCGTCTCGGGGCGCAAGGGGCTCTCGTACTACCGGTTCCGGCGGCGGCCCATGGAGCAATCGTGGTCGGGCTTCTCCGAGACGCCGTCCTACGACGACGCCAAGCGCATCGCCGACGCCATGATCGAACGGTTCACCTCTGGCGACGTGGACGAGATCCACGGCGTGTTCACCGACTTCGTCTCGGCCATCCGTCAGCGGCCGGTGGCCCGGCGGTTCGTGCCGATGGTGTTCGAGGAGGCCGAACGGCCGGAGGCGGGGCCGGTCACCCAGTACCTCTTCGAACCCGACCCTGAGGCGCTGCTCGAGGCGCTCTTGCCCCGATACGTGGAGACGCGGGTGTACAACGCGTTGCTCGAGTCGGCGGCCTCCGAGCACGCCGCCCGACGCCGGGCGATGAGCGCCGCGACCGACAACGCGGAGGACCTCATCAAGGTCCTGACCCGGGTGGCCAACCAAGCCCGTCAGAGCGAGATCACCACGGAGATCACCGAGATCGTGGGCGGGGCCGAGGCGTTGCGCCAGGCACGGGAAGCCGTCTCAAGCTGACAGGGAGATGAGGAGAGCGCATGGCTGACGAGGGCAACGGACAGAGGGTCACGGGGCGGGTGGTCCGGGTGATCGGGCCGGTGGTGGACGTGGACTTCCCCCCGGACCGATTGCCGGAGATCAACACCGCGCTGGAGGTGGAGCGAACGCTTGACGGCGAGCGCTCCACCATCGTGTGCGAGGTGGCGCAGCACATCGGCGACTCGACCGTACGGGCCATCGCCATGCGCCCGACCGACGGGCTGGTCCGGGGTGCCCCGGTCGTGGACACGGGAGGGCCCATCCGCGTGCCCGTGGGCCAGAAGATCCTGGGGCACGTCTACAACGTGCTGGGCCACCCGCTGGACACCGACACGATCGAAGCCGAGGACTACTGGCCGATCCATCGCCCCCCGCCGCCGTTCGACGAGCTCGAACCCAAGGTCGAGATGCTGGAGACGGGGATCAAGGTCATCGACCTGCTCGAGCCCTACGTCAAGGGCGGCAAGATCGGGATGTTCGGCGGGGCCGGCGTGGGAAAGACCATCATCATCCAGGAGATGATCCGCCGCCAGGCGGAGCAGTACGCCGGCGTGTCCGTGTTCGCCGGGGTGGGCGAGCGGACCCGCGAAGGCAACGATCTTTTCATCGAGATGACCGAGTCGGGGGTCATCGAGAAGACCGCGCTCGTGTTCGGGCAGATGGACGAACCTCCCGGCGTCCGGCTACGGGTCGGACTGTCCGCGCTGACCATGGCCGAGTACTTCCGTGACCACGAACGGCAGGACGTGCTGCTGTTCGTGGACAACATCTTCCGGTTCGTGCAGGCCGGGTCGGAGGTCTCCACGCTGCTCGGCCGGATGCCCTCCGCCGTGGGGTATCAGCCCACCCTGGCCGGCGAGATGGGCGAGCTCCAGGAGCGCATCACGTCCACGAAGGGCCGGTCGATCACGTCGCTTCAAGCCGTGTACGTGCCGGCGGACGACATCACCGACCCCGCCCCGCACACCACGTTCGCCCACCTGGACGCCACTACGGTCCTGTCGCGGGCCATCGTGGAGAAGGGCATCTACCCGGCCGTCGATCCACTCGACTCCACGTCCCGGATCCTTGACGCTCGCTACGTCGGCGAGGAGCACTACGCGGTGGCCCGGCGGGTCCAAGAGATCCTCCAGCGTTACAAGGACCTCCAGGACATCATCGCCATCCTGGGCGTCGACGAGCTGTCCGAGGAGGACAAGGTGATCGTGGCCCGGGCCCGGAAGATCGAGCGGTTCCTGTCCCAGCCGTTCTTCGTCGGGGAGCAGTTCACCGGCATCCCCGGCAAGTACACGCCGATCGATGAGACCATCACCTCGTTCAAGGCCCTGACCCAAGGCGAGTACGACCACTTGCCCGAGCAGGCGTTCTTCATGGTGGGCGGGATCGAAGAGGCCCAGGAGAAAGCGAAGCAGCTCGGCGGGGACGACGAGGAGGGATAGCCCGCGGATGGCCACCCCCTTCGACGTCTTCCTGGTCTCGCCCGAACGAGAGGTCTGGTCGGGACGGGCCACCATCGTGGTGGCCCGGGGGACGGAAGGAGAGGTCGGGATCCTGGCCGGCCACACGCCGCTGTTGATCGAGCTCGGGATCAGCCCCCTGGTCATCACCACGGAAGCGGGCGAGCGCGTGGCCGCGGCGGTGGACGGCGGCTTCCTGCACGTCGTGAGCGAAGGCCTGGAGACCAGGGTCGACATCCTGGCCGAGCACGCCGAGCTGGAGCGGGAGATCGACGTGGAGGAGGCCCGGCGCGAGGCCCAGGAGGCTGAGCGCGATCTCAGGGAGCGCGTCGATACCCGCGCCGCGGGCAGGCTGGCCAAGGCCCGAGTCCGCCTCGGAATACGGGGCTAAAGACCGAACCGAAAGTTCGTATTTCTGCCGGTCCCCACCCCATAGAATCAGCCTCCATGGATCGCCTGGTGGTCACGGGAGGGCGCCGGCTGTCGGGGTCCGTCAAGATCGGCGGGGCCAAGAACTCGGCGCTCAAGCTGATGGCGGCCGCCCTGCTGGCCGAGGGGACGACCGTGATCGAGAACGTCCCTCGCATCGTCGACTGCCTGACGATGGGGGAGGTGCTCGAGCACCTGGGCGCGGGCGTCCGGTGGGACGATTCGACCCTCACCATCGACACGTCGAACGCCGACGGCATCGAAACGCCCTACGAGCTGGTTCGAAAGATGCGAGCCTCCATCATCGTGCTTGGGCCGCTGCTGGCACGCCACGGACGGGCCCGGGTCGCCATGCCGGGCGGGTGCAACATCGGCTCGCGCAAGATCGACCTGCACGTTCGCGGCTTCGAGCGTATGGGCGTGCGGTTCTCCTCCGAGCACGGCTACCTCGAAGCGACCGCGCCGAGGCTTCGCGGCGCCTTCGTCACCCTCGACTTTCCCAGCGTGGGCGCCACCGAGAACCTCCTCATGGCGGCCGTGGGGGCCTCGGGGCGAACCGTGATCGAGAACGCCGCTCGTGAACCGGAGATCCAGGACCTCGTCGGTATGCTCGTCGAGATGGGGGCGAAGATCGACGGCGCGGGGACCACGGCCATCGAGATCGAAGGGGTCGACGGGTTCGAACCAGTGCGGCACCGAACCATCCCCGACCGCGTCGAGGCCGGGACGTTCGCGCTGGCCGCGTGCATCACGCAGGGCGACGTGATCCTGGAGGACGCCCGAGCCGACCACCTCGATCTCGTCCTCGACAAGCTGAACGACGCGGGCGCGCAGATCGAGGCAAGGGAACGAAGCATCAAGCTCTCGATGCCGGAGCGGGCGCACGCCGTGGACCTGGTGACGCTGCCCTACCCAGGGTTCCCGACCGATCTCCAGCCTCAGATCATGAGCTTGCTGTCGGTGGCCCGCGGGACTTCCATCATCACCGAGAACGTCTTCGAGAGCCGGTTCATGTTCGTGGACGAGCTGAACCGTATGGGGGCGGACATTCGCACGGAGGGCCACCACGCGGTGATCCGAGGGGTGGAGCGGCTCTCGGCAGCCCCAGTACGAGCCCTGGACATCAGAGCCGGCGCCGCCATGATCATCGCCGCCCTCCCCGCCGACGGCTCGACCGAGGTGTTCGACCTGTATCACGTCGACCGTGGCTACGAGGACTTCGACGGGCGCCTCGCCGCGCTGGGGGCCGACGTCCGCCGGGAGCGGGAGCCGTCCCGGGCCGGCCTGGCGTGACCCGGGCCCGACGGGCCCTCCTGTTGGTCATCGCCCTGCTCACGCCGTTCGTCTGGTCGCTTGCTTCACCGGCGAGATCTGCAGTCTCGCTCTCCAGTGCGCCGCAGGACCAACGAGTAGTCGTCCTCGTTCTCCTCGATGGTGTCTCGTTCGAGGAGGTCATGGCGGCTCCACAGTTCAGGGAGCTCGCCCGGACCGGCGGCGTCGGGCTGATGACGACCGCTCCCGGCACAGCGAGTCCCAGGAGCGTGATCGGAGCAGGAGGGACGAGTGAAGAAGCAGACCGGCAGCGCCTCGTTCATGTGCTCCGCTTGCATGGGATCGTTACCTGTTTTGAGGACATCGAGGAATCGGGCGAGCGTTCTCGGGTCGTCCCCCCGTTCGGACCGCTCGCGGGATGTGGCCATGAATCGTCCGCCGGGGCGATGCTAGGCGTGGTCGATCTCGATGCTGCTCTGGGACCCAAGTTCGAACAAGGGGCGCAGGCGCGTCGATCCGCCATCGACGCAGCGGCACTCCTGTCCCAGGGATTCCTCAGCTTCGCCGGTGGGCCGACGCGTGTCCTGTTCGTGGTGCCATCGCCCTCGTCGGCGATGGATGCCGTTGGGGATGAGGTGACGCCGATGGTGATCGGTGAAGTCGGGACGAAGGCGGTGCCACCGAAGGTGATACCTGACTCCATCCGCGCGCTTCGATCTGACACGACGCGAGAGAGCGGGCTGGTGGCGAACGTCGACGTTGCCCCCACGATCCTGGACTTCTTCGGCATACCGATCCCGAAAGAGATGACGGGCCAACCCATCCGCGTGGATGGAACCGTGGACCTCCAACATCTGCATCGGGTGCACCTCGATCAGCGCAGGATCCGGCTGCCCATCCAGCTGGGCGAGGTGGCGTTCGTTGCGGCCCTGGGCATCGTGGGGATCGCCGCGCTGGTGTGGCTCGGGGTCCGGGGTTCTCTCCCGCCGAGATTCCGCGCCGTCATGCGGTTCCTCGCCCTGTGCGGCGTCGCCCTGCCCATCCCGCTGATGGCCGGGGGACTCTTGCCGCGACTCACGTACTGGGTCGTCGTCCCGTTCCTCGTGCTGTCCGTGGTGGCGCTGGCGGCGGCGGCCCTCGCGGCCCGGTGGCCAGGGCCGATGGGCCCGTTCCGATTCCTCGGAGCGGTGGGCCTCGCCTTCGTCGTGCTGGACGCGCTGTTCGGCTGGCGCGGTGCCCGCATCCCGCTGCTCGGCGGCACCATGTTCGACGGCGTGCGTTTCTACGGCCTCCCCAACTCCTTTATCGCCCTGCTCCTGGCCAGCGCGTTGTTGGTGGCCGTGGGCCTCGAACCCTTCACCGGGTTCCTGGTGCTCCTCGCCGGAGGTCTGTTCGCCGGCTTTCCGAATCTGGGGGCGAACGTGGGGGCCGCCATCACGATGTTCGTCGCTGCCGGGATGTGGTGGGTGCTTCGAACGCGGCGCACGCTGGGGCTGCGGGAGGTCGCCTTCGCCTCCGGGACCGTCGCGGTGGGACTGGCCACGGTGCTTCTGGCCAATCGCTATTTGCCGGGCGCCCCCACGCACATCACCGGCTTCGTGGAGCGGACTGGGGGCCTGGGCGGGACGTGGCATGCGTTTCGCCGGCGTCTGGACGTCGGGTTCGGCCAGATCGGTGATGTGCCTGCCGCCCTGATCCCCTTGATCGGTCTGGTGGTGGTGCTGGTGCTCCTTTTGGCGCCGCCGCGACCGATCCGAGCCGGGCTCGAGCTCGCCGGCAAGGTCTGGCAGAAGGTCCTGGTCGCGATGACGGTGGCGGGGATCGCCGCCTTCCTCGTGAACGACACGGGCGTGGCGGCGGCCGCTCCAGTGTTCCTCTACGCCATGACGGTGTTGGCCTATGCGGCGTATCTGGCCGCGAGACGAGCGTGAGCGAACGCGCCGAGCTGATCTGGTACGGAGACGACGCGCCGTGGTACGACCACGGGCCGGAGCATCCGCTGCGCCCCGCCCGCGTGATCCTCACCCGCGAGCTCATCAAGGCCTACGGGCTCCTCGACGGCCGGCGCGTAGCCGAGAAGGTCGCGCGGGACGCCACCGATCAGGAGATCGGGCTCGTCCACGGCGAGCGCTACATCGACGCGACCAAGCGAGCCGGCCACGACGAGCCCGGCCCGTGGTGGGAGTTCGGGTACGGCCCCGGAGACAACCCCGTCTTTCCGAACATGCACGAAGCCGCTGCCCGGGTGGCGGGGGCGTCGCTAGTGGCTGCCGAGGCCGTCCTCACCGGACGCGCCGAGCACGCCTTCAACCCGGCCGGCGGGCTTCACCACGCCATGCCAGAGCGCGCCAGCGGGTTCTGCGTCTACAACGACCCCGCCATCGCGATTGCCTGGATGCTGGCGAACGGCGCCGAGCGCATCGCCTACGTCGATGTCGACGTCCACCACGGCGACGGCGTGCAGACGATCTTCTACCGCGAGCGCCGCGTCCTCACCATCTCGCTACACCAGTCGGGCCGGACGCTCTTTCCCGGGACGGGCGACGTGGACGAGGTCGGCGCCGGCGAAGCGAAGGGCACGAAGGTCAACGTCCCGTTGCCGCCGTACACGGGCGACGACGCCTGGCTGCGCGCCTTCGAGGAGATCGTGCCGCCGCTCGTCACGTCGTGGAAGCCAACCGTTCTGGTCACCCAGCTCGGGTGCGATACGCACCACACGGACCCTCTGGCCATGCTCGGCCTCACCACGAACGCCTACCGGCGAACCGCCCGCCTCCTACACGACCTGGCGCACGGCGCGGCAGGAGGGCGATGGGTAGGCACCGGAGGAGGCGGTTACCAGTGGGCGCGGGTCGTGCCCCGGGCCTGGACGATCTATTTCGCCGAGATGGCGGGCGTCGACGTCCCCGACCAGATCCCCGAGGCCTGGATCGAGATCGCGGAGCGGGAGTCCGGGTCGGCGGTTCCCACGACGCTGTCAGAATCACCCTTGCCGAGCCGCGGCCGTGACGAAGCTGTGAACGAGGTCGTGGCAGAGGTCAAGCACACGATCTGGCCGCTTCACGGCCTCTGAGCATCTGAGGGAAGGACCAGAACTGACGCGGATAACATCGGCTCGAGATTACCCTGCACCCCCGCGGGAAGATACGTGTGGAGGAACCGGACGGCACTCGGCCACAGGCTCGGATCGTAATCAAAGCATCCCAGCGCGTGGCACTTGCCTGAGACGATGTGCCGCTCGTTCGGCACGCTCACCGCATCTAACGCCTGCTTCATCAAAAGTGAGTCCGTGGGTGGAACCTTGTCGTCGAGCGAGCCGCCGCTCATCCAGTACGGCGAGGCTGTCGCATCGACATGGTAGAGGGGTGAGGCGTCCTGCCAGGTGGTCGGACAGACAGAATATGTGCAACCGATGTAGTCAGTGCGAACTTCCTGCGCCTTCGGTCCGCCCCAGTCGTGTAGGTCGTTCGCGCCGGACGGCGAGATGATGACGTCGGCCTTCGTTCCGCCTGGCCTCCCCCTATCGCCGAGCATCCCGGCGAGGTTCCCGCCGGCCGAGTTGCCCCATGCGCCGACCTTCCCCACGTTGGCGTTGTAGGGCGGGCTGGCCCCATTGGCCCTGATCCAGGTCATCGCCGCTTCGAGATCAAGGACGGGAGCATCGTACTGGTATCCGCACAACGGATTGCCGGGATCGGTGCAGGCGAGGCGATAGTTCACGGAGAACACCACAAAGCCCTCGTTGGCTAGGTCGGTAGCTTCGCTGATTACCTTGGCGTCGTTCTTGTCGCCCCTAGCCCAGGCACCACCGTGGACCCACAAGACAGCCGGCGCACCAGTTGCGCTCGGAACATAAACGTCGAGGTAAAGCTGCACGTTGCCAACCGTGTGGTACAGAATGTCGGGATATCGAATGATGCTTGCCTCGACTCTCCCTGGATAGCTGAGCGCAGCGAGGAAGAGCGCGAAGGCGATTCCTGGAGCAAGCGCAAGGTGCTTCCTCATCCCTGGGCCGCCACCCCCCCTTCCGACCTGCGCCCTCACTGCTGTTGATGATCGGCACGGCAGGACCGGCAGTTGATCCCAGCTTCCACTGAGGCTGAGGGGATGGGTTGTCGCGGGTCAGGTCTGCAGAGTTCTTCGGGATCAGGCCTCAGGGTTTGGGGTGGCCGAACACCACCTGCACCAATCGAATCTCGGATTCGAATAACCCTGTGATGCGGACGTAGGTCACGTACTGCGTCTGGCCGTCGCCCTCGGCGAACTCGGGGTGCGAGAGTGCCGCGTAGTCGAAGTTCTGGCCCGGTACTCCGGTGAACAGGAGAGCCTGATCGGACCACGGGCCCCATGGGCTGTAGGAGACCCGGTACATCACGTCATCGTCCAGCGGGGCGCTGTAGATGGCGACGTAGTCGCCGAGATACGGGTCGAAGAACACCTGGTTGGAGGCCCCTCCCTGCAAGACGGTGACCGCGTCGGCACTGTTGGGACTCCACATCCCGTGTCCCGCGTAGAAGATCCACGTCGACCGGTCCAGCGCGTCGGCCAGGGGGGCCCGGGCAAGCTGGCAGTTCTGGACGAGGAAGCCCGGGTAGCATCCGTACGAATAGAGGGCCCCACCCTCGAGGAGCGAACCGCCGGTGAACCCCACCTCGTCCTGGAGGAACATCAGGGTGGGGTCGGGGCTGCCGGGGCTCTCGATGGGCCGGACCACCGGGCTCCCCGGGGTCCACACTGCGATGCCCGTCCCGATGGTGGTCCACCCGGGGTTCCCGATGACCCGGTAGATCTTCATGTAGAAGTACAGGACCCGGTTCCGCTGGGGATCGGGCACTACCGGACCCGCCCATAGTGCGTACTCCGCCCCACACGGCTGCTGCTGGCAGTGGTTTGGGTCGTGCAGCTTGTTGAATCGGCGCTCGCGCCTGGTGAACGGGATGAACTCCGTGGGCGCTCCGGTCCCGTCCAGGTGGTCGTTCGTCAGGACGATCCCGTCGGCGGCATCGAGGTCAGCGGTCCACGAGGTCGTGTTGTCCGCCCACGAATCACCATCGTGGCCCGGCACGTTGAGCACCGTGTCCCCGAACGCCCAGATGGAGCGGTCGTGGAAGAGCCCACTCTGGGCACCATCGCGACCCTTGATCGCGGCGTTTTGCCGAACAGGAGTGAGCTCGGTGGCCGACAGGACCGGAGGGATCGGGGGTGGCCCGCCCGAGGAGGTCACCAGGGCTGCACGCAGGGCAGCGACCGCATGCGGGTCTGCACTGGCCGATAGGGCGAAGAGCCCAGCCATCACCACAAGCGCGACCCACAGCCGGCTGAACGATCGGGGCGGTTGCACGCTAGGCACGGTGATCGAATTGTAACTACGGGATCCTTCGGCGCGGAGAATCGGCCAGGGCCCACCGTCAGCTCGACTTCCTACAATTTCCGAGTGCGCGTCCTCATTTGGCATGGATGGCTCCTGGAGGGCTCGGGCTCGAACGTCTTCGCGGCGGAGGTCACCCAAGCCCTCCGCCATGCCGGGCACGATGTCCTGCTGCTCTGCCAGGCAGCCCGCGATTCGGCTCCTGCCTTCGTCGACGAGGTTGGCTCTGTCGGAGCGGAGGGAGTCTCAGCCCTCCGTGCGAACGATCGTGCCGTGTCCGACCCGAGCGGCGGCAGGGCCGTTCTCCTTCGGCCCGATATCGGGTCCCTGCTCCCTGTGTTCGTCATCGACGGATACGAGGGATTCGTCGTCAAGCGCTTCCTGGATCTCACCCCGCAGGAACTGGACGGCTATCTCGGCCGGAATGTGGCCGCGCTTCGCGGTGCAGCATCCTGGCACCGCCCCGACATCGTCATCGCTTCCCATGTAGTGCCCGGAGGCGTGGTCGCGGCCAGGGCCCTCCGCGACACGCCCTTCGTGGTGCAGGTGCACGGAAGCGACCTCGAATTCGCCGTGCGGCTGCAGGGCCGGTACGCGGAGCTCGCTCGAGAGGCCATGGAGGGAGCCACCGGAATCGGGGGCGGCAGTAGGGATGTGGTGGACCGGGCCTTGGCTTTTGCCCCGTCTGCGTCCCAGCGGGCGGTCGTGATCGCGCCGGGAGTCAACGTGGACCGCTTCCGGCCCAGGCCGAGGGGCGAGGCGCTGGAGAAGTTGGCAGCGTTGCTCGAAGACGACCCCGACGCCCTCCGAGGGCGGCCTGCCGAGATGGCGATGCTGCTGGCATCCGTGATAGGCACCGACCCCGACGGCCCCCATCGACTTGCCCGCCAGTACGACCAGAATGCGCCCGACCCCGCCGCGGCGATGCGTCTGCGCTGTCTGACGCGGGCCGAGGGTCCGACGGTCGCCTATCTCGGCAAGCTCATCCCGGAGAAAGGGGTGGAGCTGTTCATCCAGGCAGTGGCCGTCCAGCCGCCTGATGTTCAAGGTCTGATCATCGGATTCGGCCTGCATCGCGAATGGCTCGAAGCGCTCGTAGCCGCCCTCGACGGAGGCGGAAGGGACCTCGAGTGGATTCGCACCCACTCAGGGATGCAGATCGAGGCCGTTCCGCAGTCTCCGCCCGGGGTGCCGAAGGCCTCCGAGCGCATCATGTTCACCGGGCGGCTCGATCATCGGTACGCCTCCATGGCGCTGGCCGCAGCGGACGTACTGGTGGTGCCCTCCGTCATCCCTGAGGCGTTCGGCATGGTAGCCGTGGAGGGAGCGTCGGCAGGCTGCCTGCCCCTGGTCGCACGCCATTCAGGCCTGGCCGAGGTGGCCGAGGCGCTGGAAGCGCACATCGACCGCCCCGGACTGTTCGGATTCCAACCGGGGGCCGGAGCGGCGCACCGGCTCGCCGAAGGCATCCGCTCCCTCGTGTCTCTCCCGCCCCAGGAGCGGGATGAACTCCGGCGCGAGATCAGCTCATTCGCTCGGAGAACCTGGACGTGGGATCGGACCGCCGCGCAGCTGATAGCCGGAAACGCCTAGTTAGAAGACCGGCACCTCTCGGTAGGACTCACTATGGCGCCCTTTGGGGCTTTGTTCATGCCCATGAGGACTGAGCTCGCGATGACCAGGGGCGCCCGTCAGGCGGGTCCTCGCGGCGCCCCTTCGCGAACCGCGCGGGCTCGTTCCGCGCCGACGGTGAACCCCTTCCGTTGGCAGATCGCTACCGCTTCGTCGAGCACAGCCACGGCGTCGTCGCGCTTGCCCGCCGCTTCCAGGACCTCGCCCAGGCTGATGAGAGCCATGGCCTGGAGGAACAGGAAGTCGGTCGGCTCCGCGATGGCGACCGCTTGGCGCGCCAACGCCTGGGCCTCGCTCGCTCGCCCCTGCCGGGCCAGGATCTTGGCGCGAACGCTTCGCAACAACGACTGCGAGTACGTGTCCTCACTGCTGGCGCTCTCCTCGCTGACCCGCACGAACTCTTCGCCGTCTTCGAGCCGGCCTTGCTCGTACAGAGCCTCGGCGAGGATGGCGGCAGCCGATGACATCCAGGACAACTCGCCGATCCCCCGGAGCGTGTCGACGCCCCACCGGAGATCCCGCTCGGCGGCCACTGGGTCGCCGGCCAGGATCTCCGCCCACCCCGAGTTCTGGGTGAGGGCGCCCATCCAGCCCGGGAGCGCGACCTCCCGAAGGATCGACCTCGCCCGATCCTGAAGCTTCCGAGCCTCCTCGAACTGCCCCCGCATCGCCTCGTACGTGCCCCACGTGGACAGTGCCACCGACATCGCCTTGCGATCCCCTTCGGCCCTCTCGAGAACCTCCTGGCACCGGCGGATCCCCTGCTCGACGGTGCCCGGCCCACACCATTCCACGATGGGCACCCATGCCAGGTGTTCCAGCTCCTCCCGGCGGTCGCCGGCCGCGGCGGCATGGGCGGCGGCCTTCTCCCATGCAGCTCCAGCGGTGGCGAACCGGCCCTTCATCATGTGGAACAGGCCGAGCAGTGGCCAACCCTTGGCCAGGCCTCGTTCGTTCCCCTGAGCCTCGAAGGTCGAGATGGCCCGGGTGGCTTCCCGGTACGCCTCGTCCGCCCAGCCTTCGGGCTGTGTGAACAATCGGATCCACAGGTCGAGGATCGCGGCGTGCGCCTGGAGGGCCGGATCGCCGGCCGTCGTGGCCGCTCCCTTCAGGTCGTTCAGCGCCGCTTGCATGCCGGCGAAGTCACCGGTCTGCATCAGGGCGAACGCCAGGTCGGGGAGGAGCTCGGTTCGCAAGGGGTCCTCGGCCGGCGCCAGCGAGGTCGCGCGAGACAGGAGATTGACGGCGGCCGGCATGTCGCCCCGGGCGAAGGCGCGCCTGCCGGCGGACGCGAGCGGGTCGGCCGCCCGCCGTCCCAAAGCCACGGTCCGCTCGTTCGTGGGGCCCAGCTCCGCCAGCGACCGGTAGGCCTGCTCCAGGTGGTAGCCCACGATCTCTTCGTACTCACCAGCCCGGTCCCGGCTCTTGGTCTCGAGCCAGTGGGCGAAGCGCTCGTGCAATTCGGCCCGGCCGGCCTTGGGGATGGCGCGGTACGCGGCGTCGCGAACCAGGATGTGGGCAAAGCGGAAGGCGTCCTCTTCACGGAGCTCCGAGCGATCAGGGCGGATCAGATCCTTGCTGATGAGGGACTGCAGAGAGGTGCCGACCCGATCCCGCTGCTCTTCGGGAATGAGCTCGGAGACCGCTCCCCACCAGAAGGCCCGGCCGATGACGGAGGCCCGTTCGATGACCGCCCGCTCCGGTTCGTCGAGCATGTCGATCCGGGTCGCCAGGAGCGCTTGGATGGTGGGAGGGATTGTCAGCGTGGCCAGGTCGGCCGTCAGGCTCAGGCTTCCGTTGCGACGCTCCAGCATCCCTTCGTCGATCAGCATGCGAAGCGTCTCTTCGACGAACAAGGGGTTGCCTTCCGCGACGTCGCCGATCCGGGCCCGATCCTCTTCGGGCAGCGGCGCGCCGCCCAACAGGTTCTGGATCAGCCGATCGGTCTCGGTCCCGGCCAACGGCATCAAGGGGACGAGGGTCGCGTTCGGCTTCCCGGTCATCCACGCGCCCCTCGTCTCCAGGAGCTCGGGGCGGGCCATGCAGAGCAGCATGACCGGCACACCGTGGAGCCAGTCGGCGAGGTACTCGACCAGGTCGAGAAACGTCGTCTCCCCCCAGTGGATGTCGTCGAACACCACGACGAGCGGATCGGATGCAGCGAGCTCCTCGAACAGCTTCCGCACCGCCCAGAACGTCTCCTGGATACCGGGGGTCGCCCCCGAGAGCCCGAGCAGCGCAGCCAGACGATCTCCGATGAGGGCGGAATCTCCTCCCTCCTTCAGGAGGGCACCGAGCTTCGGCCGCGCTTCCTGCGGAGAGTCGAGTTCGCCGATGCCGGCGGCGTCTCGGAGCACCTCCACGATGGGCCAGAACGTGATCCCTTCTCCGTATGGGAGACAGTGGCCGCTGACGACCGCGGCCCGGTCGGCCAGCCCGGACACGAACTCGCGTGCCAGGCGGGACTTGCCGATGCCCGCCGGCCCCAAGATGGTCACCGCCTCGCAGCGCCGGTCGTCCAATGTTCGCTGGAGGGATTCGCGGAGCTTCCGGAGTTCGCGGTCGCGCCCGACGAGCGGTGAATCGAGCCAGCCGGTCCAGGCTCGCCCCCCCGGCCCGACCGCGAGGAGCTTCCAGGCGGTCACGGGCTCCGCTCTCCCCTTGACCGTAAAAGGAGGGATTGGCTCCGTCGTGGCGAGACCTCGGATCAACCGATAGGTCGCTTCGCCGATGAAGATCTCACCGGGTGCGGCGGACTGCTCCAGGCGGGCGGCGACGTTCACCGCATCTCCCGTCACGAACGTGGCCCCGGCCCGAGGATCGCCCGTGATGACCTCTCCGGTGTTCAACCCGGTTCGCGTGAAGATCCTGACGCCCCAGTCCCGGTCGAATTCCTGGTTCAAGTTCGCCAGCACGTCGCGCATCTCGGCGGCGGCCCGAACGGCCCGCAGCGCGTCGTCCTCGTGCGCCCGAGGGATGCCGAACGTGGCCACGATGGCGTCGCCGATGAACTTTTCGGTCGTTCCTCCGTGGCGGTGGACCACAGCCTTCATCTCCTCGAAGTAGCGCTCCATGAGGCGGCGAAGCGATTCCGGATCCAGTGCCTCGCCCAGGCTCGTCGACCCCACCACGTCGCAGAAGAGAACGGTGACGACCTTCCGAGCGCCCCCGAACGTCTCTCGAGCTCTCATCGGCAAGGACGATACCGAAGGGTAGGGGGCTTGACATTGTGGGAGGAAAGGTGAAACCGTTCCTCGGGATTTTGACGAAGGGGGGCGCCGGTGGGCGTGGACCAAGAGCTCGTGAAGTTGAGTGCATTACTGGCAGACGTGAACAAGAGAAAGGCGTTCAACTTGAACGCCGAGCAGACCATGAAGCAGGAGAACATCGACGCAAGCATGATCCCAGCGGGCCTGATCGACGTTCTCAAAGGGCTTTCTCTCTCCGAGCTGGGAACCGTCTCGAGCGCCAATGTCAGGTTGCGGGGGAAGTTGACGGCCGCGGAGCTGCTGCAGATCGTCCAGTTCCCCGTGTAGCGGTGCCGGAAACGAGCAAGCTGCTCCACGGCAAGATCGAGCTTGTCAGCGGGCCGTTCCTGGATGCCTCCAGGAGGTTCCTGGCCCATCCCAATGTCGCGGCCCTGTACCCGGAGTACCTGATCACCCTGCACTGCATCGTCCGCTCGAGCGTCCCGGTCATGCAGGCGGCGCTGGACCGGGCCGAGGCGATGGCGGATTCCGATCCGGTGGCGGAGGGCCTGACCGCGTATCTGGAACGCCACATCGACGAGGAACGCGGTCACGACCGGTGGCTTCTGGAAGACCTGGAGCGTCTCGGCGTTCCCCCCGGGGCTGTGCTCGCGCGCGTGCCGTCCCCAGCCGTGGCAGCGCTGGTCGGGTCGCAGTACTACTGGGTCCTGCACTACCACCCCGTGGCCCTGCTCGGGTATCTGGCGGTGGCGGAAGGCTACCCGGCGGCGCCCAGCCTGATCGAGGACCTCATCTCCAGGACCGGCTACCCGCGCGAGTGCTTCCGGATGCTCGCCGAGCACGCCGAGCTCGATCCTCATCACCGCGACGAGCTGGACCAGCTCCTCGACTCGCTGCCACTGACCGAGGACCTGGAAACCCTGCTCGGGCTCTCGGCGATGTCCACCGTCGGCTTCATGGCCCACTGCATCCGGGAGGTCCTGGAGGCCGCAGCTTCGTAGTCCATTCGGCTACTCGGGCCCCGCCGATTGGGCCCATTTGCCCGTAGCATCGCGCCTTGGCTTCAAGGGGCCCGTGGATGGGACCGATTCCGAAGGAGATGCATCGACGCGTCGGCCTCTTCCTCGCGCTGCTCGCGGCTGCGTTCCTCACCACGACCCCCGCCGCGGGCGGCGCAACCACCCGTACCTTCACCTTCTACGGTTCCGGGTACGGGCACGGCCTCGGACTGTCGCAGTGGGGCGCCTATGGAATGGCGCAACAGGGCAAGACGTACCGGCAGATCCTGACGCACTTCTACAAGGGGACGACCGTCGGGGAGGCGCCCTCCGCGCCCTGGAGGCTTCGGATCGGCCTGGTTCAGAGCAAGAGAGTGGTGCACCTCACGGCCGTGGGCGGGCGGGTGGAACTGCGGTTGCAGGGCGCCCACGTGGCCTGGATCCCCGAGGGCAAGACGTGGACCGTCGCGGCCACGTCGACTGGCAGCTACCGCGTGAAGGACGCGGCCGGCGCGGTCGTCGGCGGGAAGACGTGGGGCAGCACGAGCCACGGACTCGTCGTGGCCAACGGAGTCGGTGCTACGGTCAAGGTCGGCGAGACCGGCCACAGCTACAAGCGTGGGACCATCGAGTTCAACGTCTATCGCCCCTGCGGCGGGTGCGCGTTCCGCGAACGGCTGATCGCCGTGCTCCGCCCGCAGCTCTACTTGTACGGGATCGGCGAGGTCTCGAGCAGCTGGCCGACGCAGTCACTCCAGACGCAGGCCGTGGCCGCCCGTACATACGCGCTGGAAAAGGTGAGCCGGTTGGGGCAGCACCGCCCGGGGTGCAACTGCGCGCTCTACGCCACCACGCTGGACCAGAACTACGTGGGGTGGGACAAGGAGTCGGGCTACCTGGGCAGCCGGTGGGTCGACGCCGTCGATCGAACGGCCGGGCAGGTCGTGATGTACAAGGGCGTGCTGATCCAGGCCTACTACCACGCCTCCAGCGGCGGCTTCACGGAGAACAACGAGAACGTCTGGGGCGGTTCGCCGATCCCCTACCTCCGCGGCGTCTGTGACCCGGGCGACTTCACCAGCGCCAACCCGGTTCGGACATGGACGCTCACCTTCACCGACGCCGCGCTGACCACGAAGCTTGCCAAGTACACCGGTTCCATCGGGACGGTTACCGGGTTTTCCGGAGCCGTCCGAGGGGTCTCGGGGCGAATCGAGTCGATCACCGTCGTGGGCCGTGCGGACAAAGCCACCATCACCGGCGGAGCCCTCAGGGCGGCGCTCGGGCTGCGGGACAGGCGGGTGTGGATCGGCTCCAACCGGAACGTGACGGGTGCCATCCGTGCCAGATACGACGCGCTGATGTGCGCGCCGGGTGCGGCGGCGGGATCGCAGAAGGCCGTGCCGGGGGGCCGCCGGCAAGCGTTCGCCAGAGGCGCCTTGTACCGGAACGCGGCCAACGAGCGGGTCATCTGGCTGCGTGGGGCCGTGTTCAGCAGGTACGTGCAGCTGGGGGACGCGAGCGGCTCGCTCGGTATCCCGGTATCTGGCACGCGGAGGGTGACCCTGCCAAGGGGATGCAGGACGTACGAATGCAGTACCACGCGTTTCGCGAACGGCGGCATCTATTTCAAGAGCGCCACGGGCGTGGGAATCCACGAGCTGCACGGGGCTCTGTACCGGTATTTCCGATCCCTGGGGGGAGTGCGGAGCCGGCTCGGGTTCCCCACATCGGATCTGAAGCTCGGTGCCGGCGGCCGTACGTCGGCCACGTTCGAGGGCGGAACGATCACATGCAGCGGGAAAGGTGCCTGCTCGCGCTCCTGAGTCCGTCCGGGGTCACACCCCCGTCAGCGCCGAAAGCGTCTGTCCGCCGTCGACGATCAATACGGTCCCCGTGATGAAGGAAGCCGCGGGCGAACACAGGAACAGCGCAGCCCCCGCCACATCCTCCGGCGTTCCCCACCGGCCCAGGGGGATCGAGGCGAGCACCTGATCATTGAACTTGGGGATCGTCCGCCGCGCCGGCTCGTTCAGCTCGGTCTCCACCCAGCCGGGCGCCAAGGCATTGACCCGCACCCGATGCCCGGCCCACTCCTGGGCCACCGTTCGCGTGAAGTTGATCAGGGCCGCCTTGGCGCTGGCGTAATAGGTCAGTCCGGGGCTGGCGACGAACCCGGCCACCGAGGCCACGTTCAGCACGCACCCCTCGTTCTTCCCCAGGAGCACCGGCGCCACCGCTTTCGTGCAGTGCACCGCGCTGAGGAAATTCACGCGGAAGTACTTCTCGAATCCCTCCATCCGCATCTGGTCCACCGTGGAGAGGAACGGCGCTGCTCCGGCGTTGTTGACCAGGATGTCGATGGTGCCGAACCGCTCCACCGTTCGGTCCACCAACGCTTGAACCTGCGACGGTTCGGTCACGTCGGTGGGGACCGCGAGGGCCGCGCCTCCCGACGCCTCCACTTCCTTGGCCGCCCTGGCCAGGTCCTCCTCGCCGCGCGCGGCCAGGGCCACCGACGCCCCGGCCTCGGCCAAGGCCGAGGCGATGGCCTTGCCGATGCCCTTGCTGCCCCCCGTGACGATGGCGACCTTCCCGCTCAGGACCCGGTTCGACACTCCCGATCCCTCCCTAGACTGGTACCGGATGCAAAGCAAACCACACCAACTCCCCCCGGACGAGGCGAACGATCGGGGCCTGTGGCGGCCCCAGCCAGGCCGGTTCACCTCCGACGAGCTGATGGAGGCCATGGTCGAAGCGGCCTGCGCAGGACCGGCCTGCTCGCACGACCGGCCGAACGTGCTGTGGAAGATCGACCGGCTGGTGTCGGGGGAGCCCGACTCCCAGTTCGGCCTCACCGGACTGGATTCGTTCACCCCGACCGACGTGTTGGGCATGGTGGCCATCGAGGCCGGCTTCGACCCCGACCCGCGCAGGCGGGAGGGCGATGTTCCCATCGATCCCTGGCGGGTCCTTGCCGCGTGCGACCAGGCGGGGACGCGACTGGCCGAGGCGTCCGCCCGGCGGGAGCGGGTAGTCCTTGCCACCGGGCATCCCGCCGGCCTGATCCTGTTGTACATGGCGGTGGCCCGCCTGCTGGAAATCGGCGGGGCGTCCATCGTGAGGCCGGCGCGAGGAAGGCATTGGAAGGAGCTGGGCCGCCACCGGGAGATCCGCTACCTGCACGGGGTGGCGGTGCTTACCGACCGGGCCGGGACGCTGCACACGCACGGCGCCGGGCCGATGCAGCTCATGCTGGAGGAAGCGCGACCCGACCTCGTGTTCGCCGACCACGGGTTCGCCGGGGCCGCCATCGAGGCTGGGATCGACACGATCTCCATCGCGGACGTGAACGACCCGGCGCTGGTCGTGGCCAAGCATCAGGGCCGGACCGACACGGTGATCGTGATGGACGACAACGTGCAGCCAGAGGGTTACTGGCCGTGCTTCCAGGCCATCGCCGCTCACTTCGGCTGAACGACAGTTTCCCGGAGGGCCTCGCCCCCCCTTGCCACCTCTCGTAGAATCGGCTGTGGTGTCCTATCGAGGACGCCTCGGATCAGATCGACGAACCGAACGAACTTCTGGAAGTCGTGGAAAATCTGGGAAGCAGTCGGGGAAGGACTCGAAGAAGGTGAGATGCACAGGTTGAGCGGGAAACGCCGGCCGGTCCATGGCCGCCCGGGCGCTCGTCCCCGGTGGCCGGTGGACGGTCTCGCTCGCCGACCCCGCAGCGACTGACCGAAGCACTCGCTCCGGTTCGACGGATCCGCGGCGCCTCCCGGAAGGAGAGGCGTGGAGCAGTACGAAACGGTCGTCGAACGTGTTTCCGCGAACGGGCGGGTGGCCGTGCTCATCGGCGGCATGGACTCCGGCAAGAGCACGCTCGGCCGGAAGATCGCCGGGGCCGCCGTGAGGGGCGGGCGAATCGTCGCCTACATCGACGCCGACCTCGGGCAGAAGACGGTTGGGCCGCCGACCTCGGTGACGCTTCGAGTGCTGCGCGAGGCCGCCGACGCCGAGTCCGAAGCGATGGCCCACCCCGACGGTCTCTACTTCGTTGGGGCCACCTCTCCGCAGGGCCAGCTCCTGCCCCTCGTCGTGGGCACGGGGCGACTGCTGACGCGGGCCTGGGACGAGGGCGCCGATCTCGTCGTCATCGATACGAGCGGGCTGGTATCGGGCGTGTACGGCCAGCTCCTCAAGTATCACAAGATCGAGTTGCTCGAGCCCGATGTGGTGATCGGGCTCCAGCGGGGAGAGGAGCTCGATCCCATCCTCGGCATCGTGCACCGGTTCTTCGACACCGAAGTCGTGGAGCTGCCGGTCGATCCAGAGGTTCGATCGCTATCCGTGGAAGAACGGGCCCGGAACCGGGAGGCAGCCTTCGCCCGATACTTCGCGGCCCCCCTGCAGCGGTGGCGGGTGAAGCCCACCGTGTTCATGCCGGCCCTCCCGGCGTTGTTCGAACAGTCACAGCTCGACCGGTTGCTGGTAGGGCTGTCGGACGGCGAGGGGGCCTACATCGGCTTGGGCTATCTCGAGTACTCGGATGAGGAAGGTGTCCTCCGCCTTCTGTCCCCGGTCGAGGGCGGGCCGAAGGCGCTCAAGCTCGGGTCCGTCCGCCTGGAGGACGGGTTCAAGGTCCGTCGGGTGGACCTGAGGAACCTGTTCGGAACCGACTAGACAGCTTCCTTGACGATCTCATATCCCGCAAGTTATATTGCGGCATATGAGAACGTCTGCCCCACCTCTGCTCCCCATATTTCGATCAAAGCTGCAGGGCGAGCTTCTCGCGTCGGTGCTTCTCCTACCCGATCGCAGCCAATCCCTGACTGAGCTTGCCGATAGATTGAAGGCGGACGTCGCCACTGTTCAACGTGAAGTCAGCCGACTCGAGCGAGCCGGAATACTCAAATCCAATCGGATAGGGAAGACTCGGCTCGTTGCTGCCAATACCTCTTCACCCCTCTATCGTTCGCTTTCCGAATTGGCGTTACGAACGTTCGGCCCAGCCCAAGTTGTGGCAGAAGAGTTCGATGAGATTCAAGGTGTCGACGAGACTTACATCTTTGGTTCTTGGGCTGCCAGGTATCAAGGCATCGAGGGTCCCTTTCCCGTTGATGTGGATGTCTTGGTCGTTGGCAGTGTGGATCGTGACGAGGCGTACGAAGCCGCTACTCGGGCCGAACGCCGCTTGCGCCGTCCGGTCAATGTGACCATTCGCTCAAAGGCAGGATGGGACGCCGCCCGGGATGGGTTCATCCGACAAGTTCGTTCCTCTCCGCTTGTTAGCGTCATTGGTTCGAAGATTGCAGAGGCGTAATGAGATGGGAGGAGGGCCGGACGCTCGTAGAAGAACTCATCGAACACGATGAGCTGGAGCGGGTCACTGCCGACCGCAATTCCGCTAAGGAGTTGCTCAAGGCGGCAGGTCGCCACCTATCCTCGGCAGGCGCGATTCGCGATACAGACCCTGAAGGTGCCTACTCAATGGCTTACGATGCTGCGCGCAAGGCTTGCGCGGCTCTACTGGAGGCGCAAGGGCTTCGGGCCACAAGCAATGGGGGTCATGTCGCTGTCAAGGGCGCAATCATGGCCCAATTCAGCAATCTGTCGGGCGGCGCCGTCGTGAAGTCATTCGATCGCCTAAGGAGGCGCCGCAATGATATTGAGTATCCGGACGGGGATTCAAGGATTGACCCCGATGAGGTTGATGAAGCGATAGCTCGTTCAGGGGCGATAGTAGATTTCGCCGACAGACTTGTGAACGAGCTGCCAGTGTTCTAGGGAGACGGGAGGGCTGCCAACCGACTAGACTCTCGGCGCCCCACTCTGGACACGAAAGGACGAAGCTTGCCCTCGGTCGTCAAGAAGCGTCGCAAGAAGATGCGGAAGAAGAAGCACAAGAAGCTGCTCAAGAAGACGCGGTGGGAGCGTCGCCAGCAGGGGAGATAGCTGCCGCGCTCGAAAGCGCATGAGTCCCGAACCGCGCCCCATCGTCTTCCTCTCCGACTACGGCCTCGACGACGATTTCGTAGGGATCTGCCACGCGGTGATGGCGCGGATCTCGCCGCGGAGCAGCGTGATCGACCTGTCCCACGCCGTTCCTCCGCAGGACGTGCTGCGCGGCGCGCTCGCCCTGCATCGCTCACTCCCATTCCTGCCGACCGACGCGGTGTTGCTCGCGGTGGTGGACCCCGGCGTGGGCACGTCCCGCTTGCCGGTGGCGGTGGAGACGACCCGACACGGTCGTCTGTTGGTCGGCCCCGACAACGGCCTGCTGTCGCTGGCGTGGCTCCGGGAGCTGGGCGTTCGTTCCGCGGTGGAGATCGCCTCACCGGCGGTGCGGCTGGAGCCGGTCTCCACGACCTTCCACGGGCGCGACATCTTCGCGCCGGCCGCCGCCCACCTCGCGGCGGGCATGGCGCTGAAGGAGCTGGGGCCGCCGGTCGACCCCACCTCGCTCGTGGCGCTGTCCCTTCCGAAGGCCGGAGTGGAACCCGGGGAGGTCGCCGCCGAGGTCCTGGCGGTCGACCGTTTCGGCAACCTCCAACTCTCCGGGCGACTGGAGGACCTTCGCTCCGCGGGCATGGAAGGGCTCGAGCGCCTCGACCTCGTCGCCGGCGGCCGTTCCATCCCGCTGCGCCGCGCCGCGACGTTCGGCGACGTCCCCGAAGGGGCCCTCGGGCTGATCGTGGACTCCGGCGGTTGGCTGGCCGTGGTCCTCAACCGGGGCAGCGCCGCTGAAATCGCCGGGATGGACGCGGGCGACGCCGTGACGCTTCGCACGCCCGCTTCGAGCTAGGGCGTCGCGGAAGCGGTGGGAGTGGGACTCGGCAGCGGACGGAGGTGGCGATGGGTGCCGATCCAATAGGAGAGGACGCCGGCCGCCACCACCAACAAGAGCAGCGTCAAGATCATGATCACCGTGAACCGGCGCACGGCCGCAGGCTAGCAGTCAGCCTCGCGGCCCGGCGGGAGTGAGCTGCCGTTCGCAGAACTCGCGGTTGCGCACCAGCACGTCGTGCAGCGACCCCCCGTCGCGCATCCACGGACGGAGGTCGAGCTCCAGCGAAACGTTGCCGGCGAACCCGTCCTTCGCCAGATCGTCCAGAAATTCCTTCAGTGGCAGCACGCCTTCCTGGTCCACGGGGAGGTGCGAGTCCCATCCCTTCCCGGCGTTGTTCGAGAGGTGGACGTGCTGGATCCGGTCCCGGTGCTGCCGGTAGAAGTCCCGGATGTCGAGCCCGGTCACGGCGGCGTGGCTCGTATCCAGGACGAGATACGGGACGCGCTCCAGATCGTCCAGCGCCTGGCTGGCGTGGAGGCGGACGCCTCGGTCTCCCCTGATCTTGATGGGGAACATGTTCTCGACGGCCACCACGACCCCGGTCCGGGCGGAGAACTCGGCAAGCTGGTCCTCGACCCACACTCGAAATCGAACCTGCCACCGGTAGGGGGGATGGATCACGACGATGGAGGCGCCGAGCTCTTCCGCGAGGTGCACCGCCCGGTAGATCTTCCCGGTGGGCTCCGAGCCCCACACCCGCCGGGTCAGCAGCAGGAACGGCGCATGGACGGCCACCACCTTCAGCCCGAACTCCTCCGCCAGGCGGGAAAGGAGGTGAGGCTCCTGCGTGTGAGGGTCCTGCGTCACCATGACCTCCACCGCTTCGAACCCTGCTTCGGCGGCGTGGCGAAAGGCCTCCCGGACGGGGTATCTGAAGAACGGGGCCGTGGAGAACACCAGACGGGGTCGGGGCTTGGTTCGGGACGCGGTCATGGTCGAGCCGCCATTGTAGGGGCGGGGATGAGACCCTTCCCGGAAGAAGGGGGGTGAGGGTTCGGTGAGCGCTGCGACCATGCCCGGGGCCACGAGTATCCTTCCCGCCGTGAGCGATGAGCCACATTTCGTCAGGGTGGCCGCGTGAACGTGGCGGACCTGCTGCGGGACTCGGCGAAGGACTTTTCGTCCAAGCCGGCACTGGTGTTTCGGGGCCGCCCGATCGCGTACCGAGATCTCGACGATCGTGTGGACCGAACGGCCGCCGCGCTCGCCAGGCTCGGCGTGGGTCCCGGGGACCGTGTGGCGCTGCTCGCCGGGAACGTCCCCGAGTTCGTGAGCACACTGTACGGCGCGATGCGGGCCGGGGCCGTGGTGTGCCCTTTGAACTACGCCCTCACCCCGGAGGAGATCGGCTACATCCTGGCCGATGCCGGCGCGAAGGTCGCCGTCACCGAGATGGCGAGCCTGCCCACGCTCCTCGCGGTGAGCGACCGGTTGGCGGAGCTCCAGACCGTCATGGTGATCGGCGGCCCGCCCGTCCCGTCACGGACCATCTCGCTGGAGGCAGCTGTGGCCACCGAGGCCGCGCCACCCGACGTGGTCACCGAGGATGCGAACCTGGCGCTGATCGCCTACACGGCAGGAACGACCTCGGCCCCCAGGGGCGCCATGCTCAGCCACGGCAACTTGCGGGCCAACCTGGAGCAGATGTCCGGTGTACGTGATCTCGCCATGACCTCCGAAGATGTCGTGCTGCTGGCCCTTCCCCTGTTCCACATCTACGCGCTGAACGCGATCCTGGGGCTCGCGGTGAAGACGGGAGCGACCGCGATCCTGATCGATCGATTCGATCCGAAGGAGACGCTCGAGCTCGTCGCCGAGCATCACATCACGGTCTTGTTCGGCGTCCCTCCCATGTTCTCCGCCTGGCTCGGGCTGTCCCTGGGGAACGAGCGTATTCCGGAGCTGTCCTCGGTCAGGCTCGCCGTCTCCGGGGCCGCGCCTCTCCCGCCGAAGGTCCTGTCGGGCTTTCGGGAGCGGTTCGGGATCGACATCTGGGAGGGCTACGGCCTCAGTGAATGCGCCCCCGCCGTGACCTCGAACGCCGTCGGTCCGAAGCCCAAGCCCGGCTCGATCGGGCTGCCGATCCCGGGGGTCGAAGTCAGGTTGGTCGACGAGCACGGCGGCGACGTAGAGGACGGCGACCCGGGTGAGATCTACGTGCGCGGACCGAACGTCTTCGAGGGTTATTGGAGGCGGCCGGACGCCTCGGCCGACGTGTTCGAAGACGGTTGGCTCCGCACAGGCGACGTGGCCTACCGAGACGAGGACGGCTACCTCTTCCTGGTCGACCGGAAGAAAGACCTCATCATCGTGTCGGGCTTCAACGTGTATCCCAAGGAGGTCGAACAGGCGATCGAACAGCACCCGAAGGTCGCGGAGGCCACGGTGGTCGGGATCCCGGACGAGCGGACGGGAGAGGCGGTGCAGGCGTGGGTCGTCCCAAGGAAAAAGGAATCGGTGACGCCCGAGGAGATCCTCGATTTCCTCCACGGATACCTGGCCCGGTTCAAGTGGCCGAAGGACATCCGGGTGGTCGGGGAGCTGCCCCATCACGTCACGGGAAAGGTCCTCCGGCGGGCGCTTCGGCGTGGGGAGCTTCAGGGGGCCGACGAGGCGCCGCCTTGATCGTCGGGGCCGGGCACGGTCTGGGCCTGGCCGTCTTCCCCCTGGCAGCAGCGGGCATCGCAGCGGCGTTCGCCGCGTTGCTCGCTCGACACCTCGCCCGACGGTGGCGCTGGCACGAGGTCGCGTGGCTCCTGGCCCTGCTCATGTTCGCGGCGGCCTCGGCCGCGATGTTTTTCGGCGTCGTCCGAGGGTGGCGGTCGGCCGACTTCCGCGTCTACTGGCTTTTCGGCGCCGTGCTGAACGTTCCGTTCCTCTTCGCGGGCGAGGTCTACCTGCTGTCGCCGAGGCGATGGGTCGCCCATCTCCTCCTAAGCCTGTTGCTCGCTGGGAGCGCATTCGCGGGGTGGAAGGTGTGGACGGCGCCGGTTCACCCGAAGGTTCTGGCAGCCAGCCTTCCCCTGGGGAAGGACGTGTTCGGGGACGGCGGCCTGCCCTATCGGCTGGCTCAGTACTACTCGCTGCCCGCGTACTTCCTGTTGCTGGCAGGACTGGTCTGGTCGGTGCTGCAGATGAAGGGCAGGCGGGACCTGCGCGATCGCGCCACCGGCACCTTCGGCATCGCCCTCGGTGCCACGATCGTCGCCATCGGGTCGGGGATCGGGGCGGCCTTCCACGTGGTGCCGCTGTTCTCCGTGAGCCTGGCCGCGGGGATCGCCGTGATGTTCTGGGGCTTCCTGCGGGCCAGCCGGCGAGCGCCCGCCAAAACCTCCGGCTAGTCCCTTCGAGTCATTTCGTCCTGTTCCGTCGGGGCCAGTGATCCGCCGGCGCGGCCGTGGCGAACGAGGCGTGAGGTCGCCGCCTCGAGCGGAAGGGGTGAGCAAGCCGCCGCGGAGAGCCCGTGTGCGGAGGCGGCGGCGACACAGCCCTTATTCGAACCGACTCACATCGATGAAGGAGGTGCCTCGTTGCCTTTGCTCGGCAAGCGATTCCGCAGGGCCGCCATCGCCCTGACCGCCACGGCAGCGGTAGGCGCGGCCGTGGTCGCCGGGCTGGGCCCGGTCCCCGGCAGCGCGTCCAGCCACCGTGAGGCCCCGCTGGTAGCGGCCGATCCGCAGGTGGACGGCACGGATCTGTATGCGTTCGTCAGTCCCGACAAGCCGACCACCACCACGATCATCAGCAACTGGATCCCCTTCGAGGAACCGGCGGGCGGTCCGAACTTCTACTCGTTCGCCCCCGGCGTCTACTACGACGTCAAGATCGACAACGACGGGGATGCCATCGCCGACATCGCCTACCGGTGGCTGTTCAAGAACCATTACGTGACCACCGATACGATCCTCTACAACACCGGCGTCGTGAACCATCTGACGGACTCGACGCTGAACTTCTACCAGACCTACGACCTCTGGAAGATCGAGAACGGTCATTCCATGAGGCTCATTCACAACGCACGCGTGGCGCCGTCCGACGTGGGCGACGCCTCGATGCCGGACTACGCCACATTGTCCAAGGAGGCCATCTACGAGTTCGGCACCGACCGCAGGTCGTGGGCCGGCCAGGCGGACGACCCGTTCTTCCTGGACCTCCGGGTGTTCGACCTGCTCTACGGACTCGACTTCTCCGAAACGGGAAACGACACGCTGGCGGGGTTCAACATGAACAGCTTCGCCATCCAGGTCCCCAACAGCGACATCACCCACGGGGGAGACGGCTCCGGGATCGTCGGCATCTGGACCACCGCGGCCCGCCGGAGCGTCCGGACCCAGTACTCGGACGGCAGCCAGTTCTTCAGCGGCAAGTTCGTGCAGGTCTCTCGCCTCGGCATGCCGCTGGTGAACGAGCTGGTCATCCCGGTGGGATCGAAGGACCTGTTCAACGCGTCGATGCCCAAGGACGACGCCCAGTTCGCCCCGAAGGTGCAGACGTGGGGGCAGGACCCCAACGACCTGCCGGCCCTGATCAACGCGATCTACGGGATCGAGATCCCGGACTGCGACAACGACCCGAGCAACGGCATCGACCGGACGTGCGACCTGGTCCCGGTCTTCCTTACCGGGCTCGAGGGCCTGAACCAGCCGCCGATGGTCCAGGCGAGCGAGATGCTCCGGCTGAACACCACGATCCCGCCGTGCGATCCCGACACCTGCGCCGATTACTCGACGCTGGGGGTCATCGGCGGAGACCTGGCGGGGTTCCCCAACGGCCGGCGCCTTGCCGACGACATCATCGACGTGTCCCTGCGGGTGACAGAAGGGGTGCTGATCCCCGGTCACGACCCCAACGCGGACACCCTCGGTGACGGGGTCGACGCGAACGACGCGTCGTTCCTGTCGAGATTCCCGTACCTGGCCCTGCCGCACTCCGGGTCCGACGCGAACCCCCACGCGGGCGTTCACCGGAAGTGACCATCGCAAGCGAGCAGCTGAAGGGGGGGACCCGGCGCAGAGCCGGGTCCCTCCTCGCCGTCGTCGTGCTGGCTTCGGCGATGTTCATCGCGGGAGGAATCGGGCTCCTGGTCCGAACCGTTCCAGCCCCGGCGCCGCAGGTGCCGGCTGCGCTCCCTCCGGCCGCCCCCGTGGTCGGGTCGAGCTCTCTTCCCGTGCTGATCTCGAGCCTCCAGGATCGGCTCCGGGTCCTTCCCACCGACTGGCGGTCCTTCGCTCGCCTCGGCATGGCTTATGTCCAGGAGGCTCGGATCACCGCCGACCCCACGTATTACACCAAGGCGGAGGGGGTCCTTCGCCGATCCCTCCAGATCCAGCCCCCCGGCAACTTCGAGGCCCTTACGGGTCTCGCCGCCCTGGCCGCCGCTCGCCATGATTTCGCCGGCGCACTCTCGTGGGGCGAGAAGGCCGTGGCTGCCAATCCCAACAACGCAAACGCAGTGGCAGTGGTCGGTGACGCCCTACTCGAGCTGGGACGTTATGACGAAGCGTTCGCGACGTTCCAGCAGGCCGTCGATCTCAAGCCTCAGCTATCGACGTATGCCAGGGTGTCCTACGCCTGGGAGCTGCAAGGGAACTTCCGCAACGCCATAGCGGCGATGAGGTTGGCCATGGAGGCCGCCTCGACTGGGTCGGACATGGCGTGGGCCGCGAACCAGCTTGGGGAGCTTTACTGGAACAGCGGCCACCCAGGGCAAGCCGAGTCCTACTACCGGCAGGCCATTGCGCGCGACCCCGCCTTCATCCCTCCCCACGCTGGGCTGGCAAAGGAAAAGGCCGCTCGGGGCCGGCTGAGCGAGGCCATCCGAGGCTACCAGTGGGTGGTGACCCGCTTCCCGCTTCCCGAGTACGTGATCGCACTCGGCGACCTTCAGAGGGTCGCGGGCCGGCGAGAAGCTGCCGCTCGTCAGTACGCCCTGGTCGAGGTGGAGGAGCAGCTCTTCCTGGCTAACGGAGTCAACGTCGATCTCGAGATTGCCCTGTTCGACGCCGACCAATCAATCGACCTGGCGGGCGGCCTTGCTGCCGCCCAGGCCGAGTGGGGGCGCCGCCACAGCATCCACGTGGCCGACGCACTCGCCTGGCAGCTCCATGCGAACCGCAGATACAAGGAGGCCATGGGATTCGCGAACCATGCGCTCCGTTTGGGCACGCGAAACGCACTGTTCTTCTTCCACCGCGGCATGATCGAGAAGGCTCTGGGACGAACGGGCGCCGCCCAGCGTGACCTCGCCCGAGCCCTCGCCATCAACCCGCACTTCTCCATCTTGTGGTCGAAGCTGGCCGCTCAGACCCTGGCCGCCCTCGGGAGCGCCCGGTGAGGTCGGCGATTCGCGCCCTCGTCGTGATGACCGCGGCGGCTTCCCTGTTCCTCTGGATGGGAGCGGCCTCCGCCCCGGCCGCCTCTGCGCACCCTCTGGGGAACTTCACGGTCAACCGGTACAGCGGCATTGTCGTCGCCCCGGGCCGCGCGCGGATCGACTACGTCCTGGACATGGCAGAGATCCCCACGTTCCAGGAGCGGCCGAGGATCGATGCCAACGGCGACGGGGTGGAAAGCGATCCCGAGCGTCAAGCGTATGCCGACACCGAGGCGGCCAAGCTGGTCCACGGCGTGACGATGACGGTCGCGGGCTCCGCGATTCCTCTCAAGGTTATGACGCGGTCGCTTCGATATCTCCCCGGCCAGGCGGGCCTCCCAACCCTTCGTCTCCAAGCGACCTTCACCGGGGAAGTGCCCGCCTCAGGCTCGGTGCAATACCGGGACCGCAACTTTCCTGAAAGGATCGGGTGGAAGGAGATCACGGTCAGGTCCGAACCAGGCGTGGCTGTAGCACGGTCCAGCGTGCAGGCCACGAGCGTCAGCCGGGCCCTGCTGGCCTACCCCAAGGACTTGCTGTCCAGCCCGCTCGACGTGACCACCGCGAGCTTCACCTTCGAGCCCGGACAGGCTTCGGCGGTTGCGCAACCAGACCCTCGCGGGCCCGCGGTGGCGAACGTCCCCATCGCCAGCGGCGGCGCGTTCGCGGCCCTGGTGGGGTGGCGTCTCACGCCCCTGTTGCTCTTCACGTCGCTGCTGCTGGCCTTCCTGTTCGGAGCGGTCCACGCTCTGGGACCCGGACACGGCAAGACGATCACGGCCGCCTACCTCGTGGGGTCGGGAGCACGGGTCGGCCAGGCCGTCGCCGTGGGTGCCTCGGTCGCCCTGATGCACACGGCATCGGTGCTGTCCCTGGGTCTGGTGCTGCTGGTCCTGGCTCGGTCCTTCCCGGCTGAGCAGGTGTACCCGTGGCTGACGACGGTGATGGGCCTCGTCGCGCTCGGGCTGGGAGCGGGCTTGTTCGTGGCTCGGCTTCGAGCCCGCCGAGAGGGGCTCGACGTCCGGCACGATCACGGTCACGGTTCGGATGACCGCGATCACCGGCATCCTCGCCAGGGGCTCGCGGCGCTGGCAGTGGCGGGGGGCATCCTGCCCTCGCCCACCGCGTTCGTCGTTCTGGCCGGCTCGATCAGCGCCCATCGGCTCGCCTACGGCTTGGTCCTGGTTGGGGCGTTCAGCCTCGGCCTCGCGGGCGCGCTCATCCTGGTCGGCCTTCTGGCCCTCCGGGCCAGGGCGTTGGTCGCCGGCCGCTTGAGCGGCCGGCTGGCGGCCGCGATCCCCCTGCTCTCCGCGATGGTCATCGTGGGCTTCGGGCTGTTCTTCTCGGCTCGAGGGCTGGCCCAGCTGTCCTGAGCGGGACCGGGCGGGGGCCGGGCAGCCGGGAAAGCGCCCGAAAAAGAGAGGAGGCCGCAGGGGAGGCGGCCTCCTCGTGGCTTCGCACCGAACCTCGGCGGGCATCGCCCGCTCGGAAGAGGTACCGATGCTCGTCCGGCCTTGCAGAGAAGGGGGATGCTTCTCGCCTACATTTTCGGATGAGACCAGCGGAAAGTTCACCCGTGGTTCTGGATTTTTCGTGTCGATGCCACTGCCTCCTTCCTTCGGGCTCGGTAGCATCCCCGGGCGTGGCCGAGCACCGGGTCCTCATGTATTCGCGGCGAGCCTGCCACCTGTGCGACGAGGCCCGGGCAGTCCTGCTGGCCGAGCGAGAACGCTCCTCCTTCGCCTTCGAGGAGATCTTCATCGACGGTGACGATCGCCTTGAGCACGAGCACGGCCTCCGGGTCCCGGTGGTGGTGGTCGACGGCGTCGAGGAATTCGAGTTCTCGGTGCAGCCGGACCGTCTGCGGACCTTGGTCCGCGACTGAGCATCCCCCTGGACGCCACTCTCGGCGTACCGCTTGTGCCTTTGTGCACCCGTTCACAAGGGCGCTAGAATCTGGCCCGTGACGGCCCTCGCGGCGCATCGATGAGAGACCGCGCCATCCCCGAAGCCACCGTGGGGCGTCTGCCCATCTACCTCCGGTCGCTGGTGGAGATGGCCGAGCGCGGGGCCTCCACCGTGTCCTCTGGCGACCTGGCGGAGGCGGCCGGCGTGAACTCCGCCAAGGTCCGCAAGGACCTCTCTTATCTGGGCTCGTATGGGACCCGAGGGGTTGGCTACGACGTGGCCTACTTGATCCACCAGGTCAGACGGGAGCTGGGCCTGACCCAGGACTGGCCGGTCCTGATCGCCGGCGCCGGCAACCTCGGCCATGCCCTCTCGAACTACAAGGGGTTCACGGCGCGAGGCTTCCGGATCGGGGCCATCGTCGACAACTCGAAGGGAAAGGTGGGCGAGCGGATCGGTTCGATCACCGTGGAGCACATCGACCGCTTGGGTCAGATCTGCCGGCGGGAGGACGTGGCGATCGGCGTGATCTGCACGCCTGCTGCCGCGGCCCAGGAGGTGGCCGACCGGATGGTGGCGGCCGGTATCCGATCGATCCTGAACTTCGCCCCCGCCGTGATCGCCGTCCCCGGCCACGTCTCGGTGCGGAAGGTCGACCTCTCGATCGAGCTCCAGATCCTCGCCTACTACGAGCAGCGCAAGGCCGTGATCGAGGCGGTCAAGGGGGGCCGAGGCGCCGCATTGGACCTGGCCGGGGTACCGTAAGCGGGATGACCGGCCCGACCAGAGGAAGCGCCTGATGCCCGTCCTCGCCCTGGGAATCTCGTACCGCCGGGCATCGGTCGAGCTGCTCGAGCGATTGGCCTTCACCCACGAGGACTTCCCCAAGGCGTATCGACGGCTCCTCGATATGGAGGCCGTCACGGAGGCGGTCATCCTCTCCACGTGCAACCGCGTCGAGGTGTTCGGCGAGGTGGCCTCCTATCATTCGGGCTTCCTCGACCTGAAGCGCTTCCTGGCCGAGTCCCGTGAGATCGCTTCTGACGAGTTCGCTGAACCGCTCTACGCGCACTACGAGGACGACGCTGCCCTGCATCTGTTCTCGGTGGCAGCGGGGCTGGACTCCATGGTGCTGGGGGAGCCGCAGATCCTGGCCCAGGTCCGGCAGGCCTACCAGGTCGCCGAGGGCGAGCACACCGCGGGGCCCTCGCTTTCCCGCTTCTTCCGATCGGCGATCCGAACCGGACGGAGGGTTCGCGCCGAGACCGCCATCGGCGCGTCTCCCGCGGCGATGGTCGAAGCGGGAACTTCGCTCGCGGAACGGGAGCTGGGCGGGCTGGCCGGACGGTCAGTGCTCGTAGTGGGGGCCGGGGGGATGGCCGCGCTCGCGGTGAAGGACCTGCGGGCCCGAGGCGTGGGCGCGCTTCGGATCCTGAACCGAAACTTCGAGCGGGCGAGCCGGCTGGCCTCGCGGGCCGGCGCCGAGGCGGGAGGACTGGACGGCCTCGCCGGGGGGATCGCCCGCGCCGACCTAGTGGTGACCTCGACGGGCGCCGCCGGAACGGTGATCGGGCCGGACACGGTTCGTGAAGCCTTTCGGAGCGGTGGGGACGGAGGGCCGCTGTTCTTCCTGGACCTGGCCGTGCCCCGGGACGTGGATCCCGCGGTGGCCGAGCTCGAGGGGGTGCGGGTCGCCGACATCGACGACCTGAGGGGCGAGCTGGCCGGCAAGGGTGCGGGAGACGAAGAGCTGGAGCGGGCACGAGGAATCGTGACCGAAGAGGTCAAGCGCTTCGCCGCGTGGCGCCGGGCCGCCAAGCTCGCCCCGCTCATCCAGTCGCTGCGGGACCGAGGTGCGCGGATCCAGGCGGCTGAGCTGGCCCGGGTGGCTCCCCGGCTCACCCGCCTCTCGGACCGGGAATGGGCGGCGGTCCAGGCGCTGGCCTCCGGCATCGTCGCCAAGCTGCTGCACGAGCCCATCGTCCGGTTGAAGGACCAGCCCGGCCCCGGGCCGGACTCGCTGGCCCGAGCCTTGGCAGAGCTCTTCGGCATCGAACCGCCGACGGGGACCTGAGACACGTCATCGATCCGATGCAGTGGCGAGGGTCCGCCCCATGCGCGAGGGAGCGATGAAGGTTCGCATCGGGACGAGGCGCTCCCGTCTGGCGCTGGCCCAGGCTGAGGAAGTTGCGTACCACCTGGCGCTCCTCGGGGTGGAGTCGGAGCTGGCGCCCATGATCACCGCCGGTGATCGAGAGGCTCCCGCCTCCGGGAGAGGCGGGCTCAAGGGGTTGTTCGTCGCCGAGATCGTCCGGGCCTTGCAGGAGGGCGAGGTGGACCTAGCCGTCCACTCCGCGAAGGACCTGCCCGCCGACGATCCCGAGGGCGTCGTCATCGCGGCGGTCCCGGAACGAGCCGACCCCTTCGACGTCCTGGTGACGAGGAGGGACGCGCTCGGGCCGGGACATGTCGTCGGGACCTCCAGCCTCAGGCGGCAGGCCCAGCTTCGGCGGGCCCATCCAGGGCTCGAGGTGAGGGACCTGAGGGGGAACGTCGACACCAGGTTGAGGAAGCTCGAGGCCGGAGAAGTGGACGGCCTGGTGCTGGCCGCAGCCGGGCTGGCTCGCCTGGGGCTCTCGCCGCCTAACGCCACACCCCTTCCCCTGGATGAGATGGTGCCGGCGCCCGGACAGGGCTCGCTCGCGGTTCAGGCTCGCGCCGACGATCGAGCGACGTTGGAGATAGCTGCCCGGCTCGACCACCCCCGTTCCCGGTCGGCGTTCGAGGCCGAGCGCGGCGTGGTTCGCCGCCTGGGCGGGGATTGCCTGATGCCGCTCGGCGCCTACGCAGAGGAACGTGACGACGATGTGCGGCTCATGGCCGTGGTGGTTCGTCCCGACGGGTCGGATCTGGTGTGGGCGCAGGTCGAGGCCAAGGGCCCCGAGCTGGCCGCCGAGGAGGCCGCAGCGACGCTCCTCGCGGGCGGGGCGGCCCAGATCCTCGCGGAGGCAGGATCCGAGCGATGACCGGCTCACTCCACGGCAAGCTCATTCTGGTCACTCGGCCCCCCGAGGAAGCCGGTGAGCTGGCCCGACTGCTGGAGGAGCGGGGGGCGCAGCCCTTGGTCGCGTCTGCCATCGAGCGGTTCCCGGTGACCGAGGGAGCGCTGGACCAGGCCCTGGACGAGCTGGCCGGCGGCCGATTCGCGTGGGCAGTGTTCACCAGCGTGGCAGGGGTGGAGGCGGTATTCCATCGGCTCGGCCCGCGCGATGCGGGAAAGCTGAGGGCCCGGGTGGCGGCGATCGGGGAGGGGACGGCGGGCGCTCTTCGCCGGTTCGGCGTCGAACCGGACCTGGTCCCATCGACGTTCACCACGGCGGCCCTCGGCCGGGCGATGCCACGCGGTTCGGGCAACGTGCTCCTGGCCCGCGCCGACATCGCTCCCGACGGGCTGGACGACGCGGTGGCCGCGAAGGGATGGACGCCGGTTCGCGTCGATGTCTACCGGACTCGCCCGGCGCGGTCGATGCCGGCCGAAGCGACAAGGGCTCTTCGCGAGGGTCGCGTGGATGCCGTCACGTTCACGAGCGCCTCGACGGTGGAGGGGTTCGTGCTCGTGGCCGCTGCGGCCCTCGGAACCGCCGTCCGGCGGCCGAAGGCCGTGTGCATCGGCCCGGTCACGGCCGCGGCAGCCCGGCAGGCCGGCCTCTTCGTCGCCGCGGTGGCGCGGCCGCATACAATCGAGGGCCTGATGGCGGCGGTGGAGCGAGCGCTCCGGCCGCGCAAGCGTAAGGAGCACTGAACCTCACATGCGGTTCCCGCAGCAACGCCTTCGGCGACTGAGGAGGACCCCCGCACTTCGGTCCCTGATCCGGGAGACCGATCTCTCCCCGCGCCAACTTGTCGCACCCATGTTCGTCAAGGAGGGGATCTCGGAGCCGCTCTCCATCCCGTCGATGCCGGGACACGCCCAGCACACCCTGGAGTCACTGACGAAGGAGGCCCGGGAGATCGCCGCCCGGGGAGTGGTGGGGTTCGTGCTGTTCGCGATCCCTGAGCGGAAGGACCCCGAGGGCTCGGAGGCCTGGAACCCTTCGGGTGTCGCGCAGCGCGGTCTTCAAGCGCTTCGCGAAGAGCTGGGTGACGAAGCCGTTCTCATCGCCGACCTGTGTCTGGACGAATACACGGATCACGGCCACTGCGGCGCGCTGTCCGCCGACGGCTCGGTGGACAACGACCGGACTCTCGAGCTGTACCGGAAGATCGCGGTGGTCCAGTCGCACGCGGGTGCGGACCTGGTGGCCCCCTCCGGGATGATGGACGGGCAGGTCGCCGCGATCCGCCAGGCGCTCGACGACGCCGGCCGGACCTCGACCGGCATCCTGGCGTACGCTGCGAAGTTCGCCTCTTCGTTCTACGGCCCGTTCCGCGACGCGGCCGAGTGCGCCCCGAAGTCCGGGGATCGAACTGGCTACCAGATGGACCCGGCGAACTCGGACGAGGCATTGCGTGAGATCCGTGCGGACATCCAGGAGGGCGCCGACATCGTGATGGTCAAGCCTGCCCTGCCCTACCTCGACGTGATCCACCGCGCCAAGCAGGAAACCGCGTTCCCGTTGGCCGCCTACAACGTGAGCGGGGAGTACGCCATGGTCAAGGCTGCCGACCAGAACGGCTGGCTCGACGGGCGGCGGGTGGCGCTAGAGATCCTGACGGCCATCCGCCGGGCCGGGGCCGATCTGATCCTCACCTACCACGCCAAGGAAGCCGCCGAATGGCTGAGTTGAATCGGGGGTCCGCACATTGGAGGGAGATCGTGCTCTCGTCGCGGCTGCAACCGCCGTCCTGCTCGTAACTGCGGGCTGTAACTCTAATCGAGTCCCGGTAGCCAAGGCCTCCACCAATCTGTCGCCGCGGTTCTCGCCAGACGGTTCGAAGCTGGTGTTCAGCTCGGACCGCGACGGCAACGATGAGATCTATGTGGTTGGGTCCGATGGGCAGGATCTGACCCGGCTCACCAGGAATGCCGCCAAGGATCTCGACCCGTCCTTCTCTCCCGATGGTTCGAGGATCGTCTTCGACTCGGACAGGGAAGGTCCGGTGGCGATCTTCGTCATGAACGCGGATGGCTCCGATCCCGTGAACGTGAGCAGGCCCCCGCAACCGGGCGACATCTTCCCCGCGTGGTCCCCCGACGGTCGCCGGATCGCTTTCGCCTGTGGTCCGACCTTCGAAGGCCTGGACATCTGTGTGATGGACTCCGACGGAGCCCATCGGGAGGTGCTGTTCGACGATCAGGGGACTCGGGAATGGGAACCGGCTTGGTCCCCCGATGGGAAGCGAATAGCCTTCGTCTCCAACCGGACGGGCGACGACGATATCTACGTCGTTCGCGCCGACGGCACCTCGCTCGTTCGCATCACCCGAAGCCCCAGCAGGGATGCGGACCCGGCGTGGTCGCCCGATGGGAAGTGGATTGTCTTCGACTCGGATCGACGGGGAGCCGTCAGCATCTACCGGATGAACGCCAACGGCTCCGGGATACTTCGCCTTACGAACGGGTCGGATGGGTCGCCTTCGTGGTCCCCGAACGGCACGACGATCGCGTTCTTCCACGAGGCAGGACGCGGGACCGAGCTCTTCCGCGTGGACAGCGACGGCGGCAACTTGGTCCAAGTGACGGCCTGAATCCAGGTAAGGGCGGGGCAGCCGGTCCGATCGTCGGCCACAAAGGGGGCCGTGGACCGGTCGGAGGAGCCGTTCGAGGAAGCGCGGAAGGTCCATTCCGGGCGGGGTGAACTCGCCGGCGCGCGCGTTCGGCGCCTTGGGCGGCGTTCCGCCTTTCATCGTGAAAGGCGAAGGCGCGTGGATCGAGGACGTTGACGGCCGCAGGTACATCGACAACGTCCAGTCGTGGGGCGCGCTGCTCTTCGGCCACGCCCGTCACGCACCCGGGCATCAGGGCAAGTGCACGATCGGGTCTTCGGGCACGGGTCGTCCATCCTGTGGACTCCAGATCTCGATGTCCGGGAAGTGAGCCGCCCACACGTACCACTCCGACACGTGCGATGGGATGAACTCGAGATGCGACCCGGTGAGCGGTCCCGCGACGGCGACCCCCTCGTAGGTCCACGTCGAACCTGTCTGCCCGTCGACGGGTCCCTTCGGCCCCGTTCGGAAGGTGAGGATGCTTCCGTCCAGCACCCTGGAGAACGCCAATGCGCCGTAGCTACCTTCGGCCTGAAAGGCGGTCACCACGATTGGAGTCCCACCAAGGTCATCGTTGACCACACCCCCCGATGCAGACAGGCCATCCAACGGATAGACGCGTTGTCCGGTCGGGGCGACCGCCCCCATGACCAAGGTGGCTGGCGGCAAGCGCGCGTCCCACCGGGCCACCGTCTTCCGGAAGGATGTCGGAATGAGATCGAGGCCGATGGTGTGCTTGCTGCCGTGACCGGTCCGGCTCCCCTGCTCCTCGGCCAGGACCTCGGTATCGGGATGAAGCTTCAGCCACGCGCCCCAGGCCATCTGCTGAAGTGGCAGTAGCTTCAGCTTCGTGCCGCGCCGCCTGCCGAGGATGGCCGTACCCAGGTACGCGGACCACACGCTTCTGGTGGTCCGATCGGTGAGCGTGTTCGTCCCGTTGTAGTGCGGCCCATGATCGAACATGACGCGGCGGCCGCCCACGCGGGCATCGAATGCCACGGCGGTGCTGCACTGTTCGCACAACATGATCGCGACCGGGCGGCCTGCCACGATGTCGTTGGCGTTGTGGTGATCGTCCATGATCCACCAGGGATAGGCCTTGGCCTGGCCTTCGATGGCGATACCCAACACCACGTCCTCGTCGCGCATGTGGGTCGCCTCGGAGGCGGGAACGAGCTTCGGGTCGTCGAGCGATCGAGCGTGTCGATCGAGGAACTGTGGCCGGACGTACTCGAGCGTTCCCCCGTGGGCCTGCCGCGGTTGGAGGATCCGGCCGAGACCGAGGCCCTGCAGAACCCATCCCCGATGCTGGTAGATCTGCCCAGGATGCCGCACCGCCCAGGTCACCACCGCGAGAGATCTGCTGACGGCGCTCGGGGTGGCCCGGCGTCGCGATCCTGGTGAGCCAGTTCCATTCATTCGAGTCATGTTAGCCAGGGGAGCTCCTTGCTCACACCGACCTTCGGCCAGAAATTCGCATCCACCCGTCCCTCAGTCGGAGGTGGGGGAGAATGGGCCCTGCCGTGGGAAGGTCCGACGAGCTGTTCGATCGAGCCGGCCGGGTGATCCCCGGCGGGGTGAACTCGCCGGTCCGGGCGTTCGGCGCGGTGGGGGGTATCCCCCGGTTCATCGTCCAGGGCAGGGGTGCATGGATCGAGGACGCCGACGGCCGTCGGTACGTCGATTACATCCAGTCGTGGGGCGCGCTGCTCTTCGGCCACGCCCGGCAGGAGATCGTCGACGCGGCCGTCGAGGCAGCTCGCCGAGGGACTTCGTTCGGGGCCCCCACGGAGGCCGAAGTCCGCTTGGCCGAGCGGATCGTGGCGACGTTTCCCTGGATCGAGGAGGTCCGGCTGGTCTCCTCCGGGACCGAGGCTTGCATGAGCGCCGTCCGGCTGGCCCGCGGTGCAACGGGCCGCGCGAAGATCCTCAAGTTCGACGGCTGCTACCACGGGCACGCGGACGCGCTTCTGGCCAAGGCCGGCTCTGGCGTGGCGACCTTCGGCCTGCCGGGCAACGTTGGCGTCACCACGGGAGCAGTCGCCGACACGATCGTTGTCCCTTACAACGACCTCGCGGCGGTGAAGCATGTGTTCGGGCGACTCGGCGAGCAGATCGCGGCAGTCATCGTCGAGCCGGTCGCAGCCAACATGGGCGTCGTTCCCCCCGAAGACGGCTTCCTCGAAGGCCTTCGCTCGGTGACCGCGGACCACGGAGCGCTCCTCATCTTCGACGAGGTGATCACCGGCTTGCGCGTGGCCCGAGGCGGCGCCCAGGAACTGTTCGCGATCAGACCCGACCTCACGGCCCTGGGGAAGATCATGGGCGGCGGCTTCCCCTGCGCCGCGTTCGGTGGCCGGCGCGACCTCATGGAGCTGCTGGCGCCGACTGGGCCGGTCTATCAGGCCGGAACCCTCTCGGGGAACCCGGTGGCGGTGGCGTCGGGCCTGGCCGTCCTGGACCTGATCGATCGGCTCAACCCCTACCCTGAGCTCCGGCGCCGCGCTGAGAAACTCACGGAAGGACTGGCGAAGGCGTTCGCCGACGAGGGGATCGGGGCTTCCATCAACCGCGCAGGGTCCTTGTTCTCGGTGTTCTTCACCGGCGGGCCGGTTCGCAACCACGACCACGCAGCGGCCGCCGACCACGCACGGTACGCGAGGTTCTTCCACGGGATGCTCGAGGAGGGGATCTCCCTGCCACCCTCGGGCTACGAAGCGTGGTTCCTCTCCACGGAGCACGGCGACGACGAGATCGATCGAACGCTGGAAGCGGTGCAGAGAGTGGCGCCGGCTATCGGCTGACCGTCAACACGAGCACGATGGCGATCCCCACGACCATGACCGTGAACGCGATGAACGCGTCGCTCCCCTCGGTGATCGCGGCCAGGATGTGCATGCTCGCTCCTCTCGCTTTCCTCAGGCCGGTCCGTACCAGGGCGGGGCGGTTCCTCCGGTGAGCATGGCCTTTCGCTTCCGCTCGGCCCGGTCCAGGAAAGGCAAGTGGATGACGAACCCCACGATCGAGGCGAAGAAGAACGACCAGGAGTAGACCGGCACGTTGCCCGAGTCGTGGTACGCGTACACCGTGATCTGTGGACCGCCCGACTGGAAGAAGGCGTGGGCGGCCACGAGGTTCGTGTGGCCGGACACCGTGAACATGAAGTCCTCGACGGCGAACGTGGTCGGATCGACCGTGATGCAGCTCGTTTCCAGTGGCTCATCCGGGTCGCACACCTTCTGGCCCTGGCTCTCGAACTGCTTCTCCGCCTCAGCCCCCAGGTAGTTCTGGATCGCAGCCTTCGCGTTGTCCGACGCGGTCTTCGTCTTCGCGCTGGCGGCCTCCCACGGCGAGCCCGGGTACTTGGTGGTCTCAGGGAACTCCGTCGCGACCGGCCCGGTGCTGGCGGCGAACACCTGCCAATGGGCCTCGGTTCCCCGGGGACCCTGGTCGGGCTTGACGTTCGCCACCCCGAAGATCGTCGGCTGGAACACCCAGATCGTGGAAAAGAGGATCATCCACCCGAAGAACGACACGGCGACCACCAGGTAGGCCATCCGCAACCCGAAGATGGCCGCCAGGATCACGTACACGCTCCCCACGAACAGGATGACCGAGGCGACCACCGCGATGATCCCCTTGGCGAACGTGGGAGCGAGGCCGAGTGCGTCCATCACGGGCTCGCAGAGGCGGAGGGGGAGGCGGTGGCGCCGGGCGAGGCCGAGGGCGACGCTGCGGCTCCCGGCAGGCACTTGTTCTGGGCCTTGGGGACCTTCTGGATCGAGAGGATGTAATTGAGCACGTCCTCGATCTGCTGGTCGTCCATGGCACCCGCGAACTGGACGCTCCAGGATGGCATGTCCGTGCCCGGGCGACCCTGAGCGATCGTCTGCACGATCTGATCGATGGTCAGGTGATTGCACGCGATCCGGAGATCCGGGACTGCCACCACGTTGCTGTTGTAGAAGTTCTGCCCTCCGTGCAGGCCGGGGCCGTGGCACCGCACGCAGTTGAACCCGAGCTGGTTCTCCTCGGTGCCGGGCAGGGTGGTGAGGTGGCCACGGAGGACCGACTGCTCGAGCAGCAGCGCCGTGTCGTTCTTGTTGGTCTCGGGCTCCGTGTAAAAGACCGCTGCCGTGGACAACGCTATGGCCACGACCAGCATCGTCGACCACACATACAGCTTCACCAGGATGGGAGTCTCGAGGTCGGGATCGGACGGTCCGGGCTTCATCCCGTCAGGGATGTCGAGCTCGGCTCGCCGCCGGGGGCGGCGGAGCGAGGCCTGCGCCCCGATCCACGCCACGACCAGGACGATCCCGGAGGCGAGGCCGATCAGGATGGCCTTGCCCGTGGACAGCGCCGCGAGCACCGTCATCGCCTTCCTCCCCGAACCCCCGTCGTCGGCCTCATCGCTTCACGCCACGCAGAAGGGTCCCTGGGGCGGCTCGTGGATCGTGTCGGTGCCACGGGGAGGTCCAGCCGTGGGAGCTCCCGTGTTCACCTTCACCTGGCCACCCTCGACCGTGACGGGGAACCGCTGGAGGCCGTTGGGGGCGGGCCCCAGCTCGTACTCGCCGGCGTAGTTGTACTTGGAGCCGTGGCAGGGGCACTCGAACCACTGGCTCGAGGGGCAGAAGGGGACCCGGCATCCCAAGTGGGCGCACTTCTGGTACAGGGCCATCAGCCGGCCCCCGGAGACTTCGGCGGTGAGGTCGGTGTAGATGCCGCCCGGGTTGTCCCCGTTGCCGGTGTAGTTGATCAGCCAGAACCGCCCCGCCCCAGAGTAGTAGGGCTGCCGCTCGCTGGTGATCTGATCCATGATCGTCGCCGGAGAGTCCGTCAGGGTGATGGTGGACCCGAACCCTCCCTTCAGGTTCGGCCACAGGAAGGCGATCGTCGCTCCGCCGAACTGGGCTGCGAACACGCTGAGGGACGCGAGCAGGCTCCCCCTGAAGAAGTCTCGCCGGGACACCACGGCCTTCGGCCGGGGCGCCCGGGGAGTGGGTGCGACCGCGGGGCGTCCGGTCACGGGAGCCGCTCCGACCTCGCCGGCCGCGGCCCGGCCGGCCGCGCTTCGCCTGGCTCGCATCAGCGTGGAGGCGAGGAGCAACAGCAGCACTCCGAAGAGCACGACCACCGCCGCGATGGCGAACGTCGACTGCGCGACCGCGACCATCGCTACAGCTCGAAGAACAGGCCCTGGCTCCACGGCCAGGCCCAGTTGAAGCCGGTTCCCCGGAAGAACGAACCGGCGATGGTCAGGGTCGCCCCGAACATGAACAGCATGGTGAAGAGCGTGATGACGAGCTTGCGGTCACCGGGCTTGGTGCTGGGGTTGCGGTCCACGAACGGCACAGCCCCCAGGCCGACCAGGATGAGCGTGGGGATGATGACCCCAGCGATCATCGGGTGGAAGTAACGGAGCAGCTCCTGGAGACCCAGGAAGTACCACGGCGCCTTCGAGGGGTTCGGGGTCAGGTTGGGGTTGGCAAGTTCGCGGAGCGGAGCGTTCACGAATGCCGAGAACACGATCAGGAAGAACGACACCACGAGGAGGCTCACGAACTCCTCGATCAGCAGGTGCGGGAACACGTTGATCCGGTCGCCCTGCTCTCGCTCCACCCGCTGGACGCCTTCCGGGGGGACCAGGGCCAGGAGGCGGTGCTTGTCCGGCGCTCCGGGCCTCGGTGTCGGAACGCGCCCCGTGGGCGGAGGGGCGGTCCGGGGCGCCGTGGGCGGGGGAGCGTACGCCATGACCCCCGCCGGCGCGCCGACGGTGGCGGCGGCGGGCACCGCTGCGGGAGCCGGAGCCGTCGCGGCCGGTGGTGCGCCCCCCCCGTCACCCGAGGCCGCGGCGGCGTGCTCTCGCTCGGCCGCCGGCCTCGCTTCGCGCTCGGGTTCGCCGTGGACTTTTCGGTAGGCCCGCACGCCGGCGGCCCGGGCTCGTCCTTCGGCCACTCGCCGGTCGGTCCCCTTCGCTAGCTCGGCCTGCAGCGTGGCGTCGAACACCGCCTGGTCCATGGGTGTCTCTTCGCGTGGCGGCATGTCTCGCTACCTCACAGCGGCCCGCTGATCCCGCCGTCCTTGCGGATCCGCCAGAAGTGGACGGCCAGGAACAGCACCAAGATGAACGGAAGGAACAGCACGTGGAACACGTACCAACGCAGCAGCGTGTTTGGGTTGACCTGGATGCCGGAGAGCAAGATGAACTTCGCCTGGTCCGGGATGAGGGGAGAGTTGCCGGAGATGCCTTCAGCGATCGTGACGGCCCACTGCGCCAGCTGGTCCCAGGGGAGGAGATAGCCGGTGAAGGAGAGCCCGAGCGTCAGGAACAGGAGGATCACCCCGACTACCCAGTTGAACTCGCGAGGCGGTTTGTAGGCCCCGGTGTAGAACACCCGGGCCATGTGCAGCGTCACCGTGATCACCATGAGGTGGGCGCCCCACCGGTGGATGTTCCGAACGAGGTCCCCGAAGTAGACGTTGTTCCTGATGCTCAACATGTCTGTATAGGCTTGGGCCGAAGCGTTCCCGGCCGTCGGTCGGTAGAAGAACATCAGGTAGATGCCGGTCACGGTCAGCAGCGTGAACAGGAAGAAGGAAAGCCCGCCCAGGCAGAAGGTATAGGTCAGCTTCAATCCGTGGCGCTTGATCTTGACCGGATGCAGGTGATACAGGACGTTGTTCATCATGGCCAGCGCGCGGTCGCGCTGCGTGTCCTTGTATCCCTTCCGGAAGATCGAGCCGGGACGGAACATCGACTTCCAGAACTCGGTCTCGCGGACCTTGTCCAGCGCCTCCATGGGGCTTGGAGGCCTGGGCAGCCTGTCCCGTAGCTTCAAGGGCGCTCCAGTTCGTTCCTATTCGACTTGCGTGTCCACCTTCTGCGACACGGGCACGGCGGCGAGCGTGCGGGCCCCGCCTCCATCCTCGGGCAGTCGCGCATAGTACAGGCAGTCGCTCGGGCACCGCTCCACGCAGACCGAGCACCGGGTGCAGGCGTTGTCGTCCACCACGAAGATGGCGAATGCCCCCTCCACCTCGGCCTCGACGGCCTCGTCCTCCGAGCGCTGCACGATCCCGGGGTCGAGCATGAAGATGCAGTTCCAGGGGCACACGTCCTCGCAGGCCCGGCACAGGATGCACGGCTCGGGATCGAGCATCAGGTGCTTGGGGGACCTCACCCCTTGCTTCAACCACTCCGGGTCGACGGTCTCCACCGTGTAGTCGGTCTTGATGTCGACCTCGGTCTTCACGAATGGCATCTGTCGCTCACCTCTCCATCAACGGTAGCCGCCGGTCGGACGGCTCTCGCTCTCGCTGCGCAAACGCCTGCGCAGCTTCTGGAGATGGTAGGGGATCATGATGAAACCCCCAAAGGGGATGCTGAACAGGATGATCGCGACCACATCTCGCGCCTTGAACAGGAAGAACTTGAGGGTGGTGGGGCAGGGGCACCGGTGCCAGCCCAGCTTCTGGTCGGCGAAGTACAACCACCAGGACGGGACGAACGCGATCAACCCGATGGCCAGGAACCACAGGACCAGAGAGGCCACGACCGCCTTGGTCCAGGTCCATTCGAATTCCCGGACGAACGCCTGGAACCGATCGACGTAGGGCCTGGCCCGCTCTTGGAGTCCTCGGGGAACCAGTCTGATTGCGAGCTTCACCGATCCAGTCCTTCGAGGGGAGATTGGGCCGGATTATATCGGCAGGCCCTGGGGCCCAAGCGCCCGGTGGCCCGGGCCGGCGGGCGGCCTGTCCAGTCTGGCCAAAGGCTTGTGAAGGCGTTCACAAGCATCGACCCCACTATGCCCCGCAGGCGGAGACTCTGCAACCCGGTCCGAGGCCGTGTCCGATCGTCGCCGGGCTGAGACCATAGGGCCCTGATGGTCGCGGACGTCGCGCAGGGTGTGAACCAGTGGTGGGCGCCGGCCCTGGCGTTCGCGGCCGGAGTCGTCTCGTTCCTGTCACCGTGCGTCCTGCCGCTTGTGCCCGGCTACCTAGCCATGGTGACCGGGGGGGACGATCCGACTCACGACCGGCGCCCCCTCCTTCCCGTCCTGCTCTTCATCCTCGGTTTCTCGGTCGTCTTCACCGTGGTCGGCGGCTTCGCCGCCACCGCTCTGACCAGAGCGGTGAAGTCCGCGCTCGGCCAGCGGATCGCCGGCGTGGTCGTGCTCGCCTTCGGAGTGTTCATGCTGCTGTACGCGCTCCGGCTTGGGAGGCTGTGGGTCTATCGGGAGGTCCGTCCTCTCTTCTCCCGCGTCAAGCCCGGTCCGGCGGGAGCCTTTCCGCTGGGGATGGCGTTCGCCGTGGGGTGGACCCCCTGCATCGGACCGGTGCTCGGAGCCATCCTGACCCTGGCGGCGAACCAGCCGGGGCACGCCAGGACCGTCCTGTTGCTCCTGTCCTACTCGCTCGGTCTCGGGGCCCCGTTCCTATTGGTGGGGCTGGGGCTCCGGCGCCTCCTGGGGGCCTTTCGCTTCTTCAGCCGCAACTACCACTGGTTCGCCGGTGTGAGCGGCGTGGCCCTCACGGCGATCGGCGTGCTGCTGCTGACGGGCGTGTGGGGCCCGTCGTTGTTTCGGTTCGTCAGTCGGTTCACTCCCTCGCTGTAGGAGGGAGTACCGCCCGTTCCTGGGCCGCGAGTCTCGAGTCCGCGCGCCATACTGGTCGCCGCATGTCCGAGCGAGCGGTGCTCTCACCTCCCGGCGAGCGAACCCCCCGACCGGTGGTTCCGGTCCGGGCCGGTGGGGGCCGCGGACTTCGATCCGCCGCCATCGCCGCCACCGCAGCCACATTCCTCCTCATCGGGATCGGGGCGTTGGTCCGGGCCACGGGGTCCGGGCTCGGATGTCCCGGCTGGCCGAAGTGCTTCGGGCGGTGGATCCCGCCGCTGCAGTACCACGCCATCATCGAGTACTCGCACCGGCTGGCGACCGTCGTCGACACCATCTTGGTCGCTGTCCTGGCGGCCGTGGGACTCCTCCGATACCGATATCGGTGGGCCCGCCGCGTGCTGTGGCCGTCGGTGGCCGCGGTGGGACTGATCGTGCTGCAGGCGGCGCTGGGGGCGCTGGTGGTGAAGGGAGACCTGGAGGCGCTGGTGGTCACGGCGCATTTCATGAACGCCATGGTCCTGGCGGGAACCCTCGTCTATGCGACGGTGGCCGCGTTCACGATCGGGACGAAGCTCGCGCCGGTCGATCGCCTGGCCCGGCTGGCCCGGGTCGTGGCGGCGAGCGTGTTCGCCCTGCTGGCGGTGGGCGCCTACGTCCGGGGGGAAGGGGCAGGCCTGGCCTTCCCGGACTGGCCCCTCATGGACGGACGAATCATCCCCGCGCTTTCCGAGCTGCGACCGGCGCTCCACTTCGCGCACCGGGCGCTGGCCGCCGCGGTCTTCGTCCTGGCGGTGTGGCTCGCCGCCTGGGCGTGGCGAGAGCGGCGCACCCGAACCGCGGCTGCTGCTCTGGCGCTGACCGCGGTCGGCCTGTTCGCGGCGCAGATCCTGATCGGCGCGGCGAACGTGTGGTCGCGGCTGGCTCCGGCCGCGCTCACCGCCCACGTCCTGGTGGCCGGGTTGATGTGGGGAGCGGTGGTGGCCACGGCCACGGTGGCCCGGGTGGAGTCGAGCGGCCGATGAAGACGGCGGTTCATTCGGAGACGGCGCCCCCGAGGAGTGGAGGAGGTCCCCGGGCGGCCCTGGCCGCGTACTACCACCTGACCAAGCCGAGGATCGTCGTGCTGCTCCTGATCACCACGGTTCCCTCGATGGTGCTGGCGGACAAAGGGCTCCCTTCGCCGTGGCTCATCGCCGCCACGCTCCTCGGCGGGACGATGTCGGCGGGCGGTGCCAACGCCATCAACCAGTTCCTCGACCGGGACATCGACGAGATCATGACTCGCACACGTCGCCGACCCCTTCCGGCTCATGTGATCAAGCCGGGATATGCCCTCGCCTACGGGATCGCGCTCGGCGTGGCGGGGTTCGTGTGGATGCTCGCGACCGTGAGCCTCCTCGCGGCCCTGTTGTCCGCTGGGGCGCTTGCCTTCTACGTGTTCGTCTATACGTCGTGGCTGAAACGGTCGTCCCCGCAGAACATCGTCATCGGGGGGGCGGCGGGAGCCGCTCCCGCGCTGGTGGGATGGGCCGCCGTCACCGGGGGGGTGGGATGGCCGGCCGTGGTGCTGTTCGCCATCGTGTTCCTGTGGACGCCGCCGCATTTCTGGGCGCTCTCGCTCCGGTATCAGCGCGACTACCGCGCCGCCGGCGTCCCAATGCTGCCCGTGGTGGTCGGTCTCGAGGGCACCACTCGAAGCATCGTGCGGTACTCGTTCCTCCTAGTGGCCGTCACCCTGGTGCTCTGGCCGGTGGCTCATACCGGGCTCATCTACCCGGTCCTGGCAGCTCTGCTGGGGGTGCTGTTCATCCTCCGCGCGCTTCGACTGCGATCGGCCGGGACGATCGCGGTGGCCATGAGCCTGTTCCGATACTCCATCGTGTATCTCGCCCTGCTGTTCGGAGCCGTCGCGCTCGACACGCTGGTCAAGTACGGGCTGTGAGCCCGGTCATCGGGGGCAGTGCGAGGTAACAGAACTTTCATCCGCCCGGGGCGGCCCCCCGGATCGGGCCCCGATGGGGTGGTGATAAGGTGTGCCTCGGCCACTCGTTGCCTGTTCTGAAAACGTTGATTGGGTGAGGGGAGGCATGAGGGTTCGAGCCAGAGCGCGGTTGTACGCGGTCCTCGCTGCCGCCGCGTTCGCGCTTTCCGCCTGTGCCCGGGACGACTTTCCACAGAACACCCTGGCCCCCCAGGGGCCGCAAGCGGAGAAGATCGACCGCCTGTTCCAGCCGGTGTTCTGGATCGCCGTCGCGGTCTTCTTCCTGGTGGAGGGGGCGATGGTCTATTTCCTGGTTCGCTACCGCCACCGCCCCGGGCGGGGCGTCCCCGCCCAGGTCCACGGCAACAAGCGTCTCGAGGTGACGTGGACGGTCATCCCTGCCGTGCTCCTGGCGGTCATCGCCGTGCCCACGCTCTGGACGATCTTCGCGCTCGCCGAAAAGCCGGCGAACGCGCTGGAGATCACCGTGACCGGCCATCAGTGGTGGTGGGAGGTCCGCTATCCGGCCCAGGCAAGCAAAGGGGTGGCCAAGGAGATGGTCACTGCCAACGAGGTCCACATCCCCACGGGGATCCCCGTCTACATCTCGCTCATGTCCGGCCCGTCGGGGGCGGCCGGCGGCCCGGTGATCCACAGCTTCTGGATCCCGAGGCTGGCCGGCAAGCAGGATGTGGTGCCCGGGCGAACCAACCATCTCACGATCGAGGCCCCCAACCCCGGGACCTACCTGGGCCAGTGCGCGGAGTTCTGTGGGATCTCCCATGCCAACATGCGCCTTCGCCTTGTGGCCCAGCCGCCGTCAGAGTTCGAGGCGTGGGTTCAGCAGCAGGCCCAGCCCGCAGCCCAGCCGCCCCCGGACGTCCTGGCCATCATGGATCGAGTTGGATGCGGCGGGTGCCACACGATCAACGGGGTCAAGGGCCAGGGTGGGGTTCCGTACGCGGGGATCGTCGGCCCCGACCTCTCGCATTTCGCCGACCGCTCGACCTTCGCCGGGGCCATCCTCGACATCACCCCCGCGAACCTGGCCGACTGGTTGCGGGACCCCCAGGCCGTCAAGCCAGGGAACGACATGACGATCGGTCCCGGTGGCCAGCCGGGGAGATCCGTCCTCTCCGAAGACGAGATCAACGCGCTCGTGCAGTATCTGGGGAGCCTGAGATGAAAGGGGTGCAGCCCGCAAGATGGCGACCGTAGCGACCGAGCCCGAGGGCATCACCTACTGGCGGCGCAAGATCCTCGCCAGGCCCAAGGGCACCACCGGCTGGTGGAGCTGGGTCACCACCGTCGATCACAAGCGCATCGGCGTCCTGTACGGGGTCACGGCGTTCGTGTTCTTCATCGTGGGCGGCAGCGAGGCGCTGCTGATCCGTCTCCAGCTGGCCCGCCCAAACGGGACCGTGGTCAGTGCCGAGGCCTACAACGCGATCTTCACCATGCACGGGTTGACCATGATCTTCCTGGTGGTCATGCCCCTCGGCGCGGCCTTCTTCAACTACATGTTGCCACTCATGATCGGGGCCCGGGACGTGGCCTTTCCCCGCCTCAACGCGTTCAGCTACTGGGTGTTCCTGTTCGGTGGCCTCTTCCTCTACTCCAGTTTCCTGCTGGGTGGAGCTCCCGCCGGCGGCTGGTTCGGATACGCGCCCCTGTCCGAGCAGCCCGCCAGTCACATGACCTTCTACGCGCTGGGCCTGCTGATCCTGGGCATCTCCTCGACGGTCGCGGCCATCAACTTCGCCGTGACGATCATCAACATGCGGGCCCCGGGCATGAGCCTGATGCGCATGCCCGTGTTCGTGTGGATGACCTTCGTCGTGTCCTTCCTGCTGATCTTCGCCCTCCCCGTGCTCACCATCGGGCTGTTCGAGCTGTTCTTCGACCTGCGGTTCGGGTCGAACTTCTTCAACGTGTCGAATGGCGCGGATCCGGTGCTATGGCAGCACCTGTTCTGGCTGTTCGGGCATCCGGAGGTGTACATCCTGATCCTGCCGGCCATGGGGATCGTGTCCGAGGTCCTCCCGGTGTTCTCCCGCAAGCCGCTGTTCGGCTATCCGGTGGTGGTGTTCTCGGGCATCGCCATCGGGTTCATGGGGTGGGGCGTGTGGGCCCACCACATGTTCGCGGTGGGACTGGGGCCGGTGGCGAATTCCGCGTTCGCCCTGTCCACGATGTTCATCGCCGTGCCCACCGGGGTGAAGATCTTCAACTGGCTGGGGACGCTGCACGGTGGGGACATCCGGTTCAGGACGCCGCTCCTGTTCTCGCTGGGCTTCATCGCGATGTTCATCATCGGAGGTCTGTCCGGTGTGACCCACGCCATCGTGCCGGCCGACTACCAGCAGACAGACACCTACTACATCGTGGCCCACTTCCACTACGTACTGTTTGGAGGCGCGATCTTCGGGCTGTTCTCCGGGATCTACTACTGGTGGCCGAAGATGACCGGGAAGCTCCTGTCGGAGCCCATCGGCAAGGTCCACTTCTGGCTGATGCTGATCGGGTTCAACTTGACCTTTGCACCCATGCACATCCTGGGGCTCCAGGGGATGCCCCGCCGCATCTACAGGTATGCCCCTGGCCATGGGTGGGATACGTGGAACTTCATCATGACGATCGGGGCGTTCCTGATCGCCCTGTCGATCCTGGTATTCCTGGCGAATGTGGTCCGGACGTTCCGTCGGGGAGAGGTGGCCGTACCCGACCCGTGGGATGCTCGGACGCTCGAGTGGTCCATCCCGTCGCCGCCTCCTCCGCACAACTTCGACGAGATTCCCGTGGTGTCCTCCGTCGATACCTTCTGGCACTCGAAGTACGCGGAGGGCCCGGAAGGGGAGCTTGTTCCGGTGGTGGCCGGCGGGTCGAACGGGGAGGAGCACTCGTCCGCCTCCGAAGAGCATCCGGCCACGGGCACGCGGACGCCCGGCGAAACGCATGGCGAGGGCCACGGCCACGGGATCCACATGCCCTCGCCATCGTATTTCCCGCTGATCGCGGCGCTCGGGCTGCCCATCCTCGCCTACGGGCTGCTCTACTCGACCATTCTGATCGTGGACGGGGCGCTCACCATCCTGGTCGGACTGTACGGATGGGCCATGGAGCCCTCCGCCGAGCCGGAGTAGGAAGGCGATGGCCACCCCTGTCAGGGCAGTCGAGCACGGTGCGCCAACCAGCACCGGTCTCTCCAACGCGAAGCTCGGCATGTGGGCGTTCCTCGCTTCGGAGTGCCTCCTGTTCGGCGCCCTGATCTCCACGTTTCTCCTGTACCGAGGCAAGGAAGTCACGGGGCCCACCCCACAGCAGATCTACGACATCCCGTACACATCGGTGAGCTCCTTCGTCCTGCTCATGAGCAGCCTGACCATGGTCCTGGCCCTGTCGGCCATCCAGCGGGGGGACCACGCCAAGCTCCGAACCTGGCTCATGGCGACCGCCCTGTTGGGCATGACGTTCATCTCGGGCCAGGTCTACGAGTTCACCCGGTTCGTCCAGGATGGGATGACGATCAAGACCAACGTCATCGCCACCAGCTTCTTCACGCTCACCGGCTTTCACGGCGCTCACGTCACCGGCGGGATCCTGATGCTCCTGTCGCTATACGGCATGTCGCTGGACGGCCGATTGCCCGTGGCACGAGCCGAGGCCGTCGAGCTGGTCGGTCTGTACTGGCACTTCGTGGACATCGTGTGGATCGTTATCTTCACGGTCGTCTACCTGATCCCCAAGTCGGGCTGATCGCCATGGCAGATACGTCTGGATCGGTGGAGCGAACGGCTCGAGAGACCGAGCCCCAGGCCGTCGCGAAGGAGCCCGAGCTGCTGGCCCACCCGGGTCCCCGACAGTACGTGATGGTGGCGATCGCTCTGGGCATCGCCACCGCCATCGAGGTGGCCTGGTACTACGCCAGCGTGCCCCACCCGCTGTTCGTGGCGCTCCTGTTGTTCCTGTCGTTCATCAAGTTCAGCCTCGTGGTCTTGTGGTTCATGCATCTCCGCTTCGATAGCCTGATCTTCCGGAGACTCTTCGCCACGGGGCTGGCCCTGGCCCTGTCCGTCTACCTGATCGTGCTGGTCATCTTCGGCGCCCTGAAGGCCCCCTGGCTCCTCATCGTGGCCTTCTTCCTCATCGTGCTGCCGGTCGGCGCGCTCATCCTGCGCATGCGGCAGGGTGGCGTGGGCCAGCCCGCGTCGCGCGAACTGGCCGGTCCGGGCTCGAGCGGCCACGGATAGGCCGGCCATGACGCTTCCTCCCTGGCACCTCCACCCGGAGGTCCTCGCCATCGGGCTGGTCCTGGAGGGCGCCTACCTGTGGGCCCTGGCCAGGCTGGGACCGGGCGCCGTGCCGGCCGGTGAGCCGCCCGTCAGCCGGAGACAGGTGGCCTGGTTCTCCTCCGGGGTCCTGGTCATCCTGGCGGCCTCCCTGTGGCCGATCCACGACCTGTCCGAGCGGTATCTGCTCAGCGCGCACATGGTGCAGCACACGCTGATCTCCCTGGTGGCCCCGCCGATGCTCCTGCTCGGGATGCCGCCGTGGCTGCTCAGACGCATCCTGTCTCCGCGGCCGCTGCGGGCCGTGGTCCGCCAGCTCACCCGGCCGCTGATCGCCCTGGTCCTGTTCAACGGCGTCATCGTCCTGACGCACTGGACGGCCGTGATGAACCTGATGCTCCGGCACCATCCCCTGCACCTTGTGGGCCATCTTGCCCTGTTCCTCTCGGCCACCGCGATGTGGTGGCCGGTGATCAGCCCGCTCCCCGAGATGCCGACCCTCTCCTACCCGGGACGGATGCTGTACCTGTTCCTCCAGTCGATCGTGCCGACCGTGCCTGCATCGTTCTTCACGTTCGGTAGCCAGCCCCTCTATTCGTTCTACGTGACGGCGCCCCGGATCTGGGGAGTGTCGGCACTCACCGATCAGACTGTGGCCGGGTTGATCATGAAGCTGCTCGGGGGGGCCATCCTGTGGACCGTAATCGCGGTGGTCTTCTTCAAGTGGTTCTTCGTGGAGCAGCAGGGCGGATGGGACGAGCTCAAATGGCGCGACGTCGAGCGCGACGTCCAGTCGGAGATGAGCAAGCGGTGAACGAAGTCGAGCGGGACCAGCGAGCGGGGCGGCTTCCCGGCATCGCCTATCCCCTCATCGCGGGGATCCTCGGGGGGATCCTCGTGTGGAGCTTCTCCCGAATCCTCCTGGCGGTCGGCAAAGACGAGGCGGTGGCCATCGCCAGCCTGATGTCCCTGAACATCCTGATCGGTGCCGCCCTCGTGGCGTACGGCAGGCGGGTCAGGGGGCGGCCGGTGGCCCTTCCCTTCCTGCTGGGAGCGGCAGGTGTCCTGGTAGCCGTGGGAGTGGCCGCAGCCGTGGCGTTCGGTGACCGGGGCCCGGCAGGGGTCGAGGCCGGGCCGGCCAAGACAGAGAGCGTCTCGCTCACCGCTTCCGGGATCAAGTTCGTGGAGACCAAACTCACGTTCACCGCCGGAGCCAAGATCAGTATGAAGTTCGACAACAAGGACTCCGGGACCCAGCACAACTTCCACCTGTTCGACGGGAAGGATGCCAACGCGCCCTCTCTGTTCGCTGCTCCGCTCGTGACCGGGCCGTCCACGGCCACCTTCGGCTTCACGGCTCCGTCCAAGCCGGGTAGCTACTTCTACCACTGCGACGTGCACCCGACCCAGATGACCGGGACCGTGACGGTCGTGCCGGCGAAGCCCCCGCCGGGCGGTCCCGGCGGTCCCGGCGGGGCGATCCAGCTCGCGGCCAAGGGCATCGCGTTCGCTCCGACGAAGCTGACCGCTTCGTCGCCCAACGTCACGATCCACTTCTCCAACCAGGACGCCGGCATTCCCCACAACGTGGCCGTGTTCAGCGGGCCCGACGCGACCGCGCCGGCGATACTCCACGGCGACCTCATCACCGGCCCGGCCACGATGGACTATTCGTTCTCCTTGCTGGGTCCGGGGACCTACTTCTTCCACTGCGACGTCCACCCCACGCAGATGACCGGCACGATCACGCTGTCCGGCTGACCTGGGCCGGCTTGCACACTCTGATCCACGCGCCTTCGCCGAACCGAAGCCCCGCTCGATCGATCATGGCGTCCAGCACCCCCTCCTGACCGAGCAGATCGGACGGCATGAGTGTTCGGCTCCTCGCTTCGCCGATCAGGCGCCAGCCTCCCAGCGGCCAGCGGGGCGGTCGAAGCTCACGGAGATCGCTCCATGAGACCTCGAACGGCGGGCGCGCCGTGTAGCGCACCGTCAGTCCGCCGCCCGCCACGTCGAGCGATGCGACGCGAGCGGTGAACCCCGAGACGGCCACGAGGGCTCCACCGAGAGCAAGGACGATCTGGAGGGCCGGAGGGCCGAACTGTGCCGTCTCGCTCCACGCCAAGGCGGCGGTCCCCGCCAGCCCCGGCACGAATGAGGCTCGGGAGGTCCGCGAGGCCTGAGCGACCGGAAGTGGCCTGCGACGTGGAGGGCCTCTTCCTCTTCGGATCGGCGCCGTGCGGCCCCACGAGACGATCCCCACCGCGGCGACAACCGCCACGCAGATGAGGAAGAGGCCCGGGGCGATCCAGCGAAGGACGACGAGGACACTCACGGCCCGAAGGGTAGAGGCCACTACCGACACGCCCCGAGCCCTCATTGGATACTTCCGTTCGCATGGACATCGCTGAAGCCAGGCGGACATTTCGGGACGTTCGGGTCGTGCACGTCGGCTCGCTTCTCCCCGACGGTGCGCCCCACGTGGTGCCGCTGTGGTTCGTGTGGCTCCCCGACGGCGTCTACGTGACCTCCCGGAAGCGAAGCCAGGTGTGGCGCAACATCACGCGCGACCCCAGAGTGTCGCTCGTGGTCCGCCGCGGAGAGGCGTGGACGGAGCAGGCCGGCATCCTCGTCCGGGGGAGAGCCGAGCTGTTGGGGCGCGAGCATCCCGAAGCGAAGCAAGCCCTGTCCGCCTGGTTCGAGAAGTATCGATCGGAGCTGGCCGGGTTCGGATTCTCGGCCTACACCGAGCAGGTCCACGAGCCGGTGGTCTTCGTGGTCCGGCCCGAGCAACTCTCTTCCTGGATCCACGCTCGCGACCTCCGAACCTGATGCCACCCGGGCGGACGAGCCGGAGACGTTTGCGGGCCCAGGCAGCCGGGCCTACGATGGCACTTGTGAATCGCTTCACAAAGTCCGGCCTCGGGGGAGCGCCGGACGCCCGCGGCCGCGGGGCAGGCCGGGTCCTCATGCCCGGGGCGGAAGCCTCCTAGCCAGGAGGAGAGGCCACGAAGGCGACCCGCGCAGACGTCCTGGTGGTTGGGGCCGGCCCCGGCGGCTCGGCCACCGCCTATCACCTCGCCAAACAGGGCGTCGACGTGCTCATGGTCGACAAGGCCGTCTTTCCCCGGGAGAAGGTGTGCGGGGACGGGCTCACGCCCCGGGGGGTCCGAGCCATCGAGCGGATGGGGGTCGACCCGACCGAGCCGGGATTCACCCAGATCGAGGCCCTTCGAACGTACGGGGTGGACGGGGTCATCATCGACCTTCCATGGCCGAAGCTCAGGGGGTTTCCTCGCCTGGGGGTCGTTCGCACTCGATACGAGTTCGACAACCTGCTGGCCGAACGGGCGGTCAAGGCGGGGGCCCGATTCCTCCAAGGAACGGAGGCGCTCGCGCCGGTCATGGAGGGGAGCTGGGTGGCCGGGGCCACGCTGAAGGAGGACGGGCGCCACCGAGAGGTTCGGGCCCGGTTCGTGGTCGCTGCCGACGGCGCCCCGAGCCGCTTCGCCGCCCAGGCCGGTGTGCGAAGGGACGAGTCACGGCCTCTGGGGATCGCCGCCCGCCGTTACTACCGGATCCCGCGTCCGCAGGAACCGGTGCTGGAGGCGTTCGTCAACCTCAGGGACGAGCCCAGCGGCGGCATCATGGCCGGCTACGGCTGGATCTTCCCTCTGGGCGACGGGGTGGTGAACGTGGGGGCGGGTCTCCTCAACACGTTCAAGAGGTTCAAGGAAATCTCCGCCCGAAAGCTCATGGATTACTTCATCGCGGACCTCCCTCCGGAGTGGGGGATCACCGAGGAGAATGCCATCAGCCCGATCCTCTCCGGGCCCATCCCGATGGGAATGAACCGGCATCCGCTCGCGGTGCCGGGGATGCTGCTCGTCGGTGACGCTGGGGGGCTGACCAATCCGTTCAACGGCGAAGGGATCGCTTACGCCATCGAGACGGGGGAGCTCGCCGCCGAGCTGATCGCGGACGCCCTGGCCCGGGATCGTCCCGCCATCGCGCAGATGTATCCCGTGCTGCTGCGGGAGCGCTACGGTCGCTACTACTTCGTGGGCCGGCAGTGGGTGCGTATGATCGGCCATCCCCGATTCATGCACTTCGCCGTGCGCCACGGCTTCCCCCGCGCCGCCCTCATGCGCTTCGCCCTCACGTTCATGGCGAACCTCACGGACGGGAAGGACGGCGGGCGCAAGGACCGGCTGATGCACGCCATGGTGTCGCTCGCGCCGGAGAGCTGAGAGGAGCGGATCGCCACGTGAAGACGGGCTATGTCCCGATCGTGATCCTGGCCGGCCTGGCGGGGGCGTTCGCGGTGCTCTCCCTGGCGGCGTCGGCGCTGCTCAGGCCGAAGCGCTCCCTGCGGGCCAAGGTCGCGCCCTACGAGTGCGGCATCGAGCCGGTGCGCCTGCCGACGTCCGAACGGTTCCCGGTCAAGTTCTACGTCGTGGCGATGCTCTTCATCATCTTCGACGTCGAGGCCATCTTCCTCTACCCGTGGGCGGTGGCCTTTCGCTCGCTGGGCCTGTTCGGCCTCGTCGAGATGGTCGTGTTCATCGGGCTGGTCTTCGTAGCCTACCTGTACGTGTGGCAGAAGGGCGGCCTCGAATGGGAAGGGTCGGAGCGCGTCCGGGGTCAGATCGAGGCGGGCGCCTATCCGGCGCTCCCGCCAATCGTGGAGCGGTCGCCGGGCGACCGGGCCATCCCCGAGCCAGTGCCCGAGCCGGCCGGGGGGAGGACCTGAGGCCATGCCGGTGCAGCGTCTTCCCGGCGCGGTCGTGGCCGGGTCCGCCCAAGACGTGGACGAGGAAGCTCGCCGGGGAATCCTGCTCACCACCATGGGGCGGGGCGTGGCGTGGGCCCGGAAGAACTCGATGTGGCCGGCCACGTTCGGCCTGGCCTGCTGCGCCATCGAGATGATGGCGGCCGGGGCGGCCGACTACGACCTGGCCCGGTGGGGGATGGAGATCTTCCGCGCGTCGCCCCGCCAGGCGGACCTCATGATCGTGGCGGGACGCGTCTCGCAGAAGATGGGCCCGGTCCTTCGCCGCATCTACGACCAGATGCCGGAGCCGAAGTGGGTCATCTCGATGGGCGTGTGCGCCTCGACGGGAGGCATGTTCAACAACTACGGGCTGATCCAGGGAGTGGACACCATCGTGCCGGTCGACATCTACGTCCCCGGCTGTCCGCCCCGGCCCGAGATGCTCATGTACGGGATCCTCCGCCTGCACGACAAGGTCCAGCGCGAGGCGAGGCTGAAGTAAGCATGGATCCGTCCGGACTCGCAGCGCGCCTGTCCCAGCGGTTCCCCGACGTCCTGGAGGTCCGGGGAGAGGTGACCGTGACGGTCGCTCCGGAGGAGCTGCTGGCCGCCCTCCGCTACCTCAAGGACGAACAGGAGCTGGCCTTCGGCTTCCTCTCCGACGTCACGTGTTCGGATTGGCCGGACCTGGAGCCGCGCTTCTGGCTGGCCTATCACCTGCTGTCGATGCCGCGCCATCAGCGCGTCGGGGTGAAGGTCGGGCTCCCGCCCCGGCCCGATCCGCCTCACGTCTCGTCGGTGACCGAGCTGTATCCGACCGCGAACTGGCTGGAGCGAGAGGTGTTCGACTTCTTCGGGGTCGTCTTCGACGCCCACCCGGACCTCCGCCGCATCGAGATGCCCGAGGACTGGGTCGGCTACCCCCTGCGTAAGGACCAGCCGCTGGCGGGGGTCAACACCCAGTACAAGGGAGCGTTCATCCCTCCGCCCGACCAAAGGGGGTTGTGATCGTGGCGGATCTCGGTGTCCGCGAGGAGACCATGATCATCAACATGGGGCCCCAGCACCCCTCGACCCATGGGGTGCTCCGGCTGGTCCTGGAGCTCGACGGCGAGTACGTCGTCTCGTGCCGTCCCGTCATCGGCTACCTGCATACGGGCATCGAGAAGAACACCGAATACCGAACCTGGCAGCAGGGCGTCACGTTCGTCACGCGGGCCGACTACCTCTCCCCGTTCTTCAACGAGGTCGCGTACTGCCTGGCCGTGGAGCGGTTGCTCGGGATCGAGGTGCCACCCCGGGCCGGGGTCATCCGGGTGATGGTCATGGAGCTGAACCGGATCGCCAGCCACCTCCTGTGGCTCGCCACGACGGGCCTGGAGCTCGGGGCGATCTCGATCATGTTGTACGCCTGGCGCGAGCGGGAGGTCATCCTCCGTATCTTCGAGATGGTCACCGGCCTTCGCATGAACCACGCCTACGTGCGGGTGGGCGGGCTGTCGATGGACTTACCCGAGGGCGCGGAGGAGCGCATCCGGGACTTCCTGACGATGATGCCGGGCCGGATCCACGAGTACGAGGAGCTCCTGTCTGGCAACCCGATCTGGCGACAGCGCACGGTCGGCATCGGCTACGTCTCACCCGACGACCTGCTGGCCCTGGGGGTCACGGGCCCCATGCTTCGGGCGGCCGGTATCGCCTGGGACCTGCGCAAGGACATGCCGTACTGCGGCTACGAGACTTACGACTTCGACGTACCCACCAGCGCGGGGGGCGACTGCTTCGCCCGCTACCAGGTACGGGTGGAAGAGATGCGCCAGTCGCTGCAGATCGTGGCGCAGTGCCTGGAGCGCCTGGATGCGGGCCCGGTGATGGTCGAGGACCCCAAGGTGCGCTGGCCTGCTCAGCTGGAGGTCGGGCCGGACGGCATCGGCAACTCGATGGCGTACGTGAAGCACATCATGGAGGATTCCATGGAGGCCCTGATCAATCACTTCAAGATCGTGACCCAGGGCTTCAAGGTTCCAGCAGGTGAGGTCTACCAGGCCGTAGAGTCGCCGCGCGGCGAGCTCGGGCACTATGTCGTGTCGAGCGGATCCAACCGACCGTACCGCGTGCACATCCGCGGGCCATCGTTCGTCAACCTCCAGGCCGTCCCGAAGATGGTCGAGGGCACCCTGGTCGCCGATGTCATCGCCTGCGTGGCCAGCATCGACCCGGTCATGGGAGACGCCGACCGATGAGCGAGGCCGGGCGCCTGGAGACCCCCATCTGGCAGAGCGGCCAGCCCGCCCAGCTTCGGATCGTCCCAGCCGACGTCCAGGGCCCCGTCCTGTCGGAGGAGGCGCGAGCGCTCGCCGAACGTGTGATCGCGCGATATCCGACGCGTCGTTCGGCCCTCGTGCCCCTGCTGTACCTGGTGCAGTCCGAGGTGGGGTGGGTTCCTCGACAGGGGATGCGCGAGGTGGCGGACATCGTGGGCCTCACCACGGCCGAGGTCGAGGCCGTGGCCACGTTCTACACGATGCTCAAGCTGCATCCCTGCGGCCGGTACGTCATCTCGGTCTGCACCAATCCGTCCTGCGCGCTGCTCGGAGGCCGCCGCCTGTACGAGCGAGCCAGGGAGGTGCTCGGCGACCAGGCCGAGCGCATCAGCGACGACGGCATGTTCACGCTGGAGGAGGAGGAGTGCCTCGCCGCCTGCGACCAGGCCCCGGTGGTGGCCGTGAACTATCTGTTCTTCGACCGGGTCACCGAGGAAGCGATCGACCGGATGATCGAATCGATCCGCGCCGGCAACGTGCCGGAGGCTTCCCGTGGAGGCGTGCCCGGGGAGTTGAAGGAGATCTCGCGGACCCTGGCGGGCCTTCATGACGGAGCGGCCGACCGTGGCTGAGTTCGAGCCGGTGCTCACCGCGCGATGGGGAGATCCCGAGGCCGTGACGATCGACGGCTACGAACGGACCGGTGGCTACCGGGGGCTTCGGAAGGCGCTGTCCATGGAACCGAGCGCCGTGATCGAGGAGGTCAAGTCCTCCGGGTTGCGGGGCCGGGGCGGAGCGGGATTCCCCACTGGGACGAAGTGGTCGTTCATCCCCCAGGACACGGGCAAGCCCGTCTACGTGGTCGTGAACTTCGACGAGAGCGAGCCCGGCACCTTCAGCAACCGCGAGCTGGTCGAGCGCGACCCTCATCAGCTCGTCGAAGGAGCGATCATCTGCGCCTACGCCGTCGGCTGCCGCACGGCCTTCGTGTACTGCAGGGGCGAGTTCGTGTGGCCGGGAACGGTGCTGGAGCGAGCCATCGCCGAGGCCTACGACCGCGGCTACCTCGGCAAGGACATCCTGGGGAGCGGCTTCGACCTCGACGTAGTCCTGCACCGGGGAGCCGGCGCGTACATCTGCGGCGAGGAGACCGCGCTGCTGGAATCCCTCGAGGGCTACCGTGGGCAACCGCGGCTGCGCCCGCCGTTCCCCGCCGTGGAGGGCCTGTACCGCTCGCCGACCGTCATCAACAATGTGGAGACGCTGGCCAATGTCCCGCACATCATCGACCGGGGACATCAGTGGTACGCCGCGATCGGGGTGGGGAAGTCGACGGGCTCGGGCGTGTTCTCGATCAGCGGCAAGGTGAACCGGCCGGGCAACTACGAGGCGCCCATGGGGACCACGGCCCGCGAGCTCATGGAGGAATACGCCGGCGGGATCCGGGATGGCAAGCGGCTGAAGGCCTTCACGCCGGGAGGTTCGTCCACCCCCTTCCTGACCGCGGACCACCTCGACGTGCAGATGGGGTTCGACGAGGTCCAGGCAGCCGGGTCGCTGCTCGGGACGAAGGCCATGATCGTGCTCGACGAGACCGACTGCGTGGTCGACGTCGTCCTCCGATTCACGCAGTTCTACGCCCACGAGTCCTGCGGGAAGTGCACGCCGTGCCGTGAAGGGACGTGGTGGATGACGCGGGTCCTGCGCCGGATGGAACAGGGCCACGGGCGGATGGAGGACATCGACCTCATGAAGGACGTTGGCCAGAACATGCTGTTCAAGTCGTTCTGCGCCCTGGCCGACGGCGCCGTCTCACCCATCGACTCCTCCATCAAGTTCTTCCGCGATGAGTACGAGGAGCACGTGCGACTGGGCCGTTGTCCGCTTCGAGAAGCGAGCCCACAGCTCGAAGCTGCCAGCGCCCGTAGCGGCGGCACACGCGGCGTGCTGCCCCAGGTGCTGCCCGAAGGAACGGAGGTCGAGCTCGGCGAGGTGTTGGGATGAGCACCGGGAACGCGAACGGCCTCGTCACACTGACCATCGACGGGAAAGAGGTCACCGTTCCGGAGGGGACGCTGATCATCCGGGCGGCGGAGGAGCTCGGCATCGAGATCCCAAGGTTTTGCGATCACCCCTTGCTGGATCCCGTGGCGGCCTGCCGGCAGTGCTACGTGAAGGTCGAGGGCCAGCGCAAGCTGATGACTTCCTGCTCCACGCCGGTGGTCGACGGCATGGTGGTCTTCTCACAGTTCACCGACGACGAGGTGAAGAACGCCCAGGCGTCGGTCCTGGAGTTCCTGCTGATCAACCATCCGCTGGACTGCCCGGTGTGCGACCGGGGCGGGGAGTGCCCGCTCCAGGACCAGGCCCTGGCGTTCGGTCCGGGGGAGTCGCGCTACGTCGAAGCGAAGCGCACGTATCGGAAGCCATTGCCGCTCTCGCCGCTGGTTGCCCTGGACCGCGAGCGGTGCGTGCTGTGCGCCCGGTGCACCAGGTTCTGCGACCAGATCTCGGGCGACCGCTTCATCGAGCTGTTCGACCGGGGGGCGGCCGAGCAGGTGTCGATCGCGCCGGGCGAAGACTTCCGGTCTCCGTTCTCCGGGAACACGATCCAGATCTGCCCGGTCGGGGCGCTCACCGCCCGCACCTACCGGTTCGCGGCCCGGCCGTTCGACCTGAAGAGCGGCGACTCGATCTGCCCGCACTGCGCGTGCGGATGCAACCTGCGGGTGGACCTTCGCCGAGGCGAGGTGGTACGGCACCTGGCGAGGGACAACGAAGAGGTGAACGACGCGTGGCTGTGCGACAAGGGACGCTTCGCGTTCTCCTTCCCGGACCAGCCGAACCGCCTGACGACGCCGCTGCTGCGCGAACGAGGCCTGGAGCCGGTGTCGTTCGCGGAAGCGCTCTCAGCGATCGCCGAGCGGTGCCGGGACCGGAAGGTCGCGTTCCTGGCCGGCGGGCGCCTCACGGACGAGGACGCCTTCGCGCTGTCGAAGCTGGCCCGAACCGTCTTCGGGACGAACGATGTCGATCACCGGCCGGCTGGAGGCAGTCCGGATGCCCTTCCGGCCGAGGCGGCCATGGCTGGGGGGTCGTCGGTCACGTACCGCGACGTCGAACGGGCCAAGGCCATCCTCGTGGTGGGCCTGGACGCCGAGAACGAGCTCCCCATCCTGCACCTGCGGATCCGCAAGGCCGCCCGCCGCGGGGCGAAGGTGTTCGTCGTTCACCCTCGCCGGACCCGTCTGTGGGACGTGGCCGAGCACATCCTGTGCCGCCCCGGCGAAGAGGCGAATGCGGCGGACCAGGTGCGCTCCACGCTGGCCGAGGCAGGCTCGCGGGCCGTGGTCCTGGCGGGGCCTCGGCTCCTCCAGTCCCCCGGCGCCGTGGAGGCCTTGCCCACCCTCGTGGCCGGATCGGGAGGGAAATTCTCGCTGCTGTGCCGCCGGGCCAACGACCGGGGCGCGCTGCGGGCCGGGCTGCACCCGGCGCTCCTTCCCGGCGGCCGGCCCGTCGGCGGTGGCGATGACCGCACGCCGGCCGGGTGGGCCAACGTTCCCGCCGACCCGGGCAGGAACACCGCCGAGATCCTGGATGCGGCGGCCGCTCGAGAGATCGACGTCCTCTTCCTGGTGGGGACCGACCCCCTCCGGGACTTCCCCGATGCCGCGCTGGCTCGGCGGGCGCTGGAGAACGCCCCGTACAAGGTGGTGGTCGACATCTCCGCGGACGCCATGGCCAGCTACGCGGACGCCATGCTTCCCGCGGCTCCCTACCTGGAGAAGGACGGCCACTACACTTCCAGGAACTCTCCGAGGTCGCCGGCGCAGACATGGGCTTCCACTCCATCGACGACCTGCACGAAGAGATGGCGCGACTGCTCCAACCGGTCGCCGAGTCCGGCGCGGTTTCCTCGTACACACTCGTGGAGCCCGACCAGCGCCCCGGCGGCGATCAGCTCATCCTTTTCTCCTGTCCGCTGCTCGTGGACGAGGGGAAGCTGTCGGCGGGGGCCGACCTCCTGAAGGAAGCCTTGGAGGAGCAGCCGTTCGTGGAGGTCCACCCCTCGGACGCCGACCGGATCGGGGTCTCCGACGGCCAGACCGTGCGGCTGAAGACCGCAGCCGGACAAGCCGAACTGCCCGCTCGGGTGACCGACGGGATCGCGCAGGGTTGCGCTTTCGTCCCCTGGAACCAGCCCGGGCTCGCCGCCAACACGCTGCTGTCCGGCAGCCTGACCACGGCCGTCACCATCGAGCCCGTCGCAGCCGAGGTGAGCGCGTGACGCTCGTGGCCGCCATCGACTGGGTCGGGTGGGCCCTCCTGGTGGGCAGGGTCGTGGCCATCTTCGCCGCACTGCTGATCTCGGTGATGCTGGTGATCTGGATCGAGCGCAAGGTCGTCGCCGACATGCAGGTGCGGGTCGGCCCGAATCGTGCCGGGCCGGCCGGGATCCTCATCACGCTGGCCGACGGCATCAAGCTCTTCTTCAAGGAAGGGATCACGCCGGTCACGGCCGACCGGCCCGTCTATCTCGTCGCCCCGGTGGCCTCGATGGTCCCGGCCATGCTGGCCTTCGCGGTCATCCCGTTCGGGACCGGCGTGACCTTGTTCCACCGCCGCGTCCCCTTCCAGATCACAGACCTGAACGTGGGGATCCTGTGGGTGCTGGCGATGGCCTCCCTCGCCGTCTACGGGGTCGTCCTCGCCGGCTGGTCCAGCGGATCGAATTACCCGCTGCTCGGCGCCATCCGCTCGACCGCCCAGATGATCTCCTACGAGGTCGGGATGAGCCTGGGTCTGGTGGCCGTGCTCCTGTACAGCGGGACGCTCACCATGAGCGAGATCGTGGCGGTCCAGGGCCGGCACTTCCACGTCACGGGGCTGGGCTGGCTCCCGAAGTGGAACCTGTTCCTTCAGCTCCCGGCGTTCCTGATCTACATCACCGCGGCCCTCGCCGAGACGAACCGCCCGCCCTTCGATCTCCCCGAGGCGGAGACGGAGCTGGTCGCCGGGTACCACACGGAATACAGCGGGATCAAGTTCGCCATGTTCTTCCTGGCCGAATACATGCACATGATCACGGTCTCGGCCGTCGGCGTGACGCTGTTCCTGGGCGGGTGGCACGGTCCGCAGTTCCACGTCCTGGCCTGGCTGTGGCCGCTGCTGTGGTTCCTCGTCAAGCTGTTCGTCGTCATCTACGTGCTGGTATGGGTGCGGGCCACGCTGCCCCGCTTCCGGTACGACCGCTTGATGGCCCTCGGGTGGAAGTTCCTGATCCCCGCCGGGTTGTTGTGGATCCTGATCACCGCCGCCGCCATCGAGCTCCCGAAGGTCTACAGCAACACCCGGGCGGCCATCATCGTGGGGGCCGGCACGGTGGCGGTCCTGGCGCTGCTGTGGCCGCTCTTCACCGGACCGCCCCGCGGGGCGTCCGAGCGTCCCTCCAGGGGCGCGCGGTGAGCGAACGGCCGCGGTCGCTTCGGGAGCGGACCGGTCTCATCGGTTCAGTCGTGAACGGGCTGTTCCGCGTTGGCCAGGGGTTCTCGGTCACCTTCCGGCAGATCTTCCGGCGGGACGTCACCAGGCAATACCCGAAGGAGATCCCGCCGCTGTTCCCCCGGTCCCACGTCGGCCGTCACCTGCTCAATCGCCACGAGAACGACCTCGAGAAGTGCATCGGCTGCGAGTTGTGCGCGTGGGCCTGTCCGGCGGACGCCATCTACGTCGAGGGCGCCGACAACACGGAGGAGAACCGGGTCTCGGCGGGGGAGCGCTACGCGAAGGTCTATCAGATCAACTACCTGCGCTGCATCATGTGCGGCCTGTGCGTCGAGGCCTGCCCCACGCGCGCGCTCACGCTCACCAACAACTACGAGCTGGCCTTCGAGACCCGAGAGGAGGCCATCCTCGAGAAGTGGCAGCTCCTCGAGCCGCCCCCCCCGCTCGGGACGGCGCCGGGCACGGAACAGGGGAGGTAGCGCGTGGCCGACTGGATCGTGTTCTGGGTGATCGCGCCGATCTCGGTCGCGTCGGCCGTGGCGATGGTCCTGGCTCGCAACGCGGTCCATGCGGCGCTGCTGCTCATCGTGAACTTCTTCACCCTGGCCCTGTTCTTCCTGATCCTCGGCTCGCCCTTCCTGTTCGTCGTCCAGATCATCGTGTACGCCGGCGCGATCATGGTGCTGTTCCTGTTCGTGATCATGCTGCTCGGGGTGGACCGGTCCGTGCCGCTCACCGAACGGATCAAGGGCCAGCGATGGATCGCCCTCGCCCTCGGGATCGGGTTGGCCGTCGAGGTGGGCCTGGCCGTGCGCCTGGGGATCGGGTTCTCCCACGGCCCGCTCCCCGACTTCACCGTGGTCAACCGAGGGGGGAACGTCCAGGCGCTGGCGAACGTCCTGTTCAACTCGTACTTCTTCCCGTTCGAGGTGACCTCGATCCTGCTGATCGTGGCCGCCATCGGGGCGATGCTCCACGGGCGCCGGCGGATCGCCGAAGAGGAGACGATCGACGCTCCGGCCGACGACCCGGTCGAGGAGCCGGTGCCGTGAGGACGCCGATCTCCTACTTCCTGTTGGTCTCGGCCCTGCTGTTCACGATCGGGACGATCGGCGTGCTGGTGCGGCGCAACGCGCTCATCATCTTCATGTCGATCGAGCTCCAGCTCAATGCGGTGAACCTGGCGCTGGTGGCGTTCTCCCGGGAGCATGGGAACCTGAGCGGACAGGTCCTTGCGTTCTTCTCGATGGTGGTGGCGGCGGCCGAAGTGGTGGTCGGCCTGGCCATCATCGTGTCGCTGTACCGCAAGCGGCGAAGCGCCGACGTCGACGACGCCAGCCTGCTGAAGGGGTGACCGGGTGAGCCTGGCACCGGTGATCCCCGCCCTCCCCCTGGCCGGCGCGGCGATCCTGCTCCTCACCGGCCGGCGGTGGAAGGGAACGGCGGCGGGCTGGTTGGGGTCGGCGACCGTGGCGGCCTCGTTCGGCTTCGCCGTGGCGATGTTCGCCGACCTGGCGTCGAAGCCGGCGGCGCTCCGGCTGTCCCACACCGCGCTGTTCGACTGGATCGCCGTCGGTGACTTCCACGTGAGCGTCGCGTTCCGCGTCGACCCCCTCTCCGCGGTCATGGCGCTCACGGTGACCGGAGTGGGCGCACTGATCCATCTGTACGCGATCGACTACATGCGGCGCGACCCTGCGTACAGCCGGTTCTTCGGCTACATGAACCTGTTCGTCTTCTTCATGCTGATCCTGGTCCTGGCCGACAACTACCTCCTGCTGTACATGGGGTGGGAGGGCGTGGGCCTCTGCTCCTACCTGCTGATCGGGTTCTGGTTCGAACGCAAGGTGGCCGCCGATGCCGCCAAGAAGGCCTTCATCATCACCCGGATCGGCGACTCGGCCCTGCTGATCGGCATCATCTTCATCTGGCTCCGGTTCGGATCGCTCGACTTCGGCCCCGTCCTGTCGGCCGCGCACGGGTTGCCGAACGGGACGGCCACGGTGATGGCGCTGTTGCTGTTCGCCGGCGCGGTGGGGAAGTCGGCCCAGGTCCCGCTGCACGTGTGGCTGCCCGACGCCATGGAGGGCCCCACGCCGGTCTCGGCCCTCATCCACGCGGCGACGATGGTGACGGCCGGCGTGTATCTGGTGGTCCGGTCGCACCAGATCTTCGAGGCGTCGGCCGTCGCCCTGACCATCGTGGCCGTGGTGGGGATCGTCACCGCCGTCTACGCCGGGTTCTCCGCGATCGGCCAGGACGACATCAAGCGGATGCTCGCGTATTCCACCATCAGCCAGCTCGGGTTCATGTTCTTCGGCGCGGGGATGGGCGCGTACTCGGCGGCGATCTTCCTCCTGGTGGCGCACGCCTTCTTCAAGGCGCTGCTGTTCCTGGGGGCGGGCAGCGTGATGCACGCCTTGCCGGATGACGAGACCGATATGACCAGGATGGGTGGGCTCCGGCGGGTCATGCCCGTCACCGCGGCCACGTGGGTCGTGGGCTGGCTGGCCTTGGCGGGCATGCCACCCCTCTCCGGGTTCTTCGCCAAGGACCAGGTGGTGGCCGCGGCCAGTCAGTCGGGGCGCATCGGCCTCTGGTACGCGGCCCTGTTCGGGGCCTTCCTCACCGTGGTGTACGCGACCCGGGGCACGTTCCTCATATTCTTCGGCGACCGCCGGTACGACGGACACCCGCACGACCCGCCGCCGCGCATGCGGACTGCCCTCGTCGCCCTGGCGGTGGGGGCCGCGGCGGCCGGCGCGCTCGGGCTGTCGGCCACGACGGGCCTGCTGCCGAAGTTCCTGACGCCGGTCCTGGGCCGGACCAAGGAGGCCGTGGCGGGGCCGTCCGAGCTCGTGCTGTCCCTCGTCTCCGTGGCGATCGCCCTCGCGGGCATCCTCCTGGCCTGGTTCGTCTACCTGTCCGGCCGGATCGACTGGATGGCCGTGCGGATCCGGTTCGCCGGCGCGAAACGAGCGCTCCAGCGGGGCTTCTACGTGAACGACTTCTACGGCAGCGCCATCGTCGGCCCGGCGAAGCTCGGCGCGGCGTTCACCGCCTACGTCATCGACAAGTGGGTGATCGACGGCGCGTCGAACGGGATCGGGACCGTGGTCTCGGCGGCGGCGCGCTCGGGCCGGAAGGTCCAGACCGGCCTGGTCAGGAACTATGCCGTGGGCATCCTGCTGGGGGCGGCGGCCATCCTGGCGTACCTGGCGGTGAGGTTCTGATGC
>WNFV01001396.1_pt1 | contig 72728 bp, 74 predicted proteins | sample 5400101 | NCBI WGS metagenome assembly WNFV01 (sample SAMN13153361, study PRJNA577476) | soil metagenome | isolation source: 115 cm soil or saprolite under grassland replicate 1 | place: USA:California | collected 2016-06-15
TCACAGTGCCATTCGTGTTGCCGCCATATTTCGTCGCCCTCGGCTGGGCTCGCCTCGTCGCACGCATCGGACAAGGCGCGTCTGACTGGCTGTTCGGATTCGGCGGCTGCGTCCTCGTGCTTTCGTCAGTCTTCCTTCCAATCATCGTGCTCTTGACGTTTGCGTCGTCGTCCAATGTCGATCGCCGTCTGGAGGAGGCGGCTCGTCTCGTATCGGGATGGCCGGGAGTTCTTCGGCGAGTCACACTGCCTCTGAGCGCTCCGGGGATCGTGTTTTCCCTCGTGCTTGTGTTTCTTCTTGTGATGGGCGAGTTGAGCGTTCCGAGCTTTCTGCGTTACCCGATATTGCCGGCGCTGAGTTTTACTCAATTTACGGCCTCGTATAACTTTGGTGCTGCTACCGCAGCGGCTGTTCCACTCGCTGCCATTGCGTTCGTAGGAGTTCTCGTGGAGTCCGCTTTTCTCCGTGACCGCGACTACAGATTTCGAAGCACTGGCCAGACTCTGCTCATCCCACTGTCCCGAAAGCGTTCGGGATTGGCGGCTCTAGTGGCGACGCTTTGCTTCGCGCTGGTCATTCTTCCTTTGAGTGCCCTGTTCGCCGACGCGTTCTCGCCGGCCGCAATTCTCGGGTACACCGCACAATACTGCGCCGTGACAACGAGGTTATCGCTGGCGGGACTGATGCTGATTCCCACATCGTTGGATGAAGCGGGGCGCCTCAGTGGTGCGATGTGGGCGCGGAGACTGTTCCGGATTTCGATTCCGCTCTCAGCCAGGACGCTCGTTTGCGCGTGGCTCGCTGCATACATTTTGTGTCTGCGTGATGTTCCCATTGCTCTCATGACAGCGCCACCGGGCGCTGATCCGCTATCCGCGCGTATTCTGACCCTTATGGCCAATGGCGCTCCACCCATGATCGCCAGTCTCTGCCTGATCATGGCGATTGCATCGCTAATTCCGCTCGCGATCCTGGCACGAGTGATTCCGTCCCGAGGCATGGCGAGGTGAGCTACATCGACGTTGATCGCGTATCGAAGAGCTTCGGCGAACGCGTCGCGATCAATCAACTATCGCTTCACATTGAGAGATCGGAGCGTCTTGTGCTGTTCGGGCCATCGGGGTGCGGAAAGACAACGGTTCTGCGCCTTCTCGCCGGATTGGAAGTTCCGGAGCAAGGATCAATCCGAATCGATGGTCGAGTCGTTGCAAGCGCAGGAAAAAACCTCGTTCCCCCGGAGAGACGGGATCTGGGAATGGTGTTTCAAGATCTTGCGCTCTGGCCTCATATGACCGTGCAGCAAAACCTGATGTTTGGTCTCAATGCTCGAAGGGTTCAAAAACGCGAAGCTCACGTTCGCACCCGAGAGATGCTACAGCGCGTTGGCCTCGAGCACCGAATCGACGCCAAGCCTAATCAGCTTTCAGGAGGCGAGCAGCAGCGAGTCGCGCTGGTGCGCGCTTTGGTCTCGCGGCCGTCGATCCTCCTCATGGACGAACCCCTCTCCAGTCTCGACGAAGAACGTAAGCGCGCGATCGCCTCTGATTTGTTAGGCCTACAGAGCCAGTTTGGCTTTACATTAATCTACGTGACGCATGACCGCAGCGAAGCAGAAATGCTGGCATTACGAGTGTGTCAGTTGTGCGATGGGCGGGTCACTGACGCGGCCAAATGAAGCCTTTTCTTCTCCACAGCGCCTTCCTTGTGGCATTTTGCTTTTGCATGACTGTCGCGCGAGCTGAGGAGGGAACGTTTCACCTAAAGCAGACGATCTCGCTGCCGGGAGTCGAGGGACGCATCGATCATTTCGCACTCGATGCCTCAGGGGAGCGATTATTCGTTTGCGCGCTCGGCAATAAAACCGTTGAGGTTCTCGATCTGCACAAGGGCGAGCGAATTCACTCGATTAGCGGTCTCGGTGCCCCGCAGGGAATCGCCTACATTGCGGAATTCAATCGGCTCTTCGTCGCCAATGATAAAGGTGGAATTTGCAAAATTTACGATGCAAAACCTTCCAACCAGTAGGCGAACTTAACTTGAAGGACGATGCGGACAATGTTCGCTATGACAGTGCCACGAAACGGATCTACGTCGGGTTTGGCAGCGGTGGAATTGCCATCATCAATTCGGCGGACGGCAAACAGATTGGCTCGATCAAACTGGCCGCTCATCCCGAAGCTTTCGAGTTGGAAAAAAATGGGCGCCGAATTTTTGTCAACGTTCCAAATTCTCGTCATGTGGCGGTGATCGATCGCGAAAAAGAGGAGGTGATTGCAAAGTGGGGGACAGATCTGGCTTTTGGAAACTTTCCAATGGCACTTGATGAAGCGAATCATCGATTGTTTGTCGGGTGCCGTCTTCCGTCCAAGCTCGTCGTGCTCAACACAGACTCGGGTGATGTCGTTGCAAAGATCGACATTTCCGGTGATCCCGATGATGTTTTTTATGATGCGAAGCGCCATCGCATATATGCGATCTGCGGCGCGGGAAAGATTGACGTCGTCGAGCAGAAAGATCCAAACACCTTTAAGACCTCAACCAAGATCGATACGCCAGAGGGTGCTCGCACGGGACTGTTTGTGCCTGAGCGAGACGCGTTGTTTGTTGCAGTTCCACATCGTGGTTCACAACAAGCCGAGATTCGCTGGTATGCGATCGAATGATTCAGCCTGTCAAGCGCCAGCAACATTGTTGTGAAGATCCGGCGTGCGCTCGTTCTTCTGGCCTGCTGTTTCACTACCTTTTCCACACAAGCTGGTCCTCCATTTGTAACCGATGATCCGGAGCCGCCTCCACCCGACGGATGGGAAATCAACGTTCCGTTCATTCTCGAGCACGCGTCAGGCGCTACGGAGATGGACGCGCCGCTGTTCGATTTGAATTACGGCCTACCCGGTATCCAGCTCAAGCTTGAGATTCCCGTCGAAATCATTCACGACAACAGCGATGGCACCGTCAGCGGCGCAGGTGATCTGCTGCTCGGGGTGAAGTGGCGCTTTTTGAATAATGAGCAGTCGAAATTTCAAGTTGGTGTCTACCCGCAGCTGTTGGTACCAACAGGCGATCACACGCGTGGCCTCGGCGAGGGTCAACCTGGCTTCGTCTTACCGCTCCTTGCACAGAAAAGTTGGGACAAGTGGACGCTTTACGGAAATGTGGGCTTCTGGTGGCGAAGCGCTCCTGAATCGCGCGACTACTTTTACGCGGGGGCAGTGCTCGAACGTGAAATCAGCGAACAACTTGAGCTAGGCGTGGAATTGTTCGGCAATTCGCCAAGAGAACGTGGCGGCCGTTCCGAGTTGGCGTTCAATGTCGGTGGCACTTGGAAATTGAGCAAGCATCTGAACCTGCTCTTCTCTGGCGGACGCGACATTGTCGGCGACACACACGCCATGGCTTACGTTGGCTTGCAGCTTCTTACGAAGTGAATCCGGATTTATTTGCGCAGCAAAAACAAACCAACGATCGCAAACGCAACGCCGACGATTCGCTGCCACGACGGTGCTTCGTGGAAAAACATGATGCCGGCGAGCGCCATGATGGCGGCGCCGCCAGCAAGAATTGCCGGAACGGCGGAAAGCGGACCACCTTTTTGGAAAAGAAGGAAAAACGCGATAGTGCCGGCACCGACGCAGACACCGGTAAGCAGGGAATAATTAAAACCACCTCCACTGAATTTCTGATTCCATCTTCCCGCAAACCAGAGGATCGCCAGGTAGATCAGGATCGACAATGCCGCGGCGGCTTCGACAACGAAACCGCCGAGACCTTCACCAATGCGGTCGGCAGCAAGACGGGTAAAGATTTGGTGCGCGCCGTAAAGCACGGCAGCAACCACCGCGTACCAAAACCAGGCTGCCACAAAACAGGAGTGTAGCTTATGAAATGGATCACCCGCGAGAAAATTAAGGTGGATCGAGGTGCCTGCCCATGGCTCATCAAAAAATTCGTTGACCCAGACGCCGAGTTTGTGTTCCTGCCACACGACACCGACTGGGCCAAGATTAGCAATGGAATCGTATTCGATGTGCCTGATTGCGAGCTGGGGCATCACGGCGAAGACGTTTCGTTCAATTCGATTCTGAAAAAATACAAGCTCACCGATCCCGCGCTCATCTTGCTGGGCGAGATTGTACGCGCGGCTGATTCGCATCCCGCCAATCCGCATGCTGCTGGAGAAGGTCTGCGCTGGATTGCCGGTGGCTTCGGCGCTCTCGGACTGAGCGATCACGAAATTCTCGAACGCGAATTTATCGTTTACGATGCGCTCTACGCAGAATGCAAACGCCGGGTCAGCCGCGGTTTAGTCGTCGAAGTAAGCTAGCGAATTTCTTCGGCCTCAAACGCAATCTCGTCATCCTGCTCATCGCCATTTTTGTGATTGGCGCAGGCGAAGAGCTTTGGATGCGTTTTGTGCCGAAGTATCTGCAAGCGATCGGCGCGACGGTTTTCGTTATCGGCCTTTACGATGCACTGCGCACTCTGCTTGGTGCGATCTATGCCTACCCTGGCGGCGTAATCGCGGATCGCTGGGGACATCGGCACGCGTTCGTCATCTTCAACGTGGTCTCAATCGTTGGCTACGCGCTCGTCCTGCTCATTCCAAATTGGGGCGGCGTGATCGTTGGAATGTTTTTCTTTCTTTCATGGAGCTGTTTTTCTTTGCCGGCAACGTTTTCGCTTATCGGCGCTGCTCTCGAAGCAAATCGCCACTCGATGGGTGTAGGTGTTCAATCAGTGATCAAGCGGTTGCCGATCATGATTTCGCCGATTTTCGGCGGGATGCTGATCGATCACTTCGGGATCATCCCCGGCGTGCGACTTGCGCTCGTTGTCTCGATTTTTCTCTCTGCTCTCACGATTTTTGTCCAACGCCAATTGCGCGGAGACTCCATCGATGAATCGCGAGTCGCCGCGGCTCCCACGCCGGCGGCGGAGCGCTGGAGTCTCTGGCGGAGCTTGCGTCAATTCAATCCGCCGATGAGGCGTTTGCTGTTAAGCGACATTTTGATTCGTTTTTGCGAGCGAGTTCCCTATGCGTGGGTCGTAATTTTTGCGATGGACTACATAGGCATGAGCGCCCAGCAAGTGGGCATTCTTACGACAATAGAAATGCTCGCCGCCACATTGTGTATCATTCCCACCTCGCATTACGCCGATCGATATCGCCGCGAGCCCTTCGTAATCGTGACCTTCATCATGTTCGCGCTTTTTCCGATCAGCTTATTGATGTCGCGCAGTTTTTCCGCCCTGGCCATCGCGTTTGCGATCCGCGGATTGAAAGAATTCGGCGATACGTCACGTAAAGCGCTAATCATCGGCTACTCTGACCAAGAACGCCGCGGGCAAATGATTGGGGCGTACTATCTGGTCCGCGACTTGGTTGTGAGCACCGGTGCAATCCTTGGCGCGTATTTGTGGAACCTCGGACCAGCGCTGAATTTTCTCGGAGCAGCGGCCCTTGGAGTGGCGGGAACGATTTTCTATGTCAGAACGACTCGGCGAAGCCGACAATCAGCCCTGAGCGATTTGAAAAAGGAGTTGGAGATGCGGCGAACTCGCTGGAATTAGCAACATGTCGATTTTGCTTTTTCGAATCGCAGCTGCGCTTTGCTTCCTGGCAGTCGCGTTGGGAGCGTTTGGTGCGCATGCTATGAGATCGACCCTTGAAGGGCGAGGGATGGTCGATGTCTGGAACAAGGCCGTGTTTTACCAGTTCATACATGCAATTGCGCTCCTCGTGCTTGCGCTCTACGGGACCATCAACCGCGGCGCGTGCTTGCTGCTGCTTATGGGGATTTTCTTGTTTAGTGGGAGCTTGTATCTGCTTGCGCTGACAAATTTCCGTTGGCTGGGTGCAGTTACTCCCTTGGGCGGTCTTTGTTTTCTTGCGGGATGGGCGTGGTTAGTTTTCGCACCGCCAAAATAGACTCCTGGTCAGCCCTTAACCCTGGCGCAGGAGCCAGTTCGCCTTTTAAACGTAGCGCAGAAAAACTATTCCGCCGGTCTGGTTCTGGTATACTATTGCCTCGATGTTCAATGCGGTGACCGAAGCGCAGCGGGACGCGATCACGGTAGTCGTGTTTATCGTGACGTTTTTTGTCGCCCTTGGAACTGGGCGATTCTTAAAGCGTCGCGCCGGTGTTCAGCTTGGACTGTTCTTTCGCCTTTTCTGTTTAATCCTCGCCTTCTACGCCGCGATCACAATTTACGGAGTTCATGCGCCCTGGCGTTTTCATGTCGGCGCAGCAGCGATCTTGTTGAGTACTGCTCTGATCGTCGCTCTGGTTAATCGCTACGTTTGGGATTTCTATTTCGAAAAGAAACGACAGACAGCCATTCCGCATTTTCTGCGTGAGGTAGTCGGCGGAGTCATTTTCCTGATCGTTCTGCTCCTTATTCTGAGTTACGGCTACCACGCCGAGACGCAATTGAAAGGACTGCTGGCGGGATCCGGGGTGGTCGCAATCATTGTCGGCTTTGCTGGACAGAATCTGTTCGCCGGAATCATTGGTGGCATATCGATCCAAATCAATCGGCCATTTAAGGTCGGTGATTGGTTGAAGGTGGGCGACACCTACGGCGAAGTACGTGAGATCAACTGGCGTTCCACGCGGCTCTGCACGAACGACGACATTTATCTGGACATCCCAAACAACGAGATGGTGAGCCACCAAATCGTTAATCTGCACTATCCGACTGAAGTCCACGCCATGCGGATTCGTGTTGGAGTCGAATATAAAAATCCACCTAATCTGGTGAAGGACGCGCTGTTTCGAGCCACGTCTACGGCCAAAGGCGTGCTGGCGGAGCCGAAAACAAAGATTTTTTTGGTCGATTTTGGGGAATCAGCCTGCGTCTACGAAATCAAATTTTACATGGGCAACCATTCCAAGATCAACGAGATCAACGATGCGGTTCGTACAAACGTTTGGTATGAACTAAAGCGCCGAGGCATAACAATTCCATTTCCCATTCGCACGTTGCAAGTGCAGCGCAAAGCAGGGCTCCCAGCACAGGAAGAGCAGGCCGAGGCATTTTCTATTCTACGCGGGGAACCACTTTTCGAGTGTTTGTCCGAAGAACAACTTAATCAGATGGTCAACCAGGCTCGCCTCAAACTTTTCGGTCGTGGCGAACCAGTGATCGAGGAAGGCGCCGCGGGCGATTCCATGTTCGTGATGCTGCGCGGAGCAGCGAACGTTTTCGTGTCAAAAAATGGATCGAAAATCCAAGTCGCAACGCTGGGCGCGGGCGATTGTTTCGGCGAAATGTCGCTGCTCACTGGCGAACCGCGGAGCGCCACCGTCCGCGCAGACGGCGATTGCTACGTGATGGAAATCGGAAAACCCGTAATGGCCCAAGTGCTGAGCGACGCCCCAAGCTGCATGGAGCAGTTGAGTCAGTTGCTTGCGCAGCGAAAAATGGAAACCGAAGGGATCCTGAAAGAAGCTACAAGCACGGACGAGCATGCATTAACAGAACGCCGATACACGGCCAACTTCCTGCACCGGCTCCGGACGTTTTTCCAACTCTGAGATTTCGCTTTGGGCAGACCGTTTGAACTCATCCCATAAATGCCCCTGTCATGTCCGCCACGGCGGATTCGTCCGGTGGCGAATTGAGCGAAGCGAAACATCTCGGTCTAGACCGCTGCATTTAATCCGAGATTCTTCGCTTCGCTCAGAATGACATGACCAGCGAACGTGTACCCAAATTCGGTGGACGCGGCACGAAATCCGATTATAGGACTTCGGGGGTTTGGAAGAGATGAGCGAGGACCGATCAAGGGCTGAGTATAATTCGGGCAAGAGTTTGCGCATCCTTGTCGTAGAGGATCACAGCGACACGCTCCAGGCGTTATCCCGGCTTCTGAATCATTTCGGCCACGACATTTCCACGGCTGATGACGCCAGGAGCGCGCTGGACATGATCAACACCAAAGAGTTCGACGTTGTGCTGTGTGATATCGCGCTGCCAGATGGGAATGGCTACGATGTTATTGTGGAAGCGAAACGAAAAGGAGCCGTGAAAGCCGTGGCGATATCTGGCTTTGGAGCGAGTGACGATATCGAGCGCGGCAGAAAAGCTGGATTCGATTTCTATCTGGCGAAGCCGGTGGATTTTCACGAGCTGCGCACCGTTCTCGGCCAGATCGCGGCGTGAACGTTGTGTTCCGGATTTTGTTCAATGCGCGGCTTCGCTTTGACTTTGCCCACTTGACACATTATGTTGTGTCAACTGAACCAAGCCACATAACTCATGAAAACGGCAGCTCTTGAAAAGAATGCGGTAGGTGGAAAGTCAACGCACACAACTGAACTCATTCAAAGAATTCAGAAAGGCCTGCGCTTTTCTGAGCTGAAGACTTTGCAAGACACCCTCGATCTCCCATTTGAGAAGCTCGCGGCGAAACTTTGCATTTCACGATCTACTCTGCAGCGGCGCAAAGCGGCGGGGCGGCTGTCTCCGGATGAATCGGACAAGGTCATTCGTTATTCGCGACTGGTTCAACAAGCTGCAGACTTTTTCGGTGATATCGGAAAGGCACGTGCTTGGCTGAAGCACCCCCAATACGGTCTTGGTGGCGCTGTTCCGCTAGATTATGCGAAGACGGAGGCAGGTGCGCGGGAAGTCGAAAACTTGTTAGGGCGAATGAAGTACGGGGTCTATTCCTAAGACCTCATGGGTTCAGCTTGGCGTATTGTCGTTCACAGCGAAGCCGCAACGGCTTTTTCCGGTGAAGGCGCCTGGCGCTACGGCGGACGATGGAACTCGCGCAATGTTCGCGTCATTTACGCGAGCGAACATCAATCGACTGCAGCGCTCGAGGTTTTTGTGCATAACAAGCCCTTTAGCCCGAATGAAAAGTACAGGGCTTTTCGCTTGGAATGGTCTGATAATCTCTTGGAACGATTCCCTGCAGAAAAACTACCCACGAATTGGCGAGTCCATCCGCCGCCAATCGAGACGAAGGAAATCGGCGACCGTTGGGTTCAAGAGCGGCGTTCCGCGGTGTTGGCGTTACCAAGTGCAATTAGTCCCGCCGACACAAATTTTCTCCTCAATCCTGAGCATCCTGATTTCAAGCGAATACGTATCGCGGTGCCACTCGATTATGAGTTCGATTCGCGCCTGTTGAATCGCTGACGATGAGGGAAAGCAGGGTCGTGACGCAGGCAAGCCTGTCTGCTTGTTTTGAGCGCCGCAACCCTGAGCAGGCAAGATTGCCTGCTTCACGTCGGCGGGCCTTTAAAGTAGAACAAAACAAAACGACTCGCGTCGAAGAGCCCATGTCCAATGATCACGGACCAAAGATTGCGCCCCGACGCCAGAACCAGCAGTCCCATCAAAATGCCGAGTGTGCCGGTAATAGCGATTCCCAGCGAATTCTGGTAAGCGTGCGCTAGCCCGAAAAGCGCCCCCTGCAAAACACAGGCGCCAATCCACGCGCCGCGGCTTCCACCAAACAACATTGCCAGGCCCTGCATGAGAAATCCACGAAAGGTGAATTCCTCATAAAACCCGGCGCCGATTAATGCATATAAAACGGCTACGAATGCGAGTTCCGGATTCCCCTGCACATCCTTGAACTTGCTGAGGTCGCGACGGAACCCCGCCTTTTCCGAAAGATACATGGCGACGAAAACAATTGCGGCCAGCCCAACGCCGATGATCAGTGTGCGCGTCCAACTCTCTGGCCTTTTCAATCCGATGTCGGCCAATCTCTCGCCGCGTAACAAAACCAGTCCGCACCCAACGCCGACCAGCAGCACTTTAACAATTGCATCCAAGACAAACCCTTTCTCCAAATCGATCGGCATTTGAACAAAAGCACCCAGAGCGGCATCGAGAAGGAACGTCACCGCCAGGAGTACGATGATGTCGATCAAATAACGCCACCGCCGAGGTCCGCGACTTCCTTCGGTTGCCTCAACGCGGTGTTCTGCCATTCGCTAGAAATAATTATTTCGGCGCAGAACCGGAAGGTTAATCTGATCTCAGCGATCCCGGCGGGAATGGAGCCGATGGGAATCGAGCGACATGGACGAAGCCCGCAGGGTGAGCTTTCGAGAGAAAGCGAATCAATCGAAGCCCAAGCAATCTCAGCAAAGCCGGCTGGAGTTCGGGCTGCGTCTCAGCGATTGATTCCAACGGGCGAACGATCTGGATTGCAGACGCACATCGCGACGGGAAACGTTACGTTGTGCGTGCAGATGAATTGCGGACTGCGCTTCTGGAACTACAGCGGCGATTCATCGTCAGCCCGCATCGTCACAAAGGCCGATTGCGCAGCCCCCCGATTCTCAACTCAGCGCGCCGGCATTGCACCTCCCCACGCCGAGGGCGAGGGGTTGAGTGGAGCAACCAGCGACCGGGAATCGAACGCCTTCTTTTCCGTTCCCGCCGGAGTTGCTGGCGGTGTGCCTCTGACGCGAGCCAGGAATCCGTGGGCAATGCCGGAAGCATCGACGTAACGACCACAGATAATCCCCTGCGCAATGATTCCGTTAAGCGATGTAAAGGTTGACCCGGGATAATCGAAAGTGAAGAAGTTGTTTGGCGGGACAAAGAAGAGTCCATGAGTCGCGCCTGAGCTGTCGCCATATCTGCCCACCACCCAGTTCCTGTCGTTAAGTCCAAACAGGATTGTCGCAGTGGAGCCGGAAGGATCGATCGGGAAGTGCAGCGCCCCATTGGCGTCCCGGTAGTAGCCGTGAAGAATTCCTGAGCCGTCTATAAAGTATCCCACTACCAACTGCTGTGAATTATTCATCTCGTAAGCAAAGGTCGAGATGGCTCCCGGAACGCTAAACGACGTTATGGTTCCGCCAACACTGACGAACCCCTGGAAGATCCCGCTGCCGTCAGGATCAAACCCGCCGGTAAAGTCACCGGCATCGTTTATACTAAGCAGATTGGTCTGGATCGCGCCGGGAACATCGTATTCTGTGAAGGTGCCGCCGGACAGGAAAAACGAGTGAATGGTACCGTCGCTGATAGCGTAGTCACCGTTGACTGTGCGTGAGTTATTGATGCCCCGTCCTTCGGTAAAACCCTCGGTATCGTTAGGGTCGACGATCGGGTCGCTATAGCTACCATCGCTGAACCGGACAAACGCTCGCGTCACCCCGTTCAAATCGATGAAAACGCCAACGACGTCGCCTCTTTCGTTAATCTTTTGGGGCAAGGTCGAATTTCCGGTCCCGGGATAATCAAAAGTCGTGATTACTTCGATAGAGCCCGAGTTCGGTGCTTGCTGAGCGAACGTCCCCATCAATGGGAACACGAATAGAACTGCCAGAATGCTGATAAATATCTGTTTTGGTTTCATGATGCTTATTGCCTCCTTAGTTGAATTTTCCTGAGCAAATTTCTGGAGCTGGTGTGGGCCGGACAAGAGCCACTTGGTATTTTTGGTACAGACCAGTTTCTTCCCGAGAAGTTCCAAGCGCGTTCGTGGCGGCAATATCCCAGCAACGCTTTCGGTCCTTCTGACGTTGTTCGTTCCGATTTTCGAGTATCACCGGCGCTTTTACCTTAGAAGAACGTTCCCGGCGGGAATGGAGCCGACGGACCTCGATCGATCGACCTAGCCAAAGCTGTACGCTTACCTTTCGAGAGAAAGCCCGCCAATCAAAGTGCTTAACTCACGCATCCTCTCAGCGAGTCTCAAGCTCAGAAAGGTACATACGATGTTCCAGTTGTGGAACTCTAACCGCCGATTTGCGTTGACCGGCTGGCGAGATTTTTCCAAATTCGACGTTGCTAAAGCGGATCTGAATCAGGGCGCAGGACATTTCCCCGCCAGGTTCTTTCGCCTCTCCGGACCCGCAACCAACACAACCAACGTTGGCGGGGAAGGAAAGGGAGAACATGAATCCATTCATAGAGATCCAAAAAGCAACCCCAGTATTGCTCGTGGCCGTCCTGCTTGCCTGCTTTGGGCTTTCGCCCTCAGCACACGCAGTTGTTCCCGCGCCGGACGGGTGCTATCCGGGGTTCACGACGGCGGAAGGATGCGCTGCGCTCAATTCCCTCACGACCGGTGCTGGAAACACAGGAGTCGGTTGGCGCTCGCTCTTTTTGAATACGACTGGCAGCTTCAATACCGCTCTTGGCACTGGAGCGCTGCTTCTCAATAACGGGGATTCCAATACGGCCACCGGTGCTGCGGCGCTTTTGCTCAACACCACCGGTCACGACAACACGGCCGCTGGCGTCAATGCGCTCGCTAGCAATACCACTGGGCCTAACAACACGGCGATGGGTGTTGGCGCGCTCTCCAGCAACACCTTCGGAGGCGGTAGCACGGCTGTCGGTTATCAAGCGCTCGCAAGCCAAACCGGCCGCGGCGGCAGCACGGCTTTTGGTTCCAGAGCACTCGCAACCCAAACCGACGGAGAAGCCAACACTGCCACTGGCGCTGCAGCGCTCGAAAACACCAGCGGCAGCGGCAACACGGCCGACGGTTTTACAGCGCTCCGCGACAGCACTGGCAACGACAACACCGCCTTGGGCGCCGGAGCCGGTGGAAATGTCACCACGGCTAGTAACGTTATCTGTATCGGCGCGGGAGTCTTCGGTGCGAACGTGGACGACAGCTGCTTTATCGGAAATATATTCGGCTCGACGTCTGCCAATGGCGTTGGAGTCCTCGTCAATTCAAACGGGAGGCTCGGAACGATGACTTCCTCGGCTCGCTACAAAGACGAGATCAAACCCATGGCCAGGGCGAGCGAGACGCTCTTTGCACTTAGACCGGTTACGTTCCGCTACAAGAAGGAGATCGATTCGGCAGGCATTCAGCAGCTAGGCCTGGTCGCAGAGGAGGTGGAAAAGCTGAATCCTGACCTGATTGTGCGTGACAAAGAAGGAAAACCCTACGGCGTCCGCTACGATCAAGTAAACGCGATGTTGCTCAACGAGTTTCTCAAAGAGCACAAAGCATTCGTCGAAGAACAGCGCAAAGTGCAGGAGCAAGGCGCAACTATTGCGCGTTTAGAACAGCAAATCGAAGCACTCACTATGGGACTACAGAAAGTGACCGCAAAGCTCGGCGCAGCAAGTCCGTCCGATGGCGGACTTGAATTGAGCAAATTCGCCACAGAACGAATCCGCCGTGGCGGACCCGCGCCGCAAACCGTCCTGAATAATCGCTAGAGTCGGTCAATTAACCGAAGCAATGAGCCGTCGTGCTTCACCGCATGACGGATTTTGTTTGTCGCGTAACGCTCACCAATCTTTGAACTCGCCCGTCCTCGTGTGTCTCGATTAGGTTGCCGGCTTCATCGCATGCACGAATCAGAGCATCGCGTGAGCGGTTCCGAACCTTCGGGTGCCTGAGTGCGTTGGCCGCTGGTTTCGATCTGTCCCTTCGGATCGAAAGCGAACAGTAGAATGATCAAAAAAAAGACGATCGCAGTTATGCTCATGGCGTTTTCGGGTCACCGGCAAACAATCGCCGCGGCGAGAAGGCCGAGGAAAACACCGACGAAAGGACTTGAGATGGCGAACCAGAAAGAAAAACCCCAGCCTGAATCTTGGGCAATTGAATTTGTCTTCACGTTATTATCTAAAGGATTTCAAGTTCGACATTTCACAAATGCGTGAAATTTCTTACGCAATGAAGTGATGATGCGCACATTCGAAAAGAGTCTCAGACGCGCAAATCTATAGAAGAACGTTCCCGGCGGGAATGAAGCCGATGGGAATCGAGCGACATAGACGAAGCCCGCAGGGTGAGCAAGCGGGAGCCAGCGAATGGAGCCAGCGGGAAGCGGTGCGACATAGACGCAGCAAAGCGGAGGTCGCAGACCGAGAACTGGGAAGTTCGAGTCAATCAATCGAAGCCCAAGCTAAAGCACGTACCCCAGTGTCAAAGACTCACAGGATTAAAGAACCGTTCCCGGCGGGAATCGAACCCACATTTAAGGTTTAGGAAACCTCCGTTCTATCCGTTGAACTACGGGAACAGCGACAATTGCGATTTTAGATTTTCAATTGCCGATTGCAAACAGCGCACAGCGAGCAGCATTAAATTCTGCAAGCCTGACGTGCACTCGGGATCCGCAGCGCAGCTGCTCGATCTTTTTCGAAGCTTCCGCTTTGGTCCAATTCTGATCGAATTCTTCCTTAGCTTCGCGGCAAAGCGTCTGGAGATAAGAGCGCTGTGGGCCAGTCATGGGCTCATCTTTTGTTACCCACGCATCGGGATCTTTCTCCGGATTGAGTGCCGCCGGCGGTACATCTGGCGGAACGTCGTCGGCTTTCATCAAAGGCAGATTCGTTTCCGCTGCTGCCACTGGACTTGCCGAAAATAGCCGGTCAGCACTACGATCTGCCGAGAACGTTCGAGCGCGCGATTGCGACTGCGGTTTTGAGGTCGGCAGCGGCCGCGAAGTTGCTGTAGGAGTCGCGGTTGGTGTCAAGGGCGCGGCATCGGGGTAGGTCGCGGGGAAGGTGGAGGCGGCACCGGTGTCAGGTGAGGAGGCGGAGTGGGCCGGGGTGGCGATGTCGGGTGGGGCCGTGGCGTCGGAGGCGCCCAAGGCGAGACTGGGTAATTTCCCGAGAATGCCACGTTAGGCTGGCCAGACTGATCAGTGATCGCCCCGGCAGCAATGCTCGCCGTCAAACTTCCCCCGGTGGGGATATCCAGTGTGAATTCGGTAGTCAGGTTTCCATGGATCACGGCGACCCCAGTCACAGTGGCGCCCTGAATACCGCTCAGCGTAAGATCGGTAGGTTGAACTGATGCCGGATCGACAGGCTCGTCCCAGTTCACGTCATAAGTGTATGTCCCCGGTGCCGGCGGAGAGAACGTGCCACCAATAAGCGGAGTGGTCCAAATGACTTTTAACCAGGTGCCTGTAAAGGTGAAGAAACCATTGCCGTCATTAGCCCAGCCCAGCCCCTCGTTAGGCCAGCCCTCCTGGCGCGCGGCGTTATCAATAACAAGGTCGGGCGCACCATCGCCAGTCATATCGACCAAGTGTATCCAGGCTACCGGGCTCGCATTATTACCTATCCACGTGCTGAGATCGTGGATCAGCCGGGGCAACGATTCGTCTGTAAATACGCGGTGGCTTGTCTGCATTATCACCTGAAAGTAAAAGCTGCTATAGAATGAGTCCGTGCGAGTAATCACGAGGTCCCGTAATCCGTCATGATTTATGTCTTCCGCATCAATGTCTAGTATGGTATCAAACTGAGCCACGCTTGGTAGAACGTTTTTATTTACATCGCTGTAAAACCCCGTGCCATCTCCCCAAAATATTTCTGGCGGTACAAAATTTGGCTCATCTGTACCTCCAACGACCAGATCCAGATTGCCGTCGTAATCGACGTCAATCAGTTCACTGCTCCAAAATGGTGCCACCCCAAGGCTAGAAGGCACTCGCGTGGTATCAACCGTGAAATGACCCTGCCCATCGTTGATAAGAAAATAGTGGAGTTCATCAAATGGAGGAGGGGGTGTTGGTTTTCTACGAAAATGGCCATATGCCCACTATGATCGATGTCTCCTGCACTCCCTGTATGATGATTTCCCACCAGATCCATAAAGGAGCTCTGGTATACCAAATGTCCCGTCCCGTCGGATAAAAGTAGCCAGTTATGGCTTCCTGGGAAGGGCTCCGCATCTATCCCGAAGTCCACGAAAAAGATGTCAGGCCAGCCGTCTCCGTTAAAGTCTGCCACAAGTACCTTACGGGGGTTGATAGGTTCAGGCACTTCGCCTGAGATTATTTGTGTAGTCCCGTCTATGTAGCCCCCTCCTGGTTGGCCAAGAGCGATTACGGGAGCACCCCCTGTCACACTAACTGGGTTGCCAAAGACCACATCTGGAATCCCGTCGCGATTGAAGTCTCCGTAGGCAACAGGAGCAGGATCATTGGGCGGATACCCAAGCGTTGTCAGAACGGCTTCAATGTCAATTGGGTATGGAACCTTTGAGTTACTGTACGAGCTACCAATGTCGGCCGTCAGCGGCGGCGTTGGCCTTGGGGCAGGCGTTGGACGTGGCCGTGGGGTCGGCAGAGGCCCGCTATTTGCGGTTACTGCGCCCATGGCGAAAATGAGAACCGCAAACACGACGTAAATGAACTGAGTTATCGTTTTCATTTGCTTTTTGCTTTCATCTTTCTTCTGCGGAATTTGCCGTCCGAAGTTTTGGAAATTCTTCCGGAATCGGAAAAATTTTGGTTGAGCGTGAGATTCTTGGGGGAGTACAAGAAGCGCGCAGTTTAACAACCCGTCACCGCTCAGCAAGCATTATTTATCTCTCCTGCGGAACTAGCTGCGTGACATGACTCACGCTGCAATAGTCCACGGTTGCGCTTTACCGGGACTACGGCTGCAGCTTATGGCGCAGAGCCGGTCTTAGCTAGGAACCATGCCCGCAGTGACATGACAGGATGCTGATCATGCGACGTCGGTAATTACGCGCTGATACAGCGCCTCGTATCGAGGCAGGATGCGATCTGCCGAGAATTGTTCGAGCGCGCGATTGCGACTGCGTTCACCCAGTTCTCGGGCCAGATCCGGAGATTCGACCAACATATCCAAGCCAGCCGCCGCAGCGGTTACATCGCCGAACGGATACAGAGGACAAGAATCTCCTATGACTTCGGGAATGCCACCGACGCGGAAGGCGACGACAGGTTTTCCATAGAACATTGTCTCAAGAATGCTCAGGCCGAAGCTTTCGTATTCGGATGTGTAGAGTCCCGCATCGGCGGCCTCCACATATTCGTCCACGACGGCTGTGTTTTGGCGAACAATGACACTTTCCCGAAGTCGCAATTCATCGAGGAGGGGTTCGTAAGGATCAAAAGGGCCGCCTGCCATAATGAACAATCGAGCGCGCTTGCGATTCTTCGACATCGCGATGGTGCGCAGCAGTAGATCGATGCGTTTTACCGGTCGCAGACTCGACATGTGCAGCACAAGAAATTCGTCGGTGATGCCGAGATCGCGTCGAACTTCCTCGCGACTTCGCTTCGGTTTATTCGGAGTGAAGAAATTCGGAATGACTTCAATCGGTCGTTTCAGACGAAAGATTTCCTGCGTTTGGTCCCGAAGACTTTCCGAAACTGCCGTCACCGCATCGGAGTGCACAAGGGCGTGCTCGATCGCGGTGCGGTAATCGGGATCTTGCCCCAGCAGATTGGTGTCGGTTCCATGCAACGTCGTCACGATGCGCGGCGCTGACGGACCTAACATCTGCGAGGCCAAACACGCGGCGAGTGCGTGTGGCACCGCGTAGTGAACATGAAAAAGATCGAGCTGCTGGGAACGCGCAACTTCCGCCATCTTCACCGCGAGCGGCAGAGTGTAATCGGGCGATGGAAACAAAGGGTTATGCGCAACGTCGACTCGATGGAAATGGAGATTGTCCTGCGGCAGGTCCAGCCTAACGGGTTGAGCGTAACTGAAGAAGTAAACTTCGTGGCCGCGTCGCGCCAACTCTGACCCGAGCGCCGTCGCCAGGATTCCGCTTCCACCGATCAACGGAAAACACGCGATCCCAATTTTGAGCGGCTCCGATTTCATCACCCCTCCGTGTAGGATTTGCCAGAGTCGGAAATCTCGTCGCGCCTGACGAATTTCACCTCGGGAGCTTCCGCCTTGTTGATGTAATCCTGCTCGCTCGCGCCGGCGATGTAATGGGTGCACCGAATCACCGATTGCATCCAAACGAAACGCGTGTCTCGGGTCGGGCTGATTTGTTCCGGACCGAATTCGCCCCCGGGAATTTCCAGAAACCGATCACCGCCTTTGTGCAGCAGCAATTTTTCGTCGCGATAACGTGCACGTACGATTTCTCCTTCATACGGTTGATCCACGAAATAGTCCGGGACCGCAACAGCACGTGCTCTGAACTGGGGTGTGCTGGAGCGCTCGACACGGACACCGTCCAGCAAACCCATTCGGGTGTACATCTCGAGACAGAAATCGGCGACGTTCGACGATGTAGTTTCCTTGAAGTGTTCAACAAGGGGGTGCGAAACGTAACTTGGAAGTTGGCGCGCAGTTTTCTCGTGCCATTCCGGAAGAACGCGTTTCGCGTAGAGCGGGGAAAACTGCTTTTGGATCCGATTCTCGAACTGAAAATTCAGAGCTACTTCCCGGTTGCTGTGGTGGTCTCGCAAAATGGTACTTGTCTCGCGCGGGTCATGATCGCTGTCGTGACAGAAAAAGACGATTTCTCCGCCGATCTCCTTTTGCAGCCGGCGAGCCGTCACAATTTTAGCGAACAAGAATCGCTTTGGAAAAAATCCGCACGGTTGCTGGCCGAAACAAATAATCGGGTGATCCATGGCTCAGCGCGAGCTTCATACCCCGGTGGGTGCTTTTGTGCTGCGAAATAGAGTTTGCTGCAGGATCGGCGCGAGAATCAGCACGGCCGCGCACCCAATTAAATTATACCAGAGGTAACCAATGTTTGTCGTCGCGAACAAAACGAAGACGAGCGTTTGTGCAATGAGCGCCGCAAAAAACACCGCTGATCCGGTAACTCTACGAATAAAGAAAGCTGTCAGGAAAAGACCGAGGATGCTGCCATAGAAGACCGAGCCCAGAATGTTGCCTGCTTCGATGAGATTCTCGACCAGACTCGCAAATGAAGCGACGCCTATGGCGATCAAACCCCACGCCGCTGTCAGCGCCTGGGCCGCGATTACGTAATGATGGTCGCTCGCGTTCGGCCGGATCAACGGCCGATAAAAGTCGATCGCTGTGGTGGACCCGAGAGCATTTAGAGTTGCTGCCATTGCGGACATGGTGGCGCACAAGATCACTGCGATGAGTAATCCGACAATTCCGTGCGGCATCTGTTGAAGAATAAAAGTGATGAATACGTAATCCGATTCCTTGCTTTTCGGATCCACGCCCGCTTGCACGAGAACTGCCTTGGTTTGATCCCGTAACGCGTGCGCCTCCGCATCCAGTTTATGTAGCTGGTCCATCGCCGCATCGCGCTCGCTTGACGATGCAATGGAAACGGCCCGAATCGCTGCGAGTTTTTGCGTGAAGACCTCATCGAATTGCGTCTGCAACTGCGTTAACTGTGGCGCATAGCCGTTCTCCAGCGCGCGATGGTACGCGGGTTGATTGAAGTAAACCGGCGGCTTTTCGAATTGGTAGAACATGAAAACAATCGCGCCGAGCAGCAGAATGAAAAACTGCATCGGGACCTTCACTGCGGCGTTGAAGAGCAACCCGAGACGGCTCTCTTTCAGCGAGCCTCCCGCGAGATATCGTTGCACCTGTGATTGGTCCGCTCCGAAATACGATAGCGCGAGGAAAAAGCCACCGATCAAGCCCGACCAGAATGTATATCGCTTGTGCGGGTCGACCGAGAAGTTGACGGCCTCCAGTTTGCCCATTTTACCCGCGATCGACAGCGTGTTTTCAAAGGAGAGATCGGGGGACAACCGATAAACGGCGACTGCAAATGCAATCGCCATGCCGACCAGGATCACGATCATCTGGTAGCGTTGCGTGATGCTTACAATTTTGGTCCCTCCGATCACTGTGTAGACAATGACGACACCACCCGCGAGCCAGATGGTCAGGTTCAAATGCCAGCCGAGTAGCGCGGAGAGAATAATAGCCGGCGCGTAGACCGTGATTCCGGCAGCAATGCCTCGCTGGATGAGAAACAAAAATGCGCCGAGTAACTGCGTCTTTCGATCAAAGCGTTGGCCAAGGTACTGATAGGCCGTGTAAACTTTCAGCCGCTGAAAGATCGGAACGAACACTGCGCACACGACGATGAGCGCGAGCGGTTGCCCAAAATAATTCTGGATAAAGCCTATGCCGCCTTCATACGCCAGGCCGGGCATGGAAAGGAACGTGATCGGGCCAGCCTGTGTTGCGAGGACAGACAGGCCGATCGTGGCCCAGCGAATACTCGCATCGCCTTTGAGATATTGGCCTAACGAGGCGCTGCCGCGCGTTTGCCAGAGGCCGTAAAGTGGAATCGCCAGGATCGTGGCGATGAGAACAAGATAATCCAGCCGGTTCACGAGAACCGGAGAGTAAACAGGTAGAGGAGCATTACCTCCACCGCAAAAAGTGAAAGCGCGAGGCTGTACGCTTTGCGCCAGGAACGTGCATCTGCGTTGTCATCTCGTTCGCTCATTTTCCCAACGACAACATGTTCGCGAATAAGCGATAAGCTCCCGGAACACCGGCTGGCAACTGCCGAAACCAGGAATAGCCAGTATAGACAAAGAAACCTTTGCCTGACTTTGCAACCAGAAGACCGCCGTCGAGTGGTTTTTCCTTTGGATCGTTGCACGACAGGATCGGTGTCCAGGCGGGATCCCACTTGTTAGGAAAATAAAGTCCGCGTTCCTGAACCCATCCGTCGAAGTCTTTTGGTGTGATTTTGTTCGGGATGTTAATGATTGGATGATTCGGCGCCAGCACACGCACTTGTGCATTTTCGTCAGTGACGCGATCGCGTGAAATCTCTAATGGATACGGTCCCAGTTGGTTGGTCTTAAGATCCGCGGTTGTGTTGTACTGTGCGATGGCAACTCCGCCTTCTTTTACATAGGCAAATAATTCCGGCAACCAGTTGGAAATTCGATCTTGCGTGTTGTAGGCGCGAATCCCCAGAACGACGGCAGAGAACTGCGCCAGGTTCTTCGCCGTGATGTCCGGTTCGCTCAATATCTTCACTGAATACCCGATTTGCCTCAGGCTTTCCGGAATATCATCGCCGGCGCCGGGAATGTAACCGATGCGGTCGCCTTTCTTGAGGATATCGGCCCGAACAAGTTTGGCTTCCGCCGGTGGCATCAGCGTCTGTACGCCGATATGCGGATAGGAAATGCGGACGCGCTCGAACGAATAGTCGCGACCGTCAATCGAAACGATTGCTCGCAACGTGCCTTCGCCATTTTGATTCGGTGGTTTAATGCTAAACGTAGCCACCATCTCGGCATCGCGTGCCTTCAGGTCTACCGGGATAGACGCCGGAGAGACTTCCCATCCCTGCGGTGCAGCCAATTTGAGTTCTCCTTTCACAGGCCCGGTGGCCGCGGTGACGTGTACTGAAACAGTCTTCGATTCGTTCGTCGGGAACACCAGCACGTAGTTCGCCACGTTCGCGAAAACCGGCGGCGCAATGACCAACAGTCGGGGCACTTCACTCGGGAGCGTATCAGCTGTGCGGTACCTTGTGTCCACCGTGTACCGCAGTTCCTGTCCGCTGACTTGCAAAACTACCTCGACCGGAAGAGCAGGGGGATTCTCGGGCAGACCGATAAGCTTTTGATCGTCGACGGCGAAAGCGCCTAGCGTTCCGGGTTTACGAAGCCAGTATGGCTGGGAATAAGGAGTATTCTCCGGGATGCGGCACGTGAGATCCTTCTTAACGAGTTCATTGGATGGAAGCGCCGCATCGATTTTGTTTGAATCGCCAGTGTTGGGAAACCGTGCTTCTTGCAGTGTAACCGGAACGTTCGAGCGATTGATTACCTCCAGCGTAATGCTCGCCGTTTGCCCTGGTGTGACAGCTTCCTTGGCGGTCGACGCTTCCACATGCAAGCCGAGACATGCCGCGATGATCTTGTCCAGCTGTGCTTTTTTCTCCGCGATCCAGGACTCATCCTGAATTCCACTTATCGCCTGCCGTAACTTCAACAACTCAGGCACCGACGCAGCCGGATCGGCGGGATTGAACTTTGAAATGATCTGACGAATTTGTGCGGCAACGGATTCGGAATTCGCAACGCGCGACCAGGTCGTGTCGACCCCTTCGAAAAGCGAGCTCGTCATCGGCTGACCTTCCAACGGTTTGAAATATTCCTTTCGCACTCCGCGTCGCGGCGCGCCGCCGACGCCCTGGCTCTTGTGCATACTGATACTGGCCGCCGCGATTTCCGTGTACGCTTTGCCGAGAAGCGGATTGTAACCGCCGGCTTCCAGAACCATTAAACCTGTCGGATCGAATGGAAGATTGCGGTTGGTAAAGAAAAACGGAGATGTGTTCCAAACCAGCCGCGTCGCTTGCCACGGCTTCAGGAAAGCCAGTTGCTCTGGAAAACGATTTGGGTCGGCCGCTGCTGAGAATGCTTCTTGCGCCAGAATCGCCGACGCCGTGTGATGGCCATGCGTCTTTTGATCCTCGGGACTGAAGCGCGTCACTATCACATCCGGTCGGAAATCCCGGACGATCCATACGACGTCAGCAAGAATTTTGTCGTGATTCCAGATGCGCATCGTTTCGTCAGCTGTCTTCGAAAACCCGAAATCGATCGCTCGTGTGAAGAATTGCCTGGCGTGGTCGATGCGCCGTGCATCGAGCAATTCCTCTGTTCGAATAACGCCGAGCCGCTCGCCCAGTTCCGGGCCGATCAAATTCTGGCCGCCGTCCCCGCGCGTCACCGAAAGATAAGCGGCGTCGTAAAGCGAACCGTTGGCCCAGAACGCCATCAGATTTGTGTTTTCGTCATCCGGATGGGCCGCGATGTAAAGAACGCGGCCAAGCACGTTGAGCTTTTGTAGTGCGAGCTGAATCTCGCTCCCGTTCATCTGGTCTGAAGACAATAACGGCGGCGCATCGGCGTAATTGGCCGACTTGGCGACAGCGAGGATCGCCACTACGATGGCTGCTCGCCAACAACGCTTTCTGTAGCGGCGGTCTCTGACCGCCGATCGCGCGATGCGATGGTGCGTCACGTGCAACGGCGCACTTTCCGGTTCTGAACGTCGCATCGAAGCTATCGTCCGAAGTCTGAGATAGCCGGCGTTATTTGTTGATGTCCTGCTTCGCCTCGAGTCGGTCGATCAGGCCCTGGATGCTCTGCTTCTGCGCATCACTAGGAGCGGTAGCTTGCGCCTGCTTGGCATCACTGAGCGCGCCCGCGAAATCGCCGGATGCAGATTTGAGACGGGCTTGGGCGAGATATCCGAAGACTCCGTTCGGGAAACGTTTTGCCACCTCTTTAAAGATTTCCATGGCTTCAGCGCCATGCTTCTGATTTTGCGAGCGCCGGCCGTACGAATACAACTGCGGTGCATCCGCTTTCGCCAGCGCCTGAGACCAGACAGTTTTCGCCTCATCAGGCCGGTTCAGAGCTTTCAGGATATCAGCCTTGGTGCTGAGGTTATCGAATCTTTCCTCGTTTTGGATTGAGCCGTCTGCCCAGCGCAATGCTTCATCGAGATTAATTTTTTTGCTTAAGCAAAATTGAGCCGCTGCGTCCATAGCCTCCCACGTGAACTGGGCGCGACCTTTTAGCTGCGCCCGAATGTCGGCGAGCGTCTGCTCCGAGTCCTTGATCGAGACGTTGAACGGGACGCCCAACTTCTCCCACTTCAGCGTCACCGCCGTGGAATCTGGTTTCAAATTTTCAAATTCGAACTCGAGCGCCTCTTCGTTATCAACTAGAGGCCGTGGTTTCACGTTCACGCGCAAAGCATCTTCCTTCTGGTCATAACCGTAGCTGCCCCAGGCTGTGTTCGTTTTCGAAAAGATGACCGTCCACGAATCCTGGTTCGGGATCATGTGCAGACCATAAATTCCTTTCGCGAGCGGTTGCCCCTCCACGGAAACTGGATCGCTGAATTCGATCGTGGTGTTTTCGTTAGCACCTGCGCGCCAAACCTGGCCGTACGGAACAAGGCCGCCCCAAATTTTTCGCCCGTTCACCAATGGGCGATGGTACTTCACCGTAATGTCCGTCAGACCGATGCGCTGTTTCACCTCCGCCGCCTGGCTGACATCAGGCAGGGTTATATCTTGCGCGGAAGTGATTTGGAAAAGACCGATAACGGCGAGACAAAGAACAAGCGGCTTAAGCGTGATTGTTTTCATATTGTGGCGGTTACCCTTCCCAAATTTTCGATACTCCGCTACCAGATAATTCACAGATTTTCGGCTCCGGGCGGGTGAGGGGATGCAAAGCAAACGCATCCTGTGCGCCACTCTACTCCACTTCGTACGTCGTGATCTCCAACTGGTGGCCGTCGGGATCGCGGAAATAAATCGAGTGCGAAATTTCGTGGTCTTGGAATTCGAATTTGATTCCGCGCTTCTCCAGTTCCCGTTGCGCAGTACGAAAATTTTTGCGATCCGCGCGAAACGCCAGATGAAGCATTCGAATTTCGCGATGCGCAGACGTTTTCGGCTCCTGGTTCGCGGGGAACAAGGCGATCCCGGTATTTCCTTTGCCAATAAAAGTCGGCACTCCGTTCCACATACCTTCATGAAGTCGCTCGAACCCGAGGACGTCGATGTACCATTTGGTCGATCGTTCGATGTCGCGCACGCCCATGGCTATGTGATCAATGCCTTCGAGTTGCATGGAATGTTGGACAGAATGTACAGAATTTACGGAATCGCTGAGACGATAAATGTGGAACGCGTTGTCCTCAACGCGTTGACAATCGATGTGGCTTTGCCGCCTAATATTTGCGCCTTTTGCGATTCGTCGCCATCGGCTTCAGGAAAAGTCGATCTACCTTACGAGCTAACCGCTCTGTCCTAATCGCGCCGCTCACCAAAATTTTGAAGTTCGCAAGCGGTCGTCCAGCTTCCCACTTCGTAACGCCTCGAGAAATGCTGCGTAATCTTTGAACGGACCTCCAACGGCGCTCCAAACTACGATCGGTTTCGCGTCGCCCTTCGCCAGTTTCGCAACCAACACGTGAAAGGTGTGCGCGATCCCGCCGCGTTCGTAATGCACGACGTAATAATCGCCGCCGATCACCGCCCAAATCAGGCGTTTGGCCGGGAGACTTGGATCCGTGATAGCATCAGTCGCGCTCCACTTCCCGCCCGGCTCTGCGATCTTGTCGCCGCAAAGCGTCACGATTGCCAGTGGTAGATCGGTGGTGGAGTGAACCACGTGAAAGCGCGAGGATTCCTGCAATGCTTTACGATCTTCTGCCAGGAGCTTCGTTACGTCTGCGTAGCACAAGTGTTGAATCGAAACGGCGAGTAGCAGGTAGAGACCAATATATTTCATGCACATTGCGACCATTTACCGACGAGTGATCTCACTCTGATCGCTTTCACTTCAATTCTGCCTTGGCAAATACTTCGAGCATCTCCTTTTCTGATGGCGGTTGCAGAACATTATGCGCTGCAAAATCTTCAGCCTGCGGATAATTCGTAGCGCGAATACGCTCAGCCGCTTTCACCAGATCGTACTCGGTGTGCCGGAGCTCAACGTCGGGCCCAAGTACAAGCCAATAGGCGCCTGGTTTGCCAAAAGGCATTCCCACACTCCCAGCGTTGACGACTCGAATCCTTCCGACCATTCGATCAAACTGCATGTGGGTATGACCGCAAACGACTAAGCGCGCGTCGACTCCTTCAAAGATTGGTAAGAGGCGATCTTCAGGTGTCAGTCGGGTGAAGACCTCTGTTTCGCTGCGTGGCGTACCGTGGCAGAACAGCACCTGGCCCAGGCCGTCAATCTCGACATGGAGCGTTTTAGGCCAACGCGCTAGCACCGGCTCGAATTCTGGCTGGAGCTGTGCGGCAGTCCAACGATAGACTTCGACGATGCTTTCCGGAGGACGCGCGCCTGAGGTCGTGCCCCAGTAAGTGACCGATCCGGTCTGCGCCTCGGCCATTTGGGACAACATGGCCAGTTCGCCGTTGCCGCAAATGAAGTGCACAGGCAGGTCCATGCTTTCATTTCATCCTTCATAATTCATCTCTCAGCCTTTCAGTACAATGGCGAGGGATTGGCTGGAGCGATTGGCTGGAGCGATTGGTTAGACCCATTGGTTTCAATGCAAGATCAGTCTTTCTGAATTCTTTGATGTGTAAATCTTTTCGCCATCGCGTAAACCGAACTGTTTCGCGAGCTGCGAGACACGTCGATGAAAGGCAAGCGCGGTAGCGCTGTCGCGGTCTCCAAAGGCTGTCCACATGTATTTGCCATCGAAGGTCATTTCCAGCTTCACATGAAGCTTCTCCGCCTTGTTATAGCGGAAGAATGGCAGAGAAAATACGCCGGCGTGAACCAGCGCTTGATGGAATGCGTGTGCCTTTTCAGGCGACCACGATTTAAACACGCCTGATTTTGGCGGCCACCAAACCCCCTCCTTCTGTCCAAATGGCAGGCCAGGAGGATACCACTGCCGCAATGCTTCTACTTGTGCGCCGCGTGTTCCACCCTGAGTGACGATTAGCGTCGTAACTTGATAGTATGGCGGTCCTTCCTCCTCGTACTCGTACCAAAAGCGATCAGGTGAGCGAACTTGGGACCAGTTTCGCGGGAGAAGGCTGCTGTGCCGACGCGCTGACCGCGAGGAGGAACGCTGCGAGTAATGGGAGAACACGCACTAGGGTCTAACGAGAATTCGGCCTGAAAAATCTGCTATTAATTGCAGATAAAATCTATCTAATTCGGTTGTTTCCAAGCAGCGGCATGGGCGTCAAGATTGTGAATGTCCATGTACAACGGCATAGGCGCAGATTTTAGCGAGATATAACGCGGTGCAAAACGCTGCTCTCGGGAGCGTGACTTAACGTTTGGTAAACAACGCAATAGCGTTCGGTCAGACGCAGAAGTGTTGCGATCTGCTCTTCGCTCGCGTCGGTGTCCAGGTCGATGTTCACTCGAATCTGCTTAAAACCGACGGGTACATCCTTGGAAACGCCGAGCGTGCCGCGAAAATCGAGATCGCCTTCCGCGCGAATTGTCGCGCCACGTAACGAAATACCAAGCGCAGTAGCGACGGCGCGTAATGTGACACCTGCGCATCCGACCAGCGCTTCGAGCAACATATCGGCGGAACACGCGCTGTGCCCATCGCCACCGGTCGCCGGATGAAGACCGGCTTCAACGCGCGCTTTTCCGGTTTCGATTTTGCATGTCATGTTTTCGCCGACGCGTCCCTCGGCCTGCAGCGTGACCAATGCCGTCTCAGGACGCTCGCGATACTGCGCTTTCAGCGGCGCTTGCAATGCTCTTAACTCGTCTGCTGTCATTGTTTTATCTTCACGTGTTCAGGCGTGATTTTCAAAATTTGAAATCAGCAACTGCTCATGCATTCCGCGAGTCTTGCCTCTCCCTTCCCAAAGGAGAGGGTAGGGTGAGGGTTCAGTCCTCGAGGAAAGAGCAATTTTCACCCCTCACCTCAATCCTCTCCCCTTCAGTGGCAGAGGTGGATTCACTCGCCCCGGCCAGCAGGTGACTAGCTCGGCTTAATGTTTTGATTCACGCGGAAGAAATTATCTGGATCGTATTTCTTTTTGATCGCGACCAGCCGGTCGTAATTGCCGCCGTAGGTTTTCTTCACGCGTTCCTCGCCTTCGTCGCCCATCAGGAAGTTTACGTACGCTCCGCCAGCCGAGTACTGATGCACCGCATCGTAATAGCTCTTCGTCCACGAAACGATTTTGTCCTTGTTTGCCGGATCAGGATCAACACCAACGATGACCTGGGCCCACATCGCATCGCGATAATTCCACGCAGTATCATTTTTGCCTACGCGTGCGGCTGCGCCGTTGATCGGATACATGTGCATCGTGGAATGCATTGTTGGGAGCGCTTCACCAAACCGAACGTGCTGCGCAATTGCGTCGTCGCTTATTTCATTCACAAAATCGGCGCGCCAGTACCATTGCAGGCCCGGAGGATAAAGCGCATCGAACATGCTTTGCAACGCCGGCTGCGGCAGCGGCCCCACGAAATCCAGAGCAGGTTTTTTGAATGCCCGGATCGGATCGAATGTTTTTTCTGCTTTTTCCTGTGGTCCCGTGTATGCCCAAACTACTCCGCACATTTTTTTCATGTGCAGATGTTCGGGGAAAGGCGGAGCGGGCGGGACCGTTAAAAATGCGAAGAAGCCATTCAGATCATCGGGTGCCGTTGGAATAAGATCGCGATACCATTTCATCACGTCGGCTGTCTCGCTCAGTTCGTACAGCATGGGACCCCCATAAACTGTGTCGATCGGATGCAGCTTGAACGTGAACGAAGTTACAACGCCAAAATTGCCGCCGCCGCCGCGAAGCGCCCAGAACAAATCCGGATTCTCATCGGCATTTGCCTTTACAAATTTGCCGTCCGCCAGGACGACGTCGGCAGAGAGCAAATTATCGATGCTTAATCCGCATTTGCGGGTGAGATGACCGACGCCACCGCCCAGGGTTAATCCGCCGACACCGGTGGTGGAAATAATGCCGCTCGGCGTAGCAAATCCGAATGCATGAGTGGCATGATCAACGTCGCCCCAGACGCATCCGCCACCGGCTGTGACAGTGCGAGCCGCAGGATCGACTCGCGTGTATTTGATCGGCGCGAGATCGATCACCAAACCGTCATCACAAATTCCCAGACCGCCGGCGTTGTGTCCACCGCCGCGGATGGAGACGCGCAGATCGTTATCTCTGGCGAAGTTCACTGAACGGATGACATCTGCGACATCAGCACACCGCGCGATCAACCGCGGTTTCTTATGGATCATGCCGTTGTAGACCTTGCGGGCTTCATCATAATCTGCGTCGCCCGGCTGGATCAGTCTGCCTCTGAGGCTTCGTTTTAGTTCGGTAATGGAATCTTCGTTGAGCATAGCAAGGGAATTGTAACCGACACCGTTAGCCTGTGTTACCAAACGATCAAGGAATGACGGCTTCCCAGCCGTCGATTTTAGATTTCGGCGGCTGCCCCCCCTTTCGCCGAGGCTACGGTGGGCAGGCAAGCCGCCGCTCTTGCGATGTCTGCCTTTTCCAATTGAAACTGAGATTCATTTATGGTTAGCCTCTTGGCAGAGGCGAACCCGCAATGTCTCACCCCTACAAATCTTGGACGCGGCGCGATTTCTTGAAACTCGCCGGTCGCGCGGGATTGCTCGGTGCTTTTCCGACACTGGCTAGTGCGGCTGCTGCGCTTGAGCCGGACACCGTCTGCATCTCAATCCTGCACACAACGGATTTGCATGGCCATATTTTGCCGACGTCTGATTACGATGGAATTGCTGATCGCGGCGGTTTGGCGCGTTGCGTCACGCAAATCCGCCGATGGCGGCGGCAAAATCCGAACTCGATCCTGGTCGATGTCGGCGACGTCTATCAAGGCACAGAGGTGAGCCTCCGAAACAAGGGCGAACTGATGATCGATCTTTTCAATCACCTCAAATACGACGCCTGGGTGATCGGCAATCACGAATTCGATTGGGGAATCGAGCCGTTTACTAATGCGCTGCAAAAATCGGCAATGCCGGTGCTGGGTGCGAACACAACGTTAGACGGAAAACCCGCTGGCTCATCTTCCGATTCGCAACATGTGTTCGCAAAGATTCAGCCATTCATCGTGAGACAAATTGAGAGCATCAAAGTCGCAATTATCGGAATCACAACGCCGGGCATGTCGTTCTGGCTTCCGCGAGAGTTTACCGTTGGAATCGATTTTCCACATCCCGTTGAGGGTGTACGCCGCGCAATTGCGAAAGCGAACAGCGAAGGCGCGGACGCGATTGTGCTCACAGGTCACATGGGACTGAAGCCGCGCACGGGCGGCGATGACTTTGCGAACACGGTAATGGCGTTGACTTCCGAGTTCCCGGATGTAGCAGCGTTCATAGCGGGCCACACTCATCAGGCGGTTCCAAATCGCCTAACAAATCGCGTGCTTTTCACGCAGGCGGACCACTTCGGAATTCACGTTGGCCGCGTCGATCTGTTGTTTGATCGAAATTCGAAGAAATTGCTACGTCGTGAAGCGATCTGTGAACTGATGGATAGCCGTTTCGATCCGGATCAAGTTGTCCTTTCCAGAGCAGGATCGCAGCTTGCGGAATCGGAGTCGTCGCTTGCACAGCCGATCGGCGAGTTGAGCGAGACGCTACACGCTCGCGGCCGGCGCGGTCACCCGAGTGAAATCGAGAAGCTGATCGGCGCCGCGATTACGGAGACATTGGCGGAACGCAGCATTATGGTCGATGCGGTCATGCATGGCGTCTTCGATGAAAACGCTAAACTTGCCGCAGGCCTAACGACGGTAAACGACATTTGGAATATCATTCCCTACGAAAACCTCATCGTTACCGCCACGCTCTCTCCTGATGAAATAAAAAGCATGATGGAAGAAGTGTATGCCAGCCATGAGCCGCGAAGCTTGCTGGGGATCACACTCAGAGTGGAGGGTCGCGGTCCCGAGCGCAGGATTACCTCAATGACATTTCCAGATGGACGCGCGCTGGAGCGCGATAAGAGATACCTGATCGCGGCCAACAGTTTCGATGCACGGAGCGGCGGCCATCATTTCATGAAATTGCGAGCGTTGCTTGACAGACCGGAGTCGAATTGCGTTTTGCACCCCGTGCAAACACGCGACGCGGTCATCGATTATTTCCGGCGGCACAAAGTCGTGCGAAGGATTGCCGCGAGGCGGCCGTTGGATATTGCGGCGTAACGACGGACAAGATTCAAACGAATGCATTCGGCGGCAGTTCATGTTTAGCACCGAAGGCGCTATGTCACGTTCAGCTTGGGGCAACGTCCCAGGCCTTCGATTCTCCGAGTACCAAGCGCTGAAAGTGCGATTCAATCTGGCAGTTGTTGATCACATCGCATCGAATCAACCCGAAGTGAATCGCGCCTTCAGCGCTGATGTCGTGGAAATGTTCATGCATCCTGGGGCGCTGCCCCAGGCTTTAAATTGAACGCCGCGCCGTTGGCGCTAAACGCATACCCAATGGATTTTAAACGCGGCACGTTTACCACAGCGAATTCGTCCGGTGGTGGACTGGAAGCGTGCGCTCCCCGACTGCAGTTCGCCCTTGCAAAAAGAACCGCTTTCGCTTGCCTATTTGGCCATGCGACTTCGGATTTTTTGCTTTGTTGGTTTGTTGCTGGGTGCTGATCTTGCCTTAGCGCAGACGCCAAAACCTGGATCACCATCACCGTCACCGCGGCCAACGCTGCCAGAGGTTCGGCCAGCGTTGATCGGAACCGCGCCAAGTTCGCTGATCAACACGATGGACACCGCCGACCTGATCAAGAAGGGTCAAAAGGAAGCCGCCGTAATGTTTTCCTGTCTCGTCGCGCCGACTGGCCAGATCGTTACTAGCGGCGCGTATCGCGGTACGCTCGGATCTGAGCTGCTGGAGCAGGAATTACTGAAACGCCTGGCCACTGCCAAATTCATCCCGGCGATTCACAATCACGAGCCGGTCATCGCCATTTTTTACGGGACAGTGAAATTCGCAGTGGTGAACGGCAAACCGCGGCTGCGCATCTTTGCCAATCAGCAACTCAATGAAGTGGATAAGGAAACTGATTATATTGATCCCCAACCGTACGTCGGCCAGGATTCGAAATTTACTGGTCTACATTATCCTGAAACCGGCAGCACGGTGGCAGTCACTGGCGTTGTGGAGCTCGCGCTGAATGTCGATGCGAAAGGAAATCTGACGAACTTGCAGGTCTTATCTGAAGAGCCGCCGTTGCTGGGTTTCGGCGACGCAGCGTTAACCGATTTCAGCGGCGCGAAATTCATCCCGGCATTCCGTGACGGCCAACCGGTCGAATCCAATGTGAAGATTCCGGTTTTCTACAAGCCGTCGGCTTAACGTGTCGTGAGACAGGGCGGTGGGACGCACGAGTGGTCCATTATTAAGTCCCCGTCGCGGATGAATATGCGGCGTCCGTACGGATCGCTTTTACCTCTGGAGGGAGAAGGGAGGATGACGGTAGATCGAAAGCAACTGACTCGTACTGCGATCAAACCCCTCACCTCAATCCTATCCACTTCGCTAAGGGGAGAAGCGGCGTTTGCCGAGACTGAATAATGAAGAGGCACTACCAACCTGAGAAGAGCACTGAAAAGATTATCCGCTCCGCTTTCTTCAAGCGCGATCCGCTTACGTGTGCGCGCGAACTTATCGGCACCGAACTGATTTGGCGCGAATGCTCCGGGGTCGTCGTCGAGGTGGAAGCATATGCGGTAATCGATGACGAAGCCGCGCACACTTTTACACGGCCGAGCGCGCGTAGCTTTATCGAGCGAAACAAAGCGGGCGCGGCGTACGTCTATTTCAACTATGGCGTTCACTGGATGTTAAACGTGCTCGTCAAAGGCGACGCGAACGGCTTTGTTTTGATTCGCGCGCTCGAGCCACGGCGAGGAGCTGAACTGATGAAGCAGCGCCGTGGCATTAACGATCTGCGTCAGCTTTGCTCCGGTCCGGGCAAACTCACACAAGCATTTGCTATTACCGGCCGAGATCATGAGATGAATCTGTGCAGCGATTCGCGCCACTGCTTCGTCTCCAACTCACGCGCGACTTTCGATGTCGTGGCAGACAAACGCATAGGCATTAGCCGTTCTGCGCATCTGCCATGGCGATTTACGCTGCGCGGCAGCGAGTTCGTAAGTCGGCCGCCAAGGTAGGGGCGATTGACCTCAATGGCACGCGGCATGGCGGTTCGGGCGAACCGCCGCTACCTCATTGACTCGTGCGGCGCTTCACCGAAATTCTTGCCTCGGCAAAATTGTAGGATGTCTGTATCAGACGCCGGCGTTTCGTAGAAACGCCCTACAACGAATGAACAAAACCAAACAGCGCGTTTTGCTCGGTATGAGCGGTGGAGTGGACTCCAGCGTCGCCGGATATTTACTGCGCGAGCAGGGCTACGAAGTCGTTGGCGTGACGATGAAGGTCTGGCCGCAAGACTGCATCTCCCGCGCGGAGGACAAATGCTGCGGGCCGCAGGCGGTCGCTGATGCGCGCGGCGTAGCGCATGCGCTCGGCATTCCGCATTACGTTGTTGATGAAGCCGATCAATTCGAGCGCGTCGTGATTGATTATTTCGCCAGCGAGTACCAGGCCGGTCGGACGCCGAACCCATGCGTAATGTGCAATGAAAAGCTCAAGTTCGGCAATCTCTGGAGCAAAGCGGCAGCACTCGGCTGCGATTACATCGCGACTGGTCACTATGCGATTATCGAACATGGAGTCCGGACGCCTTCGTCCGGACGCGGCGAGGACGTCGCGGCTCCATATGCTGTGCTGCGCAAAGGCGCCGATCCGCGCAAAGATCAGTCATATTTTCTTTTCAGTCTGCGTCAGCCGCAATTGCGCCGCGCGCTGACACCGCTGGGCACAATGACCAAGCCGCAGATTCGGGAGATCGCCAACTCGTTAGGCCTGAAAGTGGCGGACAAGATCGACAGCCAGGAAATTTGTTTCGTACCGGGAAATGATTACAAAGCGTTTTTGCGTTCGCACCTCGGCGAAAATGAATTTCATCGCGGCGAGATTTATGATGTCGATGGAAACTTCGTTGCCGAACACGGCGGCATCGAGCTCTTCACGATCGGCCAGCGCAAAGGGCTGCCCGGCGGATCGCAGCGGCCGCGTTACGTTGTCGACTTAGATCCTGAAACAAACCGAGTGATTATCGGCGATGCGGAAAATTTGGTTTGCGATGAATTCGAAATCGACCGGGTGAATTGGCATCCTGTGGCTGGAATCGATGAATCGCACGCCCGCGGCACTGGATCCGCCTCTCCCCTTACGGAAGGGGCAACGGTGAAGATTCGCTACAGCCATCCAGGCACAATCTCGACAGTGAAGCGGTTGGAGAATAATCGCGCCCGAATTCGTTTGCACGAGCCGCAGCGCGCGGTCACTCCCGGTCAAGCCGCGGTAATTTACGATGGCGACGTTGTGATCGGCGGCGGTTGGATCTGTCGGCCTGCATCTACGCGTCATCCTGAGCCCCGAAAGCTTTCGGGGTCGAAGGATCCCGCGATGATAGCGTGAGGCAATGTCACGGGGTTCCTCGACTTCGCTCGGAATGACTGTGATCGCCTAACACATGGCTGAAAAAATCCTGCTCGCGCTGAGCACATTTCCGGACGCGGAAATCGCGCGCAGGATTTCAAACCAGTTGGTGAGCGAACGCTTTGCGGCGTGTGCGAACATTTTCCCATCCGTCGAATCGATTTACCGCTGGAAGGAAAAAATCGAATCGGGAAACGAAACCTTCGTCTTCTTCAAAGTCAGCGAAGACCGGCAATCAGCGTTTCAGGACAAGTTGCGATCGCTTCATCCCTACGATGTCCCGGAGATCATTTTCGTTCCAGTCGCAAGCGGGCTGCCGGAATATCTCCGGTGGGTTGCCGAGAACTGCGGCTAGTCGCGCCGACCTTTCTTGCCGGCCAGGTAAATAGCAACGCCAATCGCGTTCGCGATTGCGGTCACGGCAATGATTTTGATGGCGAAGCTTAACGGACTTGGCACGTCGATGATCGGATAGACGGTAAAAAAAATCGCGGACAGCGAGACTAGAGCACCGCAAATAGCGGTGATGCGCAACCAGATCGGAGTCCCCAAACGAATGGCACGCGCTCCGAAGATTGGTATCGCGAACATGGTGAAGTAAACAATGCCGTAGAAAACGTTCGCGGCGTTATCGACAATTTGAAATGCTTCCTGAATTCCGGCGCCCACCTGGCTTGAAATGGCGATCACCAGGGTGACGCCACCAACGAAGATGATCGAGTTGATCGGTGTTTTGTGTCGCGGATGCAGACGCGAAAACCAACCCGGCAGCAAATGGTCCCAGCCTGCGACCATTGGCAATCGCGAGCTGCCGGTTACATGAACGCTTGTCGAAGCGATCGTGCGCGTGGTCATCAACAGAATTCCGATCGATGCGATCGCGCCGGCGATTGGAAACGAGTGTAGGCCGAGTCGCAGCGTCTGTGGCACCGGGCCGATAAGATCAATCGGATTATCTCCGATGAAGGCGAGCACTGAGCTGGTGCCGAGGATGAACATCAGTGCGATCACCGGTGAAGCAATCAGCACAGACCGTCCAATGTCGCGTGCAGGCGAGCGCGTTTCGCCTGCAAGAATCGCTACATATTCAAATCCGCTGAGTGCGCCGATCGCGAGCTTGGTGAAAATATTGAAGCAATAGAAGATCGACATCGTAGGCAGCGCGAGCTGCAACGGGTGATACGATTTCAATTCGCCACGCGCTAGCCCGACCAGCGGCAGCAAGATCAATGCTGAGTAAACGAGGAACATCGCGAACGCGCCGACGTTGTGGACCCATTTGCCTAATGACAAACCGCGGACACAAGCCCAGCCGAGGCCGCCGACTAATGCGGCGCTGATCAGCGACACGCACCACTTGTTTTCCGGCATCCACGCGGCGCCCGGGCCGATCGCGTAAGAGATGTTCGTGGTGACGAACATTCCGCCGAGTGCGATGACCGTGATCGACAGCAGCCAGAGGTTCCAGGCGACGATAAATCCGGCGAACTCGTTGAAGCCGAACTTGGCCCATTGATAGATGCCGCCTTCGAGCGGCATGCGATTGCTCAAATAAATGACGACGGCCGCTTGCGGAACGTAGAAAAGCAAGATTGCGAGTAGCCAAAAGAAAAGATGCGCTTGTCCGAGTTTCGCCGCGGCGCCGACCCAACTCGAGCCGACAACGAAGAGAATCTGCGTCAGAACGAGATCGAAAAGGCCGAGCGGTTTTCGTAATGCGGTGCTATGCTGTTCTACTCCTTCTTCAGCGCGCTCGAGTTTAGTTGGCATCACTCAAGCATTGAAGGATTGAAGCGTTATTTTTGCTGTCATCCTGAGCGGAGCGCCGCGGAGTCGAAGGATCCCGTGATGGCGACCATTCGATAATGCCACGGGATTCCTCGACTTCGCTCGGAATGACTTTCGCGTTAGGTGCTTTGCATTCCCGATCTAATCCTGGTGTTCCGATCTCTTCGGCGGCGCTGGTTCGGTGCGAAATTCGCGATGCCGGATTTTGCCGCCGGCGTACGCAATGTACACACCGGTTCCCAACGTTACTGCAGCGAGAAAAATTACGGCGATGACGAGTAATGCAGAAGACTTTGGCCATTTTATCGGCACTGCGATCGCGATGGCGCTCAAGACTGCGAGCGCGTAAAAGATCCAGATGAGATTCTCCGCGCGCTTTTGATGTTCATCGAGCCAGCGTTCTCCATCTTCATCAGTCATCGACAGAACGCGATCGTAGCCCTGCTGGCCAAATTCATAAACTGGCCATGCGGAGAGCGAGCTGATGAGTACCAGCACTAATGCGGCGATTTGAGCGCGGCGGCTCTTAGAAAAAAAAGCGATAAGCAATCCAGTCCAAGCGATGAGCAAGCCGTAAACCGGCAACGGATTGAGTAGCACGTGAACATATTCCGGCTGCTGCAAACCACGGAATATCGAATCGATCACAATCCGCCTTCCGAGTGAGTTCCTAAAACTTGTGCGGCACTCTTTGCTTTTTCAGGCGGCAAGTATTTTTGCCAATCAACGATCGTGAAATGCCACCATTCAGTGCGTAAGCCGCAAAAACCAGCCTTGTGCATAGCGTAGCGCAGCAAACGCAGGTTTCTGCGTATTTCTAAAGACGAACCCATGTAAGGCAACATTGCGGCGGGAGTAAAATCGTCAAAGTCTGTTGGCATGCGGACGTCGCGAGTCCGTGAGTCGACCAGGGTGGCGTCGACGGCGATACCCCAAGTATGCAGCGAGCCGGCGCCGATTTCGGGATTGGCAACGTAATCACTGTTATGTGACGCCTGCCAGAGCATGGCCTGGACTCCTACCGGCCGATACGCATCCCAGATTTTGAGGCCATATTGGTAACGCCGCAGAAAGCTCTGTGCCACAGCCAAAGCTGAGGTGACTTCGGGACGAGCGAGTGCGTGTGTTCCACGGGGATAAAGCGAGTGTCCAAGGAAATTTTTTCGTCCTGCATAGCGTAACTCCACCGTGATCGTCGGATCAACGGAGTGGACATCAACCAAAATCGCCTCAGCATTTGCGTTCAACGAGACCAGCGCGGCCGCGATTGCACCAAACCGGCAAATGTAAGCGTTGAACTTTTGCATTTGCCTTGTTCGATCAATACGCTGTTGCTGCTGCGGGAGTGTCCATTTTTGCCAGGCGTTCGAGGAGAAGGCGTGCACTATCTTCGGGCATCGTGAAACGCAACTCGAGATTAGAGCTGCCCTGTGTTTGGATCTCCGGCGGCTGCGAGTAAAGCAACAGCGGCGAGTCTGGCAGGCGAAGCCATTGATCTGGATTGCTGCGCAAATCGCGCGCGAGGTCGGCGGCATTTTTCGGAGCATTCACCTTGATGAGGATTCTGGCTTTTACTGGATTTTGCAGGTTCACTGCAAGGCCGATCAGTTGCGAGGCATCGAGTAATTCACGCGCAAAGATGGGATGGAAAACGCGCGACAAATCCGGTGGATCACGGGATATGAGCCGCAGCGCGCTCTCGTGATCGAGAGCCTGGAAACGATCGAACAGCTGCCCGGTAATTTTCAGGTCCGGCTTCATTCCCAGCCGCACGAGCACCAGCTCGTCCACTTCTTCTGGCCCGCCAACGGCGAGCGTTGCCGGTCCGACGCGCGCGAGCGCAAAATCCGGTTTGACGACTGTACCCTCGGCGGGGCTGGGCTGTCGTTCCCACACGGGCAAACCGTTGATCGAGCAGTCTGTTTTTCGATACTGAGCTGAGTTACAGCGCTTTCGGAAATCCTTGTCGTCGGCGACGGTACGAATCACCTTGGCAAGACCGCGACGGCTTTGGACGAGGTTGAACTCTCTAGTCTTGCCGGTCTCGTCCGTCGTGAGCGCGCGGGTGATGCGCGTTGTGTCGCGCGTTGGGTTCAACCCTGGAATTGACGCGGCGGGGCCAATCAATCCTGGCCAGAGCTTGGGTTTCGCATCGCGCCAGTGCTTTGCGAGGCTTGCGCGTTCGAATTGATCCGCGTTAATCGACAGAATGATGTCTGTTTCCTGCGGGAGCCATTCGCGTCCTCGCGGGGATTGGAAAACAACGAGTAATGTGATCGCCAGCAGAACCAGCACCGAAAATGCGCTGAAATAAAACTTCCGCAGCTCCTGTTTATCGATCTGGCTGGAAAGCTGGGCCAGCTCTGCCTGGTGCTTTAACTGCAGATCCACGGCCCCTCGACGGCGATGAGCTTCCTCCAGCAGGTGCGGCGCATTCGGCGGAGCAACGCCCTTTTCAGACAAATGGCGGCCGATGCTCAAATACGCCGGATTTTTTCGTTCTTCGACGGTTTGATGCCGCGTCCGCGCGTCGCGCGCTGCTTGTTGTTGGGTCCGAATGCTCTCAGCCAGTTTCCGGTCGCGCGCTTCAAACTCGCTCCGCGTGCGCGCAACGTTTTTTTCCACGGCGGCAAGTTCGGACTCAGCAGTGTTCAACTTTTCCTTCGCCGTGCGCACCGCGTCGGTGCTGCCCAGGCGTGCCCGCACGAGTTCGGCGCGTTCGTCCGGCAGGCGCGCCCGTTTTGCCATAATTCCCGCAGAGAGCGCTTCAAGGTCGGGAGGCGCGGGATCAAGCGCGTGCAGATCGGAAAGTTGTTTCAAAAGATCGCGATCGGCAGCTTCGCTCTCCTGAATGCGCCGCTCCACGCCGGCAAGCTCTCGTTCGCACACCTCCGCGGTGCTCTTCGCCTGGTTGCGCTTTTGAAGGAGCGGCTTTTTCTCTGCTTCGAGTTTCGCAATTGCGTTCGCCTGCTCCCGCGCGATTTGGTGGCGTTCTTCTTCAATTCGTTTTATTCCTTCGTCAATCCGCGCGATCCGCAGCGCGACTTCTTTTTGCTCCTGCTCCAGTTTCTTTAGTGCAACGATCTCATTACGCAGCTCAGGAAAATTTGCGGCCTGCGCTGTTCCCTCGCGTCCGAGGTTAATTTCACTTCTTTGCAGAAGACGCCGGTCGTGCCGGAGCGCTATGCGCGTTTTCTGGCGCTTGAGCTTTAAGGCTACTTCTCGAAAGCCTGTGCGAATGAAGCTCACGAGAAAACGCTATACGAAGCCGGAGTGGGAAAAAGATTTTTCGGCTTCATTTGGCCCATGTGTCGTAGGAGTGGCATCGGACAAATGTGGCTATTCCTCAGGTGCGGCCAGCTTTGCTAGCACGCTGAAGTCCTCCAGCGTCGTCGTGTCCCCGGTGACCTTTGCGCCGCTAGCAATTTCCTTGAGCAGCCGTCGCATGATCTTGCCGCTGCGCGTTTTTGGAAGCGTTTCGGCAAAACGCACTTCATCGGGTTTTGCAATTGCGCCAATGTGCTTGCTGACGTGATCGCGTAGTTCCTCCTTGAGCCCGCGGCTGACCTCAACTCCGCTTTTCACAGTCACAAACGCGACCACGCCCTGACCCTTTAATTCATCCGGTCTGCCGACCACCGCCGCCTCTGCGACTCGCGGATGGCTGACAAGCGCGCTCTCTATTTCCGACGTGCCGAGTCTGTGACCGGCCACGTTCAGAACATCATCAATGCGCCCGACGATCCAAGAATAACCGTCTTCATCGCGGCGCGCGCCGTCGCCCGTGAGATAATTGCCTTTAAATTCGCTCCAATATTGCTGTCGGTAGCGCGCATTGTCGCCGTAGATCGTGCGCAACATCGAAGGCCATGGCCGGCGAATAATCAATTTGCCGCCGATATTCGGGCCGACTTCCTGTCCCTTTTGGTCGACGATGGCTGGGTCGACGCCAAAGAACGGAAGCGTGGCGCTACCCGGCTTGGTTGGAATGGCGCCGGGTAGCGGCGAAATCATGATCGCGCCCGTTTCGGTTTGCCACCACGTATCGACAATGGGACAACGCCCGCCACCAATTGTTTTATGATACCACATCCAGGTTTCCGGATTGATCGGTTCGCCGACTGTGCCTAACAACCGTAGCGATGAGAGATTGTGTTTCCTGACCCAATCATCGCCCCAACGAATGAACGCGCGGATCGCGGTCGGGGCAGTATAAAGAATGTTGACCCGATACTCTTCGATGATTTTCCAAAACCGATCGGGCTCGGGCCAGTTCGGTGCGCCCTCATACATGACAACTGTTGCGCCATTCGCGAGCGGACCGTAGACGATGTAGCTGTGACCGGTGACCCACCCCACATCCGCTGTGCACCAAAAGATATCCTCATCGCGGATGTCGAAGACGTATTTGGTGGTGCTATAAACGTTCACCAGGTAACCGCCGGTGATATGCAAAATTCCTTTCGGTTTGCCGGTTTCTTTAGCGGCACAATCCCGCCGCGACGATACGAGCCATCGGCGGTGACGAGCGCAATCGCGCCGCTGTCGTTGATCCGGTCGCGGATGCTGTCGGAGCTAAATCCACCGAACACCACTGAATGCACCGCGCCGATTCGCGCGCAGGCCAGCATCGCAATCGCCGCCTCGGGAATGTTCGGGAGATAAATGATGACGCGATCGCCTTTTCTGATGTTGTTCCGTTTCAGCACATTCGCGAAGCGGCAGACTTCGCGATGCAACTGCTGATAAGTGAGCGTGCGCTTATCGCCGGGTTCGCCTTCCCAAATTATTGCGGCCTTGTTCCGACGCGGTCCGGCTAGATGCCGGTCCAGACAATTTTCCGAAACGTTCAGTTTCCCGCCCACGAACCATTTCGCGAATGGCGGCTTCCATTCGACAACCTTCTTCCAGGGCGCGCGCCAGACCAGCTCCTTCGCTTCGCGCGTCCAGAACTTGGCAGGCTGCCGGATCGATTCTCGATACATCCGCCGATATTGAGCCAGGCTCTTGATCCGCGCTTTACTGCTGAAACTTGGTGGTGGCTTGAAAACGCGTTTTTCGACCAGATGCGATTCAATGTTGTCGTGCATGAGCAGTCCCTAATATGCGCAAGAACTTTTTAGGGCAAGCGCGCTTCCTCTGTAGCCACCGGCCTGTGGTTGGTCAAACGTCGTTGGTTATACGTTGGACGGCCCACAGGGCCGTGGCTACACGTTAAAGATGCTCGAACCACTGCCTGACGAATATTTTATGCGCGAAGCATTGCGACAGGCGCAGAAAGCGTACGCAGCGGACGAAGTGCCGGTGGGCGCGGTGGTTGTGCGCGAGGACAAAATCATCGGGCGCGCGCATAACCAGGTCGAGTTGCTTAAGGATGCGACCGCGCACGCCGAGATGCTGGCGCTGACACAGGCTGAAGCGGCCGTTGACGATTGGCGTCTGATGGATTGCGATCTTTATGTGACCAAAGAGCCGTGCGCCATGTGCGCAGGTGCGCTCGTGCACACGCGGGTCCGCCGCGTGATCTTCGGCTGCGCAGATCCGTCTGCCGGAGCCGCCGGGAGCGTGATGAATCTTCTACAGATGCAGTCTCTCAATCACCGTTGCGAAATTACACCGGGTGTTTTGCAAAAAGAATGTGCGGCGATCTTGCAGGATTTTTTTCGCAAACGCCGCGACGAACAGAGCTCGGCGACTTCCTAGTCACCGCCGGTGTTACAGCACGACATCATAACGAACTTCGTCCGGATTTACGGGGATGATTCGGCTTAAGGCAAAAAAAAGGGCTGGCTTGGAATTGCTCCAAGCCAGCCACTTAACCTTACACCTTCTTCTCCGCCGGAAAGAAATTCCGAACCATAAACAAAGTAGCCAAACTGCTCGCGGCAGCGGTGCCAATCAGCTTCGGCCATTGCGATGAGTCAGAACAAGAACGCCGGTGCACTGCATCTGTATCGCAGCGACAGCTCAATTAGGCTCTCCGATACGGTAAAATTAGGTCGCGGATAACTGCTTGAGAAGATTACGCGTCACACACGCTCGAAATGCGAAACCATATTAGAGGAATTAAAAACATTTCGCCATTTCGTGAAAGGCAAAGACAGGCTTTCGGTGGTGCATTAGAGTTACGATCAAAAGGAGTGAAATAACAGATGAAACAACACGAAGTCACCGTTCCTCAAATCGGTCTTATTGCCGGCACGCGTGCGATGCTTGGAGCCGGTATCGCGCTGTTGCTTTCTGAAAAGCTGAGCGGTGAGCAGAGGCGAGCGATCGGCTGGACGCTGGTCGCGGTCGGCGCGTTAACGACGATTCCACTCGCGCTGCAATTATTGGGTGAAGATGAATGACCTGGGCTAAGACCCTGCTTCATGAATCTCGGCACCAGGGTGGCAAACCCCACGATGCGAAGGCGGCGCATCTGAAATCGGATCGACGTCACGATGATCTTAAGCGGGTCGAATCTTTGTAAACGTGCATCAGCTGCGTCGCATGGTTGGGCCTCTTCTTGCGTGCTACACTCAGCGAGCAGCAAAGAAATAGATCGCGATAAACGCAGCAATAAGGAGGATTGCAGTGAGCCACCAAACTCTTTTGATTGCGGGTCTTCGAGATGACCCAAACTCCTGCTTAACGAACTCTTCGTAATTGAAGTCCTCGTCCGGTAAATCCACGGCATCGTATGCTTCGGCATCTTCTCGCCAGCCCGAAGTATGGTCTGCTCCACACTCCGGACATGCCACTGCGATGCGAGGAACATCTTCGCCGCACACTGGGCACACTTTCGGTGCCCTTAGCTTACTCGTCATTGTTGCTCATTTGTTACCTTCCGGACACAAACGGAACATAACCTAACGAGAAAGAGATAAGCCAGAGCAGGGTGCTGCGGCAAGCTTCCTCGCGTTCACTTTATCATGAGCCGTTGGGTTCATTGTTTGGTTAGATCTCTTTTGCAAAAACAGGATCATCGTGCCCAAATGAGGGGCCGGAGCTGACGTCGTTGCCGACTTTATCGTGCATAAAATGAGACTTTGGCCATGAATGCATTCCATTTTGGACCAAGACGACCGCCATCCAGCAGGATTCTAGGGCATTGTTTGAACCCCAAATTGCGACCGTCATCGTAACGGATCATGCGCCAATGCATGTGCGGTACAACATGATCGAGAGGGATATTATATTGACGCATCAGTCTGGCTGTGAGTTGCGCGGTGCGGTCGATGGTGATGTCAACATTGTTGCCGCGGTTTACACACATTTCGATCCCGATGGACGACCTGTTTCCCTGGCCTTCGTAATCAGCATGCTCTCCGGTTTCGTTGGTCGGGAGGGTTTGGTAGATGGAATGATCGTCCACAGTGAAATGCCAGGTGAGAAATCCAGTGCGATTGTGACTGCCTCGGAGGCCCTTGTTCATGGCGAGCGCGTGATTCAACGCGTTGGCGCTACGAGACGTATTGTCGGTCGAATGAATAGTGATAAACGTCGGACGCATCGGCCGATGCAAAGGACGTCCGCATTTGTCCGGAGGGATGATGTCCTGCGTGGCTCCCAATTCGGCTGCACCGCTGATGGCGGCGCGTCGAGGAGCCACCGCACAGGAAGAAAAGAGAAGCCCCATCAGGACAACGGCAAGAAACCCAAATGTGCGAAGTTTCACCCTAATCATTTCTGCCGTTGCGAGACGAAAGCAATTAAAGGCTGCATGGTGAGAATCGTGTCGAATTGTTCGGCATGTAGGAAGCGGAAATCAAATCAACGCCGCGATGATCTTTGCGAGGTGGATTGCAAGTGATTGGTTAGGTCTTTTTTTGCGTTTGCCGCTTCTTTAAGTCGGCGAGAAAATCCAACAGCTGATCAGATAGCTCCCGACGGCTAATGTACGTGTCCTGCGCGACGTGCCATGCAAGTCCAAAATCGCGACTAATTGTCGGGTACGCGATCGCACTGTCTGTCGGAAATCGACGCGCTGTTTCTGTTTTTGCGACTGGAATCCGGAGCCGTTCCATCCGGCGCTTCAACGCCGCAACACGGTTACCGGACTCGGCTGGCAGAGTGGTCGCACCTGTGCGCCACCGCTGGTCTAGCGTGCGGACCAGCTCATACGCAGCAAGGACCCAGAAATAGGACAATGTCAATCGGTCGGCGAGCCGAGTACTCTCGTGCAAGGATGATGATTGATCCTGATTGAGAGCAGTGAAACGGGCGTCTTCGTTGATGAGATGGCAATCGAAGCGACCGAGTCCCTGAACGAGAGGGATCATGAACGGCTCGATCGCACCCGCTGCGGAGGATGCGTCAACCCAGCGTAGAAAGCGATCATCGGGCATGGTGCAATTAGACCTGACTGAAGCAACCCCATTCCGGCTGCGTAAGCCGTCCACGCGATCAAAATTATCATCTTTGCTTCGGCTTTCCACCCGCACGTGAGATCGCAAGATGTTTACGTGGCTGCCTCGCTAGGATTCGAACCTAGACAGAGAGATCCAGAGTCTCTAGTGCTACCGTTACACTACGAGGCAACGAGCGGGAAAAATTAAGAGAGATCGACTGTGCTGCAAGTCGAGTGCAAGTGACGTTCGCTGATTCAGGAGACCGCGATCTTCGCCTCGAGCAGGATCTCTGCGCCTTCTCGAGCGGCTTCGACTTCCAGGGGCTTTCCGCTTTTTGCCACCAACGCGCGCGCGTGTTCCACGATTTTATCGATCATTCGGTCGTCATGATTCGGATCGTGATGGAAAAGCAGGAGCTTGCCCACGTTTGCATCAAGCGCCAGCGAAACGACGCTGTCCACTGAGCTGTGGCCCCAACCAATGTGCTTCGCGTATTCCTCGTCGGTATATTGGGTGTCCATGATTGCGAGGTCGCAGTCCTGGAGAAAATCGACCATCTTTTTGCGCTCGGCGGCGGCAAAATCCCGCGCTTCATCCTCGCTGACTCCATCGCGCGAGGCCAATAACAGCTTGAGTTCCTCGTATGGTTCGTGGTCAGGAAAGTAGGCGATTGAACCGGAACTCGTGAAAAGGCGGTACCCAGCGCAAATTCCCGGGTGGTTAGCGAACTTCGACCGCACCTCGACGTTTCCGACTTGAAACTCCATCTCCTTGAGTTCCTCAATTGCCAGGTGGCTTGGGAGTTGGCGTAAGCTGACGGGGAAAAACGGCGTCTCCATTTGGCTGGCCAGAATCTTTGCCAAACCAGCGCGAGCGCCTTCATAACCTAGAACGCGGATGAGATTTTTCTGATTGTAGGCAGGAGAAAAGAAAGGCAGTCCCTGGATGTGGTCCCAGTGAGTGTGTGAGATCAAAAGAGTCAACTTCATCGAGCGAGGTCCGAATTCTTTGTCCAAAGCGAGACCGAGAAGGCGAATCCCGGTGCCGGCATCGAGAATGATGATCTCGCCGTCGGCGCGCACTTCCACACAACTGGTGTTTCCGCCGTAACGGACCGTGCTCTTTCCAGGGACCGGAATTGAACCGCGAACGCCCCACGGCCTGATTCGCGCAGGGACCGACTCACGTTCCGGTACAGATTTTGGTTCGGGACGGCGCGGGATTTCCGGCAGGAGCCGGTCAATCGTGCTGGAGAGCAGTTCCCACGTGATCGGTTTGAGCAGATATTCATCTGCGCCGGCTTCAAGGGCGCTGGTTCGATCGACCCCGTAATCGCGGCCTGAGACCACGATGATCTTGGTTGGTTGCAGTTGCTCGCGAATGGAGCGGCATACCTCAAAGCCGTTCGATTTTGGCATTAACAAATCGCACAGGATCAGCTCCGGCCGATTGCGCAACGCCAGCTCCACCCCCGTATCACCGTCGTTTGCTTGCAAGACCTTCCAGTCTTCGCGCGTGAAAAGCTCTGTGAGTACGCGCCGGTTGTCGGCATCGTCTTCGATGATTAAGACACGAGGCATTTAGGTGGGGGGAATGGCGTCTTTACTTTTAAAGCAAGCTTACATTAAAAGCACGAATTCTTTTTTCAAAGGCAGTTGCTCAACTTTGTCTAAAAGAAAATGGGAATGATTAAAATCGCGAGAATATTGACGACTTTGATCATCGGATTGATCGCGGGTCCGGCCGTGTCCTTGTAGGGATCGCCCACAGTGTCGCCTGTGACCGCTGCGGCATGAGCAAAAGAACCTTTGCCGCCGAGATTTCCTTCCTCGATGAATTTTTTCGCGTTATCCCACGCACCGCCGCCGGAGGTCATGGCAATGGCAACAAACAGGCCGGTGACAATCGTTCCCACCAGCAACCCTCCGAGCACGACCGGGCCCAACTGCGGAATCACTGCCACCGCCACCACGAAAATCAGCGGCAGCAGTGCTGGTACGATCATTTCGCGTAATGCCGCTTTGGTTACGATGTCCACGCATGTGCCATATTCGGGCGTGTCCTGGCCGGTCATGATGCCGGGATGCACCTGCAGTTGCCGTCGCACCTCGCGAACAACGGCGCCGGCGGCTTTGCCTACTGCGTCCATGCTGAATGCGGTGAAGATGAACGGAAGCAATCCACCGAGGAACAAGCCGATAATCACCTTCGGATCGGTAAGCGAAAACTCGAACACGAACGGCTCGCCATTGCGAGTCACGTGTGCCTTGAGCTCCTGTACATATGACCCAAATAAAACGAGCGCTGCGAGGCCGGCTGAAGCAATCGCGTAGCCCTTGGTCACTGCTTTCATCGTGTTGCCTACCGCGTCGAGTTGATCAGTGACGTTACGTATTTCGCTGGGCAACTTGCTCATTACCGCGATGCCGCCCGCGTTGTCGGTAATCGGACCGAACGAATCGAGCGAGATGATGATTCCGGCCATCGACAACATCGCCATCACTGCGATCGCGATTCCGTAAAGCCCGCCAAAATGAAAACTCACCAAAATAGCGATTGCGATGAAGCCTACCGGCAGCGCCGTGGCGTGCTGACCAACAGCCAGGCCCGCGATGATGTTCGTCGCATGACCAGTCTCTGAGGCACGGGCGATTTTTTGCACGGGCCGGTAATGCATCGACGTGTAGTAATTGGTGATCACCACGACGACGGCTGTCATGATGAGGCCGACGACCGATGCCCAGTACAGTTGAGTCGGTGAGCGCATTTCGCCGGCGATCATCACGCCGCTCGGAAACAGATAGTGCGTGGCCGGCCAGAAGAGGACGGCCGAAACTATCGCACTCGTGATCACGCCACCCATCAACACATTGGCCGGTTTTCCGCTGGCAACGTTCACAAACAGCACGCCCAAGATCGCGCCCAGCACGGAAATTCCGCCGAGCACAAACGGGTAAACCACAGCCGCCGGATTGTCTGGCAACGTCAGTGCGCCGACAAGGATCGCTCCTATCAAGCTCACTGCGTACGTTTCGAACACATCTGCGGCCATGCCCGCGCAATCGCCCACGTTGTCACCGACGTTGTCTGCGATCGTTGCCGGGTTGCGCGGATCATCTTCTTCGAGACCCTTCTCGATCTTGCCCACAAGGTCCGCTCCGACGTCGGCCGCCTTGGTATAGATCCCGCCGCCGAGTCGCGCGAACACGCTGATCAGGCTAGCCCCGAGGGCGAGACCAACCAGACTATTGATCGCCATCTGCGAGCCGACGATACGCGTGACCAGAGTGTAGAAAATTGACACCGCCAAAAGCGCGAGCCCCACCACGAGCAGCCCGGTAACGGCGCCTCCGTTGAAGGCCATTCGCAACGCTTTGTTAATTGACTCTGTTGCGGCCTGCGTCGTCCGCACGTTGGCGACAACTGCGATACGCATCCCAATGTAACCGGCCGAAAGCGAACAAAACGCACCGATTATAAAGCCAATGGCCGTAGGCCGATCTTTGAAAATGAAGAGCAAAATGAAAATGATTACGGCGATAGAGCTGATCGTAATCACTTGACGATTCAGATACGCCTTGGCGCCTTCCTGAACGGCTCCGGCGATCTCTTGCATCCGTTGATTGCCTGCGGGCGACCGAACTACCGCGGCAATTAAAAAAAACGCGGCGGCGAGACCGATCACCGCGCAGACCATGGACAGTGGCACGCCGGAGGTAAGGATGTTGAAGGCGAGGAAAATCATGGTCGGATCAGGCTGAAGCGCACGATTCTATGAAGAATTGCTGTCGTGGCAACTGCCTTAGTTCAATCTTTCGCGACCGTGCGGTTTCGTTAGGTCGAGAAGCGGCCCAATGGGAACGATGCGGGTTGGATTGATCGCCGTGTGCGTCATGTAGTAATGCCGCTTGATGTGATCCAGGTTGACCGTCTCGGCGATGCCGGGCTGCTGGTACAAGTCCATCAGGTAGCCCTGCAGGTTTGGATAATCGATGATGCGCCGCAGGTTGCATTTGAAATGGCCGTGATAAACCGGGTCAAAACGCACGAGTGTGCAAAATAATCGCCAGTCCACCTCGACAATCCGGTTCGCGAATAGATATCGGCTTCTCGACAAACGCTGTTCGAGCTCATCAAGCGCTTGAAAAACTCTGCGGCAGGCGCGCTCATACGGGCCTTGGCGCGTGGCGAATCCTGCTTTGTAAACGCCATTGTTCACATTTTCGTAGATGAAATCGGAGAGCTTCGCGTGGTCGGCTTGGATTTCTTTCGGGAAAAGATCGACGTTTTTATTTAGGGCAAAGTCGTTGAACAGATCATTGAACATGCGGCAGATGTCGTCCTCGCAATTGTTTGCGATCCGCTTTGTTTTTGTGTCCCACAGCACAGGCACGGTCACGCGCTCGCGGTAAGTGGGATCGGTCGCTGTGTAGGCTTCGCTCAAAAATTGGAAGCCGTTGATCGGATCAGTGGATTCAAACGGCGCGCCGGGCGTGATCTTGCCGGAAGTATCGCGAAACGCCCACCCCAAGTCGTCTCTAACCGGATCAACTACGGTTAAGCCGATCGCGTCTTCGAGCCCTGTTAATTTCCGAACAATAACCGTCCGACTTGCCCATGGGCAGGCCAGCGAAACGTAAAGATGATAGCGGCCTGCCTCGGCAGCGTAAGGTGTGGAGCCGTCGTTTGAGATCCACTCGCGGAACGCGTCCTCCTGGCGTTTGAATTCTCCAGACTTAGTCTCCTCGTCTGGAAATTGTGCTTCCATGTAACCCCGAATGGACACCAATGAGCACGAATGCAAAGCCAGAAGTCATTAGCGGCGGTTGCTCGCGGGGTCCCACTTGCGTTGACACGGAAAACGGCCAGTGATAGCGTCGTCCAAATTTACGCGGAAGTCCGTAAAAGGCGGGCCATAATGCGGTTACCTTTCCAGACTTGCACACGTTATTGAACAGTCAGGTTTTGGTGCTCAACCGGCTCTGGCAGGCGGTGAACATCTGCTCTGCTCGCCGCGCCTTTTCGCTCGTATATGCAGGGCACGCCCAAATTGTTTCTTCGGATGACGCGAACAACTTTTCGACGCACGACTTCGAAAGCTGGCGCGATCTGTCAACGAACGCGCCCGATCATGAAGTGGTTACGACCATCTCGTTCAAGATCCGGATCCCCCGGGTGATCGTGCTGATCGTGTTCGATCGACTTCCGAAGAAGGAAGTAAAATTCACCCGACACAACGTGTTTGAGCGAGATAAGAACACCTGCCAGTACTGCGGCCAACTCTTCGATCGCAGCGAGCTTAATCTGGATCATGTCGTCCCCCGCGACCGGGGCGGGACGACGACTTGGGAAAACGTGGTTTGCTCGTGTATTCCGTGCAATACGCGCAAGGGCAACCGGCTTGCGCGTGAAGCACACATGAGCTTGATCCGCAAACCTAAGCGGCCGAAGTGGCGGCCGTTTGTCCAGATCACGTTCGCTGCGCCCCAGCACGAGCTCTGGAAACACTTCGTCGATCTCGCGTACTGGAACGTCGAATTGAGCGATTGAGCTCAAGCCGTCGGTCCTTAATTAGCGCTTTAAAGCATCCAGAATCGGTTGCGGATAAACGCCCAGCCAAATCGTGGCGAGAATCAAAGCGCTGATCGCCAATCGCGAGAGGCCGTTCACAGGAATGGCGTCGGTCTTGGAATCAGACTGCCAATACATCGCGCGGACAACCTTGAGGTAATAGTAGAATCCGCAGCCCACCGTGATCACACCCACAACCACGAGCGCAATCTGGCGCTGCAGAACGGCTGCATAAAAGATGTAGAACTTGCCGAGGAATCCCGCCGTGAACGGCACACCGGCGAGCGAGACCATTCCGATCAACATCGCGAATGCGAGAAATGGCGAGCGTTTGGCAAGACCATCAAAGTCGGAAATTTCTTCACCGGTTTGCTGCGCGACAATTATTAGCACTGCAAAACTCAAAAGTGTCATCAGCAAGTACGCGACGAGATAGAAGGTAATCGCGCGGACATCGAAACAGACCACGCCGATCAGCAAATAACCCGCATGCGCAATGCTCGAGTAGGCGAGCAGTCGCTTCAGGTTCGTTTGCGGCAGCGCTGCGAGATTGCCGTAAATCAAAGTGAGCAGCGCGATCACAAAAATCAGCCGTTGTGTTTGCGGCAGTTTCATGAACGGCTGCAAAACACGTATCAACACGACGAACCCCGCTGCTTTCGAACCGACGGAGAGATACGCAGTCACTGGCGTAGGCGCACCTTGATAAACATCCGGCACCCAGATTTGGAAGGGGACGGCCGCAATCTTGAAACCGAGCGCGACCAGAACAAAAACCATGCCTAACAACGCTGCTCCGGAGTCGCTGCCCGCATTCGCCAATGCCGCCGTTAACCGATAGAGGTTTGTCTGGCCGGTCGCGCCGAAAATCCATGCAATTCCGTACACGAGAAACGCTGTGGAAAGCGCGCTGAGTACCAGATACTTCGTTCCCGCTTCCAGGGTCAATGGATTGCGCCGGGTAAAACTGACCAGCACGTAGAACGACACTGCTACGAGCTCGAGCGCGACAAAAATGAAAACAAAGTCGATCGCCGAAACGAGATACATCAGTCCGGCACAAGTGAAAAGAGGCAGCGCGACAAATTCGCCGAGACCTGTCTGCGGCGCGGCGCCGGGAAAGAAGCTGCGCACCACTGGCGCGTAATCGATCATCATGATCAGCACAAGAATGGTGGTTAGCAGCGCAAATTGCTTGAAGAAGATCGCCAGGCGGTCCGCTGTGTAAAAACTCCAGAAACCGGTTACGTGAGACGGCGAGGGAAGAGGAGCGACAAAGAAACTGGCGAGAAGAACTATCGCGAGCCCGGTAATTGCAGCGAAAGCTAAAACGCGTTTGTCAATTTTTCCGGCAAACGCTTCGATCATCAGGATCACCATCCCAAGCACCAGCACCGCAATCTCAAGTAAGGGCGCGGTGATCGAAGTCATTTGGTTGCCAGATCGTTGTGGCTACGCACCTGCGGAGCGTCTTCACCAGTCACGGCCGCAGCGCCCGGGCGGCGCAGAGTGCCATATCTGTCTAGCGCCAACGGCGCTTTCGTTATATGAGCCTGGGGCAGCGCTGACGTTTTCTTGTTCCGTGGATCCTGGGGCGTTTGCCCCAGGCTGGCGATGGATTCCGCGCCGTTAGCGCTAACAGCGCCGTGACTATAACGCTGCTTGTTCGCGAAATGGCTTGTATTCGTAGAGAGATGAGTGCGAAACGTCGGCGCCACGCTTCGCACAAAAATTTGCGGAAAAAATCCAAAGCAAAGAAGTGCGGCCACGAGCAGCGTGACAGGTACACGTAATGCCGGGCTAAGATCGGGTAGCTTTTGCCATTGTTGGCGAATAGAGCCCATGAACGTCTTGCGGTAGGCGCGTAGCATGTAAACCGTCGACAGCACCACGCCCCATAGCGCAAGCACCGTGGCGATTTGGAAAATGTGAAACCGCCCGATTTCCCAGCCGTTCCTGAACGCGCCAAAAAAGACCATGATTTCCCCGGCGAAATTGGCAAAGCCCGGAAGACCGATTGCGGCGAACACGCCAAGCCCAAAGGCTAGCCCGGCGAAAGGCATCACCCTCGCAAGTCCACCGAGCTCATCAAAAGCCAGCGTGCCCGTTCGCCGGCGCAATTCGCCTGCGATGCCAAATAGAAGCGCGATTGAGAGACCGTGAGCGAACATCAACACAACGGCGCCGGTCACGCCGAGAACGCCAAAGCTGGCGATTCCGAGAAAAATGTAGCCCATGTGCATCACGCTTGAATAACCGAGCATCCAATCGAGTCGCTTCTGCGCGATGGTAACGAGCCCGACGTAGATGATGTTGCCGAGTAACAGCACGATGAGCAGAGTCGCCCAGTGACGGGCGCCTTCGGGCAGCATCGGAATGGCTAGACGCAAGAGCCCGTACAGTCCGAATTTTTTCAAAACGCCTGCGTGCAGCATCGCAGCGGGCGCCGGCGCGGCGGCATAGGCTTCCGGCGCCCAGGTGTGAAACGGAAAGAGCGAGATGAGGATTCCGAAACCGATAAGCAGCAGCAGATAAACATGCCGTTGCGCTTCGGGAGAGATCTGGCCCATTCCAGCTGCAGTCTGCAACACGCGAATATCAAAACTCCGCGAGGGGAGAGGAAAGCTCTGGTAAAGCAAGATCAGGCCAAGCAACAGAATGAAACTGCCGATGGCCAGGTAGATCGTGATTTTCCAGGCTGCTGTGACCCGATTCCCGCTGCCCCAGATTCCGATCAACAAAAATGTGGGGATCAGCGCGAGTTCGTGAAACGCGTAAAAGAAAAATAAATCGATTGAAGCAAACGCTCCGATCGCGCCGCCAGAGATGAACAGGAGACAGGCATAAAACGCGTTTTCATATCTGTCGATCGCGGCGGCGAACCACACTGCAGCCAGCGTGACTATGCTGGCGAGCAGCACCATAATTACGCTCAAGCCGTCGACGCCAGTGGTGAAGCTCAGCCGCCACTCGGGAGAGATGCTAAACGATGTGACATGTTGGAAGTCAGCGTAACGGTGGTCGAGGGAAGCAAATAGAAATAGCGCCGCTATAAACGTCAAAACCGACGCGGCCAACGCAGTCTTCCGTGCGGGCGCGCCAAGCATGATCAGGACGGCCGCAACGATGGGACAGAAAATCGTGAACAGAACCATTAGCGCATAACTGCAAAGTAAATGAGAGCAACAACACCGAGACCGAAGAGGAACGCGTACGCTTGAAGATTGCCTACTTGGATTAGTCGCAAGACCGCGCCGACGCCCCAAGTTCCTCGACTGCTTCCGCCCACCGCCCCTGCATCGATGACCCAGCGATCAATGAAGGCTGACACACCAGCGAGCAGCTCCTGCGTCCAATGGATGAGCCAGCCATAGAACTCGTCGAAATAGAACTTGCGGCGCAACAATTCGACTTTGACCGGTTCAGTCGCGCGTCCGCGGTAAAGAACAATGGCGAGTCCAACTCCGAGCATCAGTGCAATGATTGCTAGCGCAGGAACAACCCCGAAAGCATTCGGGGCTTTTTCGGTAGGGAGTGTGAGAAAATTTCGAGCGAAAAATGCAAATCCGCCGAGCGTTGCGAGAACTGCGAGCACGATCAACGGCATTGTCATGACGGGCGGTGATTCGCGGCCTTCGCGCGCGCTGTCGCTGCGTGGGTTAGCAAAGAAGACAATGACGAGCATCCGTATCACGTAGAAAGCCGTCAGGAACGCGGTGAACAATGCCGCGGCGAAAATCGGCAGGTTGTGTTCATAGGCGACTGCGAGAATCTGGTCCTTACTGAAAAATCCGCTGAACGGCGGACAACCAATCAACGCCAGCGCGCCCGCAGCGAAGGTAGCAAACGTGATCGGAAGTCTTCGGCGCAGACCGCCCATCTTCCAGATGTCTTGCTCGTGATGAAGCATCACGATGACCGAGCCGGCCGCGAGAAACAGCAGTGCTTTAAAGAACGCGTGAGTGAAAAGATGGAACATGGCCGCCTCGTTTGAGGCGAGACCCACAGCCATCACCATGTAACCGAGTTGCGAGAGGGTGGAATAGGCGAGAATGCGCTTGATATCGTCTTGCTGCGTCGCGATCAATGCGGCCATCACCGCTGTGATAGTGCCGATCCACGCGACGACCAGAAGCGCCGTTTGTGATGCTTGAATGAAGAACGCGACGCGCACCAGCATGTAAACGCCGGCTGCAACCATCGTGGCGGCGTGAATCAACGCCGAAACTGGCGTCGGGCCTTCCATCGCGTCCGGCAACCAGACGTGCAGCGGAAATTGGGCAGATTTTCCGACCGCGCCGCAGAAAATTAGAAGCGCGACAATTGCGATAAACGTTGCATGGCCGCCGAACATCGGTATTCGCGTCGCGATATCGGCAAAAACGATTGAGCCGGTGGTCATCCAGATCATCAGGATGCCAGTCATGAATCCGAAATCGCCAATCCGTGTGGTGATGAATGCTTTGTTCGCTGCGTCGGCTGCGGCGTCTCGAAAGAACCAGTGACCGATCAACACATACGAGGTGAACCCGACGAATTCCCAAAAGATGAAAAGCATCACGAAATTGTTCGCAAAAACGATCCCGAGCATCGCGAACATAAAGAGTGACAGTGCCGCGAAATAACGGGACTTGCCTTCGTCGTCCCGCATGTAACCGAGCGAATAAATGTGAATGAGCGCTCCGACGCCGGAAACCAGAACGGCCATCGTCCTGCTCAACTGATCAAGCGTTAGGCCAAACGGCACACGAAAGAGCGGCGGGAGATCGAGCCACACGAACTCAGGTGCCGACGTGGCTGACTGAGCGAAGATCAAGCAGCTGCAGCAAAAACTTACGAGAACCGCAGTGAGGGAAATTGTACTGCTAAGTGATTTCCATCGGAGCGTGAAGAGCGTGATGACCGTCGCGCTCGCAAACGGTGCGAGAAGGATCAGCCACGGATAGAATGAGTTCATTGCTCCGTCTGATTGGCAGGTTAGAACTTCAGGCTGGTGATGTCGGCGACATCCGTCGTTCGCCTCGCGCGATATAACGCGACGAGAAGCGCAAGCCCCACCGCTACTTCAGCCGCCGCCACGGTGATGACGAAAAAAACGAACACCTGCGCGTTATAGTCCGGAAGCCCATTAGCACCGACGCGAAATCGCGAGAAAGCCACGAGCGAAAGGTTGGCCGCGTTCAACATCAGCTCGAGCGACATCAAAATGATGATGAGATTTCGACGTAGCATCACTCCGGCGAAGCCGATCGTGAAAAGGATCGCGCTTACGACCAAATAATCGCCGAGCGTGATCATGTTACCGTGGTTCCCGCCGGCTTAGGAGGACCACCCCGATCGTGGCAACGAGCACCAGGACGCCGATGACTTGGAACGGCAGATTGTAGTTGTTGAAAAGTAGCCGGCCGATATGCCACACGTCATCCGTTGTCGAGCTTGCCAGCGGCGGAAAAGTTCGTTGCGCAGATTGAAAGTGCCCAATGACAACGCAGATCTGAACCAACAAGATCACGGCCACCCCAATACCGCCCGCGGCGGCGAGCCAGTTGATCCGGCGCCGCTCTTCGGCGCGGATGTCGAGAAGCATGACGATGAAAAGGAAGAGCACCATCACGGCGCCTGCGTAGACCAACACCTGAATGATGCCGACGAAAAACGCATCGAGCGACATGAACAGCGCTGACAAACCCAGGAATGAAACAACCAGGCTCAGCGCGCTCGCGACCGGGTTCCGATTGAGGACGACCGCCGCACCGAAAATCACGGTCAGCACTGCAAAAATCCAGAATAGGAAAGGGGACATTTTTCAGGCCACAGATGAACACGGATCGAACACGGATGTAAATCGGAATCCAAAATTCGTGATTATCCTTAATCCGTGGCTCCTACTTTTTTTCGTTCCATTTGAGAACCACGCTGTGCATCACTCCGCCGTGCATTCTGTCATCCTGAACGAAGTGAAGGATCTCTCGAGCCAAAACAGCGGAAGCTGGACGTTGCATCTTTTGTGGGATCCCTCGCCTTCGCTAGGGATGACCGCGATTACTTTTTCTCGTTCCATTTCAGTACCACGCCATGCATCACTCCGCCGATCTCGAGGAGTCTTTCCTTGTGATGCACCATATCGGCACGCGTGAAGCCGGTGATGGCGTAATCTTTGCGCAGGAAAATCGCCTGCTCCGGACAAACTTCCTCACACATCCCGCAGTAAATGCAGCGGATCATGTCGATATCGAATTCTTGCGGAAACTTTTCGACCTTGGCGAAACGGTCTGCCGGAGGAATCTCGTCGGGAATAATTTTGATCGCGCGCGGCGGGCAAATGAATTCGCAAAGTTGACACGCGACACAGCGCACTCTTCCATCCGTGTCGCGTACTAGGGCGGGAGCGCCGCGGTAATAATCCGGCAGGTGACTGTCCCATTTTTGCTCTGGGTATTGCATCGTCACCTTGGTGCGTCCGAGCAGCATATTCTTGAAATGCTTAAACGTGATTGCCAGGCCGGCGGCAATGGCCGGCAGATACAATCGCTCGCGCCAGTTCAATCTCGGTCGTGGAACGGTGATGGTCATGAGCATTTAATCTGGAAGCCAGGAATCCAGGATTGAGCTTTTGCTAAACCTTCGTGGTTTCCTGGTTTCCAGATTCATAGTCTCGAACTGTAAGGAAGAATTGCTGCCACCAAAAAAATGTTCACCAACGCAATCTCGAAAAAGAAAAGCCAGCCCAGCCGCATCAGCTGATCCCATCGAAATCGCGGGAGCGTCCAGCGCACCCACATAAACAGGAAAATCACGAACGCGACCTTTGCGAAAAAGACTGCGATGTTGATCAGGCCGAAGATCCATCCGTGGGAGCCATCGGGTATGCCGGGGAAATGCCAGCCGCCAAAAAATAACGTCACGACGACAGCGGACCCGGTGATCATCGCGGCGTATTCGCCGAGAAAATAAAGCGCGAACTTCATCGAGCTGTATTCGGTGTTGTAGCCGCCGGCCAGCTCCTGCTCGGCCTCCGGCAAATCGAATGGCAGTCGGTTTGTTTCAGCGAAAATCGCGATCATGAAGACGAGGAATGAGATGATCATTGGAATCGTGAGCAGCCATTTCCATGGATTCATCCAATCGCCAATGAAAGGCGCGATGAACCAGCCGTGGTCGATCTGGTACTGCACGACGCTTGTCAGCCGCAAACTGCCAACAATCAGAAAAACCGGGATGACCGCCAGCCCGAGCGAAAGCTCGTACGAGAGCATTTGCGCGCTGGAACGAATGCCGCCGAGGAAGGGATATTTCGAATTCGACGCCCAACCGCCGATGACGATCCCGTAAACGCCTAACGAGGAGATCGCGAACACAAAGAAGATTCCGACGTTCACGTCCGCAATCACCATCGGGACACCGAACAGCGTGCTGCCGAACGGCACCACCGCGAAGGTGATGATGGCAGGCATGACCGCGAGGCACGGCGCCAGCCAGTAATAAAATGTATTCGTAGCGCGCGGCGTGAAATCTTCTTTCAACAGAAGCTTGAACATGTCGGCGATGGGCTGGAAAAGACCGGCGGGCCCAACGCGATTCGGCCCGACGCGGTCCTGGATAAACGCGCTGACCCGGCGCTCCGCGTACACTGTGTAAGACACCATGAACAAGATCACCCCCAGCAGAATTGCGATCTTCAGCAGCGAGGTGATGATGAAAAAAGAGTCCATTGCGGTCCTGGAGCTTTACTGTGTTGCAGCAGCTTCCGATTTACAACGTTTCTTGCTGTAGAGTCCGCTGTCCTAAGCGGAAATGGACGCAGCGCGGGCACCTGCAAAAGGTGTGCGCTGAGGACAGCGCACGTTACAGCTACCGCCGAGGCGCCGCTTGTGGTTCGACTTGTCGACTCATCGACGAACCGAGATGAGCTTGGGCCTGATCCAACTGTGAGCGAACAGCGCGACGTGCAGTCTGAATTTCGATCGCTTGTTCGATTGCTTCTTCGTCGCTGGGATGCGTCGGCGGCAGTTCTTCCATTTGCAGAATTTGCACGCCGAGATCGCCGATTTTGCTGAGGCTCAACCCCGCGAATTGCGGGACTGTTTCGCTGATTCGGCGGAAAACATCTTCAATCGAATGAAGCGAGTCGCCGCCGCCGATTGCCTGAAGGAGATCGCGTAAAATTTCCCAGTCATCGCGAGCATTGCCAGGCGGGCGAATGGCGCGATTTAGCCGTTGCAAGCGGCCCTTGCCGTTGACCATTGAGCCACGTTTTTCGGCAAAACCGCATGCGGGAAGGACAACGGTCGCGTTTTTTGTCGCTTCGTTAGGCAAAGTATTCATCACGACCAAGGCGGGCATTTGCGCGAGTTCTTCCACCGACAGGCCCAGGTGCATCGCATTCTCTTTCAAAATCACCAACGCTTTAATTCCTCCTGACCTTACTGCGCTGGCAATGGTCACCAGTCTTGCGCCTGGCGCGGAGCTCGAACCTAAAATCAACCGCGCGCCGTTCGTGTTTGGATTGCGATCTTTGCTTAGCAAAATGTGGTCTGCTTTTCCACGCCTCGGAACGATATCGATCCGTTTAACGCCTAACGAGTTGGCCAATTGCGCCGTTAACCAAAGCTCTTCGTTGGTCATCCGTCCCGAAGCGACGATCGCAATCTCGGACCCGGCAAACTGCTTTAACTGGAGCGCTGCTTGCCCAATCGCAGTTGGCCAATCGGCGGGGACCAATCTCCCCTCGGAACGAATCTGCGGCTCCAGCAAGCGATCTTCGGCTTCGAGATATTTGTAATTGAGCCGGCCATAATCGCACATCCAACAGGAGTTAACATGATCGTTCTCACGCGGCGTTAGCCGATAAATCACGTCCTCGCGAGTCCCGATGATTGTATTGCACCCTGTCGCGCAACTTGTGCAGATGCTCTTCGTTTCTTTCAGGAACCAGACCCGCATTTTGAAACGAAAATCGGTCGAAGTCAGCGCTCCTACGGGGCAAATGTCGACCGTGTTAAGCGAATAATTATTGTCCAAAGATCTGCCAGGATGCGCCGTTAGGATCGTGTGACTGCCGCGATCAACAAACCCGAGCACGTCGTCATGCGCGATCTCCTGGCAAAAACGAATGCAGCGCGAGCAGAGAATACAGCGCTCATCGTCAAGTGTCACTCGCGAGCCGAGCTGCACCGCTTTTGGCTTTTTCACTTTGTTCTCCAGGAAACGCGATTGCGAACTGCCATAGTCAACACTGAACTCCTGCAAACGGCATTCGCCGGCCTGATCGCAGATCGGGCAATCAAGCGGGTGATTGATCAGGAGAAATTCCATGACGCCGCGCTGACATTCCTTCACCAACGGTGAATCGGTGCGAACCGCCATGCCTTCGGCGACATCCTGTGCGCAGCAAATTTGCGGTCGCGGCATCCAGTTGATGATCGGCTTACCGTCCTGCCCGAGCTCCGGCTTGCGATCGGGGCCTAGCCTCGGAAATCCCATTTCGATCAAACACATCCGGCAATTCCCCGGCGAGCTAAGCTTCTTGTGATAGCAATACCGCGGCACGAAAACGCCAACCCGCTCGCACGCCTCGATCACCCGCGTACCCTTGGGAAACTGACGCCAGACGCCGTCGATCTGGACGTTAAACAGCGGAACTGATGACTCGTTAGGCATTTTATGAATCAGCAAAACAGGAAAGCAGGAAAACAGAAAAACAGGGCGCCGCTGTAATCACGCGAGAAGATCGACTCGTTCATGTTCGTTCGGAAGCTCACGGCAGAAGCGTTTTATCGTTAACGGTGCAGTCGCAAAATTGAACAGCAAGCCATCGTTAAGATTGGCGGCTTTGAGATAACTGCGGCCAATGGCGAAATGAATGTCCTCCAACTGGCTGATCGCCTTCAGTTCAACGACAATCTTGCCTTCGACGAGGAAATCCAAACGATGTTCGCCAACCTGGTGATCGCGGTAGAAGAGGGGCACCGGATGTTGTCGGATGAATTGGATTCCACTGAGCGCAAATTCAACAGCCAGCGCTTCCTCGTAGACAGATTCCAGAAAACCAGGACCAAGTGCTCGGTGTACTCGGATCGCGCAAGCAATAATTTCCTGCGTAAGTTTGGAGTCTCTGAGATTTTTTCCTGCTTTCCTGCTTTCCTGATTCATATTTTTAAATCGTTCCTTTCGCCCCAGCTTTTTCCCAGCCGGGGTCGTGGGCCATGGGGACGGTGGGAATCGATTCTTCCTCGATTAATTCGTCAGACGTGTACTCAGGCGGGAGGGGTGGGGGAACGGGTTTTTGGGCGCGCGCCGCGAATTCTTCCCGGAATTTTTCGACGAAACTTTGCGTCGGCCACGCACAGGCTTCGCCAAAGGCGCAAATGGTGCGCCCTGCAATGTTGTCGCCAATCGCTTTGAGTGTTTTCGGATCTTCGACCACGCCGCCGCCGCGCAGCATGCGGTCGGTGATTTTTTGCATCCAAAGCGAGCCTTCCCGGCAGGGTGTGCATTGGCCGCAGCTTTCGTGCGCGTAGAACTTGTTGATGTTGTTTAGCGCCCAAACCATGTCACGCGAATCGTCCAGCACGATCACGCCGCCGGAACCCGCCATCGACCCTGCGGCTGCAAGCGAATCGAAATCCATTGGGATATCGTCGATTGAGATTTCGCGTTCAATTGTCGAGCCGTCGGTCTGTCTTTCCTTCAGCTTGAAATGCTCATCGGCGCGCAACACTTTGGCGGAACTGCCGCCCGGGATAACGGCCTTTAGTTTTCGCCCTGGTCTCAAGCCGCCGGCCATGTCGTAAATCAATTGGCCCATCGTAACCGCGCCGACTTCAATTTCGAAGTAACCTGGACGCTGCACGTCGCCGCTGACGCACAGAACTCGCGTGCCGGTGTTGTTAGGCCGGCCGAGGCGCGCATACTCCGCGCCGCCCATGGCAATGATATGTTTAATGTTACAGAGCGTCTCGACGTTGTTGACGATGGTCGGACACATGTAGAGACCCAGCACCGCAGGAAAATAGGGCGGCTTGATCCGCGGATAACCGCGTTTTCCTTCGAGCGATTCGATTAAACCTGTTTCCTCGCCGCAAATGTAGGCGCCCGCGCCGCGATGGATGTAAAACTCAACATCGAATCCCGATCCGAAAATGTTTTTGCCAAGGAAATTGCGTTGCCGCGCTTCCTCGATCGCGCGTTCGAGGATGTTTGCGCCCTCCGGGAATTCTCCGCGGATGTAAATGTACGCGGTATGAACGTTGAGCGCATAACACGAGATCAACATTCCTTCGAGCAACTGGTGCGGATCTTCGTGAATGATGTAGCGGTCTTTGAATGTGCCCGGCTCGGATTCGTCGGCGTTGCAGATCAAATATACCGGCCGCTTTTCGTCCGGTTTGATAAAGCTCCATTTCAAGCCGCAGGAGAATCCCGCCCCGCCGCGTCCGCGCAGTCCCGAGTTTTTCACTTTGTTGACAATGTCATCGCGCGACAGAGTCAACGCTTGCTTTAATTGTTCGTAACCGCCGTCGCGCAGGTAACAATCGATGTCGCTCGTCCAACCGGGGCGCCCGATATTCTTATAGACCAACCGGTGTTCCAAATGATGCGGCGGCCACGCCAGTTCCGGATTGCCGATTGCCGATTGCCGATTGCCGACCAGGTCGGCTGCGGACTCGGGATTTACTTTCTCGTGCAGTTCTTCGCCAACCATGCACACTGGCGCGGTGTGGCAGCTGGCCAGACACTCAACAAATTCGACGCTGTAAGCTCCGTCCGCGCTAACCGCGATTGGATTATGCGTTTCTTCACTATCACTAGAGCGCTGGATTCCCAGACTCGCGCACAAGTTTTCCATCACTTCCAATCCACCCGACATCGCGCAGCTGAGCGTACGGCAGATCCTGATATGCGTTTTCCCGGCCGGATGCTGGCGGAACATTGGATAAAACGTGACTACCTCGAGAATGTTGATCGGTTGGAGGCCGAGTTTTTCCGCGATCCAGAAGGTGGCTTCGTCGCTGATGAACCCGAAGTGTTCCTGCCACAAATGCAAGAGCGGCATCGCCGCGCTTCGACGGCGTTCGCTCGGATAACGCGCGATCGCCGCGTCCATTCTCTGCTCTAGCTCGGCGGGAATTTGGATGCGCGTCGCGTCTGCCATCGTTGAACCTAACCCAGCGCAGTGATACGCGGCAAATCGCCGTTCGTGCTGCAGAGTCCGCTATCTTCAGCGGAATGACACGATGCGTCGGCGGACAACTGCGCTAGGGACAGCGCGTGCTACAACGCGATCAATCGGAGAGTGTGCTGTCTTTCGACTGCACTTTGTCGTCCCTGAAAACGATCGTGACCGTATCTTTGCCTTGACGATAAACGTACGTCGTTTGCCTTATAATCGCCGGGCCCTCAGTTTTCGACGAAGTAGGCTGACCCAAAATCGATTCCACTTGCTTCTTCGACATGCCTTCCGTGACCTGATTCACGTTCGCCTTGGTTATTCGCTTGCCGATGCAGCTATCCAGAACGAACACGAGCATGAGCACGAGGATGAACCGCGACGCAGTTCGGAACATCGTAGTCATCGGTCTCATGTGGATCATCTATCGCATTCGCCCATCACGAAGTCCAGACTGCCGAGCACGGCGGGCACGTCACTAACAAGGCAACCGGGCAAAAGCTCCGGCAGGATACTGAGGTTCACGAAGGATGGCGCGCGAATTTTCAACCGATACGGAACGCCCCCGCCTCTGCTGTTGATATAGAAGCCAAGCTCGCCCTTGGGATTTTCGGCTCCGAAATAGACTTCGCCCGGCGGCGCATCGAGCCCTTCGGTTACCACAATGAAATGATGAATTAATTCTTCCATCTTTGTCATCACTCGCGATTTCGGCGGAGTCATGTTTTTCCAATTCGAAACATTGATCGGACCGCTGGGCAGTTTATCGATGATCTGCCGCAAAATTCGCGCGCTCTGGCGCATCTCCTCGAGTCGCACCAGATAACGATCGTAACAATCGCCTGCGCTGCCGATCACCACGTCGAAATCGTACTGGTCGTAGTCGAGATACGGGTGTTTGCGGCGCAAGTCGTGTTCGATTCCGCTTCCCCGCAGGTTTGGGCCGGAAATCGCATACGCGATGGCGCGCTCTTTCGGGATGACGCCGATGTCTTTTGTGCGATCGACAAAAATCTTGTTCCGAGTCAGCAGCCTGTCGCATTCGTTAAGACTCGGGCCAAAGTCATCGAGGAATGTTTTGAGGTGAGGAATAAAACTTTCCGGAAGATCGCGGATTTGTCCGCCCACACGGGTGTAGGACGTGGTGAACCGGGCACCGGTCAAAAGCTCAAAAAGGTTATAGAGTTTTTCACGCTCTGTGAACGTGTAGAGAAAAACCGACATCGCGCCGAGATCGAGCGCCATCGCGCCGAGCCCGAGGAGATGCGAGGAAATGCGCGACGTCTCGCAGCAAATGGTGCGAATCGCTTTTCCCCGCGGCGGAATGTCCCAACCCATCAATTTCTCCACCGCGAGCGCGTAGGCCACATTATTCGACAGTGGCGCAAGATAATCGAGCCGGTCGGTATACGGCACGAATTGGTTGTATTGCATGTTCTCGGCGATCTTCTCGTCGCCGCGATGGAGAAAACCGATATCCGGCGTGGCTTTGGTTATGATCTCACCATCCAGCTCCAGCACGAGCCGCAAAACGCCGTGAGTGGCTGGATGCGACGGCCCCATGTTAAGCACCATCTTCTCACCGATATCGTCCTGCCCCGCCTCGCGCAGTGCCGCGTCGGCTGCGGCCACCCGGGTCACCGGGTCCGGTGATTCGATCTCGCGCGTCGTGAATGGCATGGACGAAGAAGTTACAACGTTTCGGGTAAGATTTACGCTGGCGAGTGGAACTTTGTTCCGCAAGCGATTTCTGGGGAGCGCACGCCTGTGGCGTGCTGGTTGCGGCATTCTGCCGCAACGAACTTTCCTTGCTATCAGCTAAATTCGTTTTGGGCCAGCAGAACAAAAGTTCGCGATGACAGAATGCCATCGCCAGCACGCTGCAAGCGTGCTCTCCCCAGAAGGCGCTCGCGCTCCGGGCTAAACACGATTAACTACGTCCCCATATGCCGAAAAAAATCGCACTACTTTTCGCCGGTCAGGGGGCGCAATGCGTCGGAATGGGACGTGATCTCGCCGAACGATATCCTGTGGCAGCGGATTTGTTTCGCAAGGCCGATGAAATTCTCGGTCGAAACTTGTGCGACATCGCCTGGAGCGGACCGATGGAAGAATTGACCAAGACTTCAAATTGTCAGCCGGCGCTTTACGTTCACGCGCTCGCGGCACTGGCAGCGTTGCGCGAGGTCTTCGGCGAGTTTGAAGTCGGCGGCGCAGCCGGTCTGTCGTTAGGGGAAATCACCGCGCACGCTGCGGCGGGCACATTCGATTTTGCGACTGGTTTGAAGCTTGTGCAAAAGCGAGGCGAATTCATGGACGAAGCGTGCGTAACAACGCAAGGCGGGATGGCGGCTATGATTGGTGGCTTGGAAAACGATGTGCGCCGGCTCGCCGCGGATGAAGATGTCGATATCGCCAACATCAATGCGCCTAATCAGATCGTTATTTCAGGCGAGTTGGCGAATGTGGAAACCGCTGTCGGTGTTGCGAAGGAATACGGCATTGGCCGCGCCATGATGCTCAATGTTGCCGGCGCATATCATTCGCGTCTGATGGAAAGTGCCTATGTGAAATTGGAGAAAGTGCTTGCGGATGTTCTGATGGGATCGCCGAGTTTCCCCGTGATCAGCAACGTGACCAGCGAAGAAGTAAAAACACCTGAGGAAATCCGGGAGACTCTTCGCGATCAAGTGACTGGAACCGTGCGGTGGACAGATTGTATGCAGCGCCTTATCCACCTTGGCAGTGATTTTTTCATTGAGCTCGGCCCGGGCAACGTGCTCGCAGGTTTATTGAAACGCACGAACCGTGACATCAACGTTATGTCCGTTGGTGACGCCGAATCGCTTCGCAAGTGCGGTGAAGCGCTGTAGCCGCTTCGCTGTGCGAAGCGTCAATTCAATGTGCCTGGAATCGTCGCCCACAGGGCGAGGCTACAACATCGACAATTGCGTTTGATCGTCGTAATTGTGCGGCATGACACTGCAACAGCGTGTGGACTCGGATCTGAAGGAGGCGATGCGTGCCAAGGACGCAACGAAACTGGGCGTGCTGCGCATGCTTAAATCGGCATTGAAATACGCGGCGATTGCAAAATCCGGCGCCGAGGCCGAACTCAGTGACGCTGAAGCCATTCAGGTCATTCGCAAGCAAGCGAAGCAACGCCAGGATTCGATCGAAAGTTTTGAAAAAGGCGGGCGCGCAGAATTGGCTGACAAGGAAAAAGAAGAACTGGCGATTTTGAACACTTACTTGCCACAAGGAATGAGCCCGGACGAACTGGCCAAAGTCGTCCGCGAAACCATTGCTGAACTTGGCGCCAAATCCAAAGCGCAGATGGGCGCGGTGATGAAAGCGTTGCAGGCGAAGGTAGGCGGTCGCGCCGATGGCAAAACGCTTAGCTCGGAAGTGCAAAAACAGTTGGATTAGAGATCCGAGAATCGAGATTCGTGAATCGTATCCGATTTAACGATTTAACGGTTCAACGAATCACGTCGGGGCCATGCTAAGCGTCATCATCGTAGCCGGCGGCAGCAGCCAGCGCATGGGCTTTGATAAATTGTTTGCCGAAATCGCGTGTGAACCGGTGATCGCTCACGCAATCCGCGCGTTTGACCGCGCGACTTTCGTTAGCGAAATCGTAGTCGTGGCGCGTGAACAATGGCATGATGAAATCAGAAAAATCGCTTTGGGGGCAGGGTTCAAAAAAATCCGCGCGATTGTCCCCGGCGGCGAACGTCGACAGGATTCTGTGCGGACTGGCTTGGATCGCATCGATCCCGACGCGAAATATGTCGCCGTGCACGACGCGGCGCGCCCGTTGATTACTCCGGAACAAATCGAACGCGCCTTCGATCAGTGCCGCGTCCATGGCGCAGCCGCTTTAGCACAACCAGTCAACGACACGTTAAAACGCGCGGATGCCGATCTTTTGGTCGTCGGTTCGGTCGATCGGCATCAGCTGTACGCAATGCAAACGCCACAGATTTTCGAGCGAAAGTTAATTGAGGACGCCTACCGCGGTGTTTATGGCGAAAACGCTTCCGTAACCGACGAAGTCTCAGCGGTCGAGCGCCTCGGCCACAAAATCGCTGTCGTCCTCAACGACGACTTTAATTTCAAAATCACTTACCCGCGCGATTTGCAGGTTGCAGACTTTATTCTTCGCGAGCGCGCGAATAATCGTTGGTAGGGCGTGTCACTCGGTGCGCGCCGTCGTGAAATAGCGAAATTAAGGGCGGCGTGCAGAGGGCCGCCCGCCCTACCGATCGGTTATTGTGTCTTTAGCGTCCCATTGCCAGCCGCTCGGCTAAAAGCCGCGGCAGGCCGGCTTTGATGATTTTCTTCTGCGCGGCGGCGAGATCGTATTTTACTCGCAAGAGCTCGACGAGGTTGTTGTCGACATCGTAAATACAATATCCGGCGCGCCAGTTTCCGTCACGCGGCTGCCCAACGCTGCCGGCGTTGATGAAATATTTTTTGCCAGGCTCAATACGAATGTGTTCGGAAGTCTGGCGCCGGACGCCGTCATCGCGCACAAATACCATCGGCACATGCGTGTGGCCGAAAAAACAGACAGTTGTCCGCTGATACGTAAAACTCGCGACGGCGTCGAGATTATTGAACACGTAGCCCCATTGCCCGGGCGTATCGAGGGTCGCGTGCACGATGGTAAAATCGTGAACCCGTTGCTGCAACGGCAAGCCGCGCAGCCATCCTCTGTCCTGCTCATTCAAACGTTCGCGTGTCCACTCAATCGCGCGTTCGGCAAGCTCGTTGAAACGTTCCGATGACGCGGGTAACGTTGCTTGCTCGTCGTGGTTGCCTTTTACCACCGGGCAATCGAGCTCGCGAACAAGCTGGATGCATTCACCCGGATTTGCGTTATAACCGACGACGTCGCCAAGACAGACGAAGTGGGTGGATCTGCGTTGACGCGCGTCCGTCATCACGGCTTCAAGCGCTTCGAGATTGGAATGAATGTCACTGAAAATGGCGAACCGCATTACGACCCCGTTAGACCACCGAAAATCAGAACGTTACAACGGAAGAACGCGGACGCACCAACGTTTTGCTGCGTGAAATGAATTTTGCAGTCGCTAGTGACCTAAGCAATTCAATGATTCAATCGCTTAACGTTTGATCAGCTTATCCGGAATTCGTTGGTCCTGCGGAATTGCAAGTTTGTCTTCGAGGAGCTTCAGCCGCTTGATCAGGGTCGGCAGCCGCTCCTTCTCGCCCTCATCATACAGGCTGCGAAGACGTTCATATGCGTCGCGCTCACGGCCTTCACAATACGAAAGCTCGTACGCCGAGAAACGCCTGTCCCACGGCGCCGCTTCCGGCAAGGTCGCTGCCTTGGCGTAATATTCAGAGGCGCGCTCGTGATCTTTGTATTTTTCCTTGTACAGCCGTGCAAGCGCTTCGTACAGCTCCGGGCGATCGGGATTATTTTTAATTCCGCGCTCGAGGAAATCTTTCCCGAGCGCGAAATATTCGCGCTGCGCTTTGACTCGCAGCGCTTGACGCGGCTGATTCGTATCGTTCATCGCCGCCACGCTCGCGTTCCATGCCATGTGCCAGGCGGCTGTGTCCCAAAACAGGAGCACCCGTGGTTGGAGCGTCGTCATTTGTCGAAATAACAACAGCATTCGGCCCCATTGAGTGTTTTCCCAAGCTGCATGCGCCTGGATGAAAAGACCATCGGCGACGATTGCTCGAAATCCGCTCAGCACGGCGATGAATCCGAGTTGCCCGAGTTTTTCGCGAAGATCGAGATTGAATTCGACGCCGCGGAAATGTTCCTGCCGGTGAAGAGCTGCGAGATCGCGTTCGACCGGCAATTTAAGCAGGCCCATCACGATCAACACCCCCAGCGCGATCAGGCCTCGCGTCATAGTTCTTTTCCGTAAAACACAAAAATAGCCAATAACGTGTAGATCACGGTGTAGAAGATGCCGAGCAGCACAGTCTTGGTGAATACTGCCATCGAAATGGCGGTGCCAGCGACGATGTCATCCACCAGATTGAAAGCCTGCAGATCAGGAAAAAGCAGCGCGACGATCGCAAGAAACACGCGTGTGACTAACCCGCCGCCGTGTACGGTGAGCCAATACTCGCGCGCAGTAGCTTCCAAGTGTCCGATGAAATAAATAAAAACCATCACCACGATGGTGAAGATCGTTGAGGTGGCGAAGGTAGAAACAAACAGCGTCAGGGCCGTAAGCAGACACGCTTTGAGGAAGATGATGATGATTCCGGGAACAAGATCGACGTTGAACGCGGAGGCGCGAACGGCGCGCAGAGCATCGGCGAGTTGGTCCGGCGGCGCGCTGGCCATTTGTTTCGCGGTGGCCTGCAGCACTGCCTGCTCGCGCATGTACAGCACGGCTAGGAACGCCGCCACCATCACCAGAGTGCTTATCGCCAGCAACAAAAGAACTCCGGCAATCTTACCCACAACATATTCGAAACGCGGCACCGGCTTGGCGAGAATGGTATAAACCGTGCGGTCTTCGATGTCCCGCGGCAGCATTCGCGCTGTGGCGACGATCGCCAAGAGCGAAGTGAACATTGAGATCGCGCCTAACGAGACGTCCTTCAGGATTTGGAATTCCTGTTGGAAAGAGAATTGCGCCATGAAAATCGAGCTGCCAATCAACAGCAGCCCGAACACCAGCAGCACATAAAAAACTTTCAGGCGCGTCAGCTCAGTGAGCGTGTTACTGGTGATGGTTAGAATGCGCGACAGAGACAAAGCGCGGTGCCGCTTCGGAATGGTTGAAGCGTTGACTGGTTGAAGCGCTAAAGCAGTTTCGCCGTCTGTCATTTTTGTTCTCTTAGTTCGTCACTCGCGAGTTGAGCTTTTGTCGTTCCCTCCGGTCGATTCCAGGAACAGCCTTTCCAGCGTGGTGGTCGATTTTCGGCGCTCAAGCAATTTCGCGTTTGAGCGGCTGATAAACGATTCAATCTCGTGCACGAGGTCGTCGGAAGCATTGGCGATCACAAGCTCGGTTTGATTTTCAATTGCGATTAATTCCTGCAAACGTCCTTCGCGTACCAGCACCCCATCTGCGAGAATCCCGATCCGATCGCAAATTTCCTGCGCTTGCGCCAGCAAATGCGATGAGAGCAGCACGGTGATTCCGCGGCGCTTCAGGTCCATGATCAAGTCGCGAATTTCGCGCGAGCCCGCAGGATCAACGCCCGCGGTCGGTTCATCCAGGACCACCAGTCGCGGATCATGAATCAACGCTTGCGCTAGCCCGATGCGTTGCAGCATTCCCTTGGAATACGTGGCCAACCGGCGGTCGCGCGCCTTGTTTAGCCCAACAAGATCGAGCAGTTCGTTTACGCGGTTCTTCAATGTTGCGCCTGTCATTCCGCAAAGGCGCCCAAAAAAACGCAGCGTTTCTGCACCGCTGAGATATTTGTAGAAATAGGGGTTCTCGGGGAGAAAACCAACTGCTTCGCGGCTTTCCACGAGGCGACTGTCTCGTCCAAAAATTTCGGTGCGCCCGCGTGTCGGCGACACCAGACCGAGAATAATCTTCAGTGTGGTGCTCTTGCCGGAGCCGTTTGGCCCGAGCAATCCGTACACTTCGCCAGGTTCGATGCGAAGGCTGAGGTCCTTTACCGCGACAACGCCGCGAGTGGGATGAAACGGAACAGGAAAAATTTTGGTCAGTCCGTGAACAGCGACGGCCGGACCCGCCTCCGCGCCGTTGTGAGGTGGCGAGTTAGTCATGGCGAATCTCAAAGCCGCGAGCAGCGACCGGTTCGTTCAACTTGTTCTCGGTTTGTTCGCGAATAAGCGAGTGAAGTTCGCTTTGAGCGACCTGGTCGAGAAACGCGCGTATCTCCCCCTCATCACCTGTAACCTGAAGTTCTACGCGACCGTCCGGCAGGTTGCGCACCCAGCCCGTCACGTCAAAGCCTTTGGCGATGTGGCGCACAGTAAAACGGAACCCGACGCCCTGGACGTGACCTTCATAAAACACCTGAAGCGAGATCATCACCTGCTCCAAGATAGAACCCGGGCATCGTCTATTTATACGAATAGACGAGACAGAAACTGCCTTCCTGGTCCTCGACCGAGTCCACCGATACAAAGTACTGGCCGCTGTTCTCCGGCGCGAAGCCGGCCGCGGCTTTGTCTTCCTCGCTGAAATTCTCCGTAGTCATTTGGTTTCCGGTTTCGTCATAAAGGCTGACCGCAACTTTTTTGAGCGGCTCCGTTGTGCCCACAGAAAACCAATACTGATTTCCTGCATAAAGGTTCACTGCGATCAGGGCATGATCGTGTGGCTTAAGCACGCCGCACGAATGTCCATCTCGAATCTTGAACCCGTCATTTCCAAATGCTCCCGCAAGCTCGAGAGCGTCTTTGCGCGCACTCACTTCAGCGTCTGTGTCTGCGCGGAGGACAAGGCTTGCGCTCAGCGTAAAAATCAAAACGAAAAACCGCAGGCAATGTTTCATTTGGGCGATTCCTTACTCTCTATTTTTGTCATCAGCTTGCCGACCGTATCATTGAGTTTTCGCACGTCTTCCGCAGTCGGCGCCTTTCCTTCCGAAAACGAAACGAGTTTTTCAATTCCCGTGAGTTGTTCGCTTACATCTTTAACCATGGGTTCCTGACGCAGTTCAGGCGAAATTGCATTCAGCTTTGACTGCATGAAGTGAACCAGTGCCGGTTCGCGCAGGACCTTCGCGGCGGACTCGTTATAATTTTTCGTTATCGCGCCGGTGACCACCTGCGTTCCACGGATCCAACCCCCAAGCGTAACAAGAATAACCAAGTCCTGATCGGCGTGCGAATGCATTGAGGATTTCACCTCGTTTTGCGTCGCTTCCAATTCCTCCTGGAGCGTGTCCCATTGGTTGTTCTCGGCAAATTCATTGATGCTATTGCCGCGGCTGAGGAGTTGCTCGCTCACTCCCAGCGCCTTGCCGAGTTTCATAATGTCAGACCCGATATTCTTCACCTGCTGACCATCCTTGGCTTCCACGGCAATGAACCCATCGGCTATCAAACCGCCGAGGTTGAGGGCGATCTGCGCGCGATTGCCGTACGTCGTAGGAATTGGCGCGCGGTATTGAGCTGACCAGTTTATTTTTCCCGATTTCCCGAGAGCAGCGAATAGCTCGCCCGGCGTCGGGACAGTAATCGAATCAGTTTTGACAGCTTTTGCCATTTGATCCGATGACAGATGTTGCCCTTCCTCGGCCGCCGCTGTGGAAATAGCAACAACTGAGGCAATCATGGACAGTGCAACCAAACGAATCATCGCGAAGATTATGCGCGCCTTAGCGAAATTGCCAATCGGAATCTCTCACGCCCCAAGCGGTTCCTTCCGGCCCTTTCCATGCTGACTCGAATGATACGGATTTGCCTCGTGAAGCCAAAGCTGTTCTAGTCCGCGCAGAACGTATGGCGAGCACCAGCATTACCCACATTCACGCCCGCGAAATTTTGGATTCACGGGGCAATCCGACCATCGAAGCGGATGTGCGAGTTGAAAGCGGCGCGCTCGGACGAGCAGCCGTTCCCAGCGGGGCGAGCACAGGCGAACATGAAGCATTCGAATTGCGCGACGGCGACAAAAGCCGCTTCGGCGGCAAAAGCGTGAGAAAAGCGGTTGCCAATGTAAACCATAAGATTGCGCCGATTCTCAAGGGACTGGATGCGCGAGAACAAGCGAACATCGATAGGAAACTAATCGAACTTGACGGTACGCCGACCAAAAAAAACCTCGGCGCCAATGCGACCCTGGCTGTTTCTCTTGCGACGGCCTGCGCCGCCGCAGCCTCGGAAAATTTACCGCTGTTTCGATACCTCGGCGGGCCCGATGCGCGAGTGCTTCCAGTGCCAATGATGAACATCCTGAACGGCGGCGCGCACTCGGATGCGCCGATCGATTTTCAAGAATTCATGGTCGTGCCCCGCGGCGCGCCCAGTTTCTCGGAAGCATTGCGTTATGGCACGGAAGTGTATCACGCGCTCAAATCTGTTTTGAAATCGAGGCATCTTTCCACGGCCATTGGCGACGAAGGTGGATTTGCGCCGCAACTCGATTCCGCTGAAGACGCGTTGGAATCGATTTCCGTGGCCGTTGAGAAGGCCGGTTACAAGCTGGGCGAACAGATCTTCATCGCGCTCGATCCAGCTGCCTCCGAATTCTACGACAGCGAGAAAAATCTCTACGTTTTCAAGAAATCGGGTGCCGCAAAAAAGACCGCTGAAGAATTGGTCGATTATTACGCCGAGCTTTGCGCTCGATTTCCGATCATCTCCATCGAGGACGGTTGCGCGGAGAACGATTGGGACGGCTGGAAAAAATTGACGAAAAAACTCGGCTCCAAGATCCAACTGGTCGGCGACGATCTTTTCGTCACGAATGTGAAATTTCTACAAAAAGGAATTGCTGAGCACGTGGCGAATTCCATTCTGATTAAGGTAAATCAGATCGGCACGCTGACGGAAACGCTGGCAACGATCGACGTGGCAAAGAAAAATGATTACACGACCGTGATCAGTCATCGCTCGGGTGAAACCGAGGATACGACCATTGCCGATATCGCGGTCGCAACAAATGCGGGCCAAATCAAGACCGGTGCGCCATGCCGCAGCGACCGCGTGGCCAAGTACAACCAGTTGTTGCGGATCGAAGAAGAACTTGGTGACAAAGCTGTGTACGGCGCTACACTCCGCTGAAGTGGAGCACGGTTACGCTGATTTCCGCGCGCGTCGCGAAGCCACCGTCTGGCAGCGACTTAACCGCATTCTCCTCGTCCTGCTGATCATCGCAATCTGGCTTGTCATCGTGAGCCTGTTCGTGCCGCCGTACAAAAAACTGATGCAGAGCCGCACGGAGATCGACAATCTGCAGCAACAGGTTAGCGAGCAACAGAATTTGCTGGCGCGCCAGACCCGCGAGGTCACCCTGCTCAAGACAGACGTGAGCTACCTCGAAACGATTGCTCGCGATCGCCTTGATTTGATGAAGGAAGGCGAAACAATTTTTCGCCTCGAAACCGCGCGCGCGAAGGCCAAACCCGTCGCTCCCGCGCGCAAGTAGGTCATAAAGGCGCCCGCC